>Ga0209056_10005894_pt1 | contig 12730 bp, 12 predicted proteins | sample GraSoiAngelo_114_FD_185876 | JGI IMG/M metagenome (GOLD analysis project Ga0209056, IMG submission 185876) | Grasslands soil microbial communities from the Angelo Coastal Reserve, California, USA - 14_0903_13_40cm (SPAdes) (version 2) | ecosystem: Environmental > Terrestrial > Soil > Grasslands... | reverse complement strand
GGTGCTCGGCGAGTCGCTGGAGTCGCACCTGGGTCGCCTTGCCCGCAGCCGGAAGGTCTTCCTGGAAACGTTCAAGGAGGTCTCCGCCGAGGAGTGGCGCCGGCTGCGCTCGCCGGAAGGGGAGGATTACTCGGTGACGCCGGAGTGGGTCGTCTTTCACCTCGTCGAGCACGAGGCCGGTCACGCCTTTCAGATCAGCTCGCTTAAGGCGCGGGCAGCGCGCCGCTTCCGCTCCGGCGGATGAGGGGGCGTATATCGGACTTTAGGTCCGTTCCAAGCGGGCGGGCTGGAAGAGTTCGATGGGGTTGCTCGCGATAGGTTGGCAAAAGCTTGGATTTTGTTTCTAACGGGCTCGGTCACCCCAACTACCTGAGGGAGTCCCTCCCTCAGACTCCCTCCTGGTCGGGGGTTCGATTCCAATTCCTACCGACCAACCAGAAATTTGTCGGGACCCCGAGAACTACGCTCGAAGCCCCGCCAAATTTCTGGCGGGCCCGGAGGGAATCGAACCCCCGACCAGAGGCTTAGGAGTCCCCGGCTCTATCCACTGAGCTACGGGCCCGCAGCGCCATTCTAGCAGACCGCCCGACGGCTCGGCAGAGAAGCCTTTCGGTTCCGTTGGAATATTTGGTCCAAGCCTGCACCGGCCGGCACTTGTGCGTCTCACTCTCACAGGTCCCTTGGGGTAGGGTTCAGGCTCAACTGCTCGAGGATCCGGTGCGCGAGCGCGACGAGCGCCGCCACGGGGAGCAGTGATAGTGTGAGCGCCGCCGCGGCGTTGGACCATTCCAGTTCGCGCTCATACGTGTAGAAGTCGCTTAGAGCTACCGGGATGGTCTTGACGTGATTGAGGGTAAGCGCCGTGGGCACCAGGAAGAGGTTCCAGTCGAGCACAAATACCAGCACGGCTGTGGCGGCGAGCCCCGGCGCCGCAGCGGGCACCACGACCTTCCATACAATCTGGAAGAGCCGCGCTCCCTCCAGATATGCGATCTCCTCCAGCGACCTCGGCACCTGCTCCAGGTACCCATAGAGGATGTAAACCGCAAGCGGAGCGTACACCGCTGCTGATGCCAGGGCGACCCCGGCAAACGTGTCGCGGAGGTGCAACTCGCGGGTGAAGTCGCTGAGCGGCATCACGTACGCTATCGCCGGCAGGCTGGCAAGGACCAGAAAGCTCTGTACGACCGCGCGCGTGCCCCTGAACCGCCACCGCGCCAGGCTGTATGCGGCGAGGAAGGCGGTCCCAATCGTCAAGAGCGTGGCCGTGATCGACACGATGAGGCTTGTCGCGTACACTCGCGGGAAACCGGGCACTTGGGTCATGACCTCCGCATAACTCTCTGCCGATGGCGGGAGCGTCCACGCGGGGGGCCATCCATTCGCCTCGGGTTTGATCTCAAACGAGGCCAGGAGCGTCCAGATGAGCGGAACAATTAGCGCGAAGACAACCACGCCCAGGAGCACCCGTCGGCCCCAGGCGTCTCTCCGCCGTTGGGCCCGCCAGCTGGCAGCGCGTTCCCTCATCACTCCGCCGTGGGGCGTACCAGGGCCAGGTAGCCGAGCCCCAGGGGGATGGTGGCCACGACGATCAGCCAGGCCGACGTCACACCGAACGGCCAGTTATACGCGCGGAACGCCTGCTGGAAACTGTAGAGAGCTGGCGTCAGAGTCTCGGACCCCGGGCCGCCCCCCGTCAGCACGAGCACGCTGTCAAACGTGCCGAGCGTGTCCCCGAGGAGCAGCAGGGTCACCGTGAAGAGGAGCGGCCGCAGCGGGGGCAAGAGAATGTGGCGGATCCGGCTTCCGAGGGGGATGCCGTCGAGCATCGCGTGTTCCCACTGATCAGGCGGGACGGCCAGGACCCCCGGCAAGAGCAGGAAACTGGCCAGGGGGGCCTTCCGCCAGATCTCTGTCGCGATCACAGCCGCAAGCGCCCACCCGGGAAGGGCGAGCGGCGAAGGCATCGGCGGCTGTTGGAACCACGCCGCCGCATAGTTCAGCATCCCTACCGGTCCGTACAGAAAGTGCCACATTACGCCCACGGCGATCGGGCTCAGCAGCCAGGGGATGAGGAGGACGATCCGCACGAGCCCCCGGCCGCGGAATGGGGCGCGAAGCGCGTAGGCGACCGCAAAGCCGATCCCCAGCTCCAGAGGCACGGCGACCAGAGCGACGATCGCGATATGGCGAAAGGCGAGGCGGACTTCATCATTCCCCACCACCGCCGCGTAGTTTCGAAGGCCGACAAGGGTGAGGTGCCCCTGCGCAGGACCATAGTCCGTGAAGCTGGAGGCGAACCCGAACACCGCGGGCCAGAACAGAAACGGCAGCAAGAGAGCCGCAAGGGGAGCGAGCAGCAGGATATGCTGGCGCGTCGTCATGCGGGACCCTGTATGCCTCCCAGTGTTCTCCAGCGTGGACAGGAACGCCTCCGGGATCGTCGAACACTTTTCCCTCGCATTCCTCCACGCGCTCGATGCTTGGTTGGGAGGTGAGAGCGCCTGCACTCGGGCTCCGGCACGGCCGTTTCAGGCAACGTTATCGATTGTGATCGCCGGTAGGGGAGGCAGACGATGGATCGGAGACGGCGCGCACGAAGGGTTCTTGGAAGTCTACTAGTTCTGGCCCTCGCTCTGAGCACAGGGTCCGTGATGACGCTGGCGACGAGGGCGGCCATGCAGGCACCGCGGGAGCTCCACGTTATCAAGTGGGACTTCCCGCCCAAGTTTGGCAATGTGACCGTGAACGTTGTCGGCGACGCCGGCCACAACCTGGCGCCCTACGAGTTCTGGAAGGATCATTTTCCCAAGGCCGGCATCACAATCAAGATTATCGAGGTTCCGTTCGAGGGTGTGTATGAGAAGGAGAAGACCGAGTTTGTGGCAGGCTCCGGCGCCTTCGACGTTGTCACGTTCTACCCTGCATACGTCGGTGACTTTGCCAGCAACGGGTACCTGGAGCCGCTGGACGAGTACATGAAGAAGCAGCCGGACAGCGTGTGGAACCCCCATCAGGAGGACGTGCTGCCGCCGTTCCGCGAGCTGTACAACAAGTGGGCCGGGAAGACCTACGCGCTGACCATCGACGGTGACGCGCACTTGCTGATCTACCGGAAGGACCTCTTCACGAACGCGGCCGAGAAGGCGGCGTTCAAGGCCAAGTACGGCAAGGAGCTGATGCCGCCAGAGACCTGGGAGGATTGGTTGCAGATCGGTGCGTTCTTCACACGCAAGAAGGGTGAGAAGCTGGCTGGCCAGACCCTTGAGCGCGATTTCTACGGCTCGGCGGAGTTCGCCAAGCGGGGGTTCTCGTTCGCCTGGTTCGTCGATCGCTGGGCGGCGAGCGGCGATCTCTACTTCGACGAGAACATGAAACCGCAGATCAACTCTCCTGCAGCCGTCAAGGCGCTGCAGAACTTCGTGGACAGCCTGAAGAATGCTCCGCCCGACGTACGAGGGTACGGCTACGATGAGCTGCGGGACGCGCTTTTGAAGGGCAGCGTCGCCATGGTCGTGCAGTGGACCGACGTGCCCAAGAAGGGTGCCAATCCGGCAGAATCGCAGGTCGTCGGCAAGCTGGACTATGGCCGCGTCCCCGGGTGGCGCATTGGCGGCAAGGTCGTCCACCGGGCGATGATGCCGGTGGGCCGCGTGGTGGCGGTGGCGTCGTCCAGCAAGAACAAGCTGGCCGCGTACTGGGTGGCCAAGCACATCGCCTACGATATGAGCCTGGAGGATGTCTCCACAGCGTTCACCGGGCTAGACGTCAACCGCGGCGTGCACTTTAGTCATCCGGAAGCGTACGTCGATTTCAAGAGCAAGGCTGAGGCGGCCGCCTACTTGGACCGCGTGAAGGAGGCGCTGGGGGACGGCTATCCCGAGATCTTCATCCCGGGCGCGGCGCAGTACGAGGATGCGCTGGACCTGCACGTGAACAAGGCCCTGGCGGGGCAGGAGACGCCCAAACAGGCTCTGGACGCCGTGGCGCAGGAATGGAACGCGATCACCGATCGCCTCGGCCGACAGAAACAGATCGACCTGTGGCATCAGGCCCTGATGAGCTATAAGGTCGCGGGACTGATCAAGTAACCGCGGAAGCAGGGATAGGGGAGGGGCGGTGGCCGTTCCTCCCCTACCCTGCGCGGCTTCCGGGAGATGGAGACGAAAGTCGGCCGGGACGTGCTGGCGCCTCAGCCGGCGCGACTGGTCGCGCGCGGGTTCAGGCTGACCCCGGTGCTGATGGTGCTGCCGGCGGTCGTTGTGCTCCTGGCGATCACCGTCTTCCCTCTGGTTTTCACGCTCCGCCTGACAGTGATGTCGTGGGAACTCACCACCGGGTTCCCGCCGCAGTTTGTGCGACTCCAGAACTTCGCGAGGGCGTTCTTTCAGGACCCCCGGTTCTGGAACGCGATGATGAACACCGGCATCCTGGCCGTCGTGGGCGTCGGGCTCCAGACCCTGATCGGGATGGGACTCGCCCTGGAGTTGCATCAGCTGGGCCGTCTCCGCACGTTCGTCCTCTCGCTGCTCCTGATCCCGGTGATGATCGCTCCGGTCATCGCCGGCTTCCAGTTCCGGATGATCTACAATGATCAGTTCGGCCCACTGAACTACCTCCTGGACCGGTTCACCGGAGGGCGCTTCCACGGGTACGCCTGGCTCGCCGACCCCCGCGTGGCGCTGGGGGCGGTGATGTTCACCGACGTCTGGCAGTGGACGCCGTTCATGACGCTGGTCGTGCTGGCCGGGCTCCAGGCGATCCCGGCTGAACTCCTGGAGGCCGCCGAGGTTGACGGCGCCACCGGTCCCCAGACCCTCAGGCGCGTCATGCTTCCACTCTTGCTCCCGGTGATCGTCATCGGCGTCCTGGTGCGGTTCATGGACACCTTCAAGCTCTTCGACATCGTGTACCAACTAACCGCGGGCGGACCGGGGAATGTGACTGAGACGATCGCCTACTACACATACCTGGAAGGGTTCAAATTCTTCAGCCTGGGCTACACGTCGGCGCTGGCGTTCATCCAGCTCGTGGTCATCACGGTCGTCGCCCAGGTCTTCCTCCGGTACCAGAAGCGCGTAAGGGCGGGGATGGCGACATGAGGAGACGGCCGCCCGGTCGCCAGTTGCTGACCTCGGTGATCCTCATCGCGGCCCTCGCCGTCTTCTTGTTTCCGGTCGCGTGGATGTTCCTGACCTCGTTTAAGAGCAACCCGGAGTTTTTCGCCTATCCACCCGTGTTCATCCCGAAGTCGTTCGCCCTCACCAACTATGTGAATGCCATGCGCTTCCCGCCCGACGGCCGCGGTGGGATACAGGGTGTTCGGGACAGCCTGATCATCGCGGTTGGCTCGATGGTGGCCTCCGTGCTGGTGGGCGCCCCGGCCGCCTACTCCTTCGCGCGGTTCCGCACGGGGGGCGAGAACCTCTCGTTCTGGGTTCTGTCCACGCGCATGTTCCCGCCTGTGGCGGCGGCGTTGCCGCTGTTCTTGGTGTTCAAGGTGCTGCACCTCCTGGATACCCACTGGGCCCTGATCCTGGCAAACACGATCTTCAACCTGCCGTTTGTCATCTGGCTACTCAAAGGGTTTTTTGAGGACCTGCCCGTGGAGTTGGAGGAGTCCGCGGTGATCGATGGCACGACTATTTTCGGGGCGTTCCGGCGCATCGCCCTGCCTCTCGTTGCGCCAGGCCTGGTCGTCACCGCGCTGTTCTCGTTCATCTTCACGTGGAACGAGTTTATGTTCGCGTTGTTGTTCACTCGTCGGGATGTGCGCACGCTGACGATCATCGTGCCGAGTCTCGTGGGCGGGCACGAGATCCTGTGGGGCCAGGTCGCCGCGGTGGGGGTCGTGGCGATCATCCCCAACGTCCTCCTCGCCCTGCTCTTGCAGCGCTTCCTGGTCCGCGGCCTGACGCTGGGGGCGGTCAAGGGCTAACGTCGAACGGCCCGTGAAGTCCTGATGTCGGGGCGTGCTGTGCGGGAACGCCGCGGTGGATTGCTGGCCGACAGGAGGGGGCTCGATGGTGAAGCTGATCGCCTTTCTCAAGCGCAAGCCGGGGATGAGCAGGGAGCAGTTTGCCCGGCGCTGGGTCGAGTCGCACGCGAAAATGGCCGCGCAGCTGCCGGGACTGCGCGGGTACCGCATCAACATCGCCACCGCGCGCCAGCCGGAGGGGACCGATCCCGAACCGGTCTACGATGGGACAGCGGAGCTGTGGTGGGACAACATCGACGCGATGGAGGCGGCGTTCGCGACAGACCTGGGGCAGCGTGCCGGCGCCGATGCTGATGAGTTTGCCGCGGTCCGCATCCACGTGTATACGACCGAGCACGTCATCGTCAAGAGCCCATGACGGCGGGCGGTCCGATGAACGCCGGCCCAAAGATCTGCGTCGTCGGGTCGTCCAACATCGACCTGATCTCCCGCGTTCCCCGCCTCCCCAGGCTGGGCGAGACCCTCGTGGGACACTCCTTCCACCTGGGCTACGGCGGCAAGGGAGCCAACCAGGCGGTGATGGCGGCGAAGCTCGGCGCGCGGGTGACCATGGTCACACGGGTCGGGCGGGACGTCTTTGGCGAGGGGACGCTGCGAAACTACCGGGAGCAGGGGATCGACACCACCCACCTGCGGTTCGACGACGAACGCTTTTCCGGCGTGGCTCCAATCTTCGTGGACGACTCGGCGCAAAACGTGATCGTCATTATCCCGGGGGCGAATCTGGGGTTATCCCCTGCTGACGTGCAGGACGCCGCCCCGGCTCTCCGGGCTGCGGACGTAGTGGTCTGCCAGCTCGAGGTGCCGGTAGAGGCGACGCTCGAGGCGTTCCGGATCGCCAAATCCGCGGATGTGCGGACCATCCTCAACCCCGCCCCGGCGGCGCCATTGCCAGACGAGCTGTTGCGTCTTGCGGATCTGTGCGTGCCGAACGAACCGGAAGTCGAGACGCTCACCGGACTTGCCGTGAAAACCGGTGAGGAGGTCGAAGCGGCGGCCCGGGCCCTCAGGCTCCGCGGCCCGCATGCGGTAATCATCACCCTGGGGGAGCGGGGCGCTCTGTTCGCGGACGCAGAGACGGTGGAGTACGTCCCGCCAATCCGGGTCAACGCGGTAGACCCCACCGGCGCCGGTGACGCGTTCATCGGGAGCCTGGCCGTCTTCTGGGCAGAGGGGCTGTTAGTTCGGGAAGCGATTCGGCGGGCCAATGCGGTGGCGGCGCTTTCAGTGACTCGCATCGGCACACAGGTGTCGTTTCCTACACGGTCTGCCTCCGATGCATTTCTCGCGCAGCAGGGGATCGTCTAGGTGTCTTATGGTCCAAATGGACTAGACAGAGCCGGCAACCTTCTGAGGTAGTTCCTGACAGACCTCCCACCAAATCTGGCGCGCCCGAGAGGACTTGAACCTCCGACCGTCGCTCGCACTCGCCCTATCGGGCGGCTCGCTCCTCAGGGGACGCTGCCCCCCGATTGCTCGCGACGGTATTGAACGTCCAACCTGAAGGGGACTCCCGCGCTCGCTGCCCCCGACTGCGTGGGGGAGTGCCTCCCCCACAGCCCCCTCAGGCCGTGGGTTCAAGCCACGTGGGCACTCGGCGAGGTAGCTTCTTCCATCGTCAGATAGATGGCGCGCCCGAGAGGACTTGAACCTCCGACCTTTGGCTCCGCAGGCCAACGCTCTATCCGCTGAGCTACGGGCGCGCGCGCAGGGCGATTATAGCACATCGATTCGGACCGCCCCAAACGACATAGGCTAGACTCGGGAAAGTACACTAGGCTAAACTGCGGATGTCCTGGGCATGATGGAGGGTAAGGGTGGCCACGAATGGTCGCGGTCACTCCACTTGGGGTGAGTGCCGTGATTCGTATACTGGGAGTCGCGCTGGTTGGGGTGGCGCTGCTCGGCTTACCCGCTGCGGCGCAAACAGGTAGCAACATAATCGCCGGACAATCGGCTGGCAGCCTCCGTATCGGGACGAGCGTCAGCGATGTAATCGCAGCGCTTGGCAGCCTGTACGAAAGCGAAGACAGCGAATCGGGGAAATACACGCTGTATGACTGGCCACTGAAGCCGTTTGCGGTCGCTGTCGACAAGGAAAGTAATCGCGTCGTCCTGGTTCTGGTCGGTTTCACTGACGCGTTCTCCACCGATAAGGGTATCGCCGGTGGAAGCGAGCGGCAGGCCGTGGAGACCGCATACGGCAAAGAATACACGGCCAGTGAAGGAAGCCGTTCCACGAGGATCATCTACGATGACTTGGGGATCGCCTTTGACCTCGGCCGTTCCGGCGCGCTGTTGAGCAAGGTGACGCAGATCTTCATCTTCGTACCGGGCCAGTGGAAGGCGATCATGGAAGGCCTATAAAGACAACTGCGGGATTAGGGATTCGGGATTAGAGGGGCGCCTGCATGGGCGCCTCTCTAATTTTCTGAGACGCTCGACTCGAAGTCGCATATGTTAGTATGGAACAGGATCGGAGGGGTGACCGAGCGGCCGAAGGTAGCCGCCTGCTAAGCGGTTGAGTGGGCAAACACCTGCTCCGTGGGTTCGAATCCCACCCCCTCCGCCAGTCCGGGTATGGCTCGCTCGCGACGACATTTTTGAAATTACGAAAGAATTCTGGGGCACGTGTAAATTGTCAAACCGAGATCTCATTCAACGCTATTACGATAGCCTTGATCGAAAGGACGACAAATGGCAAGAACTTTATTCCGACGATGCCGTCTTTGCTGACGCGTCTCAAACCCTAAACGCAAAAGGTAAGGTCGCTGTCATTCAGTCGTTCATCCCGTTCTTAAAAGGAGTGGCAGCAGTCAAAGTAAGGCAGATGATCGTAGAAGGTGAGAACGCGTGCGCAATAGTCGGCTACGACTATGCAAATCCTAAAGGACAAAAGATGAGCCAGGATGTCGCCGAAGTCTGGAAAGTGAAGGACGGAAAGCTGACCAAGCTGACCATTTACTTTGACCTGATCGCTTATAGAAACTTCATGAGGGGTTAGCAATATCCATTGAAATGATTGGGGTGACCGCGGGTGCGTCCGATTTCCCCTCCTTGAAATGTGCGAGCCACGGCCGCAGCGTCCGCCGGAATGCGCCGAGGGCCACTCCCCGGTAATGATCAGGAAATCCCTCGAGCTTCTGGAAGCCCTTCGTCAACAACGTCCTTGCGCCGTGAAGGTTGTGCTTTTCGTAGTGATAGAAGGCCGCGGCCGCCTGCACGATCCCATGATAGAAGGCTCGCTCCGGCCCTGGTGTCGCCCTCCAAACGCCCTCCAACAACTCGTGGCATTCGAAGTAGAGCCCGGCGTTGAAGAGTGCGACGCCGCGCCGGAGTTCGGCTTCGTCCCCTTGCGGTCCGAGCGTGCGCACTAGCCGCAGAGCGTCGAGCAGGCGGGATGTCTGGCGCCGCAGGTACGCGAGAAAGGGTAGAAACGGCTCCCTGATTGTGAACTCGTCGCCTCGCCTGACAAGCAGGCCGCGTTCCACAAGCCGCTGCGCATCGTCGATTGTGGGGTGCCAGTCAAATCCCCGGCCGAACTCTTCTGCCTTCGTGCGCAGCGCGGACCAGGGGACGGCCGGACGGCTCTCCTCAGCCAGCGCCCCATAGGCCGCGGCGACGGCTGCCCAGAGTGCGCGCTCGGGATCCCGTACTGCTTCCAACGCGAGGTCCGCAAGCAGGTGTTTGAGATCGACGTACGACATGAGCCCTTCAGAAGCGTTACGACAGACCGAAGGTTGTAATGGTGGCGGTAAGTGTGGTGGGCTCGCTGGTCGGCGGTGCGCAGGCGGTGCCTGCGCAGACGAACGCTGTCGGCTCGGCGGCGGAGGCGACCATGGCCTGTACCGCCTCGGGGAATGGAATCGAGCGATCGCCGTCGGCGTGCAGCGACACAATCTTATCCGGGCGGAACACGTGCAGGGCGGCTTCGTGGAGCGCTCGCGTTCGGGGGTCGGTGAGCGCGCCGACGATGGTGACGTGTGCCGGCTCGTGCAGGAGGTCGTCCAGGGCGATGAGGAGGGTCGAGGCAAACAACCCGTGCGGTGCGAGCGCCGGGACCAATTCGCTGAGCATGCGTTCAGCCATGCTGCGATAGCTGTCTACCCCGAGGATGCGCGAGAGGCGGAGGAGGACCTCAGCCGCGACGGCGTTCGCCGCGGGCGTGGGCGCATCTTGAACAGGCACGTGTGGGCTGTCGAGGCCGGGCCCCACTGTCTGCCGCGGCACATCAAGAAAGCCATTATCATTCCAGTAGTCGCGGAGGATGAGGTCGACGGTCTGGCGTGCCAGCCGGAGGTACCGGCCGTCTCCAGTCAACTGGAACGCGTGCAGCAGGGCGTCGGCTATCTGGACCTGGTCGTCCAGCGTCCGCACACCACTCGACGGGTCCGTCCCGAGCCGATGCGCAAATCCACTCTCCGGACGGTAGGCCTCCTCGATGAACCGGTCCAGCGCCCGCAGTGCCAGGTTACGGTATCGGGACTCGCCCAGGATCACAGACGCGTCGAGGAACGCGATGATGGCTAGGCCATTCCAGTTTGCGTAGCAGGCGTGATCGACGTACGGGGTCTGCCGTGCCGCGCGGGTGGCGATGAGTTTCTCGCGGCCGCTGCTGAGCAACCGGCGGACGTCGGCGACGTCCAGGTGTAAGACCGCTGCCACGACGTCTGGATCCCGATCCACATAGAGCACATGCCTGGCAGGATCATTGTGCATCTCTCCCCGCCCCTGCAGGTGGTAATGCTCAGCCAGCACGGAAAATTCGTCGTCGCTGAGCGCGGCCCGGGCCTCGTCGATCGCCCAGGTGAAGTAGCTGCCGTCGTCGCCCGGCGTAATATCAGCGTCCTGGCTGCCGTAAAATCCGCCACGCGCATCGTCGTAGAGCACCGCCGCCATGAACTCGGCGGTGTCACGCGCGACCTCGGCGAGGTGAGCGCGGCCCGAGGCCTGAAAAGCGTGCGCGTAGTTGGCCAGCAACCCCGCGTTGTCGTACAGCATCTTTTCAAAGTGCGGGACGATCCACCGCGCGTCGGTGGCATACCGGTGAAACCCGCCGCCCAGCTGATCGTGCACGCCACCCCGGGCCGTGTGCACCAGTGTACGCAGCACCATCTCCAGCAGTGCGTCTTCGTGGGTCCTGGCGTACCGGCGTAGTAGCAGCTCGATCGTGGACGGATGCGGGAACTTGGGCGCGTCACCAAATCCGCCGTTCGTGGGATCGAATGCCTGCCGGATGCTGTCGATGCCGGCGGCAAGCAGCGACAGATCAAGAGTTCCGGGGCGTCCTGAGCCTTCGCGCGCGGCGAGCTGCCGGTGCAGGTGCGCGGCGGCATCCGTGGCCTCGTCGCGGCTCTCACGGTAGTACTGAGCCGCGCTTAGCAGGACGCGTTTGAAGCTCGGCCGGCCGAACGCATCCACTGGCGGGAAGTAGGTGCCGCCGAAGAAGACCTTCCCGTCCGGCGTGAGGAAGCCGGTCAGCGGCCAGCCGCCTTGCCCGCTGATGGCGCTGACCGCCTGTTGGTAGCGCGCGTCGAGATCGGGCCGCTCGTCCCGGTCAACCTTGATGGCGATGAAGTGTTCGTTGATGATCGCCGCGACCGCAGGGTCGTCGTAGCTTTCGTGGTCGAGCACGTGACACCAGTGGCACCAGACCGCCCCGATGTCGAGCAGGATCGGTTTGTCCTCGCGCTTCGCGCGCTCGAACGCCTCCGCAGACCACGCATACCACTGCACGGGTTGGTGCGCGGCGGAGCGCAGATACGCGCTCGTTTCGTTGGCCAGGCGGTTTTCGCTCATGACTCGTCGTTCAGTGTAAATCGGGCGCGCAGTCTACCCGGGTCTCATAGTCTCCCCAGTCTACCCGGTCTCCCCAGTCTAAATGCGCCGGATGCGTTGGACTGGGAAGACTGAGAAGACTGGGTAGACTGTGTAGACCTAATTTGAGTATATCAGCCCGTGGATTCGGGCTTGCCGCTTTGTTCGACGAAGTTCAGGCGGAGGTTGGCCAGCAGCGTATCCAGGTCGCGGCGTTCCTTCTCGTCCACGCGGGGCTTCAGGTGTTCGATCAGCGATGCGACGGCGTCGATGGCCAGCCGGGCGTCCTCCAGGTTACGGACCACCTTCTTGCTCGCGGGGTTGGGCACCAGGCCCAGATTCTGCCACGCGCTGCCGGCCAGGACGCCGATGATCCAGCGCAGCAACTCCACGGTGTCGGCGAGCTCTTGCTGGATGTCTGACTGCGTTTCACCTTCAGGGTTGTCCATTTGGATGCCCAGATCTAGTCTACCCGGTCTCCCCGGTCCACACAGTCTCCCCAGTCTACTAGCTACGAAGATAAGGGGGTAGACCGGGAAGACTGGGAAGACTGGGAAGACTGGGTAGACATCCTTTATTGTGTTTGCGGCGCGGGCTTGGTCAGTGTTTGGAACGCGACCACCGCGGCGACCATCACCGCAGCAATGAAGTCAGGAGAACTGGTGGGGTAGATGAACAGGATCCCCGCGATGACCAGCACGATTCGCTCAAGCAGCGTGGTCTTACGGAGGAGCCAGCCGTTGATGCCCGCAGCCACCGTGGCCAGTCCGATGATCGAGGTGATGGACACCCTGATCACGTCCGCCACCGGCGCCTGCAGCAGCAGGCCCATCCCGTCGGGATGCACCGTGAACATGAACGGCACGATGAATGCCTGCAGCGTGTACTTCCAGGCCATCAACATCGTCTTGAACG
>Ga0209056_10005891_pt1 | contig 12741 bp, 9 predicted proteins | sample GraSoiAngelo_114_FD_185876 | JGI IMG/M metagenome (GOLD analysis project Ga0209056, IMG submission 185876) | Grasslands soil microbial communities from the Angelo Coastal Reserve, California, USA - 14_0903_13_40cm (SPAdes) (version 2) | ecosystem: Environmental > Terrestrial > Soil > Grasslands ... | reverse complement strand
CATTGTTGGCGGGCTCTGGACGCTGCTCAACGTTTACGTGGGTGCACACCTGCTCGGCCCTGCGCCGCTCGCTGGTGTACCGCGGGGAGTTGCCTGGGGCGCGGTGCTGCTTGTGGCCTGGCTGCCGCTCGTGGCGATGTTCACTGGCCGTCGACGCTCAATACCGAGCCTCGACTGGGCTGCGTACACGGCGATGGGTCTGTCCTCCTTGCTGATCGTGTCCTTCATCGTGATCGATCTGCTCCGACTGCCTGACACCGCCAGGGTAGTCCTTGCGGTGCTCAGCGGGGCCGCGTTCCTCACGCTCCTGGGCATCGTACTCGCGCGACGGCCACGCGTGGTTCGCGTGACCGTGCCGATCGCCGATCTGCCCAGCGACCTCGCCGGCTTCCGCATTTTGCAGCTCAGCGATCTGCATATCGGTCCCACGATCCGGCGCCCGTTCGTGGACGCGGTCGTCGATCGGGCGAACGCGCTACGGCCGGATCTCGTCGCAGTGACGGGCGACGTCGCCGACGGGCTCGTCCCCGAGCTCCGCGAGCACGTCGCGCCACTTGGGCGGCTGCAGGCACCGCACGGAGCATACTTCGTAACCGGCAATCACGAGTATTACTGGGACGTCCGCGGCTGGACCCGCGAGCTCGAGCGGCTCGGCATCGCGGTTCTCTCCAACGAGCACCGGCTCGTCGTGCAGGGCGCGGGTCGTCTGCTGGTAGCGGGCGTTACCGATCTCTCCGCTGCCTCGGATCCGGCCGCCGCCGTGGCCGGAGCGCCGCCGAGCGATGTGCGCGTGCTGCTGGCGCACCAGCCGCGCAGTGCCTTCGCGGCCCAGGCGGCGGGCTACGACCTCCAGCTATCGGGGCATACGCACGGCGGCCAGTACTTCCCGTTCAATCTGCTCGTCCGCTTGTTCCAGCCGTTCGTCGCGGGACTGCACCGCCTCGAGTCTATGTGGCTCTACGTGAGCCGGGGCACCGGATACTGGGGCCCGCCGCTGCGTCTTGGCGCGCCGGCCGAGATCACGCTGTTGGAGCTCGTCCCGGCCTAGCCATCATGTAGCCTCGGCCATCGCCGCGGTGACGAGCAGGGCGCGCACGATGCCGAGCGCGCCCTTGTCGTTTTCGTACCACTCGGTTGGCAGATGGGCGTCGCCCGATCGACCACCCCCGCCCAACGCCACGGCCGGGACGCCCAGCGCGATCGGGACGTTGGCGTCGGTCGAGGCGCATGCGAGCTGATGCTCGTGGCCCACGGCTCGCGTCGCGGCGACAGCAGCCTGCACCAGGGGGTGCGTCCGGGGAGTGAGTCCTGAGGGCCTGTCGCCCACGCGCCGAACGTCGACGGTGAGGGGAGCGGTACCGGGAAGGCGGTGACGATTCTCCTCCTCGAGCGTCTGGGTCAGGATGGCCTGAACCGCTCCGTCGAGTTTCTCCAGGGCGTGCGGCTCTTCGCTGCGCAGGTCCAGGTCGAGCCAAGCCGTTTGCGGGATGGAGTTGAGGCTGGTTCCGCCTCCCAAGCGCACGACCGAGTGCGCCGTTCGCGGTGCGCGGTGCGCGGGAATGTCGGCGATGAGCGCGATAGCCCGCCCGACGGCGTTGGCAGGGTTCGCTATCCCAAATGCGGCCCACGAATGGCCTCCGGGGCCGCAATAGGAGACGTGATAGCGCCGAGCGCCCAATGCGCGATGCACGATGCGCTCGATGCCGGCGCCATCCAGGGCGATAAAGGCGGACGGTCGGACGGTCGGACGGTCGGACGGACCCAACAAATGGCGGACCCCACGGAGATCGCCGCTACCCTCCTCGCCTACGGTCGCGGCGAATAAGACCGGTCGCTGGGTTTCCACCCGCGCCCGCACGAGCGCTTCGCCGATCGCGACAAGGGCAGCCAGACCGCGCGCGTTGTCGGCGATGCCGGGCCCCTCGAGTCGAGGGCCGTGGCGCGACACGGACACGTCCAGTTCGGGACCGAACACGGTATCGAGGTGAGCGGAGAGCACGACGGATCCGTGGTGTAGGGGCGCAGCATGCTGCGCCCCTACGTTGCCAGCATCGTTTCTATACCACCCGCGCACATTCCCGACCTCGTCAACTTGCACATCCGTCAATCCAGCCTCGCCGAACATTTCCGCGACGCGTGCGCCTCGCGCCGCTTCCGCACCCGTTGGCGCGGGAATCGCAGACAGGGCGGCCTGGCGGCCGAGCGTCGCTTCGTCGGAGCGCTCGATATGCGCTCGCGCGGCACGCACGCGATCGTGTGACAGCAGCGCCTCCATGGGTCCCGGCATGGTGTGCAATACTATGATGTCGTTTGGCGCGGTTGCAACTTGACCTGGACTAGGGCGGGGGCGACACTAAACCCATGGAGGAGCGGCAGCTCATTTACGACTGGAACAGCGCCGGGGGACCGGACGGCGCCTTTGACTGGACCCGTGCCCGCGTCGATCTCAACGACGAGACGCTGCGCGACGGCCTGCAGTCCCCGTCGGTCACCGATCCGTCACTCGATGTCAAAAAGCGGCTACTGCACCTGATGGCGGATCTGGGCATCGTGGCGGCCGACATCGGCCTGCCCGGCGCCGGCCCCCGCGTGGTGGACCAGGTGCGCGCACTGGCCAAGGAGATCCGGGATCAGAAGTTGCCCATCGCCCCCAATTGCGCCGCCCGGACCATCATCGCCGATATCGAGCCGATCGTCCGCGTTTCCGATGAGCTTGGGATCAAGATCGAAGCCGCAACCTTCATCGGGTCCTCGCCGATCCGCCAGTATACAGAGGATTGGACAGTGGACCGCATCGTTGCCGCGACCGAAGAGGCGGTCAGTTACGCGGTGCGGCACGGCCTGCCAGTCATGTATGTCACCGAGGATACGACCCGCGCTCGACCTGAGACGCTGAAGGTGCTTTACGGTGCTGCAATCGCGTGCGGGGCCGGCCGCATCTGTCTGGCGGACACGGTCGGACACGCTACGCCCGACGGGGTGAAGGCGTTAGTGAACTTCGTCAAACAGGAAATCGTCAAAGAGAACACCGTGAAAATCGACTGGCATGGCCATCGTGACCGAGGCATGGGCCTCATCAACTGCCTCGCGGCGATCGAAGCCGGCGTCGATCGCGTGCACGCGACGGCGCTCGGCGTGGGGGAGCGGGTCGGCAACGCGGAGATGGATCTGCTGATCGTGAATCTGAAGCTGCTCGGTGCGCACCCGGGGGATATTCGCCGGTTGCCGGAGTACTGCCGGCTTGTCGCCGACGCGGTCGGCGTGCCGATTCCCGTGAACTATCCTGTCGTCGGGACTGATGCGTTCCGGACCGGCACGGGCGTGCATGCCGCCGCGATCATCAAGGCCAAGAAAAAGGGACACAACTGGCTGGCCGATCGCGTGTATAGCTCCGTACCGGCGGAGGAGTTTGGTTTCGAGCAGCGCATCGAGATCTCGCCGGTGTCGGGCTTGTCGAACGTGAAGTATTGGTTGGAGCATCACGGCTACGATCCCAATGACGATGCGGCGTGCCGCACTCTGTTTGATGCGGCCAAGCGCACCGACCGGGTTCTATCCGACGAAGAGTGCCATCGGTTGTTGAACACATGAGCATTCGCGACATCGAGAAGTCGTTCTTCGATCTCTACTGGCGTCTGGACCCTGTGGTCGCGACCCAGGCCGGCGTGCCGGGCCATGATGACCGCTACGGCCGCTTCAGTCCCGCGGCGCTCGCGCCCCACCTCGCGGCGCTCAAGTCGATCGCCGCCGCGCTGGAAGGAGCGAACGCCGCCGATCTCGACGAAGAGATCGACCGCACGGCGCTGCTGAACGAAATCCGCGTCATGCTGCACCGCTTCGAGAAGCTCAAACCGCAGGCCAAAAACCCCGAATTCTGGCTCTCGCATTTGCTCGGCGGGCTGCATCACCTGCTGCTCTCCGCTGACCGGACGCCCGCCGAGAAGGCAGTAGCGGCGATCGGGCGACTGGAGGACATCCCCGCCTTTCTCGAGGATCTCAAGGCCGCGCTCGAAGAGCCGGTGCGAGTCTTTGTCGAGACAGCGGTGCGCATGACCGAAGGCGGCCGCTTGCTCGTGAAAGAGCTGGCCGCGGCGCTCGGCGCGCAGGCGCCGATGCACGCCGCCCGGCTCTCGGCCGCGGCGGAGGAGGCGGACGCGGCGCTGCTCGCGTTCGACGCGAATCTCGAGCGCTGGCTCGAGATGGGGACCGAGCATTTTGCGATTGGCGAGGAGGCGTTCAACTTCCTGCTGCACTATCAGCATGCGCTGCGCGATACCGCGCCGGAGCTGTGGCGCTACGGCTTGCGGCTGAAAGAGGAGATCGAGGCGGATCTCGGGCGGCTCGCGACGCGGCTCGACGGCAAGCCGTGGCCGGAGCTCGTCGATAAGCTGCGCGCCGATCACCCCCAACCGAATGAGCTGGTCGACGCCTACGCGAGGGAGATGGCACGCGCCCGCGATTTTGTGGAGCAACGGAAGCTGGCACCGATTCCCAAGGCGCCGCTGGGCGTGATTCCGACGCCCGCATTCATGCGTCCCGTGATCCCGTACGCCGCCTACGACAGCCCCGGCGCCTACAGCCGCGACCGCACCGGCTGGTTCTACGTGACGGTCCCCGACTCTCGGCTGCCCTCTGAGCAGCAGGAGCGGATCCTGCGCGACCACTGCCGCTACGAGTTGGCTGCCACGGCGCTACACGAAGGGTATCCCGGGCACCATCTACAGCTCGTGATCGCGAAAGAGCTGCCTTCGCATGTCCGCAAGAATCTCTGGACGCCGCTCACCGTCGAAGGGTGGGCGCTGTACTGCGAAGACATGATGGGCGAGGAAGGGTTTTACGCCTCGGACCAGGAGCTGTTCTTCCAGCGCGTGCACCTGCTGTGGCGCGCGATGCGCATTCTGCTCGACGTCGGTCTGCACACGCGCGGCATGACGCGCGAGCAGGCCGTCGATCAGATGGTGAACGAGCTGCACGTCGAGCGGGGCAACGCCGAGGCCGAAGTGCGGCGCTATTGCGCGTGGCCGGCGTATCAGTTGTGCTATGCCGTCGGACGGCGCGAGCTGCTGCGGCTGCGCGACGATTTCCGCAAAGCCAAGGGCCATGGCTTCACGCTGCGGGCCTTCCACGACGCCGTGCTGCCGTACGGCGGGCTGCCCGTCACTCTGATCCGCTGGGGACTCGGTTTGGGTGAGTAATCGTCCCCCCCCGGCCCTCCCCAGGCAGGTCAAGCTTTTCGGTGCCGTCTCCCTTCTCAACGATTTCGCGAGTGAGATGGTGTACCCGCTGCTGCCGGCGTTCATCACCGGCGTCCTGGGTGGCGGGGCGGCGGCGTTGGGCGCGCTGGACGGCGCCGCCGACGCGGCTGCGGCACTCGTAAAGCTCGTCGCCGGCCGGCTCGCCGACCGGCCGTCGCGCCGCGGGCCGTTGATCGTGGGCGGCTATTTCCTCGCGGCCGCCGTGCGGCCGATCATCGCGTTCACGGCGGCAGCGTGGCAAGTGATCGGGCTGCGCGTCGTGGACCGGCTCGGCAAAGGGCTCCGCACGCCGCCGCGGGATGCGCTGATCGCGGATGTAACGCCGGCTCCGATCGTGGGGCGAGCGTTTGGACTGCAACGGGGACTGGACCACGTGGGTGCGGTGATTGGGCCCCTCGTAGCCTGGTGGCTTTTGGAGCACGGGGGAGACGTACGGAAAGTGATTGTTGCCAGCCTAATTCCCGGTGTGCTCGTCCTGGGGCTGGCGATGTGGGCGGTAAAGGGCGGTAACAGGCGGGAACGGGCGGTAGAAGATGCTTTACCGCCCTCTACCGCCCCTTCCCGCCCGTTACCGCCCGTACCGCCCGCCGTCATCGCCATCGCCTTTTTCTATCTCCTCCGTATGCCCGAGACGTTGATCATCCTCCACGCTCAGCGTCTCGGCATTGCCATCGCCCTCGTCCCTCTGCTCTGGGCCGCCGTGCACGTCATCAAGGCGTCGACGAGTTTCGTTGGTGGCGCGCTATCGGACCGGATCGGTCCGTCGCGGACGATGTGGATGGGGTGGCTCACCTACGTCGTGCTCGCCGCGGGGATGGCGTTTGCCGCGAGTCCGCTCGCCGCGTGGGTACTGTTTCTCGCCCTGGGCATCGTCGCGGGACTCACGGAGAGTCCCGAACGCGCGCTCGTATCAGCGGGGACCGGTGGGCGTCACGGGAGCGGGTTTGGCGTCTATCACGCGCTAACCGGTGTGGCCGCGCTGGCCGGGGGGATTGCCCTTGGCCTTGTTTTTCAAGGCGTCAGCGGGTCGACGGCGTTCCTCGTAAGTGCCATCGGCGCTTTGGGTTTAGCCATCCTCTGGCCTTTCTGGACACGCCTGCATAGGGTTCCCCCGCCATGAGCGCCCCCCCCCCTGCCGCCCCTCAGGGCTCCAGTCCAACAGCTACGCCACGAGTCCACCCGCGGGGACGCTACCTGGCGCGTCTGTCACTGCTGGCGCTCGGCGTGGTGTACGGCGACATCGGGACGAGCCCGCTGTACGCGCTGCGGGAGGCGTTTCACGGCCAGCACGCGATCTCGGTGACGACGGGGAACGTGTTCGGCGTCTTATCGTTGATCTTCTGGTCGTTGATTCTGATCGTCACGATCAAGTACCACGTCGTGATCATCCGCGCCGACAACAAGGGCGAGGGCGGGGTGCTCGCGTTGATGGCGCTCGTGAACGGCAGCCGGCTGGCGCGGGGACTCACGCCGCGGCGGTTGATGATCGTGCTGGGCATCTTCGGCGCAGCATTGCTGTATGCCGACGGCGCACTCACACCCGCGATCTCGGTGCTCTCCGCGGTCGAGGGTCTGGAGATTGCGACGCCCCAGCTGCAACACTGGGTCATCTGGATTACGCTCGCCATCCTGGTCGGGTTGTTCATGTTTCAGAGCCGGGGGACTGCGAGGGTCGGCGCGGTGTTCGGGCCGGTCATGCTGGTCTGGTTCTTTGCAATCGCCGCGCTTGGCCTCAATGGTATTCTGCACCATCCGGCGGTCATCGGGGCGGTGTTGCCGACGCACGCCGTGCGGTTCTTCGCCGAGGATCCTGGGCGAGGGCTTTTGGTGCTGGGCGCTGTCTTCCTAGCGGTGACTGGCGGCGAGGCGCTCTACGCGGACCTGGGACACTTTGGGCATACCGCCATCCAGCTGGCGTGGTTTGCGATTCCACTCCCCGCGCTGCTGCTCAACTATTTTGGGCAGGGAGCGTTGCTGCTGACGCATCCAGAGGCAGCGGCGAATCCGTTTTATTTTCTCGCGCCACCGCAGCTCCTCTATCCGCTCATTCCGTTGGCGGCGGCCGCGGCGGTCATCGCCTCGCAAGCCGTAATTTCCGGCGCGTTCTCGCTGACGCGCCAGGCGGTGCAGCTCGGCTACATCCCGCGCATGGAGATTGAGCACACATCCTCACGGGAGATCGGGCAGATTTACGTGCCCGCCGTGAACAAGATGCTCATGATCCTGACGATTGCGCTGGTGCTCGGCTTCCAGACGTCGAGTAATCTCGCGGGGGCGTACGGCGTGGCCCTATCGACGCTCATGGCGCTGACGACGGTGATGTTCTACGTGATGAGCCGCGAGGTGTGGGGCTGGAGCTTCGCGAAGGCGGCCGCAGTCTCAGGACTCTTCCTCGTCGTGGATCTGACGTTCCTCGTTGCGAACGCGCTGAAGATCTGGCATGGTGGGTGGGTACCGCTCGTGATCGCCATCGCGCTGTATTTCGTGATGACGACATGGAAGGGTGGGCGCGAAATTCTCTCGCGACGCATAGCGGAGCAATCGCTCCCCGTCAAGATGCTACTGGCCGAAATTGCCGCCGAGCCGCCGATTCGCGTACCGGGTACGGCAGTCTTCATGTACGGCAGCGCTGACGGGACACCGCCGGCCCTGATACTCAATCTCACGCATAACAAAGTGCTGCACGAGAAGATCGTGTTTTTGACGATCATGACCGAAGACGTCCCGCACGTCAGCGTCGACCAGCGCGTCATCCTGAAGCGCAGCGGCAAAGGGTTTCACCGAGTCACGGCGCGGTATGGATTCATGCAGGATCCCGACATCAACGAAGTGCTGGCTGCGTGCAAGGCGAGTGGTCTCGATATTCCACTGGCCGGCACGACGTTCTTTCTGGGGCGGGAGACGCTAATCGCGTCGGAGCGGCCGGGGATGGCGATGTGGCGGGCGCGGCTGTTCGGGTTTATGTCGCGCAATGCGCTGCGGGCGACGGCATTCTTCAGGATTCCGCCCAATCAGGTGTTTGAAGTCGGTGCGTACGTAGAACTCTAGGGAGGCCTATGCGATCTTATCTGGGTGTACTCGCGACGTTGTGTGCGACCGCGGCCGGGGCCGCGGCGCAGCAACCTCAGGTGAAACAGTTAGTGCAGGTGCCGGGCACCGTTGCGGGGTTGCCCTTCTCACCGGCTGTGCGCGTCGGCAACGTGCTCTATCTCTCGGGCGCGTTGGGGAATCTTCCTGCCACGCGGCAGCTCGTGGATACGGGGATCGTGAAGCAGACACAGCAGACTCTGGAAAACATCCAGACGATCCTGGCCGCGGCCGGCAGCTCATTGGACCGCGTGTTCAAGTGCACCGTATTCCTCACGAACATCGCGGACTACGCGAAGATGAACGAGGTGTACGCGACGTACTTCCCCAAGGACCCACCGGCGCGATCGACCGTGGCGGGGAGCGGGCTCGCGCTCGGTGCGCGAGTCGAGATCGAATGTATGGCGACGGTGGCTTAGAGCTTCAGGAGAGCGATCAGAGTCCCTAGGGTTCCGACCCAGAACAGGAACATCCAACGGATCAGGCGAGTCTCCATAGCGCTTGTGCGCGTCTGAAATTCTGCTCGCAACTCGGCGAGGCCCTGGGCTAGCTTGGCCTCGAACCGAGTCCAGTTGAGTTCATTGATCTCACGCAGCTCGGATCGATACGTCGCATCCACCTGGTTGAACCACTCCACGAGCTCGTTGGTGAGGTCGTCCCCAAACCTCTCGTAGAACTTGCGAGACAACCTGGCAGTCACCGGCATCGGGAGCTCCTGGATGATCCGGTGACATAATCAGCATACGCTCGGCGCTGGAGATAATCAATCCATTGCGTCGGCAATCATTCGGCCGCTAGTCGCCGGCGACCAACGCTGTCGGTACGAACGGCGCCTCATGGACGACCGCGGGCTTACGTCGCGACAGTACGAGCCACCACTCCCGAGCCGACGTACACACCAGCATCGCGACGACAGTCATGAAGAACAGCGTGATCCCCGCGTCCAAATAGAAATTCGCAATCCTTTGGCCGGCGCTCGGGTCGTGGCGGGCAGCGGGCTCGCGCTTGGCGCGAAGGTCGAAATCGAGTGCCTGGCGACCGCGGGGTAGGGGCTTTACTCCGGTCGTGCGCAGGCCTGATACTTCAGGTACGGTTCCAGCGCGCCCATGTCGGAGCCTTTGCGTCACGCACTTCCAACCCCGCAGCCCGTATCGACGGATCCCACGCACACGTGGGAATCGGCGTTCCAGATGTATTACGTGGAACTGTGCGAGTACGTCCTGCGCTTCGTCGGATCGGCGGGGGTCGCCGAGGACCTCGTGCACGACCTCTTCCTGTGCCTGTGGGATTCGCGCGCCCGTCGAGGCGACATGGACCTGACGCGGTCCTACCTGTATGTAGCGGCCCGTAACCGCGCCCTGAAGTATCTGCGCCACCGGCGCGTGGCGGCGGCCTGGATCGAGCGCGCAGCGCGGGAAGAGACGCCCACCGCATCGAGTCCCGAGGATCTGTATCTGCGGAGCGAGCTTGCTGATGCCGTGGCGCGGGCGATCGCCGCGCTGCCGGCTCGATGCCGGGAAGTCTTTGTGCTGCGCCGCCACCACCAGCTCAGCTACGACGAAATCGCCGCGCGCACCGGGGTGTCGCTAGGCACCGTCAAGTCTCAGATGTGGCGCGCGACCGTATTGCTCAAGGAAAAACTCGGGCCCTACCTCTTCATACTTTAGGCCCTCCCAGGGGTTCTCAGTATTGAGAGCCCCATGTTCGAACAAGCCGACCTGCTTCGCTTAATCGAAGGCGACTGCTCGCCCGAGGAAGCGGTTACGATCCAAGCATGGATCGCCGCCGATCCCAGGCGCGGCGAGCTGTTGGACCAGCTGCGCGCGGTGTGGCGACTCACGGGCGATACCACGCGGGATTGGGACATCCCGGAATCGCACGAGCGTCGTGAACGCGCCAGGCCCTCTTTGGAGCTCGTGCCGCCCAGCCGTCATTGGTGGACGGCACCATGGGCCAGGCCGGTCGCTGCCGCGGCAATCGCGGTTCTGGTTGCGGGGTCCCTGCTCGTGTTTCTTCCCCGTTCTGTCGGCGCGCCCCACGCGTACGCCACGTCTCGTGGCCAGCTGTCCTCAGTGACACTCCCGGATGGCTCCCGCGTGCTGCTCGGCGTCGACACCCGTTTGCGCGTGCCCCAGGACTACGGGGCCCGCACCCGGACGGTGGATCTCGAGGGTGAAGCGTACTTCGTCGTGGCGTACGATGCGAAGCGCCCCTTCATCGTGCGCACGGAGCGCGCGTCGACGCAGGATCTCGGCACCGAGTTCGCCGTCCGCGCCTACCGGCGGGACGCCTCCGTGGAAGTGGTGGTCGCCGCAGGCCGGGTGGCACTACGCGGCTTGAAGCGTGCCGACCGGGCGCTCGTGACGCTGCACCCGCGCGAACGGGCCGTGCTGGACCCGGGCGGCGAAGCCACGGTCCTGCGCGATGTTCCGCTGGCGCACTATCTCGCCTGGACTCGTGGGGCGCTGATGTTCGACGATGCGCCGCTCGCCCGCGTCACCGCACAACTCGAACGCTGGTACGACCTCGAGATCGAGACCGACGACGCAGCATTGGCCGACGAGCGGGTCACGATCTCCTTCATGACCAAGTCGGCCGATGAGGCGGTGAACGCTTTGGCGCAGGTTCTCGATGTCCGCGCCACGCGGACCGGACGACTGGTGCGCTTCGTCCCAGTTCGTTCGCGACACTAGACGGAGGAAATTGGCTATGCGGTTCCTGGTCACGGTTACCGGCATGTTCGTCATCTTGGGAACGTGGACCGCCCCCTGCGCCGCCGAGTGGCAAGGCCCCCCACATCCACCACTCGACGACACCTTAACCATCGCGCTAGAGCGCGTGTCGTTGAAGGACGCGCTCGACGCAGTCGCCCGGCGTGCCGGTGTGCGCATAGCATACTCGCGCCGGGTCGTACCGCTGGAGCGGTGGGTCTCCGTGCGGCTCGACGCGGTCCCCGTCCGGGTCGCGCTGGACCGGCTGCTTCAGGGCACCGGTGCCGTGCCGACGGTAGATCGGACCGGCCAAATTCTGCTCGTCTCCGACGCGTCGGACGGGCGGGCGAGACGGCAGACCGGCTCGATCGCCGGGACCGTCCGGGATGCGGCCAGTGGCACGCCCCTCCTGAACGCCCGGGTAGTGCTCGTCGGTACCCGGTTCAGTGTCGAGACCGGGGCCGACGGCCAGTACGCCATCGCCGCCGTGCCGCCGGCCACCTACCGCATCCGAGCCCGGCTGGTTGGCTACATCCCGGCGGAGGCCAGCGTCACAGTGCAGGACGGCCAGCGGGCCGTGGTGGACCTCGCCCTGCAACAGAGTGCGATCGAGCTCAACCCCGTTGTGGCCGTCGGTTACGCCACCGTCCAGAAGCAGGATCTGACGGGAGCGGTGTCGTCGATCACGGCAGACGAGTTCAAGGCCGGGGCGGCGCCGATCGTCACGTTGACGAACGGCCTCCAGGCCAAGGCCGCAGGCGTACAGGTGACTTCGAATTCAGGGATGCCGGGTGCAGGTCTGCGCGTGCGCGTCCGCGGGACCGGCTCGATCAGCGCGAACAGCGAGCCGTTGTACGTGATCGACGGGATTCCGGCGGAACAGGGAACCTCGTCGTCGGATCCGAAGGCGAACCCGCTGATGTCCATTGATGTCGACGGCATCGAGTCGATCGACGTGCTCAAGGATGCGTCGGCGACAGCGATCTACGGCGCGCGAGGTGCCAACGGTGTAGTGCTGATCACGACCAGGCGCGGCCAGACGGGTCGTAGTCGGGTGACGGTCGAAACGAGCTACGGGTTCCAACGCATCGCCAAGTCCATCCCCGTGCTCACCGGACCGGAGTTCATGCAGTTCGCGAACGAGGCGGCCGCCAACGCGGGCCTCTCGCAACCGTACACCGCTGCCCAGATCGCGTCTGCCCCAACCTACGACTACCCGTCGATGATGCTTCGGACCTGCGACACCTGGCGGTACTGCGCCGCCGCGCCGCAGGCGAGCGGCTCCCTTTCATTCTCAGGGGGCAACCAGGGTATGCGATATCTGATCAGCGGCAACTACGCTGCCCAGGACGGTATCGAGATCGGCTCGGACTTCCGGCGTCACGGCGTCCGTATCAATCTCGACGGGGACGTGAGTGACCGGTTCCGGCTCGGCACCAGCCTGAGCTTTACCCGAGTCACGCGCAATGCGCCGAGGGTGGAGAACGGGTCCCTGGGCAACAGCGCCAACGGCATTCAGGCCGCGATGCAGTTCGCGCCATTCGTGGCGCCCAGGGACACGGCCGGCAACTGGATCAAGACCTCGCCCACGACCGAGCCGGTCCCGAATCCCATCGCCAACGCCGTCGAGCTCACGGATCTGAACACCACCACGCGACTGCTGGGGAGCGTCTCCGGTGAATACGACG
>Ga0209056_10005890_pt1 | contig 12742 bp, 9 predicted proteins | sample GraSoiAngelo_114_FD_185876 | JGI IMG/M metagenome (GOLD analysis project Ga0209056, IMG submission 185876) | Grasslands soil microbial communities from the Angelo Coastal Reserve, California, USA - 14_0903_13_40cm (SPAdes) (version 2) | ecosystem: Environmental > Terrestrial > Soil > Grasslands ... | reverse complement strand
CCGCCACACCGGTCCAGCACAGGTGATCGGAGATCCACGCCGGCTCCACACGCCGCGCGAGCTGCTTCACCTGCTCGAGGTAACCGCGATCGAGCGGCGCGCTGCTGCCGATCGACATCGATACGCCGTGCATCGCGAGCGGATAACGCTCGCGCATGCGCATCAGGTAATGCAGCGGCTTGCCGCCCGGCACCAGATAGTTTTCGGTGAGGACCTCGAACCAGTCGACGGCGGGGCGATCGGCAAGGATCGCTTCGTAGTGATCGACCCGCAGGCCAAGACCGAAACCGAGCGCCGGGGGCTTCAGCATGGACGCAGAAAAGGCGGGCCGGGCGGTCAGCGCGCCCGGCCCGCTCAATGGCTTACTTCGCTTTGGCCTTCGCGGCGTCGCACTCCGCCTTCGTCATCTCCAGGAACCCCTTGCCCTTGCAGGAGTTCTGGCCCTTGCAGGCGTTGTTGGCGCTCTTGCACGCGGAGTGTCCCTTGCAGGAATTGACACCCTCGCATTTCACTTTCCCTTCGTCAGCGCGTGCTGTGGTCGCCGCCACCGCCGAGAACATCACCGCAGCAGCCGCGGCCAGGGCCACAGTGGACAGGATCTTGGAATTCATTCGGGATTCTCCTAGGAGGAAGATTGGGCGCCGGCGATTGTAGCGCCGCCGCCGGAGGATAGCTTCTCGCGCGTAGACGCCCTAAGTGCCTCCGCGCAAACGCAATTCCACCGCTAGAGCGGCGCCGTCGACTCGGCTTGGGGAGTAGACCGGCGCAAGCGGCGCGGCATTACAGCTCGATGTCAGCGGCGCCCGGCGCCGACGGCAGCCGGTTCCGCCGTGGAGCCGCCGAGTCCGATCATCCAATGACCCGGCCGCGCATGGATCCAGTAGAATCGGGCCTGCCTGCGCCCGCCTGCTGCAGGTGCGTTCCCATTTGCTTCCAAGCCAAGTGAGTCGAATGACCGACGCTTCCCGTGACGCCATCCTCGTGCGTGGCGCGCGACAGAATAACCTCAAGAGCCTGGATCTCGATCTGCCGCTCAACGCGCTGATCGTGGTCACCGGCGTGTCGGGTTCCGGCAAGTCGTCGCTGGTTTTCGACACTCTGTACGCGGAAGGCCAGCGGCGCTACGTCGAGACGTTCTCCCCTTACGCGCGGCAGTTCCTCGATCGGATGGATAAGCCGCAGGTCGAGTCGATCTCGGGAATTCCTCCCGCCATCGCCATCGATCAGACGAACCCGGTACGCACCTCGCGCTCGACCGTCGGGACGATGACCGAGCTCAACGATCACCTGAAGCTGTTGTTTGCGCGCGCCGCGGCGCTCTTCTGCCAGCGCTGCGCCCGGCCGGTGCAGCGCGACACAGCCGACGGCATCTACGCCGACGTCCTCGCGCGCGCACGGGAGGCGGGCGACCCGCGCCTCCTGGTGAGCTTTCCGGTGGTGGTGCCGGGGAATTTCACCGTCGAGGAAGTCCGGGAGCTCCTCACCCGCCAGGGTTACACCCGCTTTCTCCAGGGCGCGGGCGCCCCCGCGCCTCTCGCACCCCCGGACGCTCCGGCAGGCGGGGCGGGGAAGTCCGCTCGCGGCGGACGCAAGCGCACTCGGGGCGGGCGCGGCAGCGGCCTCGAGGTGCTCGAAGTGGTGCAGGACCGGATGCGCATCGGTGGCGCCGAGCGCGGCCGGGTGCTCGAGTCGCTCGAGGCGGCGCTGCGCGTCGGGCGCGGCCGCGTCAACGTGCACCGCGTCGACGAGGGCGATCCACCCGCGATTCTCGAAACCTGGCGCTATTCGAGCGAGCTGCACTGCGCGCACTGCGACCTCTCGTACCGCACGCCGGTCCCGAGCCAGTTCTCGTTCAACTCGCCGCTCGGGGCCTGCGAGAGCTGCCGCGGGTTCGGCCGCACCATCGGGATCGACTACGGGCTCGTCATTCCCGACGACACCCGCTCGCTCCGCGGCGGGGCCGTCAAGCCGTGGCAGACCAAGTCCTACGAGGAATGCCAGGAGGACCTGGAGCGATTCGCGAAGCTCCGCGGCGTTGCGCTCGACACTCCGTGGCGTGAGCTGCCCGCCGAGGCGCGTCGCTGGGTGATCGAGGGCGAGGGCCCGTGGACCAAGAAGGTCTGGTACGGGGTGCAGCGCTTCTTCGCGTGGCTCGAGACGCGCGCCTACAAGATGCACGTGCGGGTGCTGCTGTCGCGCTACCGCGCCTATACGCCCTGCAGTGCCTGCGACGGCGCGCGCCTGAAGAGCGAGGCGCTGCTGTGGCGCATCGGGAGCGGCGAGCTCGCCGGGCAGGCGCTCGGCGGCAGCCCGCGCTTCCGCCCGCGCGGCGTGGATTGGAGCCCCGAGACCCTCGCCGCGCTCCCGGGGCTCTCGATCCACGACCTGATGCTGCTGCCGGTGGAGCGCAGCCACGAATTCTTCCGCAAGCTCACGCTCCCGCGGCCGCTCGATGAGGCGACGGCGCTGCTGCTCGCGGAGCTCCGCACCCGGCTCGCGTACCTCGTGGACGTCGGGCTCGGCTATCTGACGCTCGATCGTCAGTCCCGCACGCTCTCGGGCGGGGAGGTGCAGCGGATCAATCTCACGACCGCGCTCGGCACCTCGCTCGTCAACACGCTGTTCGTTCTCGACGAGCCCTCGATCGGCCTGCACCCGCGCGACATGCAGCGTGTCATCGGCGTCATGAAGCGCCTGCGCGATGCCGGCAACTCCCTCGTCGTGGTCGAGCACGATCCGCAGATCATGCTCGAGGCCGACCGCATCCTCGACCTCGGCCCCGGGGCCGGCGAGCGCGGCGGGCAGATCGTCTTCTTCGGCACCCCGGCCGAGATCCGCGCGAGCTCCGGCTCGCTCACCGGGCAGTACCTCGCCGGTCGCCGCATGGTCGCCCCGCGCATAGCGCCGGCGCTCGACCGCGCGCGCACCGCGGGGGCGCCTGCGGCCGAGGCCGCCGGCGGAGGCGTGGTGGCGGTGGCCCGCTCCAACCGCTGGCTCGAGCTCAAGGGAGCCGCGGAGCACAACCTCAAGAATATCGACGTGCGCATTCCGCTGAAGCGCCTCGTGTGCGTGACCGGCGTGTCGGGATCGGGCAAGTCCACTCTGGTCGAGGACGTGTTGTATCCGGCGCTGCTCAAGTACCGCGGCCGGCCGACCGAGGCGCCCGGACGGTTCGCGGGCCTCTCGGGCGCCGAGCTCATCGATGACGTCGTGATGGTCGATCAGAGTCCCATCGGCCGCACCACCCGCTCGAACCCGGCGAGCTATGTCGGGGCCTTCGACGCGATCCGGGCGCTGTTCGCCGCCGAGCCCGCCGCGCAGGAGCGCCGGTACAGCGCCGGAACCTTCAGCTTCAACTCCGGCAACGGCCGCTGTCCGGCCTGCAGTGGCAACGGCTTCGAGCACGTCGAGATGCAGTTTCTCTCGGACGTGTACCTGCGCTGCCCCGACTGTCGCGGCCGCCGCTACCGCGACGAGGTGCTCGAGATCCGCCGCGAGGGTGCCGACGGCCGCCGCTGCAGTATCGCCGACGTGCTCGAGCTCACCGTGACCGAAGCGCGCGCGTTCTTCGCCGATGCGCCCGAGGTGGCAGTCAGGCTCGCGCCGCTCGCCGACGTCGGGCTCGAGTACGTGAAGGTGGGCCAGCCCGTGCCGACGCTCTCGGGGGGCGAAGCGCAGCGGCTGAAGCTCGCGGGGCACCTGGCCGAAGCCGGCACCGTGCTCTCGAGCACCACCCACCGCGGCAAGCTGTTTCTCTTCGACGAGCCGACCACCGGGCTGCACTTCGAGGATGTCGCGAAGCTGCTGCGCGCCTTCCGCAAGCTCTTGAGCGCCGGACATTCACTGCTGGTGATCGAGCACAACCTCGACGTGATCCGCGCGGCCGACTGGATCATCGATCTCGGCCCCGAGGGCGGGGATCGGGGCGGCGAGATCCTCTGCGCCGGAACGCCGCAGGAGATTCGCGCGGAGGCGCGCTCCTTCACCGGTCAGTCGCTGCTCGCTTACGAGCGCTCGCTCGGCGCGGGCGCGCCGGGGGTAGCCCCGTCGGCCGGGCACGAGGACCCGCGCGCGGCGGCTCCCCCCGCCCTGGTGGCGGAGCCCGAGGCGGCGCGCTACCGCGGCGGCAACGGCCGCGACGCGCACGCCGTGATCATCCACAAGGCACGCGAGCACAACCTCAAGAATATCGACGTCGAGATCCCGCGCGATCGTTTCACCGTGATCACCGGCGTATCGGGCTCCGGCAAGTCGACCCTCGCCTTCGACATTCTCTTCAACGAGGGCCAGCGGCGTTATCTCGAGTCGCTGAACGCCTATGCCCGCCAGTTCGTGCAGCCGGCCGCGCGTCCCGACGTGGACGCGATCTTCGGCATCCCGCCGACGGTGGCCATCGAGCAGCGCACCAGCCGCGGCGGCCGCAAGAGCACCGTGGCGACGCTCACCGAGATCTATCACTTCCTGCGGCTGCTCTACGTGAAGCTCGGCACGCAGTACTGCCCCGACTGCGACATCGCGATCCAGCCGCAGAGCCCCGCTTCGATCGCCGCACGGCTGCTGCGCGAGTACCGCGGGAGGCGCATCACGCTGCTCGCGCCGCTCGTCGTGGCGCGCAAGGGCTACTACACCGACCTCGCCCGGTGGGCGGCGAAGAAGGGCTACCGGACGCTGCGTGTCGATGGGGAGTCGCTCCCGACCTCGCCCTGGCCGCGCCTGTCGCGCTTCCGCGAGCACACCATCGAGCTGCCGGTGGCGCAGATCGAGGTCGGCGCCCGCAGCGAAGCCGCGCTCCACGACGGGCTCGCCCGCGCGCTCGATTTTGGCAAGGGCCTGGTACACGTGCTGGCATCGCAGGGGGGCCGGGTGACGGTGTTCTCCACCAAGCGCGCCTGCCCCTCCTGCGGCCGCAGCTTCGCCGAGCTCGATCCGCGCCTGTTCTCGTACAACTCTCGGCACGGCTGGTGCGAGAGCTGCTATGGAACCGGCGTCGAGATGCCGGGATTCGACGACGAGCAAAGCGGCGAGGAGCTCTGGTGGAACGAGTGGTACGCGATGGCGCCGCCGCGGTGCGGCGCGTGCGACGGACAGCGGCTCAATTCCACCGCGCTCAACGTGCGCTTCCGCGACCGCTCGATCGCAGCGCTCTCGGCCGGCTCGGTCGCCGCCACGGGCGAATTCTTCGCGAGACTCAGGCCCGGCCCGCGCGAGCGGGAGATCGCGCGTGACCTGCTCGGGGAAATCCGCGCGCGGCTGAAATTCCTCGAGCGCGTGGGTCTCGGGTACCTCGAGCTCGATCGCGGCGCGCCGACGCTCTCGGGGGGCGAAGCGCAGCGCATCCGCCTCGCGGCACAGCTCGGCTCGAATCTGCAGGGGGTGTGCTACGTGCTGGACGAGCCCACGATCGGGCTGCACCCGCGCGACAACCAGATCCTGCTCGAGTCCCTCACCGAGCTCGCGGGCCACCGCAACACGCTGGTGGTCGTGGAGCACGACGAGGAGACCATCCGCCGGGCCGATCACGTGCTCGACCTCGGGCCCGAGGCTGGCGTGCGCGGCGGCGAGCTCATCGGGGCGGGGACCGTGGCCGATCTCATGAGAAACCCGCGCTCGACCACCGGACGGTTCCTCCGCCAGCCGCTGCTGCATCCCGAGAGGCCGCATCGCGCCGTGGATGCCGCCACGCCGCTCCTGACGCTCGAACGGGTGGCGCTGCACAACATCAGGGGAAGCGACGTACGCATCCCGCTCGGACGTCTGGTCGTGATTACCGGCGTATCGGGTTCGGGCAAGTCCACCGTGGCGCGCGACGTCCTGTACGCGAACCTGAAGCGGCTGCTCGGGAAGCCGACTGCCGCGCGCCGACGGCCGCGGCGCGCTGCCGCCGCGCAGCTCATCGGCTGTGCGGCCGTGCGCGGGCTCGAGCACATCGGCCGGGTGCTCGAGGTCGATCAGACACCGATCGGCAAGACCCCGCGCTCCTGTCCCGCGACCTACATCGGCTTCTGGGACGACATCCGCCGCATCTACGCCGGCACCACCGAGGCGCGCATCCGCGGCTACACCGCGAGCCGCTTCTCGTTCAACACCGCCGGCGGGCGCTGCGAGGCGTGCGCAGGCCAGGGCGTGAAGACCATCGAGATGAGCTTCCTCCCCGACGTCAAGGTGCTGTGTGACGTATGCGGCGGACGGCGCTTCAATTCCGAGACGCTCGCCGTGTCGTGGCGGGAAGCGAGCATCGGCGATGTGCTCGCGATGAGCGTCGACGACGCGGTCGGCTTCTTTGCCGCCCATGCGCGCCTGCATCATGCGCTGAAGCTCCTCCAGGACGTCGGCCTCGGGTATCTCACACTCGGTCAGCCGAGCCCGACGCTCTCGGGCGGAGAGGCCCAGCGCATCAAGCTGGTCACCGAGCTGTCGAAGGTGCGCGCGGAAGGGGGCGGCCCCCGGGCGAGGGCAAGGCACACGCTCTACGTGCTCGATGAGCCGACGGTTGGACTCCACATGGCGGACGTCGAGAAGCTGGTCCAGGTGCTGCACCGGCTGGTCGCCGCCGGCAACACCGCGGTCGTGGTCGAGCACAATCTCGACATCATGGCGGAAGCGGACTGGATCCTCGACCTCGGCCCCGAGGCCGGCGACCGCGGCGGCCGCATCGTCGCCCAGGGCGCACCTTCCCAGATCGCGCGCCGCAGCCGCCGCTCGCACACCGGGCGGGCGCTCGAGGGATTCCTGCGGGAGCGCACCCGGCGGAGTGCGGGTTCAGTCGGATAATTCAAGTTAGATTCGCGGGAGAAGCTCATGAGTGAGGGATGCGTCTTCTGCGGCATCGTACGCGGCACGGAGCCTGCAAGTGTCGTCTGGGAAGACGATCTCACCGTGGCGTTTCTCGACCGTCGACAATTTCACGCCGGTCACACGCCGGTAATTCCCCGGCTGCATCTCTGTGACGTTCGTGAGCTTGACGATACGACGGGGGCAGCGCTAATGGCGTCGGTTGCGCGCATCACGCGTGCTGTTGCCGCAGGCTTCCCCAACCAGGGGCTAAGCCTGTGGCACTCCATTGGCGAGGCGGCGGACCAGGAAGTACCTCATCTGCACATCCACGTGCACCCCAGGATGCTTGATGACCACCTGCTGCAAATCTATCCCTCCGCCCCGCCACTAGCTGACAAACCCCTGCGTGACAAATATGCGGATAGGCTGCGCTCTTACCTTGTTTGACGTGTGCCGCGAATCTAACAACCGTTGGAGCGGGCCGGGAAGCTCTTGTGGTTGGGCGCCGCCGGCGCCGAGAGATTGTGCGCCGCGTCGCCTCTCTGATGCCTGCGGCCGGCCGCTCAACTTCACCGTTAGCTGCCCTGGTCAGCCGCGGCGCACTACTGGAGCTCGTCGGGACTCTGGCGCTTGAGCAGGCAGAGCACGTTCGATTTCCACCAAGGTGCTGCCAGGCATAGCGTCCGCTAAGATCAGAAACCGGTCACGCGACCCTAGAGGTTCACATGGAACGCTTCGTAGCCGCTCTGCTCGCCGTCGCGGCTTTCGCGCCGGTATCTGACGCTCGCACTGCCCAAACTTGGATCGAGGGTCGGAACTACGTGCTGTTGACACCGACGCAAGCTACTAGCGTGCCGGCCGGCAGTATCGAAGTGATGGAGGTATTTTCGTACGGGTGCATCGCTTGCAACAGCTTCCAGCCTGTCATGGAACGGCTAAGGCGCAATCTGCCGCCGAACGCGCAGATTGTGCTTCTACCGGCCTCTTACAACACCGGCGAGGACTGGCCGATGTTTCAGCGCGCTTACTTTGCCGCATGGATCTTGGGTGTTGCGGACCGGACGCATCGGGCGATGTTCGATGCCATCTGGAAAACCGGCGAGCTCGCCGTCAGCGACCCTGTGACCCACCGACTTAAGACCCCGCAGCCGTCGCTCGAAGACGCTGCTCGCTGCTATGCGCGTATTGCAGGGATAAATCCCGGGGCATTCCTTGCGACCGCTAGATCGTTCGCGGTAGATATGAAAATCAGGGCCGCGGACGCGCAAGTCGCTGCAATGCAAGTTCCCGGCACGCCATGCATCGTAGTGAACGGGAAGTATCGGGTGAATATGGACTCGCTGGGGAACAACGACGAGCTCATCGAGCTCGTCAGATTTCTCGTGACCAAGGAGAGTATCCACCAAGCGTCCGGAGTTGCTCGCATTCACCGTTGAGACGGAGATTCTGGCAGCTGACAATCGTTGGAGCTCCACCGCTTCTCGGCGGCCGCTCAACTTCACCTGGTTAGGCAGCGCAGGTGACAGCATCGGCACATGAAAGTCCGCGAGGTCATTCGGCTCATTGAAAGGGATGGGTGGCGCCATGTGCGGACGAAGGGCAGTGTCACCGCCAGTTTCAGCATCCTACAAAGCCTGGAACTGTCACGGTAGCCGGTAAGCTTGGGCTCGACGTGCCGCCCGGGACGCTGAATAGTATCCTCAAGCAGTCAGGGCTTGAGCGTTGATAGGAGCGGCGGCGTGGAATACTTGGTTGTTGTTGAGAAGGGCAAGACCAGCTACGGCGCATACGTTCCAGATCTGCCGGGCTGCGTCGCCGTGGCGGAGACGCGGCGGGAGGTGCTGAAGCTCATTAGAGAAGGCATCACTCTGCACATCGAAGCCCTGCGTGAAGCCCGCGAACCTGTTCCTCCACCGGTCTCGAAGAGCCAAGCGGTCAAGGTACGCGCTGCCTAACAATCGGGCGGCCCGTGATGCCTGACTGGTTCAGCGCCGCGGGCGCATGGAAACAGTGTGCGCCCGCGGCGCTAGGTAGCCCGCGTCGTGCGGCCGCTCAAGCACCTCGGTGTCGTTTCGGGACGGGGAAGTCCCTTACATTCGTTAGGCGGCAGCCGAGGGCGCCTCAGATTCCGCAACGGACCATCCGTGCGTAAGCAGTATTACTTCCGAACCTCCAGCCGCGGCCTTCTGGCATGGGATGTCGACCGCCTTGTCCAGCTCTCAACCACGTTGCCGCGCAAGCAAGTGGAGCTCAGCCAGCTTCGCGAGCTCGATGAGGTCTGGCCCGACAACGGCGATCGCCCCACCTGGCGCGCAATAGTCGAGCACATGAAGCTCATTGATGAGGCCGACCTGTCGTTCCCGATCATCCTCTCCTCTAACGGGGCCATCATGGACGGCAGGCATCGGGTGGCCAAGGCTCTACGAGAGGGTCGCAAGGAGATCACAGCGGTGCAGTTTGAGCACGACCCTGACCCGGATCACGTGGGGCTCGCAGCCGAGGACTTACCCTACTGAGGGGGGCTGCCGCAGCGCAGATGAAGGACGCTGAGTGTGAACGCTTGGCGCAAGCATTGTGGGAGCATGTGCTACATGCCGCCTAAACATCGCTGGAGCGGGCTGTGACGCCCGGGCTGCTTGCGCTCCGAACGCGCGGAAGACAGTGTGCGCGTTCGTCGCGCTGGATGCCGCCTTGGGCTGTCGCTCAGCTTCACCGTTAGCATGCCGCGGGACACGTTGACGTCTAATTTTACCGTAGCTACACTCCGTAGATGCGGTATACGTGGGACGAGGCGAAGCGTATTGCCAACCTCCACGACCACGGTATCGACTTCGTGGATGCGGAGAAGGTATTCGCAAGCCTGACGTTTACGTACGAGGATGATCGCTTCCCTTATGGAGAGCGCAGATTCGTCACTCTCGGGCTACTGGCAGCAATACCGGTTTCCATTGTTCACACGGAGGGCGATGACAATATCCACGTGATCTCATTTCGAAAAGCCACCAGATATGAAACCGAACTCCTCTTCTCGCAGATCAAAGACGAACTACCGCCGGCTCCGAAACCTCGCCGACAGAGACGTTCGCGTGACCGCCGAACACCCGGAGGCAGACCTGAAACACATCGCAAAGGGCATCGTCCGACGCGGCCTAAAGGTCGTCGGACCCAAGGAGCTAGTGTCACTTCGCATCGATACGGATGTGCTGAAGTGGTTTAAGGCCAGCGGAGCCGGTTACCAGACTAGGATCAATGCGGTCCTTCGCGCATACAAGGATGCTGCCGCAGGCTAACAACATTGGAGGGGCCCTCAAACCATGGCTAAAGCATATTGGATTACCGTGTACCGCTCGATCCGCGACCAGGAGGCTTTCGCTGCATATGCCAGGCTCGCTGGCCCCGCACTTCAGGCGGCAGGGGGCCGTTTCCTCGCGCGCGGGCTGCCTGCGCGCGTCTATGAAAGTGGGCTGGATCAGCGCGCGGTCCTCCTCGAGTTTGATAGCGTCGCGCAAGCCATCGCGGCGCATGACAGTCCCGGGTATCAGCAGGCACTCCGTGCACTCGGTAACGCTGCCGATCGTGATATGCGCATCGTCGAGGGCGTCGAATGACGGGCCGACCGCCGAAGAGACAGCGCCCGGCGCACGCACCGCAGCGGACTCCCGCGCCCGGCAAGTAGTAGGCTGTCCGCATGGCTCACGACCTCGTTTGCTGGAAGTGCGGCGCGGCGCTCGCGGCGCTGAGCCTCCCGCTGCGGCGGCTCGATGAGTGCCCGCGGTGTCACGCCGAGCTGCACGTCTGCCGCATGTGCGCCGACTACGACACGAGCGTCGCCAAGCACTGCCGCGAGCCGACCGCGGAGGAAGTGAGCGACAAGACGCAGGCGAACTTCTGCGATTTCTTCAAGCCGCGCGCCGGGGCCTATACGCCTCCCGATACCGCCGCGATGGACAAGGCGCGCGCGGAGCTCGAGAAGCTCTTCGGCAAGCGCTGACCGCGCACGCTGCGTGGCGCGGATCCGCCGCCGCGTGCTCGGGGTGGAGGGCGCGCGGAGCGTCGCGAATACGCTGGGTCCCTACGACGATGCGGTTAACGAGCTGCTGCTCGCCGTCTCGCAGTCGAGCGTGCTCGACCAGGCCGGCGGCCGAGCTGGCGCGCGACTTCCTCGGTCGCGAGCCGAACCTGGACGCCTACCGGCGCTGGATGCTGGCGGAGTTCGACGCGGAGGCTAAGTCTTCTTCAGCCGCTCGCTGAGGCGCTCGAGCAGCTTCGTGAACGGCGAGTTCTTCTGCACCTCGACGCGCAGGTGCCGCACGCCGGTGTCGTTGATCGTCTCGCCCCTGCCGTCGTCGATGGTGAGCTCGCTGGCGCCGAGAATCTCGAGCGTCTCCTCGAGCGTCTGCGGGCCGCGGCGCTCGCGCGCGCCAACCTTGCCGCCGCGCGCGCGTGCCCGGGGGCTCGCTGTGGGCGATGATCCCGGGCGCACCGGGCGGCCGGGCACCCTGAGCGGACCCTTGGGCAAGTGCGTGGCGGCCGCAGCCGGCTTCCCCTGCCGCAGAGCCGATACCGCGCGCTTGGCCGTATCGTCGTCCATGAGCTTGAACTCTTCCTCCGGCCGTGAGCGCGCCGCCGACGTAGCGGCGAGGCTCCCGGACTTGAAGTCCTGATCGCTCGCGCGCGCCTTCTCCTGCGGGCTCACCGGCACCACGGCGACCGAGGCGAACTCGGAGCGCACGTAATGGGCGACCTGCTTGGCCGAGATCGCGTCGCTGAAGAAGCCGAGACGCAGTCCGTACCACTTGCGTCCGTCGCGGCTGCCCTCGACCGTATACAGGGTATAGGCGTTGAAGATCGCGAGCGGCGGCACCTTGCCGAGGTCGGCCGGCTGCACCGACCACTGCAGCTGCACCGCGAAGGACACCGGCGCGTTGTTGACGAGGGCCTCCTTCAGTGCGAGGCGCGTGCCGGTATCGTCGGGCTTCAGCATCGGGATACTGCGGTGCGAGACGTCCGCCGGGTCGGGCTCGCTGCCCTCGGGGCCGCGGGCTTCCAGCATCCGGAGCACCTGGGTGTCGCTCAGGGTGTCGCCCCCGGCCAGGGTTGCCCGCGGCGGCGGCGGCGCATGCATCACACGCGTCTCGCCGGTCGGGCTGCTGTCGGCGAGCGCGGCGAGCACTTCGCGCACGTTCGAGTCCTGGAAGGCTCCCTTCGCGCCCCTGCCCGTGGTCCATGAGGCCCCGGAGGCCTGGGTGGCGGGAGCGCGGGCCGGAACGGGCGATAGCGCGCGGACCGCCGGCGGCGCAAACGCGCGCGCGGCGGCAGGCTTCGCAATCCGAGCGGCCGGAGCGAAAGCGGCCGGCCTCGCCGGAGGAACCACAGGGCGTGCCGCGGCACGCAGCGCTTCACGGGGGGCAGCGTGCACGACGGGTACGCTGGCGGGGTTCGGCATCGTTGGCGGCGCGGCGGCCGCGGCGCGTCGCGCAGAGGGCTGCGCGGGGGGTACTGAAACGACGGGAGCGCGCCGCGGCGGCGGCGCTATCCGCGGCTGAGGGCCGGCGGCGTGGCGGGCCTGAGCGGCGGCCGCGGCCGTGGCCCGCTCGCGGAGCTTGCGCCCCGGGGCCTCGCCGGCCCATGCGCCGGGGTAGATCTCGCGCACCACGCTCAGCCACTCCTCGGCCTCGGCGAGAGTCGAGAAATAGCCCATGTGAAGCCGGAAGCGCTCGCGGCCTTCCTCGAAGCGGCGGCTGACGACGAATGTGAAGCGCTTGAGCTCGGGCAGATCGGTCTGCGCGAGCGCCATCGGCGTCGTGGATGAGCAGAGGTTGAGGACGAACGGCACCGCGTCCGCTGCGGGTGTCGCGGCGTTCAATGCTCCGGCATCCGTGCGAGACGAAGCGAAGGTGGTCATTGCTGTCATACACTTCCCCGGACCGAGAGAGACCACACCGGTCGGCAGGGACCGCGCTATCGC
>Ga0209056_10005889_pt1 | contig 12742 bp, 9 predicted proteins | sample GraSoiAngelo_114_FD_185876 | JGI IMG/M metagenome (GOLD analysis project Ga0209056, IMG submission 185876) | Grasslands soil microbial communities from the Angelo Coastal Reserve, California, USA - 14_0903_13_40cm (SPAdes) (version 2) | ecosystem: Environmental > Terrestrial > Soil > Grasslands ... | reverse complement strand
TTCCACTGAAGCCGAGGGCGCTGTCACCTTCGATGGCCACGACCGGCTTGCCGCTGACAACCGCCGCGCCGATCGCGTAGCCCATGCCGATGCCCATCACGCCCCAGGTCCCGCTATCAAGGCGTTTGCGCGGCCTGCACATGTCGATAACGTTGCGGGCGATGTCCAGCGTGTTTGCTCCCTCGTTGACGAGATAGACCTCCGGCTGGTCGGCGAGCACGCCTTTGATGGCGGCCAGAGCACTGTAGAAATCCATCGGGTCGGGGTTGGCGGCGAGGTGGGTTGCCATGCGCTCCAGGTTGCGCTGCTTGCGCCGGGCGAGCTCATCGAGCCATGCGGAACGAGGCCGGATCTGGCCGGGCTTGAGCATCGCCAGCAAGGCCGACACGGAAGAGGCAATATCCCCTACGACCGGCGCAGCGATGGCGCGATTGCTGTCCATCTCAGTCGGCGCGATATCCAGCTGAACGAATTGCGCCGTCGGCGACCACTGCGGGCTCTTACCGTGGCCCAGCAGCCAGTTCAGCCGCGCGCCGATCAACATCACCACATCGGCCTGCGCCAGTGCGTAGGATCGGGCCGCCGCAGTCGATTGCGGGTGGTCGTCGGGCAGCAGGCCCTTGGCCATGGACATGGGCAGGAAGGGGATCCCGGTCTTCTCGACGAATGCGCGAATGTCAGCGTCTGTCTGCGCATACGCCGCTCCTTTGCCCAGGATGATGAGCGGCCGCTCAGCTTTAGCCAGCACATCGAGGGCGCGCTTGACTGATTCTGGCGCAGGAAGCTGCCGCGGCGTCGCGTCGACCACGCGGACCAGCGAGCGGGCTGCGGTCTCGGCGTCGAGGGTAGCACCCAGAACGCTGGCCGGGAGGTCGAGGTACACGCCGCCAGGACGTCCGGAGACGGCGGCCCGGATCGCGCGCGCCAGACCGATGCCGATGTCCTCGGCGCGATTGACCCGGTACGCTGCCTTTGCATACGGCTTGGCCGCGTTCATCTGGTCGAGTTCCTCATAGTCGCCTTGCTGAAGGTCGACGATCGCCCGGTCGCTCGATCCGCTGATCTGGATCATGGGGAACCCGTTCGTCGTGGCGTTGGCCAGCGCCACCATGCCGTTGAGAAAGCCGGGAGCCGAGACGGTGAGGCAGATGCCCGGTTTCTGCGTCAGATAGCCGGTGATCGCCGCCGCGTTGCCGGCCGATTGCTCATGCTGGAAGCCGATGTAGCGGATGCCTTTGGCCTGAGCTAACCGCGCCAGGTCGGTTACCGGAATGCCGGCCACACCGTACATGGTGTCGAGGCCATTGAGCTTCAAGGCATCGACTACCAGGTGGAACCCATTCGTCATGGAGGGCGAGTTCGTCTCGTTTGCCATGGGAAGTGCCTTTTCTATGAAGCGCGCGCGATGTCGCGCTTTTCTAGACTTAGACCCGACGATCCGACGACCTTTTCGCCACGCAATTTGGCGATCTGCTCTTTGCTGTAGCCCAGCTCCGTCAGCACTTGGTCGGTGTGCTCGCCTAGCAGCGGGGCTCCGGTAATCTTGGGCGTGAAGCCGGAGAACTTGATCGGGCAGCCGACTGTAAGGTACGAGCCGCGCGTCTCATGCTGCACCTCGACGATGCTGCCGCTGGCGCGCAGGAACGGATCGTGGGCAAGCTCCTTCATGGAAAGCACAGGCCCACAAGGCACCTCGAACTTCCGCAGTATGTCGATCGCCTCGAACTTGGTCTTGTCGGCGAGCCACTTCTCTATGTCCGCAAAGATATCGAAGAGGCGCGGCTGGCGGGCGCGGGCGGTGGCGTACGCAGGATCTTTCGCCCATTCCGGCTTACCGATCGCCTCGCAGGTCCGTTCCCAATTCTGTTCCTGGATCGTGAAATAGATGTAGGAGTTCGGGTCGGTTTCCCAGCCCTTGCACTTGAGGACCCAGCCCGGCTGCCCGCCACCGCCGGCGTTGCCGCCGCGCGGGACCGCATCGCCAAACTTGCCGTTCGGATACTGCGGGTATTCCTCCAGGTAGCCAAGACGCTCCAGGCGTAGCTGATCGCGCAGCTTGACGCGGCACAAATTCAGTACCGCATCTTGCATGGACATCTCGACTCTCTGGCCTTTGCCGGTCTTCTCACGGCCGACGAGCGCGGCCAGGATACCGATCAAGAGATGCATGCCGGTGTTGCTGTCACCGAGGGCCGCTCCGCTGACCGTCGGAGGACCATCCCAAAAGCCGGTCGTCGAGGCGCCGCCGCCGGCGCACTGCGCCACGTTGTCATAAACACTGATGTCCTCATAAGGCGAGCCTGGGCTGAAGCCCTTGACCGATCCGAAGATGATCCGCGGATTGAGCTCCTGAATGTGCTCCCAGCTAAGCCCCATCCGGTCCATCGCACCTGGCCTGAAGTTCTCGACCAACACGTCGGCCTCGCGGATAAGCTTCTCCATGATCGCCTTGCCTTCGGGCGTCCTTGTGTTCACCTCCAGCGACCTCTTGTTGCTGTTGAGCTGCGTGAAATACAGCGCGTCCAGATTGGGGATATCACGCAGCTGATGGCGCGTGACGTCGCCAACGCCTACACGCTCGACTTTCACTACGTCGGCGCCAAACCACGCCAGCATCTGGCAACAAGCTGGTCCGGCCTGTACGCCGGTGAAGTCGATGACCTTGATTCCTTTCAGTGGTAGTTCCATGATCAATACCTCCTCATCGGGAAGCGACTCCCTCTTGTGACGCTCCCCTTTACGACGACGCTCCCCTCGGGGGACGGTGTCACTGCCGCATTTCTTTCAGCAGGATTGCGACAGGCGGCTCGTGACCGATAGGCCTCCGAGGGCACTCCGCGGCGATGCCGACGCGGCGGTTTCCCCGAGGGCTTCGTCTACTGGTGGGCGTGGGAGGACACGCCGGGGATCGCCGCGCCAGGAGCCGAGCGGCGACGCTTGCGACACTGGCATCGCTAGCCCGGGACAACCCGCCTCTGCGCCGACCTGGCGAGTTCTCGCGCGCCACGCTCGAGGACTACCGCCGCACGCGCGCCGCCTGCTGCGAGTACGGCCTGGCTAGTGCTTGCCGCGACTTCACCCTCGCTGCAACTGCGGCGAGGGATCAGGCCCGCGGGTTGCTCGTCTCCGGAACCAGCAGATGGGAGGTGAGGCCGTGATTTGTGGCGTCAACCCTCACGGGGTTCGACTTGACCGAGCAAAAAGACCAGGCCCTCCGATACTGTCGGGTGAGTGAAAATCGCATCGCGCAGCATCGTAAAGGGCATCCGCCCGACCATCGCGGTTTGGACGGCGGCCATCAGTTCGCTCGCCTCGACACCAAACGCGGTGAATCCCAGGATCTCGTCGCTTCTCGCGCCGATCAGCATCTTCATGAACCCGCGCGGTTCGGACACCGTCCTCGTGCGCAGCACATTCGCCATCGGCATCCTCGCCAGGCGATATTCGACCCCGTCGCGTCGCGCCTCTGATTCATTTCGTCCCACGCGAACAAGCTCCGGATCGGTGAACATACAGAACGGCACGAGGCGATCCTTCGTGGTCCGATTGCCGCCGTTCAGGTTGTCATGCACGACACGAAAATCGTTATAGGCGGCGTGAGTGAATTGTGGACTACCCGCACAATCGCCCATCGCCCAAACGTGGGCCGCGGTCGTCTCCAGTCGCTCGTTCACCCTGATATAGCCATGCTCGTCGAGCTCGACTCCGGTCTGCTCAAGTCCGATCCCATCCGTGTTCGGCGTCCGGCCCGTAGCGAGGAGGAGATCGGTACCTTCGACAATTCGCTCGCCCTGTCCGTCCTTGGCATGGATCCTGATGCTCTCGGCGGAACGCCCCTCGACCCGACGGGTTTCGGTACCGAGCAACACCTCGATTCCTTCATCGTGAAACAGCTCGAGAAGGGCTGCGCCGACGTCGGGATCCTCACGGCCGGCGAGCTGCGGGCCCTTTTCGATCACGGTCACTTGCGAGCCGAAACGCCGCATAGCCTGCGCCAGTTCCAGGCCGACGTAGCCGCCGCCCATCACGATGAGGCTCGCCGGTAGCCGGTCGAGATCGAGCGCCTCGATATGGGTCATCGGATTCACCGCGGCGAGTCCGGGCACCTTCGGCATCGTCGCGCGCGAACCCAGGACGAGGAACACGCGTTCGCCGAAGATCCGTCGACGGCCGCCATCGTTCAGAGCGATCTCAACGGTTTTGGGAGCGATGAACCGGCCCTCGCCCATGATCAGTTCCACTCCGCTCGCCACCGTGCGCGCGTCGTGCATCTGATGCAGCCCTTGGACCATCAGCCGCTTTCGGCGCTGGACCTCCTTCATGTTGACAGCGAGCGGCTTCGTCTCGAGGCCGAATTCCGCGCCACGCCGAGCCAGTGACGCCACGGTGGCGGAATGGATCAGATTCTTGCTGGGCAGGCACGCGATGTTCGGGCACGACCCGCCTAGCCACCTCCGTTCGACCATCGCGGTCCGATGACCCGCCTTGGCCATCGTCCACGCGAGATACTTACCCGCCTCTCCGCTCCCCAGAACGAGGATTTCGAACTGTTCAACGTTCGACATTTACGAGTTTTGGAACGGTGAGTTTTGAATCTGCTCGTAGAAGTTGCTGCGTTCATAGTTTCGGATGAACTGCGAGCAGATGTCCTCGTTGCATGTTCCTTCAGTGGACGGTGTCTTATGTTCGAAACCCCCAAGGAATGCGTTGGCGATCTCCTGTTTGAAGTTCACGCGTGGATACTGTGCAACCACTCTCGTCCGGAGCTCTTCGGGAAACGTCTCGTATCCGATACCGAGCACATCCAGGCCTACTCCGTTGTACAAGAGCTCCACTTCCAACGGCTTGTATGCTGCGATCCCGGGGGTTGTGTGTAGAGAAATTGCGTCCCAGGCGGTCTGGATCCGAGCGGTGGGCACACCACGATGTTCGAGAAACTGACGAACAGCATTGGCACTGTCTACTTCGAAACGATCCGTCGCGCTGCTGAACTTCTTGAGCAATCCGAGGTCGTGGAATGCGGCACAGATGAAGACAAGCTCCGCATCGAACTTCTTGCCTGTCTGCCTACCAAGCTCGTTCGCCCAGAAGAAGACGCGATGAGAATGGTTAAAGAGCAGCGGCGTACTGAATTCCCGCAGTAGTCCGGTTGCTTCACGGGCAAGTTGAGTGTCAGGAACCCCAGCCTGCACGTGTTGAAACTCTGGCGAGGGGGTCGGAACTGGCAGGATGACCTTTGGGCGGCGGAAGGTCGGCGCGTCGTCCGAGTCGCTCGTCGACATCTTCGGCAATCTCCTCTTCCTCCCGGCTGGTTTTTTGGCCGGTCGACCTTGAGATGCCCGGCGGCGGACAGTGGTGACACGCACCGGCCCTGGCCGTGATTCGTTACGCGGCCGGAGTCTTCGACCGGGTCTCGCTGCGATGGTGCGCGCACGAATTGGCTCGGTAGAGGCCAGCACCGTAGATGTAGGCCGCGACCGCCGGGTCGACGAGATCCTCGAGCCGCTGACCGCTGCGCACAGCGCGGCGAACTTCCGTGGCCGAAATGCGCTCGCTCACGCCAGGCAGCAGATGCAGCGTCGCACGGTCACGCACTCGCTCGGGCAACGCGGCCAGCGAGAATCCGGGGCGGCTCGCCACGACGAATTCCACCTCGCGCGTCAGGACGTCCGCGTCGCGCCACGTCGCGATGTCGAGGAACGCGTCGACGCCGATCAGGAAGAACAGCCGGTCGCTCGGGCCGAGGGCGCGCCGGAGCCGGCGCACCGTGTCGATCGAGTACGTGGCGCCGGCGACGAGATCCGGGTCCTCCAGCCGCGAGGGCACGAACGGGCGCTCACCCGCGGTCGCGAGGACGACCATGGCATGGCGGTCGTGGAACGGCGTGACAGCGTCGGCGCGCTTGTGCGGGGGGACACCCGACGGAACGAACAGGATTTCCTCGAGCATGAGCTGACGCCGAGCGGCGCGGGCGACCGCGAGGTGCCCGCGGTGGATCGGATCGAACGTGCCACCGAAGAGGGCGACGTTCATGGCCCCGCCTGGATGGCGGCGAGCACCTTGGCCGGCGTGAAGGGCACCGAGCGCAGTCGCACGCCGATCGCGTCGAAGACCGCGTTGGCGATGGCGGCGGGGACGACGGCAGCGGCCGGCTCGCCCGCGCCCCACGGCTTGTCGGTCGGGCGATCGACCAGCTCGATGTCGACGGTGGGGATCTCGGCGAACGTGAGGATCGGGTAGCTCGCCCAGTCGAGGCTCGTCACGCGCGATCGATCGAAGGTGACCTGTTCCTTCAGCGTGCGGCTCACCGTCTGCACCACGTTGCCTTCGATCTGGTTCCGGACGCCGTCGGGATTGATGACCTGGCCGCAGTCGTGGACGATGGCGAAATGCGTCGCGCGCAGCACGCCGGTCTTGCGGTTCACTTCCACCGTGGCGACGGCGCCGACGTACGTGCGATACAGCTCGTACTTCACGTACGAGACCCCGCGGCCGGTGGCGACATCGCCGCCGGTCTCACGCTGCCCCGAGTCGCGGCCTCCCCAGCCGGCCAGGCGGACCAGCCGCCTCAGCACCTCGGCGCCGCGCGGATCGTCGAGATACCGCAGCCGGAACGCGACGGGATCCATCTGGACGGCGGACGCCAACTCGTCCATGAACGACTCGTTGGCGAAGGTGTTCTGCAGGCGCCCCGGCGAGCGTATCCACGAGGGGCGGAGCGGCGTCGTGGCGAGCCGGTGCGCGACGGTCCGCACGTTGGCGAAGCCATACGGGATCGCCATGTCGTTGAGGATGCCGCCGGGATTGAGCCCGGTCTTGCCCGGAAGGTTGGCGAGCCCGACCGCCAGCAACTCGACATCGCCCGTCCCGCCTTGCGGGACGAAGAACTGCGAGGACCACGCGAGCACCCGGCCGATCTCGTCGAACCCGGCCTGGAGGTCGATCAGTGTCGGCGGCCCCTTGGGGTCCCAGCCGTGCTCGTCGGCGCGCATCCACTGCACACGCACCGGCCGCCGGACGGCGCGCGCGAGCAGCGCGGCGTCGGCGGCGGCGTCCTCGTGGCCGTTGCGGCCGTAGCAGCCTGCGCCTTCGACGTAGATCACGCGCACGTCACGCTCCGGCATCGCCAGCATGGTGGCGAGCTGCCTGCGCAGATCGTGCGTCGCCTGGCTGGCCGACCAGCACGTGAGAGACCCGTCCTTGATCTCGGCGATCGCGCACGACGGCCCGATCGAGCCATGCGTGTGCATCGCGAAGTCGTACGTCGCGGCCAGCCGCCGCGCCGCGCGCGGGAGCGCCTGCTCGACGTCGCCGACGTTGCTGGTGACGTCATTCTTGACGACGGCCGTGTCGCGGACGTGCCGCCAGAGTCGGCTCTCGTCCGGTAGCCCTGCCCAGGGCGACCACGTGGCGCGGAGCTGCCGCGCGGCGGTGATGGCGCCCCACTCGGTCTCGGCCACGACACCGAGGAAATTGCCGAGGCGAACGACCTTCACGAGGCCGGGGACGCTCTTGACCGACGCCTCGTCCACGCTCTGCAGCGCAGCACCGATGGCCGGCGGGCGCACCACCCGGCCGTGCAGCATGCCGGGCACGCGAACGTTCTGCATGAAGGTGAACCGCCCGGTGACCTTGGCGGGGATGTCGAGGCGGGCCACCGACCGCCCCACGATCGTGTAGGACGCCGGATCTTTGAGCGGCGCCTGAAAGTCGATCTTCAGCGAAAACGTCCGGCCGCGGAGCAGCTCGCCGTACGTCACCTGCTTGCCGCCCGACCGCGATCTGACGGTCCCGTTCTCCACCACCAGATCACCGGCGGGTACGCCGAGCCGCTGCGCCGCCTGCTGCACCAGCGCGCGCCGCGCGGTGGCGGCCGCCTGGCGGATCTGCATCCCGCCCTTCTCGATGGACAGGCTGCCGGACGTGACGCCCTGATTCGGGGTGAGCGCGGTGTCGCCCTCGATGACGGTGACGAGCTCCAGCGGCACGTCCAGCTCGTCGGCCGCAATCTGGGTGATGGCCGTGCGCACGCCCGTCCCGAGGTCGACCTTGCCGGAAAAGACGGTGACGCCGCCCCGCGCATCGATCGCGAGGAAGGCGTCGACCTGGTCGGGCGCGAGCGTCCGCGTCGCGGCGCTGCCCCGCGCGCAACTCGCCACCAGCGGCGCGAGCGTGAAGCTCACGACGAGGACGCCGCTGCCCTTCAGAAAATCGCGACGGCTCGTCTCAGCGAACGACATCGTCAGCCGCGGTGAGCGACGCGCATGACGGCGCGGACGATTCTCAGATGGGTCCCGCACCGGCACAGGTTACCGGCGAGAGCCTGCTTAACGTCGGCTTCACTCGGGTCCTTGCTGGTGACCAGAAAGGCGGCGGCCTGCATGATCATGCCGTTGATGCAGTAGCCGCACTGCACGGCCTGCTCATCGATGAAGGCCTGCTGCACGGGATGCGGCCGCTCCGGCGTGCCGAGACCTTCCAGCGTGACGACCTTCTGTGTCCCGACGGCCGCGAGCGGCATCACGCAGGAGCGCACCGCCTTGCCGTCGAGATGCACGGTGCAGGCGCCGCACTGGGCGAGGCCGCAGCCGAAGGTCGGACCGTGGAGTCCCAGGTCATTGCGGAGAGCGTAGAGCAGCGGCATCTGGGGATCGTCGACCGTCACGGTGACCGATCGACCGTTGACATCGAGGGCAATTGCGGTGGCCATAATCAGAGCGGGAGCTGGTCCGCCGGCGGATAGCCGTGCTGCTGGCGGCCCACCGCCCCGTCGTACCGCTTGGTCGATTTGAACAGTTCGAGGTGCCCGTCCGCGGCGTAAGTGGCGCAGCGGCCGCGGAGCGCGCGCATCGCTTCCGGCGTCATCGGGGTGAAGCCGCGCGCGATCGCGAGGTTCTGGCGGAGGACGTCTACGGAGTCGATGCCGCTGATCGTGGTGGCCACCGGCAGGCTCATCGCGTAGCGCAGTGCTTCCTCCGCGGTGACGACGCCATGCAGGATCGGCTGGCCGTCGCCGCCCAAGCTCTTCATCCCGAGCGCGGCGATGCCACGCCGCTCGAGCTCGGGCAACACCTGCTGCTCGAAGCTGCGATAGGTACCGTCGAAACAGTTGAGCGGCATCTGCACGGTGTCGAACGGAAAGCTGTGCGCCAGCATCTTGAGGTGAATCGCCGGACTCTTGTGGCCGGTGAATCCGACGAACCGCACCTTGCCGTCCTTCCTGGCCTGGGCCAGGGCCTCGACGACCCCGCCGGGGGCGAAGTGCAGCTCGGGGTCGTTCTCGTAGATGACCTCGTGGATCTGCCAGAGATCGAGATGATCCGTCCGCAGCCGCGCCAGCGACTCCTCGAGCTGACGCATCGCGACCTTCCCGTCGCGGCCGTGCGTGCAAACCTTGGTCATCAGGAAGACCTTGTCACGTCGGCCCTGCAGCGCGTGGCCCAGCCATTCCTCGCTCCGGCCGTCGTGGTACTCCCAGGCGTTGTCGAAGAAGGTCAGGCCCGCATCGATCGCCTCGTGGACGAGGGCGATCGCGCCCTGCAGCGAGGGCATGGTGCCGAGGTGATAGCCGCCGAGCCCGAGGATCGAGACGCGCTCGCCCGTGCGCCCGAGCGGCCGACGCGGGATCGGCAACGGGGCGCCGGCAAGGCCTTGCAGGAAGCTCCGGCGATCTACTTCGTTTCCCACGTGCCGTTTCCGTACTTCAGCATGTCCGTGACCTCGCGCTGCGTGGGATCGATCGGGAAGCCATGCGGCATGCGCGTCACGGGGTTGTCGTACCGCAGCGAGACCTTGTACGGCTCGTAGCGGCCGTCGGCCGCCGTCGGCGCGCAGCGGGCGCGCAGGTCGTCCATCGCCGCCGCCGTCATCGGCGTGAAGCCGCGTGCGATCGCGAGGTTCTGGCGCAGCACGGCGAGCGAGTCCATGCCGCTGATCGTGGTGGCGACCGGCAAGCTCATCGCGTAGCGGAGCAGCTCGTCGGCGCTGACGACGCCGCTCTTCACCGCCCAGGCGGTGCCGCCCATGCTCTTCATGCCGAGCGGCGCCATGCCCCGCCGGTTGACCTCGGGCAGGACTTGTCGCTCGAAGCTGTGGAAGCCTGCGTCGAACGGGTTGAGCGGCATCTGCACCGTGTCGAAGGGATACCCCAGCTCGAGCATCTTCAGATGGAAGGCGGGATCCTTGTGGCCGGTAAAGCCGACGAAGCGGACCTTGCCCTGCTGCTTCGCGCGATCGAAGGCCTCGAGCACGCCGCCCTTGGCGTACGCCAGCTCGGGATCGTTGTCGTAGACGATGCCGTGGATCTGCCACAGGTCCAGGTGATCGGTCTGCGGCCGCCGGAGCGACTCCTCGAGCATCTCCAGTGCCAGCCGCCCGCTCCGGCCGTGTGTACAGACCTTGGTCATCAGGACGACCTTGTCCCGCCGGCCCCGGAGCGCGCGCCCCAGGAGGTTCTCGGTCTTGCCGTTGTAATACTCCCAGGCGTTGTCGAAGAAGGTAATGCCTGCATCCACGGCTTCGTGGACGAGGCGGATCGCCTCGTCCGCGGTGGGGAGATCGCCGAGGTGGTGACCGCCCGCCCCCAGCGCCGACACCTGGGCGCCGGTACGACCCAGCGGTCGCCGGGGGATATCGCCGTCGCCGAGTTCGTTGCCGCCAGCGTCGGTGATGTGGAGTCCCATCCCGGTACCGAGCATGCCTGCGGCGCTCATGAACTGTCGCCGGGTGGTGTGCCACCGGCGGTCGGTCGCGGCGAGACCGTGCTCGAGCATCTCACCGTCACTCAGCGCCCTCGGATGACCGAGTTCAACTCTCGGGTCTGGATCCCGCCGATCACGTCGTCGCTGGGATCTGGCCGCAGCACCGCGGGGTCGATCGCGTCGCCGCGGCTCTTCAGCGGGGTGTCGCTCGTGTGAGTCGACGCGCAGCCCAAGAGACTGAGCACTGTCCGCGCAACGAGCACATGGCGTCTCATCGGCATCTCTGCCTCCAGAACAAGGTCCTTCTTTTCGTTTGGAGGGTCGTTGGAGCCGCGGCGTTACACGAGGCTCACCATCCCTCACGACAGCAGGATCGCCGCCGACGGAGTTGGACCCAGTTTTGGCGAAGGACCATTCGAATCATTGCGTCCCCCCGCTTCCGCCGATCTGCCTGGCGCCGCCTTCGAGGTGCTGCACGCCGTTGGACTCATCCGCCGCAAATGCGGGCGCATTGACAAGAGGATCGACACAACTGCGGCCAACCCTACATGTGACCTCGTGACTATCGTCATCCGGCTTCTCCCTTCGGCGTATCTGTGCGCCGAGTTCGCTCTCTGTTGTGACGATCACGGCCGATACGTGTGCTACCGATGGGCAAAGATCTGAGCAAAAATCCGTTGGTCTGGAGACGTGTGTGTGTCCTTCCGCATCTCAGGCCGCCGGCCTCCGATGGTCGATCTCGCGAGCGGGAGTCGAGGCCGTCATCGACTTGACCAAGTAGACGTGACCACCGAGCGACGGCGCCAAGATGATCAACGCGGGCCATGATTTGCAGTCGAGGATTCGGCACGGCCGCGGTTAGAAATTCCCCCCACCGGGAGTGCCTCATCCCCACCAAGGTCGGGTAGACGCGTCCCGCTCGAACATTTAGCCTGGCAGTAGATGGATTCGACTCAGACGTTCACTGAGGGACAGCGAGGACGTATGGACGAGCGCGACAGGTCGGCGGTCTCCGTTGTAGACGATGACGAATCGCTGCGCCGGTCCCTCGGGAATCTCCTGCGGTCCGTGGGCTTCGGAGTCCAGACGTTCGCCTCTGCGGAAGAGTTCTTGAGATCCGCGCAGCGAGAGAACACCCGTTGCCTGGTGCTCGATTTGCGCCTGACCGGGATGAGCGGCCTCGACCTCCTCCGGCATCTGGCGATCGCGGACTCCCTCATTCCCGTTGTCATCCTGACTGCTCATGGCGACGACGAGCTGCGCCGGCGATCCCTGCGGGCCGGCGCGGTTGCGTTCCTCGACAAGCCTTTCCGTACTGATGCGCTGCTGGATGCTGTACGGGCCGCGCTACGTTGAGCGAGGAGCGATTCTGGCTCGGCGAGGCTGAGACGCTGGCCGACTCTCGAAATGGAGGATGCAGACATGAGTCTTGAGGCGGTTCTCGAGCTCGAAACGAGCACGGTCGGTCATCGACCGCGCGCAGACCGGGATCTCGACCTCCTGGAGGCGCTTCGACTGCACGATCCGACGGCGGCGGAGCGTCTCGTCGCCACGTACGGTGAGCGCGCGTATCGCTTGGCCACGAGGATCACGGGAAGCGAGCAGGATGCAGAGGAAGTCATGCAGGACGCGTTCTGGACCGTGATCCGGAAGATCGAGACCTTCAGGGGCGAGTCGGCCTTCGGCTCCTGGCTCCACCGGATCGTCGCGAACGCGGCCTATCAGAAACTCCGCGGCGGGCGGAGTCGAGGTCGAGACCTGTCCTTGGACGAGGTGCTGCCGTCGTTCGATGCACAGGGCGGCCACGTCGGCCCCATTGCCGACTGGTCGGCCCGCGTGGACGACCCCTCGGTCCAGACTGAATTGCGGATGGCGCTGACCACGGCGATCGACGAATTGCCTCCCGTCTCTCGGATGGTGCTGGTCCTGCGCGACGTCGAGGGCTTGTCGAATTTCGAGATCGCGGAAGCCTTGGGGCTCAGCGTCCCCGTCGTGAAGGCTCGCTTGCACCGGTCCCGACTGTTTCTCCGCAAACAGCTGGG
>Ga0209056_10005888_pt1 | contig 12743 bp, 8 predicted proteins | sample GraSoiAngelo_114_FD_185876 | JGI IMG/M metagenome (GOLD analysis project Ga0209056, IMG submission 185876) | Grasslands soil microbial communities from the Angelo Coastal Reserve, California, USA - 14_0903_13_40cm (SPAdes) (version 2) | ecosystem: Environmental > Terrestrial > Soil > Grasslands ... | reverse complement strand
CACCAGCATAAGTTTTCCATGTGCATCGCTTTCATTCCGTGGAATCATCGGAGGTCGAGCAAGGAGGTGGCTGAGCTGTTTTCGTCCGGTCACCCGATGTCTTCTCTTTGTATTCATGGCTGCGACCATACGCATCGGGAGTTCGCGACGAGCGAGTTCCAGTCGCTCCACGAGAAGGCTCAATTGGCGTTAGCGAGAATGCGAACGCACCAACGGCTTTCCGGGGTCCCGTTCGACGACATCATGGTATTTCCCCAGGGGCTCTATTCCCCCGAGGCCGTTGCTGCCCTGAGGGCATCGGGATACCTGGCCGCGGTCATCACCGATCTCTGCCCCTCGACGATGCCAGGATCGCTGGCCCTTCGAGATCTATTGGAGGTGGCGATCACCAGGTTTGCGGATTTTCCCCTGTTTGGTCGTCGCTACCCACGTGAGGTCGCAGAGTTCGCTCTTGACCTCTTCATGGGAAAGCCAGCCTTGGCGGTCGAACATCACGGTTATTTTCGAGATGGGTACAACACTCTTGGAACTTTTGTCGCACACTTAAACGCTCTCGAGGAGCGACTCGAATGGACAAACCTCGCGACAATTTGCTCGCGCGCCTGCCTGACGAGAACGACTGAGGACGGCGATGTGTACGTACGATTCTATACGAGCCGCTTCTGGCTGAAGAATGAGGAAACACTGACCCGTGGATACATTCTCCTTCATCGGCAACCACCCGACGGGCCATCACTCTCGGTGACGATAAATGGGCACGGTCAGGACTACGAGCGAGAAGATGGGTATTTCAAGATACGACTGTCGTTGGACGCTGGGCAAATCGCCGAGATCAGAGTTTCGTCTCGCAGACCTGATTCCACTGGCTTCTCGGGTCAGCAGACGCCAATCCACGATGCGAGAGTGCGGGTTCGTCGCATGCTGTGTGAATTCCGCGACAACTATGTGGACACCAATCGAATCTTAAACAGCATTGTCTCCAGAGCTCGAGATTTTCGGTCCCGACGCAAGACTTTAAGAAGTGCGACTGGTGAGCAGCATGAATAGGATCGCAACACTTCCTCAATGCTTCTCCAGAACACTAGCTCGCTTTGTCTCGCCGTCCGGCGGTTCGTGCAAGGAACCATGCTAACAAAATTACCGATTTATGTGCTCGTAACGCCTGCGCGAGATGAAGCCGCTTATATTGAGGAAACCATCAAGTCAGTCGTCGCACAGACGATTCTTCCTCTTCGGTGGGTTATCGTCAGCGATGGCTCGACCGATGGCACCGATGAAGTCGTGCGCAAATTTGCCGCCGAACATGCTTGGATCGACTTGGTGAGCCTACCCCGGCGTGCGGAGCGGAACTTTGCGGGCAAGGTGGCCGCTTTCAATGCTGGCCAGGCCAAGGTGGCGGGATTGAAATACGACGTGATTGGCAATTTAGATGCCGATATCTCGTTTGACAAAGAGTATTTTGACTTCTTGCTTCAGAAACTGGCGGAGAATCCCGCGCTGGGATTGGTCGGAACGCCGTACAGGGACCCGCTCAATGACCAGTATGACTATCGCTACGTGAGCATCGACCACGTGACAGGCCCCTGCCAACTGTTTCGCCGCGAGTGCTTCGAAGCGATCGGCGGATACATGCCGGTGAAAGGTGGTGCCATTGATCGGATTGCGGATATTTCGGCCAGAATGAAGGGCTGGCAGACCAGGACATTTACCGAAAAGACGTATCTGCACCATCGGGCCACCGGGACCTCCCAGCAAGGCCTATTGATCTCGAAGTTTAAAGATGGAGCCAAGGACTACTCCGTGGGGACAAGTCCGGTTTGGGAATTGTTCAGAACAGCTTATCTTGGGCGGATTTATGACGGGGGCTGGTTATGTCTGGTCTCTAGTGCGACGGGTCGAAAAGCCGGTCTCTCGCGAAATGGTTGAGTTCTGCCGACGAGAGCAGATGCAGAGATTGAAGGCATTTGTCTCTGGCAGGAAATTGTCCAGTCGTTAGCGGCGGTTTTTTGCAATCGCATATTGGAGCGGCATGAAAAAGAAACAAATTATCAAGATATACGGGCAGGACGTTAAGGTCGAAGGACGCCTAATTCGTATCGCCCGGCCGGATGCAGATACCTATGACGCCCTCCAGGAGCCCGAAACATTGCTTGACGGCCTGCGGAGGTCTGCAACAAAGATTGATCTGTTTACCTTCATGCAGATAATGCCTCAAACGAAGCCTAATTTTGCTTACCCCATGGAACAGGACAACCTTGCAGTACTTGAGATATCCACTTTCGATGAATGGTGGAAAAAGCAGGTCGACAGCAAGACTCGAAATATGGTTCGGAAAGCGGAGAAAGCGGGAACCGAGACTCGCGAGATTGCTTTTGACGATGCCCTTGTCCGGGGAATCTGGGAAATTTACAACGAGTCTCCCATTCGCCAAGGGAAACCCTTCAGCCACTACGGCAAGAGCCTGGAGGCAGTGAGAGAGCACTCAGCGACTTACGCGGATAGAAGCATCTTTATCGGGACGTTTCTCGGCGAACAGCTAATTGGGTTCGTAAAATTGACGACCGACGCCGCAAGAGTGCAAGCAAACGTGATGAACATAATATCAATGATGCGGCACAGAGCCAAGGCTGCGACTAATGCCCTGATCGCTCAAGCGGTTCGATCCTGCGCTGAACGGGGCATTGCTCATCTCGCGTACTCAAGTTTTAGCTACGGCAAGAAGCAAGGAGATAGCCTAAGCGCTTTCAAGACCAACAATGGATTTCGGAAGGTTGATCTACCACGCTATTATGTCCCGCTGAGCCGTCTCGGCTGGATCGCTTTCCGTCTTGGCCTACACCACAAGATCATTGACCGGTTTCCTGAACCGATAATGGCCCGAGTTCGCGAGCTCCGAAGCGCCTGGTACTCGCGCAAGCTTCATACGTCGATGGATGCTTTCTAACAGAAGGGACTTGTGCCAGGAATCGTCGGTCTGATAACCAAGATGCCCCGACAAAGGGCCGAAGCGGAACTACTTCGCATGGTCGAAGCACTTTGCCATGAGGCATTCTACAGTACGGGAACATGGATCGATGAATCTCTAGGATTGTACGTGGGATGGAGCGCGGTTGAGGGTTCCTTTTCTGACGGGATGCCTCTCGCTAACGAACAAGGTGATATCTCGCTCGTTTTTTCAGGGGAAGAGTACCCTGAATCCGGAACCGCTAGGAGCCTAGCCGATCGGGGGCATTCTTTCGATGCCCGCGGGGCCTCATATCTCGTCCACCTTTACGAAGAAGAACAGTCCTTTCCGGCCGGATTGAACGGAATGTTCCACGGCCTCCTAATTGACAAGAGACGTGGTTCGGCGATGCTGTTCAATGACCGTTACGGGATGCATCGGATTTGTTACCACCAATCCAAGGAGGCATTTTATTTCGCTGCGGAAGCCAAAGCGATCTTAGCCGCGCGCCCGGAACTCCGGACGCCGAGCCCGAAGGGTTTGGGGGAGTTCGTAGCCTACAGCTGTATCTTGGAGGACCGGACCTTATTTAAGGAAATCCATGTAGTGCCGGCCGGGTCAGCTTGGACCTTTCGCGATGGCTCACTCGAGCGAAAGGACTCGTATTTCCAGCCTCGCGAATGGGAAGAACAAGCCCACTTAGGTCCAGAATCCTATTATGGGGAAATTCGCGACGTCTTTTCGCGAAACCTACCGCGCTACTTCAAGGGCGACCTGCCGATTGGGATGACTCTTACCGGCGGACTGGACACCAGAGCAATTATGGCGTGGCAAAAGGCCACACCCAGATCACTCCCCTGCTACACTTTCGGGGGAATGCTACGCGATTGCGAAGACGTTCGAGCTGCGAGACAAGTTGCAACCCAATGCCATCAATCACACCAGGTGATTCAAGTTGGAACTGAATTCCTTTCGCGTTTCGCGCATTACGCCGAGCGCAGCATATACTTCACCGAGGGAACTATCGACGTTTCTCATTCGTCCGATCTCTATGTGAGTGAGAAGGCGCGGCAGATCGCGCCCGTGAAAGTTGTTGGTACATACGGCAGCGAAGTCCTCCGCCACGATGTCATGTTAAGTCCGGAATTGCCGATGGCCGGATTATATAACCCTGAGTTCCTAGCTTATGTTGACCAAGCAGAATGTACCTACGAAGGGCTTCGCCATGAACATCCGGTTACTTTCGCTGCTTTCCGCCAGTCTCCCTGGTACCATCACGGAATTCTTTCCCTGGAGCAGACGCAACTCATTGTACGGTCACCTTACCTTGACAACGACTTTGTCCGAACCGTGTACCGAGCTCCGAAATTTGAGACGGGAATTGATAGTGATGTCCGGTCGCGCCTGATCCACGAAGGTAATCCAGTGCTCGGACAGATACCGACCGATCGCGGCGTGAACGGGAACTCTGGGCGCATGGCCGCTGCCGCTGCCCGGGCTCTCTTCGAGTTTGCGGTTAAGGCGGAGTACGCCTATGACTACGGCATGCCCCAATGGCTGGCGCAGATCGATCACTGGTTCGCGCCGTTCCACCTCGAGCGCCTATTCCTCGGCCGGCACAAGTTTTCTCATTATAGAATCTGGTACCGGGATGCGCTCTCGGAGTATGTTCGCGAAATTCTGCTCGACACGCGGACGCTCGCCCGGCCATACCTTGAACCGAGCGGCCTAGAAGCCCTAGTGCGAGCACACGTCAAAGGAAATCGAAATTACACCAGGGAGATTCACAAAATGCTGACCCTGGAACTTCTGCACCGGCTGTTTTTCGACCCGAGATGAGTCATCACCGTCAAGCAGAACTGCGCGCCCGGAGGTTGTTACGTCCCCTCTAATTGCCACCATCGTATTCGCTCTCGGAATCCTCGGGCTTTTCATATTCAATTGGGACAGGAAGGTCCGGACTTCGAAAGCTCTCTGGATTTCTGTGATCTGGATGATACTCGCCGCATCGGCCTCCAAATGGTTGCAGAGCGGCCCACGGAGCGCGGTCGACCAGTTCGAAGGAAACCCGATTCAGCGGAACCTCTTCACCGTGCTCTTGGCAATTGGAATCATGGTGTTGCTCTGGAGAGGTCAAAAGCTCATAACTCTGTTGCGGATGAACGCCCCTATTCTTTTGTTCTTCTCTTACTGCGCAGTGAGCATCCTTTGGTCCGATTATCCCGACGTGGCTCTTAGACGTTGGATCAAGGCGTTGGGCGACCTTGTGATGGTCATGATCATTCTGACCGATCCTGAGCCACTCGCTGCGCTCAAACGCTTCCTAGCTCGGACAGGGTTTCTGCTCGTGCCCGTTTCCGTCCTTTTAATCAAGTATTACCCTGACTTGGGAATGGCATATAAATCGGCGGACGGATCACGGGTTTTCGAGGGCGTCACAAACGATAAGAACATGCTCGGGGTGATCTGCCTCCTTATCGGCCTGGGAGCCGTTTGGCGCATTCTCCAAGAGTTCCGAGACAGGGGGTACCGCCGCAACAATCGGGCGTTGATCGCGCACGGGGTGATTCTGGCGATGGTACTCTGGCTTTTTTGGTACGCAAATTCAATGACCTCGCTTGCCTGTTTCGTTATGGGAAGCGGATTGATGTTAGCGACGAGTTTCCCCCTCCTTGCCCGAAGGCCCTGGGTGGTGCACATTGTCGTGATGGCGATGTTGGCCGTCGCCACCCTTGCCCTGTTCCCCGAACTCGGTGGGAGCCTGATGAAAACCTTGGGGAGGGACGCAACGCTCACCGGGCGTACTGAACTCTGGAAGGAAATCATTAGTATGAACACAAACCCGTTGCTCGGGACCGGTTTCGAGAACTTCTGGATGGGGCCACGACTCGACACGATCTGGAGCAAGCATTGGTGGCATCCGAATGAAGCTCATAATGGATACTTGGAGGTGTTCTTGAATCTAGGGTGGGCGGGGGTGGCCCTCCTCGCGATTGTAATCGTGACCGGCTACCGGCACGCCATGGGCATGCTCCGCAAGGATCCTGAGGCAGGTAGACTCATGCTGGCGTATTTCGTCGTGGGTGTGATCTACAGTTTCAGCGAGGCGGGGTTCAGGCTGCTGAACCCCGTGTGGATCTGCTTCATGATGGCGGCAATCGCCGTTCCGAAAACTCCTGTTCCGAAGACTTCCGCCGCGAGAGAATCTCTTGCCGAAGCTACTACGCAGAATTTCGAATGGAGAAAGTTTAAGGAAAACAGACCCCGGGAAGTAGCGAGATGCAAATGACTTTCCGGCTCGCTTGGTCAGTAGTAAGAGCGCAGCTTCGCGTAAGAGGACCCCGTACAGAAATAGAGGAAGGTTATCCGGTGACAAAGGCAACTCCGTTAGCGAGCACCTGTACAACGGACGAACGTGTTGGTACTGCCGCGAATGCACCCACGCCGCCAGTTGAAATTGAGGTTGGATTGCTTACTGGCGGCATTGACAAGCCGTACGCATTCGGCTTGGCTATGTCTCTGATAGCAAAAGGTGTATGCCTGGACTTCATCGGCAGCGATGAGGTGGACAGTCCCGAACTTCATACAAGTCCAAAACTGAGATTTCTTAATCTGAGAGGAAATCAGGGGGACGCCAGTCTCGCCACAAAGATACGTAGGATATTGATCTACTATGCAAAACTTATCCGGTACGCCTCCGTCGCCAGGCCGAAGGTCTTTCATATCCTTTGGAACAGCAAATTCCAGATATTCGACCGAACTGTGCTGATGCTCTACTACAAGCTGCAAGGCAAGAAGATCGCTTTCACTGCGCACAATGTGAATGCAGGCAAGAGGGATTCGAACGACTCGCTTCTTAATCGCCTTACCTTGAGAATCCAGTATCACCTTGCCGACCACATCTTTGTTCATACGGAAAGAATGAAGAGCGAACTCCTCAAAGATTTTGGTGTTCGTGAACGAATGGTCTCGGTCATCCCTTTTGGGATTAACAATTCTGTTCCGCAGACCGCCGCTTTTACACCCAAACAGGCTAAGCAGCGGCTGGGCATCAGAGACGGCGAGAGAACCATTCTGTTCTTCGGCAGAATCGGGCCCTACAAAGGACTGGAATTCCTGGTCGCCGCATTCCAGCGGATCGTAGCCAAGAACGGGGACTATCGGCTGATCATTGCGGGTAGGCCCAAGCTGGGGGGTGAGAAATACCTGGATGAAATCCAGAGGAAGATCAACCGCGATGTCAAACGTGGACGAGTCATCCAGAAGATCGAATTCGTTCCGGATGAGGAGACGGAAGTCTATTTCAAAGCGGCAGACGTCTTGGTGCTTCCTTACACAGAAATCTTTCAGAGCGGCGTGCTCTTCTTGGGTTATAGCTTCGGCCTACCGGTAATCGCATCCGACGTGGGGTCCCTGAGGGAAGCGGTCGTCGAAGGTGGGACAGGGCTCCTATGCAAGCCACGCGATCCGGTTGACTTGGCGCGGGCAATCGAGGCGTATTTTGCTGGCGACCTGTATAAGCGCCTGGGTGAGCGGCGCCAGGAAATACGTGACTACGCCAACAGTAGGAATTCATGGAACGTAGTGGGAGAGCTGACGCGAGACGTATATCTAAATTTGTTAGGGAGGCAACTATCTTGAAACCGTTGGTATCAATACTCATCCCTGCGTTTAATGCGCAAGAATGGATCGTTGACACACTCCGGTCGGCAGTTGCGCAAACGTGGGAGCAAAAAGAGATCATCGTCGTCGATGACGGTTCCACTGATCAAACTCTTGCGATTGCGCGACGGTTCGAGTCCGACAAGGTCCGGGTGGTGACGCAGAAGAACCAAGGTGCGGCCGCAGCCAGAAACAAATGTTCTTCCTTGAGCAGCGGAGACTATATCCAGTGGCTGGATGCCGATGATCTCTTAGCTCCGGACAAGATTGCACGGCAGATGGAAGCAGTCAACCAATCCAGCAGCAAACGGACACTTTTTTCCTCGGCCTGGGGGCGCTTTCTGTACCGATACTATCGGGCGAAGTTTGTTCCGACGGCACTTTGGTGCGATCTCCCTCCCGCAGAATGGCTGTTGCGAAAGATGGGACAAAACCTTCACATGCAGACCGCGACGTGGCTGGTGAGCCGTGAGTTGACGGAAGCCGCTGGTCCATGGAACACCCAATTGCTGGGAGACGACGATGGCGAATATTTCTGCCGCGTGCTACTCCAAAGTGAAGGCGTCCGGTTTGTGCCGGAAGCGAAGGTGTACTACCGCGCGTCTGGGGCCGTGAGCCTGAGCTACGTGGGGCGATCAGACAGGAAACGGGAGGCCCAGTGGCGCTCGATGGAATTGCATATCGGATATCTGAGATCTTTGGAGGACAGCCCGAGGGTTCGGGCCGCTTGTGTGAAGTATCTGCAAAACTGGCTGGTCTATTTCTATCCTGAGAGGCTGGACATTGTGAAGCAGGCAAACGAGATTGCAAGAACTATGGGGGGAAAGCTGGAAGCCCCGCGCTTGTCCTGGAAGTACTCATGGATGAAGCCGTTGTTTGGCGAGGGGCTGACATACCGTGCTCAAGTATTCTTGCCAAAGGTCCGGTCGGGTTTGCAAAGAGCCTGGGACAAAGCACTTTTCCTCATCCAACACCGAAAACTTGCGGGAAATCTGGGAATTTGAAAGTGGACCCGAATGCCATGCGGACGTCCGTTTGAAGTCTGAGTGTTGTCGAATAGCTCATTTCGCAGCCGTCCATTTTGAAGTTCTTCCTTTATCATTAAAGGACTGTCCGCAAGACACAACTGCTTTAGAGGCGTGCGATGCTTGCCAGTCAATTTAGTCATACCTGGATGTGGACGAGATGTCCTATGCCGAGACGCTCTCTCCGCCTCCTCGCGTACTTTGGAGATTGAACCTATGATTATTACCCGTACTCCCCTTCGCATCTCATTCTTCGGGGGCGGCACCGATTATCCGATATGGTACCGTGAACACGGTGGTGCCGTGCTGTCAACGACGATTGATAAGTGTTGTTATATTACCAGCCGAATTTTGCCGCCCTTTTTCGAGTACCACAGTCGCGTCTCCTATTCGAAGGTAGAGAACGTTGTCAGTAACCATTCGATTGAACACCCGTCAGTGCGCGCCTGCCTCCAATTTTTGGAGATCAATGATGGCGTCGAGATTCATCACGTGGCTGACCTGCCAGCGCGCACGGGGTTGGGTACGAGTTCGGCATTCACGGTGGGACTTCTTCTGGGGCTTTACGCGCTGAAGAATCAGATGCGGGACAAGCGTTCGCTTGCCGCGGATGCGATACACGTAGAACAGGAGTTGCTTCAGGAGGCCGTCGGTGCGCAGGATCAAGTGAGTGCTGCGCATGGCGGATTCAATCGCATCAATTTTCAGGTGGACGACACAATAGAAGTAAAGCGCGTACTAACTGCACCGAACAGACTAGTGGAATTAGAGCAGCACCTGGCGCTCTATTTCACTGGGTTTTCCCGAATCGCGTCAGAAATTGCAAAAGAGCAGATAAGGGTGACGCCGCAAAAGAAGAAGGAATTGGAAACAATGTTCCAAATGGTGAACGAGGCTGAGGCCATTGTCACGAATCCGAGCCGCTCGATAAATGAGTTTGGCCGATTGCTGAACGAGAGTTGGAAAGTCAAGAGGACGCTAACACAGAACATCACCAATAACAGCATCGATGACATCTACGAGGCCGGACTCAATGGCGGCGCTCTCGGAGGCAAACTCCTAGGAGCGGGCGGCGGTGGCTTCATGCTGTTCTTCGTGCCGCCGGAAAACCGGGAGGCGTTGAGATTGCGGTTGAAAAGACTCTTGTGTGTGCCGTTCGCCTTCTCGAGAAACGGCAGTCAAGTCATCGTTTATGAACCAGAGGGAGAGTATCATGAAGGCCTCATGCGCGAACGCCGTGAGGTGTACGCGCAAAATGAGCATCTGTAGGTTTAAGTAACTTTCCCACAACTGCGGAAATAGCCCGATTGGCAGGTAATCCAGATTGGCGACTAACGCGGTTATTTTTGCGTCTTGTTTTTCAGCTCATTATTTTTTACTCAGGGAGACCCATACTCTTCCGTTGAGTGACAGTCTTGGGGCCATTCCAGGTGGATCATTTAGGTCAGCAAGCAAACCTGTTCCTTGTCTGACCTTCAGGACAGTTGTCAGGTAGGGGGTGCGTGCGTAAAGCTAATGAGTAGGACATCCCTAGCTTGGTCATCGAAAGCTAGGAAGGTAGTGCGTTGATGGTCCTACCTAGGCGCCTGCGTGACCTGAGGGCCGCTAGTGTAGTTGCGAGTTCCGCTTGTGCGCGTTGGGACAACGCTCTTTACTATATTCGTCGAGCCGAGACAGAGGTATAAATGAGATCCGCACGGCGGTTTCTATGCTTCCTTGCATTGATATTGGTCTTGATGGTACCGATCTCGGCGCATGCACAACAGTGGTCTGGGATTATTGCCCCAAGCCGGGCTGCGAATTGGTCGACGGCCGGGGTCGTCGGGGACATCCCGAGCGGTTCATGGGCCAACTGCGTGACCTCTGCCTGCAACACGCTCTTTGGCGGCACAGTAACAGGAACTTCAATTAACAGCGCGATTACTTCAGCTCCAAATAATACCGTCGTTCGCGTGCCTGCCGGGACGTTCACGATCAGCGATAACTGCATCAACCTGACGCGCAGCAACGTCGCCCTGAGAGGGGCTGGCGCAGACCAGACGAAACTCTCGTTCAACGCGAGCTGTACCGGAGGAGGATTAGGCTCCCCTCGTTCTATCAACCTAATGAGCGGTTCAGCAGGAATAGGAGCGGGCACAACAGTTGGTGGCACCAATCCGGATAATCAAGTCATATGGTCCGCAGGCTATGCACAGGGAGCAACGTCTATAACTCTCAGTGGTGTCTCTGGATTGACGGCGGGGGCGGCTGGTTTGGGGAGTATCATCTTCCTCGACCAGTTGGATGATGTCGCGGGCGTAGGATTCCCTACCGTTAATGATGTAATCCAATGTTCCGTTGCAGGCGTATGGTGCTCGAACAAAGGCGACGGGAACCATTGGGGCAGACCAGGGCGTTCGATGATTCAAGCCGTTACGGTCACAGCTATTAGTGGCTCTGGCCCATTCACCGTATCCATCAGCCCCGGTGTCGCCTTCCCTACTGTCCGTTCCAGCCAGATCCCTGGCGCGTGGTGGAATAATACGCAGATTCATAATTCTGGTATCGAGAACATGACACTCGACTTCACCAATGCCGGCGGCACCTACGGCACGTTCATCAAGGACGGCTCGAACCTCTGGTTGGTCGGTAATCGCATCGTCAACACTGCATCAGACACAGGAGCGTTCTATACCAACTGGGTAATGAACTCTGCGCATGTCACGATGCGCTCGAACTATATCTACGGGAAAAATACAACTTGCAATCCATTCCCACTAGAGAACTATGGCATCACAACGAAGGAAGTCAGCGATTCTCTATTTGAGAACAACATCTTCCACCACACGAATAATGCCTACGTTCCAAACGACCCCGGCGACCGTAACGTGTTCTCCTATAACTGGGTGGTAGGCAGCGTGGTCGGCGGCGGCGGCGCACAGCCTCACAGCGGCATGATTGGAATGGATTTATACGAAGGCAACGATTGGCAGAGTTACTACGGTGACGTAACTCATGGCACTCACATGTTTTTGACATTCTACCGGAATCTCTTCGATGGTACAGCAAACAACAACTCCTGCACAGTCGGGCAGGCTCTTACCTTAATGACAAACAATCGCTTCAACAACGCAGTAGCAAATGTGTTTGGGAGCAGTAGCTACTCACAGTACGAAGACAACGTAAATAACACCGGTGGAGCGCCGAATGCTCTTTACGTCCTTGGATGGATCGGCAATAACAGCGGTACGGCAGTAAATGCGGACTCCAACGTAAAGCGAACGCTCCTGCGCTGGGGCAACTGGGACCAATTTACATCCACAAACGATACCGGGACGAATGACCTAACTGGCGTGCGATGGGACTCCAGCGAAGTCCCGAGCGGCATCACTAATTTTCCGAATCCCGTTCCGGCAAATCAAAACCTTCCAGCATCGTTCTATCTGTCCTCAAAGCCGTCCTGGTTCGGCAGTGCTCCATTCCCTGCGATTGGACCGGACGTATCGAATGGCAACGCTCCTAACACATCCAGCACTCCCACTGGCGGACATGCCAACAAAATCCCCTCGCGGAGATGCTTCGAGGGCTTGACCAACGATTCGGCGTATGGAAGCTTGAGTATTAAGAGTTTCAACGCGACTACGTGCTACGGTGGAGGGACCTCCGGAACGCAGGTGGTGCCGCCGACGGGCCTCCAAGCGGTTGTTCAGTAATCTTAGATCAATTAATTCTGGTGGAGGCGAAAAGAGCCCGGTCAGCACCCCCGGAGTAATCGGCAGTTGAGTCTGCACATGGATCTGATACGACAGATTCCACGCGGAAGTGAAGCGTGCCCGAAGAAGCAGTCGAGATCCAGATCACCCGGCTGTGGCGAAGTCGCGGCAAAGGCACAGACCACAGGAGCGAGTCTAAGATTGGTAGGTAGGAAGAGTGCCACCGGCGCTCCTTGTTGGTGCTTTCCTCGTTGTTACTTTCTGCCACTGAACTTCGATCTTGGTAAGCGACTTCCGCCAATTCGAACGATTTGACTAGAACTCGGCAGCCCAGATCCATTCAGCGCTTGGCAACGAGCCCCCCGTGAGCAACGTACATAGGTTATCCTAAGGCGTCTATGAAAAAAATTGCGATGGTAA
>Ga0209056_10005886_pt1 | contig 12746 bp, 19 predicted proteins | sample GraSoiAngelo_114_FD_185876 | JGI IMG/M metagenome (GOLD analysis project Ga0209056, IMG submission 185876) | Grasslands soil microbial communities from the Angelo Coastal Reserve, California, USA - 14_0903_13_40cm (SPAdes) (version 2) | ecosystem: Environmental > Terrestrial > Soil > Grasslands... | reverse complement strand
CCCGTAGATGACGATGGCAACGCCTCCGATGACGATGGCCGTGAGCGCACCGATGACCCAGGCGGCGAGCCGCTCCGTCGCGACCGCCGCTTCGGCCGTGCTGGGGGCGACAGGGGTGGCTTCCGTCATGAGCCGCGAGAAGCCTGCCTCCCGATGGGCATGGTGTCCACCGGAGCCAGCCATCGGCGGAGATTCAATCTGTCCCCAGAAGCCATCGGGAAGACCGTGCTCGCGGCGTTTCGCCGCTCCGGGCACAATGCCGCGCATGGCTGGTTCCGCGCCGACTCCCCCGTCGAGGTGGTACTACCGGCCCTGGTCGGTCGTGTTCCTTCTGTTCTTCGTCCTCGGGCCATTCGGGCTGCCGCTGCTGTGGAAGAGTCCCGCTTTCTCCCGGGGCATGAAGATCGCCCTCGCGGTCGCCGTGATGGCCTACAGCGCCCTGCTCGTTGAGACGGTGCTCATGGCGATCCGTGCGGCGATGGAGCAGATGGGGCTCGCCTGGGCGCCGATCTCGGTCGCCAGTCTTTCCTGATGAGCACGTGCCCTGACGAGAGCGGCTCCGCGAAGTAGACGACCGCCTTGTCCCCTTTGTGGTCGTCGTAGCCGATCTTGCCCACGTGCCTGCCCTTCAGGACTCGGACTGCACCGTAGCGCACGGCCTGGGCTTCCGTCCGGTTGTCGCCTTCATCGCAGGGGCTCCCGAGTCAGCACCTTCGCACGCAGCCAGCCTGCATCGATGCCAAGAGCCTCACAGATGTTCTCGAAGGCGAACACGTTGGATCGGTCCTCGCTCACGATCCAGGCGAGTGCCTCGCGGCGCAGCTTGCTAGCCCGATCCCGGGTTGCTTGGGCGCTTGTGAGGCGGCTACGACCCTTGGTTTTCCAGAAACGCGCGCCCCTTGTCTGTGAGCCGAAACGCTCCGGCACCGTCGTCGAAGGTGACGTATTCGTCCGCAACGAGACCTTCCATGAGTTGCGAGAACACCTGATGTCCAGCCTGGTAGAAGACCAGGCTATGGGTGTGGAGGTCTCGCATCGGGATCGAGCCGCCCTTCTTTGCTATGAATTTCAGCAAGCCCTGTCGGGCTGCGTCGATGTCTGTGGTCATCGCTTCCCTCCTGACCCGTTGCGTCGAGAGCGCGGCCGGCATCGCCCTCAGGTCTCGGGCTCCATCTCCACGCTAGCAATGGGGAAGGTCTCCACGCCCGGCGACGGCGGCGCAAGTTCCCCGGACTTTGTCACCTGGAAAATCGCCGGCTTGAAGTTCTTTACCCAGATGTCAGCCAGTTCGCGGCTCAAGGTATGGACGCAACCACGTTTGACCCAATAGACGACTAAGCCCGAGGTCGTGGTGATTTTGATCTTGTAGCGTTGCGCTGCCATGACCTCTACTCCTTCCGGCCAAACCCGGAGACTGGCCCGGGGACCAAACGTGAGTCGTCGCGACCCCTGAAGTAGAGCACAGACGCCGTGCCCTCGCACCCGCATGCGCTTCTTCAGGAGGTCGGGCGTCACGAACCCCCTCAGGCTGTGCCCAACGACATGAAGACAGCGGAGGCGAGCACGGCTCTTGCGACGTCGAGGGGTGGGGGGAGGATCGGGACATGGCCTACATCATCACGCGGCTCTGCCGCGACTGCCTGGATACCGGATGCGTCGCGGTCTGCCCCGTCGATTGCATCTACGAGTACACCGGCTCCGACAGGGAGCAGTGGCCGAATCAGCTCTACATCCACCCCGACGAGTGCATCGACTGTGGCGCGTGTGAGCCCGAGTGCCCGTGGAACGCGATCTTCGAGGAAGTCGCAGTGCCGGAGGTGGTCAAGGACGACACGCCGCTGAACTACAAGATCATGGAGAACATGAGCGACTTCAAGGTCCCCCCGTACAAGAAGATCGAGCACCCGAGCGCGGAGCAGGTCGTCCAGAACAAGGAGAAGTGGGGCTGGACGGGCTAGCACTCGGTTCCCCGGCGAGGGCGGGCGAGCTTACGTCGCGTACCAGAGAGCGCGGGCGGTAAGCGGAGGAGGGCTCACATGGCAGAGTTTTTCAGAGTGGCCGACGCGGGCGAACTCGCGCCAGGTCAAGCGAAGTGCGTCGAGGTGGCGGGGAAGAAGATCGCCCTCTTCAACCTGGAGGGGAGTTTCTACGCCATCGACGATACCTGTACCCATCGTGGCGGACCGCTCTCGGAGGGCGAGGTGTCGGGCGAGGAGGTCACGTGCCCGTGGCATGGGGCCATCTACAATATCAAGACCGGCGCGGGCCATTGCACGCGCTTCCGAAGGCATCGCGTGGACATCCCCGGGCCGCGCAGTGGCGAGATCGGGGCCGATCCCCCGAGTCGTCAGTCAGCAGGTTTCCCGACGGGCAGCCTGGGATCGGAATACCGGCCTGATTCGCATGCGTCACGCTCGCCTCCACGAGGGATAGACGCCGTTTGGGCAAGACTTTTCGCTCCAACCGGCCAAGAAGGCACGGCTTTCAAGGAGTGCCCCGGAGAAGAGCGCGGCTTCCGTGAGTGGTACAAGCACGAGGTGCAAGGACCGTTGCACCATCGGGGTCCACGGGAATCCGCATCTCCCGCTTCGTCTTGTTCAGCTCCCGACGGAGCGTGAGCGCCTGGTCCGCCGTAGAGTAGTCGCGCCACTCCAGTCGTCGCGCTGCGCCCACGCGCCACGGACAAAAGAACATGTACGTGACCACGGCTGCGACGTGCGCAGGAAGGTGCTGACACAGCTGCTCAACGGCAGCACGGCGGAAGAACCCTGTGCGGACCCGGCTCGGGTCGTCAGCCGGCTTCTCGATGACCGGACGGCTCCGATGCGACACGAGCTTCTTCTTCTCTGCCAGCCTGAAAGCGCGGTCGAGCAACGCCATCTCGATACGGATGCTCGCGTCGGCCGCGCCCTCTCCGCGGCGGTGCTCCACGTAGCCATCGAGCGGGGCGCCGAGTTTTACTGCCTTGGCGTTTGGCCCGAAATAGGTGCTGAGGTGCCGGAACGATGAGCGCATGGTGCCGATCGAACGGTTGCGCTTGAACTTGTAGTCGGCGTCGAGCAACCCGAACAGCGTCAGCTCGGACGCCGGTACGGCTCCGGGGCTGGGCGGTTGCCCGAGCCGAAGTCGATCTTCGTGCGGCACTTCGTCGCCGCGCTTCATCGCCTCCCGCTTCTTCTGCAACACCCGGCGCGCACGCTCCTCGTCAACCTCGCCCGTCGACCCGCGCACACGTGTCCCATCTATCTCAAACACGAAGTGGTAGAACCGTACGTGCTCGCTGTACCCCGTAGGGTGGTCTGCGACCCGCGGCGCTGCCGCGTCGCAGCGGCGGTCGCGACCCCTACGCGCCGCCGAGACCAGGATCGCGCGGCAGCGTGACCGTGCCCGGCATCGCGATGGCGCGACGGGTCGCCTCGGCGAGATAGGCGGCCGGCTCGACCCCTGCGAGCTTCGCGGATTCGAGCAGCGTGTAGCAGAGCGCCGCGACGCGGGTGCCGCGCTCCGAGCGCGAGCCGTAGTGATTCTTGCGGCCGAGGGCGATCCCGCGGAGCGCCCGCTCCGTCGCGTTGTTGTCGACCGGGATGGCGGCGTGGTCGAGGAAGGCCACGAGCCCGGGCCAGAGCTCGGTCGTGTACGCGAGCGCCTTGCCGAGCGCCGACTGCGGCAGCGCGCGCTGCTGCGTGACCCACATGCGGATCTGCTCGACGACGGGCGCCGCCCGGGCGCGCCGCTCGCGCAGCAAGGCCGCCGGGTCCCCGGCCGCGCTCGCCTGCGCCGCGGCTTCGGCCGCGTAGAGCTCGCCGACGAGCGTCAGCACCTCCGCCGCCGCCGGCGACGACGGCTCGGCCTCCATATACTGCCGCCGCACGTGCGCCCAGCAGTGGGCCAGCGTGATCGTCGGGCCGGCGCGTTCTCCGGGGCGGTGCTTGGCGAGCGCGCGGTAGGCCGCGTACCCGTCGCACAGGACGACCCCTCGATAGTCGCCAAGCACCGTCGCCGCGCCCGCCGCCGACCGCGTGCCGCGCAGGCGGTAGATGACCGCGTCCGGCGCACACAGCGCCCACACCCACCACGTCTTCGAGCGGCCGGGCTCCATCAGTTGCCAGGTCGTCTCGTCCGCGCCGAGCACGGGCGCCGCGAGCACCTCAGCCCCGAGCGCCTCGTACGTGGGCGTGAGATGGTGGCTGAGCGCTAAGAGCTGATCCCACAGCGTCTGCGTGTCGACCGTGAGCCCGGCCCGCGCCATCTGCCGCACCTGCCGGGCGAGCGGCAGGTGATCGAGGTACTTCGCCACCGCGATCCCGACCGCGAAGTCGACCGAGTACCGCCCCCCGGGAATGAGCTTCGCGGGGCCCCGGCGCGGTGACCACGCCTCCGCCGCATCGGCAGCGGTACTTCTGCCGGCGGTGGCGGACGAGGCGGAAGCTCCGCTCGACGACGTCGATCTCCTCGGCGTCCTCGTACTGCTCGGGCCAGGGCTCGAGTGCCCCGCCACACTGCGCGCAGGGGGCCACCGGATCGGCGGCCGTGTGCACGATGTCCATCCGCGGCAGCGCGGGCTGCGACCGCGGCCCGTGCCCGCGCGGGGGTGCGGGCGGGCTCGCCGGCTCCTCGCCCGCGGCGCCGCCGCGCCGTTCCGAGGAGCGGCCGAAGAGCGCCCGCGTGCGGGCCGCGAGCTGCTCCTGGAGCCGCGCAATCTCGAGCTCGAGCTGGGTATGGGTCGCGCCCGTGGCCTCGGCCAGCGCCCGGCTGAGTTCCACCAGCCGCCGATGGAGCCGCGCGTTCTCCGCTTCGAGCAGCAGCGCCATCTGCCGCAGCCGCTCGAGGTCCGTCTCCGTTGCCAGCCCCACCACCGCGGGTTTGCGGATATCACTCCGCTAGCTTACTGTCAAGCCGGCGCCGCGGCCCGCGGCCGCCACGTCCGCGGCGTCACGGCACCCGGCGAGAGCGCCGTCCGCGTCAGCAGCGTGCACCCCTCGAGGAAGAGGCTCAGCTCGCTCAGCGTGAGCGTGCGCCCGCCGGCGGCCGCGCCCGCCGGGGCCCACAGCGCCGCAAACCGCCCCTGCTCAAGCCGCTTGTGATACACGCAGAGCCCGGTGCCGTCCCAGAGCAGCACCTTCGCCCGCGTGCGCAGCCGGTTCACGAACAGAAAGCAGTCGCCGGCGAGGGGATCGTGGCCGAGCTGCGTCACGAGCCCGCCGAGCCCGTCGAAGCCTTTGCGCAGGTCGGCCGGCGCCGGGTACGCCCACACGCGGAGACTCCGCGTGCTGCCGATCATGCCAGCGCGCGCAGAAGGGCCGTCGCGGTCGCGAGGTCGAGGCCCTCGACGCGGTAGCCGGCGGGCGACACGATCGCGAGCCCGGGCGGGGACGACTCCGTCCCCGCCGGCGACACGACGACCGGCACGAGCCGCCGGGCCGGCGGCGACACGCGCGACCAATTCTTGAGTGCGCTCGCCGACACCCCGATGGCGCGGGCGACCGTCTGCCAGCTCGCCCCCACCGCGCGCTGCCGCTGGGTGTACGCGAGCACGCGGGCGCGTACGCTCGGAGGAATCGGCGTCGTTTTACCCCGCGGCCCGAGGGCGGCGAGGGCCGCGCGCGCCGCGTGAAGACTGTCGCCGATTCGCTCACGTCGTGGCATGCCTCCCTGTCACACGGGACGGGGACAGCGCACCAGACGGGCTACAGCGAGCACGTACGTAGAACCGACTGCCGGGCTTCAAGAACTTCGTGCGGCTGCTGGGGGTACGGCACACCTGCTACGACTCAGAGCAGATCGTCGTCGCTCGCGAACCAGCGCGGGATCACCAGCGCTGGATGAACCTGCCACGCTGGCGCCCGATACCATCGCCCGCCCCCCCGTGATCGGCATGATGCGATGCATCGCGTGCGCTCGTGAGAGGCGTGCGGGGGCGTACCGGGCGAGCCCTACACCCGCCGTCGCGTGGACGCCAGCGTCCTCCGGTCAGGTTAGTGGTCAGGTTGACGTGGGAGCTGATTGGGACCACACTCCAAGGTGAGCCCGTTCTCAGCCCCGCAGCGCGACGACGGCAGGACTTCCCCTTTGCCACGTGTGCTCGGCGCGGACTCCGAAGGAGGCCGCGATGGCACGGGGACCGACCGTCGAGTTTGGCGACGTCTTCGTCGTGCGGGAGACGGAGACCGCGCTCCTCTGCCGGATCGGGGAGAAACTCCACTGGGTGGCACACGGCCGCCTCCAGCCCAAGAGCACCGTGGAGCACCCAGGCGACTTCGGGGTACTGGTGCTCCCGTGGGACTTTCGCCGTTGAATTTTGGGACGGTGCCATGAGTGACAAACGCCGCCGGCCTCTCTGCGATGGCGTGAGGCTGCACGGCCTTCCGTGCCGTGTTGCTCGGCTCCCTGGATCGCGTTTCTGTTTCTCGCACGATCCAACGACAGCGAGGGAGCCCTCGGTCAGCGGGCTACGCCTCAACTACGCTGTCTCAGAGTAGACGGTCCGGGATGCCGACTTACGAGTACCGCTGCGAGCACTGCGGGGACTTCGAGGAGATGCAGCGCATCACCAATCCCCCGCTCTCGCGCTGCCCCCGGTGCAAGCGCAAGGTCCGGCGTCTGATCTCGAGCACGAGCTTCCAGTTGAAGGGCAGCGGCTGGTACCTGACCGACTACGCCCGCGCCGGGGGAGGGAACGGCGCGGAGAAGCACGGTGGCAAGGACTCCACCGCGTCGGAAGGCAAGTCGGAGGCGAAGTCCGACACCAAGCCCGCGTCGGGCGGCAGCGGCGCGAAGTCGGCCGCCTGACGCCCTTCAACACGGCGCGGCCGCACCAAGGCATCCGCCAGCGAGTTCCCGACGGGCCACCGGCATCGCCGACGGCCGACGGAGCCGTCGAAGATCGGCGCTTCCTTGTCTTTCGGCTCCTGTCCTAACGGCAGGACGTGCTATTATAGCTAGAGATGCGTCTCCGACGGTCGATACTGCGCATCCCGTTCTGCAGCCCCCCTTGCGCGCGGCATCTCGCAGGTGTAGTTGCTGGCTACTCCCGCTGGCCGTCCGCGCACGGCTCCCACGAACGACCCACGGAAGGGCGCATGGCGCGCTCGCTCTTCACCGAGCCGTGCAGGAGGCACCATGGACGCCCGGGATTACCTGGGGTTCGCCGATGTCGAGGTGGTCGCGGACATCGGCCAGAACCTACCAGGTGGTTCGCCGTCGACCTCGAGCAGGTGTGAGCTATGATCGCGTTGGCACGGGCCGGCGTCAGCGTGTTCGTGGTCCCGCTGATGGTTGCTAGGTTCGTCGGGCTGACGCTGCTGATCTTGCCGCTCCTTGAACTGCGGAGTCGGTTCCGTTTGAGGCAGACCAGGGAGGAACGGACACATGGAGAGCGTGCCGATCCTACTCTGGCCGATTAGCTGCTTGCTGTCCGGGAGCCGCAGGCTGCTTTTCAGTTGGCGGAGATCGCGGGCACTCAGATGGTCTGCGTCGCTGGAGATCGGGCGAATCTCTGCGTCCCGTCTGGGGGATGCGCGTGCGTCCATGACTCCGAGATCTCCGCGCACTCGTACAGAAGCCGGCAGCGCGGGCTGAGCATCTCTCATGGCGGCCACGGATGAGAAGCTGATGACCGAGCGCGAGCGAGCGGAAGAGTAGGTGAGGACCATCATTGAGGAGCACGATCACCCGACCTTGGCCCTGCTCTACAAGACGCTCCACGACGCGCTTGGGTTTCGTATCGAGACCGCGGACATCGCGATCGGGAAGCTGAGCCGGTGATCCGCTGGCGCGTCAGCCCCTGAGCGCGGGGCCACTGCGGGGCCACTTCAGTCCGTTGCGGCCATCGAGCGCATCAACGTCGAGTACGACCCCAGCCGCCCGGCCGGGCCCCCCACGCACCCGTGAGGCGACGAGGGAGCCATGCTGCCGGACCTGAATCGCGTGATCGAGCAGGTGAGCAAGGAGAAGGGTATCGACCGCGACATCATCGTCAAGGTGCTGGAGGAGGCGATGCTGTCGGCAGCCAAGAAGACCTTCGGTCAGGAGAAGAACATCGAGGCCAAGTTCAAGCCCGACGTGGGCGAGATGGAGCTCTTCGAGATCAAGACGGTCGTCAACCATGTTGAGGACCCGGAGAATCAGGTGACGCTAACCGCCGCACGCGAGAAGCTCGATTCCGAGGCCGAGATCGGCGACGAGCTGCTCGTCAAGCTGCCGGCAGAGAAGTTCAGCCGCATCGCCGCCCAGGCTGCCAAGCAGAACATCATCCAGCGCGTGCGCGATGCCGAGCGTGACATCATCTACAACGAGTTCAAGGGTCGCAAGGGCGAGCTCTTCTCCGGGATCGTGCAGCGCTTCGAGAAGAAAAACATCATCGTCAACCTGGGGCGGACGGACGCTATCCTGCCCGAGAGAGAGCAGATCCCGCGGGAGCGCTACCGGCAGGGCGACCGCATCCGAGCCTACATCCTCGACGTCGAGCTGAACAGCAAGGGACCGCAGATCGTCCTCTCGCGGACCCATCCGGGTCTGCTCATCAAACTCTATGCGCAGGAGGTGCCCGAGATCTACGAGGGCATCGTCGAGGTGAAGGGGGCGGCCCGGGAACCCGGCGGGCGGGCGAAGATCGCCGTGATCTCGCACGACGCCGACGTGGATCCGGTGGGGGCGTGCGTGGGCATGCGGGGAACCCGGGTGCAGGCCGTCGTGCAGGAACTGCGCGGCGAGAGGATCGACATCGTCCTCTGGAGGAGCGATCCGGCCGAATACGTCTGCCGCGCGCTCGCGCCCGCCCAGGTGTCGAAGATCATCATGGACGAGGACGGGCGCGCGATGGAAGTGATCGTCCCCGACGATCAGCTCTCCCTCGCCATCGGGAAGAAGGGCCAGAACGTGCGGCTCGCGTCCCAGCTCACAGGCTGGAAGCTCGACCTGCGGAGCGAGTCCGAGGCGGAGGACGAGACGCGGCGGGCGCGCGCCTCGCTCACCGCCATTCCCGGCGTCGGCGACGTGACCGCCGAGCTGCTCTACCAGAACGGCTTCAAATCGGCCGCCGAGCTGGCCGGGTCCGACGAGGACACGGTGGCGGAGATCGAGGGCATCGGGCCGGAGCGCGTCGGCGCGATCCTCGCGGCGGCCCGGGCGCACGTCGAGCAGAAGCGCGCGGAGGAGGCCGCCCTCGCCGCGGCGGGGGAGGGCGCGGTGCCGGTCTCGGAGGAGGGCCCGGGGTGAGCGCGGCCCCGCACCGTGGGTGACGCGGCGAGATTTGTCGGGGAGCGACTACGGACCCGGCCGCGAAGCGGGGCGTGAGGACGGACATTCGTGGGAACGTGGATCGAGAGCTGCCCCGTCAACCGACGAGGCCCGCCGCGCGCTTCTTCTCGTACTCGCGCCGATACAGCTCGAACAAACCGCCTGGGCCCGCGTGCCGCCCCCTGACCGCGCCGAGCGCCACCTGGGCGAGCGCCACCACCACGTCGATCTTGTGCGCCTGCTTGTCCTTGGCGATCCGCCAGCCGCGACGCCGCCCTCCTCCTCGTGCTCCGTCTTCACGGCGATGGGACCGCGTGGTCTCCACAACGACGTCCAAAGGCGTCGGAGCGCCTCACGCAGACCGTTCTGCATCCTAGTTCATCGACACGAAGCCAGGGGGCCGCCATCCGGCGTCGTAGCAAGCGGAACACGTGGGGAACACGCTCGGTGGCCCATCGGTGTGGCCGACGAGCCCCCACGTTTCGCGTCGGAGAGCCTCATCGAGAGGATGGGCATGGCCGACCTCGGCAGGAATCGACGTCCCGCAACGTGCACAGAGGGTACGAAGGGCGCGGTTGCCTTCGGCCCGAAAAGCACTGCCCTTAGTCGCCATCGACGTGCCTCTCTCGCTTTTCCTCTTGCACCAGGGCCTCACACCGACAACACAGCCACGGAACCGTGGTCTACCATACTATAGGCCGTCCCCAGGGAGGCGTTCGGCTGCGAAGACGCCGCATCTTAACGGCACGTTATCGTATAGGCACCAGAGCTTGTAACGTTTGGGCTCCTCTCCCCACCAGATAGGCAAGACGACTCGCACCTGGAGAGCGCGAACGGAATTGCCGAATGTTGCGCGCTCGGGTGTCGCGTTGTACGTGGCTTCGGCTGTCGGGAACGAGCGGGCTGATGTGGCCGACCGTGGAGGAGCGGGTGTCCCTGTTGATCTGATCGACCGCCATCTGAAGACGGCGGCGTGCTTGTCGGTCGCTACGCCGCACGTACCAGATCGCGTATGACGCAAGGGGTACTGACCAGACCAGTGCCATGACGATAAAGCTCAGCGAGGGTTTCATGGGGCTCCTCTTCGGGCTCGGTGAACCTGACTCGCAAGGCGCGTCGTGCGCCGCTCAGTGGTCCGCCCGTGCGAGCCGCTCGCGAGCGTGTCAGGGAGCAGAACATGGCCTACACCCGCTGTAAGGCGGGGGCTATCGGCTGACGGCGCACTTCGGACCGGACATAACGCAGTCCGTCATTGCCGGCCCGCCTTCGCAGTCGCTGAACAGCGGTGTTGCGGATGCTCGCTCCACTCCGCCTCCGCTCCGCATGCACGAGCGCTTGCCGGATCGCAACCGTACGGACCTTGCCCTCATGCTGGACGACAGCGAAGCAGATGCGGGCGTAGGTTCTCCTGAGCTTGCTACGTAGAACATGGGATGTCGGAAGCGGTTGCTTGATAACGGCTCACGGCGGGCAGCCGATTTCGCTGGATGTCCTCACCCGGAGTCTGTACGAGACGTTACTCTGGGCACGGTGGGTTACTCTCTCACCGGAGCACACCGAGCGCTTCAAGAGAGAGGTCCTCGAAATCGACTCTAACCTCGTTGATTCACAGGGACAAGTTGGTGGTCGGCAGCTGGTCGGGCGTAGTCTTCATGGACGGTGAGTTCACAGAATCGGTCAGTCCTATCGGACCTTCGGCGACACGGTGCGAAAGTCCTGCCGTACGCTCGACCGTGTACCGCTACGGCGAGCGCATCAGGAGCTTCCGGGCCGTCTTCAGGTTGAACGGCCGTGGGCGCGCTCTACGAGGACGACCTCCTCACCGAGCGGTCTCTACGCCATCATCGACAAGCGGCCCGCACCCGCGCTGGGGCGAGTTCCTCCTCCTCGACTCCCCAAACCTCGAGGACCTCCACCGCTACTGGCTGGTCATGGAGGAGGGTGACATCCCTCGCGCCGGCGACCACTACGCCGGCGTCGGCGACGCGGTCGGCATCCACGGCTACGACAAGCTCTCGCTCAACCGGCGCAAGGTCGATTGGACGTGGGGCTGCATCTCGCTCGAGAACGCCAACGTCGCCGAGCTGGTCACGCTCGTGCCGATCGGCACGCTCGTGCTGATCGAAGATTAGCAGGGTGTGGGTTCCCCGGGGGGTCCTCCGGAACCCGATACGAGCGCCGCGTCTACCCTGCCGCCCTCAGCTTGCCTGCACCGTGATACGACGCGCGCGGGCGCGCTCGGCTTTCGGCAGGTGTAGCGCGAGCACGCCGCCCTTGATCTGGGCTTTGATGCCCTCGCGGTCGATCGCTTCGCCGAGCGTGAAGCGTCGCCAGAAGCCGCCCACGCCGTACTCCACGTGGAGGGGTTTCAGTCCCTCATAGTCCTCCGGCTTGACGCGGCCCTCGATGGTGAGCTGGTCGCCCTCGAGGTTCACGTCGATTGAGTCCGGGCTCACGCCCGGCATGTCGGCGAGGAGCACCAACTCATCCGCCGCCTCGAAGATGTCGACCGCCGGGTGAAAATACGCGCCTGGACGGGTGCTCTCCTCCCGCCGCTCGATCTTCTGCTTCGGCCTTGCCTCGATGTCCGATGGGGACATGGTTCTTCTCCTCCCTAACGGCCGGTCAGTCGGCCTTGATCTCGACGCGGCGCGGCCGCGTCTCCTTCGCCTTGGGGACGCGAATGGTGAGGACCCCGTCCCGGTACTCCGCGCGGGCCGTCTCGCTGGCGAGCCGGCCCGGGATGCGCACCACACGGCGGAACTGGCCCTGCTCGCGCTCGCGCCGGTGGTAGGCGACGTCCCGGTTCGGCTCGTCGAAGGTCCGTTCGCCGCGGAAGGAGACCGTCTCGTTCTCGACGTTCACCTCGATCTTCCCGGGGTCCACACCCGGCAGCTCTGCCTTGATGACGTACTCCTCGCCGGCGTCGAACACGTTGACGGGCGGATACACCCCTGCCGCGGACGCACCGGCCGACCCGAAGGCGCTCTCAAGCATGCGGTCGAGCTCCCGCTGCAGCTGCTCCAATGGATCACGGTACGTGATCGCCATGACACACCTCCCACGTGGCAAGTAAGTCCCGTCGGGAAGCTTGTCAACCCGTCGGGCGCGATGCCTCGCTAGCCTAACTTCCGCAGTTCGAGGCGCGAAACATTTTTTCGTGGCTGGCTGGCAGGCCGCGTCGTTTCGAGGCTTCGAGTCGCCGAACGCTGGAAACCGGCATGTAGTGCCAACTTCCGGCCCTTGCGCCGCCCTTGGCCGCACGCGATAGAGCGCCGGGGGTGGAGGAGCGGGGCGTTCGGGCATTCGCGGGGGTGGTTGAGGAGGGGGCGAGCGCCGACTACGACACCGACGGCGCGCTCGTGATGACGCTCCGCAAGCAGCTACCGCCCAGGACGCGGGGCCTTCGGGCGACCCGGAAGCGGCGGCCCGCTGACGGCGTCTGCCGAATCGAAAGCAGCATCGATGGCCCCCGGCGGGTATGACGCAGTTGACGACCCGCCCGCCAC
>Ga0209056_10005885_pt1 | contig 12746 bp, 11 predicted proteins | sample GraSoiAngelo_114_FD_185876 | JGI IMG/M metagenome (GOLD analysis project Ga0209056, IMG submission 185876) | Grasslands soil microbial communities from the Angelo Coastal Reserve, California, USA - 14_0903_13_40cm (SPAdes) (version 2) | ecosystem: Environmental > Terrestrial > Soil > Grasslands... | reverse complement strand
TCAAGAGAGACGCGACGCCTCCGGGAGTTTTGCGGTATGGAAGCGGTACGCGTCCTGCTGACGGCATGCTAATTTATGGACAGTACTACTTGCTGGAGACGCTGATCCAGCTCGATTCCGCAACCTCGACCGGGAGCCGGCCAGCGGCACAATGAGCGAGAAGCCCGTCACCTGCACTTTCCGTTGCTCGCCTTTGCTCGCGATTGCGGAGTTGGACCCCGTCGACAAACTGGACACCTGATCCTCAAATTCTTCAGGCCAGAATGGTACACCCAAAAACTGCTATTGAATTTTGCGATAAGTGGGGCTTCCACCAAGCCGCTTCAAACCACTGCAATTCGACGCAGAATTCTTGCGGTTGTAACCAAAGGCTGATCCCTTCGCGCGTCGGTGGCGAACGTAGATTTGGTTGTCCCAAACAGTGGATCACGAAACGTGTGACCGCCTGCTCTCGCAGAGTTGCGTTTGACCTCACATAAATTAGAGTGCAAAATGTGGGTGCAAGATCGGGTGCAGTACCTTTTTCGTTTGAGGTTGTTGCTGCTAACATAATGCTAGGTCGTTACTTAATAAAGGATACTTGGCAGACTTTCTGTCTAACTAAGAAATTAGCTCTTAAGTTATTGATTTTAAAGGCGGAAGTGGTGGAAATGGCAGACACACCATCTGACCCGATCGCTTTATTTATTCTCTGCAAACTTTTGATAATGAACCTTCTACCTTTCACGTCAATCACTTCTATTGACCTTCCTCGGAACGGCCAGTAACCTACCGTAATCGCCGGACGCAGGCAGTCGGTGCAAAATCCGGTGCAGTTTGTAGACCTCGAGTTAGAGGCTGCCGGAGCATTCAATTCGATCCGCGACTTGTGTCTGACGGCCGATTAGCCATGTTTTCTCGAATCAACTGGTGAATGGCCGCATTGCGTGCCTGGAAGTGCGCGGGAGGTGTGCCTGTCTGCGAGCCAAGCACGAAGGCTTTGTGGCTCTCAAAGTTGGCTGGGACGATCGCACGACTGAGTAGTCGCATTTGGAGGTTGTCTGGCATTGACTTCTCGCAAACAGGTCTCGAAGGCGGAACCTGAAACGAGCCATAACCCGTAAACTAGCTCATTGTTGCAATTTGGGTCTTCCCCGCAACGATGTGTACCATTTGACTCAGGGGGTTTTCCAGCGGGTTTAGTAGCACCGATTTGAAGTGGCGACCTGAAATTTCTGATGGCGGAATCTCGGCGACCTAAGTCCCTCCCCTAGGGAATGTGTGCGCCAGTCGTGGTCGATCGCAACCAGGCGCGTCTTACTCTTCAGATCGTCATTCGTGCTCTTGCGGTCTCTTTCTCTGTATAGCGGTAAACACGAAACACATTGTTGTTCTGTGCATTCGCGGGCTCGCTCGCTGGACCAAAGTAGGGATTCACATACTCCCAAACGACTTCACCGTCTAATGTCACTTCAAAAAAACATCCAAACCATCCATCATTGACGAGCGTATTCCCATTGGGAAGCGTTGAGCGTTGGAAATGCGCGGACTGAAGAAGTTCGAAGGGATTCCCTCTTCGTACTTCCACACGATTTCGCTTGTCCGGGAATTTACTTCGATGACCCGCGAAAACGGAAAGCTCTCATCTAAACGATGCGGACCGTTATCAAAGATCAGGATGTTGTCGTTCGGCAACGGTGTGGGCGCGTGCTGACCTGATAGCGGCGGCGCGCCCATCTTCCACAAGATTTGTCCGGTTCGCCGCTCGATCTTGATGATCGTTGAGATATCGCGGAAACTGACAAGCAAGTTGCCGTCAGGAAGCTCCATCACGGCGTTGCCGTGGGTCCACTCCGAGCGTTCATCCTGGACCGCAGTTATTATGTCCTTCGCCGGATCGAGATGCTCCCAGCTGCGCCATTCCCAGACGCTTCGCCCATCTTTGGTCATCTCGACCAAATAGTCAGCCCAGATCTTGCCCTTTTCCTCAGTGCCGGGGCGCCCGCCTTGGACTTTTCTCGCGACATCATTGGAAAGTTCGGTCGCGCACAGAAGAAGAACATTCCTGTTCTTGAGCAACCTGCCATCGTGATGATGGTTGGGGTGACGTACCTCCCAGAGCACCTTGCCGTTCCAATCCGCTTCCAAGGCGGCGCCGCCTTTGAAAGGCGCTTTGCCGAGGAACGTTTCGTTCGGAATTTTCCCGTTGTAGAAGAGAGTACCTTTATCAGTTAAGTTGCCGTAGAGGCCAGGCGGGTAAGGCATCTTCCAGGTGTGGTCGATCTTCCCCGTGAGATCGATGGGTAGACCATGCCGTCACCCTCGATCGGCGAAAACAGCGTCAAGCCCGGGGAGGCCCGTGAAGCATCCAGCGCACGAAACCCGGTGCCCCTGCGCCGGATTGGATTTTGGTCAATGACAGCGTTTGCAATTGGGCCGGAACTTGACTGAGCACCGCGAACTTGCGAAACAGAATCGAACCCGCTGGCTCCGGCAGCTGCTGCGCCGATGCACATTCCAGCAAAGTTGCGCCTGGAGATCTGTGAGCCTGGCCTGTTGACCATGCGGCCTCCTTTCAGGTGAACACAATTTTAAGCGTGTCTGAGGTCTCAAGTTGTACGAAAAAGTGTAGGCATCCCCGGGTGGAAGGTGGTAGCTATCGGGGCCATCTATCTACTCAGGAACCCCAATGAGGGCTTTTGTTCCGGAGCTTCGCAACTGAGAGCACGAGTTTCTGTCCGGTTGGTCGGCTGCACGAAGGTAATTCGGGAAAGCCTTTCCGACATCCAGTGCCGGCTCAGTTGGAAATCGCGCGCACGGCAACGAGCGAGAAATTGCCAGGAACGGCGTTTTCTACCGTGGTAGTGAGCAGGGCCTGGAAATAAGTCGGGACGGTCCTGTGATCGGGCGAGAGGTCCATCAAAGCTTTGCGGAGGTCTGCCATCCGCTCAGGATTCGTCAGATACTCGATCGCTGCTTGAGAACCCTGAGTGTAGATGCCGTAGATCAAGAGAACGCGTTTATCACTTCTTTCGTTGGGGAGCATCAGCACGAGCGCATAGTCACGTCGGAGCTGGTTCGTGACCGGATCAAATTCCGGCTTGTATACGGATTTTTCTCCGGGCTGAGGCTTCGTATTCGTAATCACACCGCCCTGGAAATGAAAACCTTGGACGTTGAGAAATACCCGGCCACTCCAGGACTGATTCCCTCCAAGCAGGATTGCGTTGTTTCCCTTGATCTCCTCGAAGTTCACCAGTCGTGATTGCTGCAACCGATACTTCTGGCCGACGTTAGAGAACATCTGGCACAAGCTGACGACTCCTATGGTTTCACCGACGGACGTGAAATCAGTCACAGATGGAACAAAGCGAAACCGCTTCAGTTCCCGAAAATGGATCGTATCGCGGAACTCTGGCAGGGCTGCTTTGGGAATCTCGTGGCCGCGAGCCAGGGTTTGTGGGCTGTCCCCATCATGCGCAGCCCGCAGCAACGGGTGGTTCGGGATTACAATCAGCGGCGGTTCGGCGGGCGGGAGAAATGGCTCCCAGAACCACTCAAGCCCTTCCGGTAAAGTTGTTGCAGTCGGCACAGACTGTGCCTTCCCACTTCGCCAGCCACGTGCAACCAGCAGAAATGCAAGCACCAGGCACGCAGCAGCCAGGATCAGAGTGATCGCCAGATGCAGCCGGCTTCGGCGGTCGAAACCAGAAGCGGCTACTGGTTCTGTGGGGAATTCGACCTCTGTTTCCGCCGCGCTTCTGCCGAAGACCGGAACATAGGCGCCGGTAGGCACGTTTACGCGTACGAGGCTGTCTTTGCCTTCTTCCTCGTAGTACTTTTTCAGCAGACGCCTGATTTCGTGCGCCTGGACTCGCACGATGGGATCTTTCTGCGAATTGAACTCGGGACCCCGATCGTAAACCTCGACGCCGATCAGGTATTCATTCAGCTTATCGCCGCCACCGAGAAACGTCTGTTCTGAAATAAACTCAAGAAACCGGCTTTTTTTCGGTGAGGTGGCAAAGTGTTTGCTCTGAAGAATTCGGCGCAGTTCCTCTCTCTTCTCAAAAAGAGAGATAGGAAGAGCAGCAGGGCTGTGCAAGGACGTTAGCGTAGCTCCCCCCAGGTCGTGAAGTGTCCTTGGGACGTTACGCGAGGATCTGGCGCGTCTATTTTACTGCCGCACAATAGCACCTAACGCCATTAACAGTCAATGCGTTGACCGGGGGGCCACCTCGCCGAACGATTAACCGTTATTTCTTACGATAATCGCCGTTACTTGCGCCCCTTGATTTGGCAGACGTCCGTTAATCCGCCGCGAACCTCTCGCGAGGCTCTGAGGACACGGGTCGTCCTTTGTGCCATCGCGCAGCCTTTAAGCCGGCAGCGGCGGCAGTCGATATCACGCCTCCTTGCACTTTCAGCCGAAATTACGCCTCGAAACGGCGTGGATTGGGACCTGCGCTACCTCATAACAGCCGACATAACCGGTATTACCTTGAAGGATGAGAATCAGGACGCGTAGAAGGGACATGAATTACCGCGCAACATGTTTCTGAACGCAGCCGAAAACTTACGAGATGATGCGGATCGTGTGTCGCGGACTTCGACCCGCCCGGTCCGGCGCGACAGGTTCGGGTTTTTTGTGCCAGAACTCAGTGCATCGCATCCTTTATTTCTTCGTGGAGGGGATTGTGAGAACCCATGTAGCTTCCGCAGTTGCGTCGCTTGCTTTGTGCATTGGGCTGTTGGGCCCATCCCAGATGATGGCACAAGGGTTGTTTGGAACCATCAGCGGGACAGTTACCGACTCCAGCGGCGCCGCAGTCTCAGGCGCGTCCGTTAAAGTCACGGACATTGATACCGGCATCAGCAAGGTACTGATCACCAACACCGCGGGCATCTACAGCGCAGATAGCCTGAACCCAGGCACTTATCGGGTGGAGGCCGGGGCTAAGGGTTTTAAGACCGCTATCGCTAAAGGCATATTGCTGGAGGTGGGCGCCAACCCTAAGGTTGATCTGACGCTGTCACCCGGTGCCGTGACCGAAACTGTCGAGGTCACCGCCTCCAACACTGCAATCGTGCAGAGCCAACAGTCAGATCTCGGGCAGACGGTGAACGAAAAAAATCTGCAAGAGTTACCCACCGTGCGTAATGTATTCGCCGGTTTTCTTACATTGGCCGCAGGGGTTTCGCAACAGAAGAGTTGCCAAGGCTGTGGCGACAACAACAATGTGCGCATCAACGGCGATCGGCCTCGCACTCAAGACTATGTGCTCGACGGCACAACGGTCGTGCAGCCGGTGTTTGGCGGACAGGCGCTTAGTCCATCCGTGGATTCCATTCAAGAGTTCAGGATCGAGCAGAACAGCATGTCAGCGGAATATGGGAAGGCTGGCGGCGGAGTATTCATTGCCCTCACCAAGAGTGGGACGAATGCTTTTCATGGCTCAGCCTATGCGTACACGCAAAATAGAAATCTCGACGCCAGAAATTACTTTGACACTAACCCGACGAAGAATCCGTTCGATAACAACGACTTTGGCGGCACAGTGGGTGGGCCGATTCTTAAGAACAAGCTGTTTTTCTTTGTGGATTATGAGGCAATACGCTCTCACGGGGCTAGCCCGAATCTGGGCAATGAAGTGCCAGATGCTGCCTTCCGCAGCGGTGACCTCGGCGCACTATGCACAGCAGCGGGAGGCACATTTGACGGTGCTGGCAACTGTTCAGCTTCAGGCGGCCAGATCGCAGACCCAGTGACTCACGCCAATGTGCCTTTTAACCGAATCCCGTCCGGAAGTCTCAGCGCAATTTCTCAAAACTTGCTCGCGCTTTTGCCGACGGCTACGGCTCCGGGAAGCGTCACTGGCGCAAACACTTTCAATTTCAATCAGCCACTCAGTACTTCAAGCAACAATTTCAATCCTCGGGTTGATTACAATCCCACGTCAAAGGATCACATTTTTGGCGCTTTCCACAGAACCGGATACTCCCAGAAGGGCTTTGACATAATCGTTGGACCAGCTGGCGAAACCGATCTTGTAGGACCTACCTACGCGTCTACCATCGGATGGACACGTACGTTGAGCACCGCCATGTTGAATGATTTTCGCTTTGGCTATATGCACCGGGCCATTGACCGAGGTGCCAATGGCCAGGGCCACACATCGCCTTCCGACTTCGGACTCACAGGAATTCCCAATTGCCTGACTAGCATTCCGAATTCAGCCGGTGGAAAGAAGTGCGGCACACTGCAAGTGACCATCAATAGTTTTGCGGGACTCGCGGGTGGCGAAACCCTCTACGAACCTGCGACCACCTTACAGTTCGGTGATATCGTGACGAAACTGGCAGGCAGGCACCAGCCCAACGCGGTAGATGGCAATTTCAGTTTCGATGGCTCGCAAACTGGAAATGCGTTTGGTGACTTTCTCTTTGGTACGCTCGCCAAGGGCGGCCATGTGCAAGTTCAGAATGCTTATGTTTCAAGCCGCGCGTGGTCCTACAACTTTTTTGTGCAGGACGATTTCAAGCTCTCGGCAAAACTTACGCTGAATCTTGGGCTGAGATGGCAATACGATCAGTCATTTCGCGAGATTCACCATGGTGATGCATTCTACGAACCCTGCGCCGTTCTCTTCACCCACGGTACGTGCGTCCCTCACTGGGAGCAATTCGGCGTAAACGCCCCGGAAACCCCCTTTGACCCATCGAAAAAGCAGTTTGAGCCGCGGATTGGGTTTGCATGGAATCCGCGCGGAGGATTCGTTGTCCGCGGAGGCTATGGCATCATGCATCCGGGAGCTATTGGACACGGCCGCGCGGGTGACGGCGAACCCGGGCCTAACCTGCTGGCGAACACTCAATTTAATGCTGGCACGAACTGGGGAAATTTGGGTGCGATCACTAGCCCTGATCCGGCGAACATCACCGCCCCGATTCCGGCAAGCTACTTTCCAAACTACAATCCGTGGGCTCCGCGGAGTCAGTATCCGACATATATCCAACTCTGGAATTTCAGTGTGCAACAGCAACTGGACCCCAATACCGTCGCCCAGATCGGCTATGTAGGCAGCCACGGCACGCATTTGCCAATCAACTATGGATACAACATTTGCCAGCAGTCGCGCGCAACCACTTCATGGAGTAACCTCACCACCACTCCATATTGTCCTGCTGCAGCCGCCGCAGTGGTCGCCAACGGAGGCAACACCTATAACTTGACTGTCTTCCCAGGTTACTGGGGGCTCTCTAGCTCGGTTTATAACTCGCTGCAGGCACAAGTAGATCATCGCTTCTCCCGCGGCTTCTCTTTGCTCGCCAACTTTACCTGGAGCAAGTTGATTGACGACTCGTCGGCCGATTGGGGAGGCTTCTGGTCCCTCGATGTTTTGGGACAGGACTTCTATGACCGCAGAGCGGAACGTTCGGTGAGCGCCGGGGACATCCCGAAAAGGCTCACTTTGGCGCCCGTCGTGGAACTTCCGTTTGGTCCTGGGAAAAGATGGCTCAATAGCGGGATTGGCAGCGAAATCCTCGGAGGCTGGCGCGTAAGTTCTATTTACACGATCAGCAGCGGCTCTCCATTTGGGATCACCGATAACAACTATGGTTATTGCAGCCCCGCGAGAACCATAACCAACCGTCCGAATCTTATTGGAAATCCACTTCCATCAGGCTTCCAGCAGACGGTGGGACGAAACGGGCTTTGGTTTGACAGAAGCGTCATGGATTTCTCGGGGACGTGCCCGGCGGCAGGTCTGACAAATCTGACTGGTCCGAGCGATGCCACGAAGGGGTTCGGAGATGCTCCGCGCTATTACTCCAATATCCGGAATCCAATTCTGAACAATTTTGATTTCTCTTTGCAGAAGGATTTCAGGATTCCGGTAGAGCAGATACGGCTGGCTTTCTCCGCGGATTTCTTTAATCTTGCGAACCATCCCCAGTTTGGAGAACCAGTTTCCGATCCACTTAACACGGATTTTGGCAGAGTGCTCTCGACTGGACCGGCGAATCGGGTAATTCAGCTTGGATTGCACCTGTACTTCTGAGCTGCTTGGTTGATGGCCAAGCAGAGCGTCCCAACTGGCGTGCTGCCATGCTCGGAGCACCAAATGCTCTGCCACCATCGTGCCTTTGTACTTCACTCCCAAAGCGAAGGACAGGCCAAACAAGATGAATATTCGTGAAATCGCAGAACGCGCGGGGGTCTCTGCCGCGACCGTCTCGCGCGTAATCAACTACATCCCAACGGTAGATCGTAAACTGGCGAAGCGGGTTTGGAACGTGGTCGGCGACCTTGGCTATTCTCCCAACGGACAGGCGCGTGGCCTCGTATCCGGGAAGAGCCGGGTTCTCGGACTCGCCGTCTCCGACATGACTGACTCTTTTTCCTCGGAGATCATTCAGAGTTTTGAAACTTCTGCAGTCCACTGCAGCTATGAAATTCTCGTGACCTCAACTTTGCATGATCCCAAGCGCATTGAGCTGTGTGTTCGCCGAATGATCGAACGCAGAATCGAGGGCGCGGCCGTTCTCACATTCGGACTAGAAGAGTTATTCGTTGAGAAACTTCGGGATCGAGGAATTCCGCTGGTGTGTGTGGATAGCGAACCCGATGCTTCCACAGTCAGCATAATTCGGCTTGACTACGAGCGCGGCATTCGGCAGGCCGTGCAGCACCTGGTTGCTCTGCGACACGAACGCATTGCATACGTAGCTGGGCCTTTTGATTCGAAGAGGGACTCGGCTAAGAGGTCAGCATTTGAAAAATGCATGTCGGAGATCGGGATCCCTGTTTTTTCAGAGCTGATCGTCGCTGGCGATGACACAGTGGCGGGAGGTAGGCGCACCATCGCGCAGCTTGCACAACTTAGAAATCGACCCACCGCAATCTTCTGCTCCAATGACATGACAGCAATCGGCGTGATGACAGGGGCCTGTGAGCTGGCTTTCGCTGTACCGCGGGAGCTCTCCGTGATTGGCTTTGATGATATTCCCTTCTCACGGTTTATCACTCCACCTCTTACGACCGTTCGAGTGCCCCAGGCCGAACTGGCCGCAATCGCGTTCCATGCCTTAGTTAGCGAATTGGATGGAACGCAACGCGAGACCGGCAAATCGACCGAGTACGTGCTAGATACCCAGTTAGTGCTAAGACGCTCGACGGCTCTGGCGTTGCCTTGGAGGTCAACTCGTACCAACTTGCAATCTTCAGTAGTCGACTCGATCCCAGAGGATTCATTGATGTAGCGTGCTGGGCATGATCGGATGATGATTGCCCGATCGTGATCGAACTTAAGAATGACAACGTTGTTCTTCTGGTGGCGGGATGCTGTCACACCGAGGTTGAAAAAGGGTGATTAGGAGACGGAACGGCATGGCCAACGTACGGCATCACCACAAAGTGACGCACTTCCTCATACTTTGTCTAATTGCAGGGACGAGCGCAACGGGGCAGACCACGCTGCCATTCGCTCCCAACAGAATGGACACAGTTCTTTACGGTGTGGCGTATTACCCGGAATACATGCCCAACGACCGGCTCGATAAAGATGTCGAGATGATGCAAAAAGCGGGAATCACGGTCGTTCGCGTCGGTGAATCAACTTGGAGCAGTTGGGAGCCTCGTGATGGAGATTTCCAGTTTGCATGGATGCAGCGGGTACTAGATCGGCTGCGCCAGGCGGGAATCAGAGCCATTCTCGGCACTCCAACGTATTCCATCCCTACCTGGCTCTACCGAGAGCACCCTGAGATTGTGGTGGGTCATGCTGGAACCGCGCCGCCGCTGACGGATCCGTATTCGCCCAGCTATCCTCCCTTGCGGACGCCTGGTTACTATGGCGTGCGGCAGAACTACGACTTCCTCAATCCATATTTCCGGCAACATGCCGAACGGATCATTCGCGAGATCGTTAGCCGTTTCAAAGATCATCCTGCGGTGATTGGTTATCAGATTGATAACGAGACTTTTCCCTCTGGAGTCAGCACCGCGTACTCAGAGGCTGCATTTCTGGACCGCTTGAAGAGAAAGTTCAAAACTCCAGAAGCCATGAACAAGGCCTGGGGGTTCGCTTACTGGGGGCAACTGGTGGACCGCTGGGAGGACCTTCCGCCGCGAGATGGCATTCTGAATCCTGGATATAAGCTGGAATGGGAGAACTTTCAGCACGATATCGTGACTGAGTATCTTGCGTGGCAAGCAAAGATCGTCAATGAATACAAGCGACCGGACCAGTTCATCACCCATGATTTCAGCGGCGGTGTTCACACCAACCTTGATCAGTGGGCGATTTCGCGCAATCTCGACATAGCTGCAACCAACCCCTATTTCGAGACCCAGAAGCGGCTCAACGGACGCTCCATCTGGCTCTCCGACGATCTGGCACGCTCTCTGAAAAATACCAACTTTCTAGTGACAGAAACCAACGCCCAGACAATTAGTTGGGATTCACGCACACAATATCCGCAATACCCAGGCCAGCTTCGGCAGGTTGTGTACACGCATCTGGCGGCCGGCGCGAACATGGTCGAGTACTGGCACTGGCACTCATTGCACTACGGGCAGGAAACTTACTGGAAGGGCGTGCTCTCCCATGACCTGCAGCCGAATCGAACCTATGCTGAAGTGTCGCGGGTGGCAGACGAGTTGAAGAGCCTGGGGCCCCAACTGGTAAATCTTCAGAAGGAAAATAAGGTCGCCATCCTCTTCAGTGCTGACTCGGCCAACGCCCTGAGCTATATGCCATTCAGCGATCATGCAGACTATACGACAGTACTCCTGCAAATGTATGGTGCGCTCTATGAGTTAAATGTCGAACCCGACTTTGTCGCCGCCGGGGACCCGAGCCTCTCGCGCTACCAAGTGTTGCTGGTACCACCCTTGTACAGCGCTTCCGACGGAGTGCTGCAACAGCTTTCTGACTACGTGAAAAATGGCGGCCAAGTGGTGATGGCGTTCAAGAGTGGTTTCACCAATGAATATTCAACCGTGCGTGAAGTCGTGGCCCCAGGGCCGCTACGCAATGCGACCGGATTTCATTATCAAGAATTCACAAATCTCCCCGAACCCGAGCGGCTAACGCCCGATCCGTATGGAGTTGGTGAACAAAACAAGGGGGCCATATGGGAAGAATTTCTCATTCTGGATACCTCCGATGTAGTCGCGTCGTTCGACGACTCGTACTGGAAATTTCCAGCCATCACACGTAACCGATACGGAAGCGGAGTTTTGACTTATGAAGGAACCGTGGTCTCGGACGTATTGCAGTGTGAGATCATCCGCGATGTTCTGAAGCACGCTGGCTTGACTGGGCCGGACCAGAACCTTCCAGCGACGGTTAAAGTTCGACACGGGCGCAATGCGCAGGGAAAATTACTGCATTATTACCTGAACTTCTCCGGAGAAGAACAGTCGTTTCTTTATCCCTACCGCAGTGGATCGGATCTCCTCACCACCACTTCTGTGCGGCAAGCACACACGCTCAAGGTGAAGCCTTGGAACTTGGCCATCGTGGCCGAGCAGTGACGATTCTACTCATGTGGATAGTGAGCACGCGACGAGCTGGGCTCCGCAAGTCAAATTGGTGGATACTGTCGTTTCTGGTCTTTTCCGCCCTCGGCTTGGAGGCACAGCCTTCTTCGCCTGCCATAAGCACAGCTGATGTCTGGCAAGTACCGGTGAGCCAGAATCTGATGCCGCACTTCGAAGCAGTGAACGGGCGCAAGGTCCTCTATGTCGATGGGAGACCGTTCACCGCACTTGCGGTCGAAATCCCCTGGTGGAACTTAATCTACGGACGATACAAGGAGACGGAAAATGCTTACGACAATCTCTACCCAGCCGCAGACAAAATCGGTCTGAATACGCTGAAAGTTCCCATCAAGTGGTCGGTGGTCGAACCCGAGAAAGGAGTGTACGACTTCTCCTATGTCGACCACATTAAAAGCATGGCGGAAAAGCATCATCTCAAACTAGTGCTGAACTGGTTCGGCACTACGCCAGCGGCGACGGAACCATTTATGGCAACCTCACTGGCGAACTCTACGCGCCCATGTATATCGTCGAAGATGAGAAGACCTATCCTCGCGCGGTGGACGCCGATAGTGTGGCTCACCACAACGCCGCCTCCTACGATTACGAACCGATTATCGACCGAGAGGTTAGAGCCTTCCGAGCTTTCATGGAGCACATCAAGGATGTGGACTCTCAGACCCACACCGTTATCATGATTCAAGTGGAGAATGAGATCGCGATATTCGGGTTCGACCGCCACAACCCCAAGTTGTGGCGCGACCACTCGCCAGCCGCCAACAAACGGTTCGCTGACGGCGGGTTTACTGATGACCTGAAATTCACCGCCTGGGACCTAAGTTACAACTGGATTCGGCGGATTACTGCCGCTGGCGCCGAGGTGTATCCGCTGCCGTTCTTTCACAATTATGTCGGTGACCCGACTGGATGGTTGGCGGAGCGCCAGGCGAAGACGTTGAAACCTATCTGAAGAATTGCCCGAATATTTCCTTCATCGGCGTGAACTCCTATTTCTGTGCCGAATGGCGGCCTGACTACAGTTGTGGACGAGAGTCGCAAGCGACCATTGAGGAGCTCAGAGATCCGCTTCTACGCTACCGGGTGAGTCGCAATCTGCCCGCAATCACTGAAATCAACAGCGGCGTGAATCCGGTAACCTCGCGCTTAGCGTATATCGCTGTCGGCGGAGTTTGGCGTACCAATCTTTGCTCCATGGGCT
>Ga0209056_10005884_pt1 | contig 12747 bp, 6 predicted proteins | sample GraSoiAngelo_114_FD_185876 | JGI IMG/M metagenome (GOLD analysis project Ga0209056, IMG submission 185876) | Grasslands soil microbial communities from the Angelo Coastal Reserve, California, USA - 14_0903_13_40cm (SPAdes) (version 2) | ecosystem: Environmental > Terrestrial > Soil > Grasslands ... | reverse complement strand
GAGCATCGAGGCCACAGGCTCCGGCCTGGTCAGCGACAACACGAACGACGCGTTGCGCGCGCGCGGCTTGCAGGGAGCGCCGTCGGTCAAAAAGTACTATGACGTTGGAGGAGGGTTTGGCGGTCCGATCAAAAAGGACAAACTGTGGTTCTTTGCCGCATTCCGCCGAGACGACAGGGCCATATATCAAGTGGGCAACTACTACAACAAGCTGCAACACACGCTGTTCTATGAGCCGGACCTGACCCGGCGCGCTTACAACGGTGATTACTCGACCGACTACTCGGTCCGCTTTACGTGGCAGGCGGCTGCGAAACACAAAATAAATTTGTCATACACCCAGCACCCAGCCTGCCAATGTATATTTGCGATTTTGGAGCAGGTGAGTCCCGTCTTCGCGCCCGAAGCCACTGCGGCCCACCATTACAGTCCTCAGAACAACTCGGTCTTCAATTACACGTACACGGCGAGCAGCCGGCTCCTGTTCGAGGCGAACATGGGGACGAGCCAGTATTGGCGCGTCCAAAAAAGACAGCCGGAGGTCAATGATAATGACATCTCGGTCACCGACCTGGGACTCAATCTCACGTATGGTTCCCGGCGCGCGGGCTATTTTTCACTGGACGACCTGCGTCTTCACGAACGGTTCGCAGTGTCTTACCTCAGCGGAACCCATAACCTGAAAATCGGAACCGACCTGAACCAGTTCAGCCAGGGTCTCCCGAACTACAACAACCCGTACTACGTCAACCAGGCCACCTCCTACACATTTCGCGACCGCGTGCCGCAATCGGTAACGATCTGGAACGGACCATACGGCCCGTATCAAAAGGCAACGGAGAACAACGTCTACGCGCAGGATCAGTGGACCCTCGTTCGCAGGCTGACGCTGAATCTGGGTCTGCGGTACACGGTGTACGATGCAACTATTCCTGCACAGCACTTGCCGGCGGGCCCATGGGTGCCTGTACGTGATTACCCGGAGGTGACGCATTCCCCGCATTGGCAGAATCTGAACCCGCGGCTGGGCGTTGCGTTCGATTTATTTGGCGACGGCAAGACAGCGCTCAAGGCATCGCTAGGCCGGTTTTCTTACCGTGACGTCGGCGTCGCCGTGGACATCCCCTCGGCGAACACACCCCAGAACGTGACGCGGAGCTGGAACGACACTACCTTTCCTGTGGGGGATCCAAGGCGGGGTAACTATGTTCCGGACTGCGATCTGAAAAACGGGCTTGCCAATGGCGAGTGTGGGCAGTGGAACGATCTGAACTTCGGTCAAACCAACGTACCCCCCAGTTATCACCGGGCGGAAGACGCGCTGAGGGGTTTCAACAAACAATCCTACAACTGGCAGGGCTCGATTTCGGTCCAGCGTCAACTGGCGCCGAACATGAGCATCAATGTCGGCTATTTCCGCACGACGTACGGCGGCTTCCAGGCTATGGACAACAGAGCGGTGACGCCGGCAGATTACGATCCGTACTGCATCACGGCTCCAGTGGATCCGAAATTGCCGAGCAATGTCAGCGGCAAGCAGTTCTGCGGCCTTGCGGATCTCAAGCCCGCGAAGTTCGGTCAGGTTGACAACCTGATTACCCAGGCGTCGCATTACGGGCACCTGAGCGACGTGTGGGATGGGTTCGATGTCATCTATAACTTGCGCTTTGGGCGCGGTGGGAACTTCCAGGGGACGTTCAGTACCGGGCGCGAGAAGGTCGACAACTGCCTCGTCATCGATTCGCCATCAGGTCTCATCGCAGGCTTGCCTCCGACGGGAGGAGGAGGAAATGCAAATCTGTTGCCTCCCGGCGGCCAACCCAGCACCACTAACCTGCCAAACGATAACCGGCCGGGCTTCTGCCGTTTCGCGCAGCCATGGTCCGGAGGGACGGGGTTCGGGTTCCTGGCTGTCTACCCGCTTCCCGGGAGCATCCAGGTTAGCGGGATCTACCAGAATAAACCGGGTTTCCCGATCAGAGCGAGCTATGTGGTCAGCGATGCTGAGGTCAGCCGTTCGCTGGGCCGGCATCTTTCGACCTGCCCCAGCCAGACCGCCCCAACCTGTTCCCAGACTGTAGCGATCGACCTCATCCCGAACATCCCGAACGTCAACATCGGATCACTGTACGGGGAGCGCATTAAACAGCTCGATCTGCGTTTCAGTCGCATCTTCAAGTTCGGCGAAACGAGAAAGGTGCAGGCGAACTTCGACGTCTACAACATTTTCAACGGCAACACCGTCCTGAACGAGCAGACGCGTTACACCACTGCCGCGAATAACCCGTGGCGGAACGTACTCCAGATTATGGGCGGACGGCTGGTGAAATTGGGGGCACAGGTCAACTTTTAAGGAAAGAGAAGGGCGTTCGCCCACAACACCCCTCCTATCCTCTACCCGGTCGGTTCCACCGTCACTTCCGTGGGGGCCGAGGGAGTAGGAATGGCCGAAGACTTGCTGAACAGTCCCATCAGAGTGGCAGCCAGACCTTCAAATGCGCCGCCCTGACCACTCCCACCCGTAACTAAAATGTTCGGCATAAACGGCACACTGCTGTTGGAAAGGGAGCTGATCGCGTTCACCAACGCAGTCGGACCTTGCCCGAGAGCATCCACTTGCTTCTGGTAAGCTTCGGCATTAGCCAAACCAACGGCCCTCACCTCGGCAGCTTTTGCTGCGCCCGTCTTGGAGATGAACTCCGCTTCACCATCGGCCTCGGCCTTGCGAGCCGTAGCGTTGTTACTCTTGATGGTGATACCGACCTCGGATCGAGCCAATTCGGCTTGAATCTCAGCTGTGCCTTTGGATTTCTCCATGTCGATGCGTTTGTCCTGAGCGATCTTTTGCATCTCAAATGTTTTTACTTCCTGATTGGCAATTTCTCGCTCCGTCAGGACTTGAACAAGGTCCGGTGGCAGAATGACGTCTTGGATGTACACACCTCGGGTTTCAACTTCATATTGTTCGAGCTGCGCCTTGATGTGTTTGAAAGCTTCTTCTTGCACGGTCTGGCGGGTCTCAATGAAGTTGATTGCCTGCATGGAGCCGAGTTTGTCTCGGAACAGGTTGCCCACCGCCGCCTGGAGTACTTCGTTCACAAGGTTTTGCATGGTGCCCATCATGGAGATCACTTTTGGAGCTTTGGTGTCAGGGACGTGAATCAGTACCTGAAGGTCAATCTTGAACACGAACCCTTCCTTACTCTTTGCGACAATCGGCTGTAGCTTCGCGTCAAGACCATGCGCGCCCGTGACCTCGGCAGCCCAGTCCAATTTAATGATCGCTGTGGGAACGATTTCGGCTTGGTAGAGGCGCGGGTTAATGGCGTATTTGCCCGTACGTAGGGGTTCCTCCCAGAGTCCGCGATGGCCAGGCCTGACGAGCGATCCAAATTTGAATTCGGCACCGGAGGTGTCTTGCGTCGACAGACCAACATATGCCTTGATGGTCGCGGTTTCACCCTGCCGGACTGCCAGCATTGGAACAATCTCGACGCGCACGAGAAATGGGTTGAGGTTGTAAGCCCCGTACCGGAGTACATCGTGTTGCAATCCCATCTCCCCGCCGGCATCGAGGAACGCTTGGAAGTTCTGATAATTGTTATGCAGTTCATTCTTGTCGCCAAGAAGGGACTCGATAAGCGTTGAATTGTCTGCTCCTTGCCTCTCCAGTTGCTCGATATCCGTAAATCCGCGAAGACGGCTGGCGATATGGCCCGAAGTAAGTGGCTTGCCTTCGAGTGTGGTGACTACGCTCACGACATCCATCTTTTCTTCACCATCTTCTTGCTGTCTCGGCTCGATCCTGACAACGTTGAGTTGGTCCGGCTTCAAATTAAAGGAAGCGGGGGTCAATTTCGCGCCCTCCGCTTGCTTCCGAAGTTCGGGAGAGATAGGCAATCCAAAAACCTGGTTTTTGGTAATTACCAAAAATGCGACGGGGTGGATCGGCAGAAGAGTACCGGGAGCCAATACGGGACGCTGCACACCCTTTTCACCATTATTGTTCACAAAAGCGTCTAAGTCGGTGAGGTTGCCAAAAACGTCGTGGTAGCGAGCCGATTTTGCCCCTGGCGGCAGGGTCTTGCCAATCTGCGCAATTACTACGCCGATCTCGTTGGCGGGGACCTGGACCCAAGGGAATTTCCGGATGCGATACCTCAGCCAGAGTTTGAATCGAACGCCAGGCATGAGAAGCCCTGCCTGATAACCGGCCTCCCCATGAAACGCGATCGGGTTATCGCCCGGGAGTTTCTTGCCAAATCGCTTCATAACGAGACCGACTTCAGTGGGTCCGATGACTTGGATCGACGGCAATACGATAAACAATGCATATAGCACTACCGCAGCCAGAATCATCGTGGAGAATAGAAACATGGTTTGCCCCCTCGATTGTTTATCCAGGGATTGCGCCGGGTCTAACGTAGGCCCGATTCGGTCAAAAGTAGAATCGTTTCAACTCGTCGCTGCTTAGCTTAGCCTGATTTTCGCAGAAAGGCAGGTCCACTCACATGGGCCAAAGGTACAAGTCTAGTTTCGAATCAGCACGACGGGAGCTTCCTCGGCGGCGTAGAGGCGCTGAAAAAACGAGCGCACCTCAGAATATTGGTCGGAGGGAATGACGGTGGAACGCATCGAGATTTTGCGCGTAAAAACAAGCATTCCATTTGCGACTTCGAAACTAAAACTATAGCTTCCGAACGACGTCTCCATCTTGGCGGCATCAGGTAATTCGTCGACTTTGAATCCTTCAGGGAGCTTTATCCGAAAGGTGTCGGTGGCCTGATCGGAACCGATTACTATCGGATATTTGCGAGACGTCTCATTGAACGAAAACCCGGTCCTTCTGCCAACGATTGCAGGTTTAAAAACCATAAGCCGGTTGTTCATGATTTGCGCGTAGCGCCGGCCCTCAAATTCCGCCCGCAACGTGAAAGCATCCTCACCCGGCTTCTGGATGGGATCGACCTTGGTGATTGAAGCGCCCGGCACAGTCCGGCTGATCCAGCGTTCGATCCTTTTCACGAAATCCGAAGGCGACCCTAGACGAAATTCGGCACGCATCGCTGCGGCCGCCTGGCCGATAGAGTTCTCTTCCATTGTGGCTTCGATTGTGCCGTCAGGTGACAGCACAAGATCGGTTTGGCGCTGTAACTCGTCCGTGTCCGGCGGAATTGTCGGAATGCGCACCAGCCCGCCCTTTTCACCTGCCGCGATGAGAGCGAAACTTCCCTGTAATTGCTGCGGGAGATCTCCGACGGACGTGTCGGGATCCGTTGGATCGAAGAATAGAAGACGGCCCAGCGCTGGATGTTCGACGGAGGCGGCCCGCGGTGTTGTGTCAGAAACGCTTATGGCAATGATGGCGTGATTGAATTGTTGAGGGGACGGCCACGATTCGCGAACATAGAACGGATCGCCTGAATAGATCGCCACCGGATAGGAAGCAATACCCGCTACCTTCAACATCGCGCGCATCAGTGTCACCTTATCTTTGCAATCACCGTAAGACTTGGCAAAAATTTCGCCGGCCGTATGCGGTTTATACCCGCCGCCGCGGCCGATCCCTGTTTGAATCGAAATGTACTGAATGCTTTGAGCATAACGTCCAATCGCTCGGATCTTTTCGAGTTCAGACTCTGCGTTTGAGGAAAGGCGCTGTACCGTTGCCGTCAACTCAGGCGTAGGCCAAGCCTGGGGTTCCTGCAAACCGGAGAGCCAGCGCGAAACGCTCTGCCACGTTTCGAATGAGGGACCGAAAGTAGCGTCGGTTCCCGCAGGCGGCAAGAACGTTACCGCCAGCCGCGGCGCAATTTGATCAAGGCCCGGCATGGCGGGTTCCGGTTCAATCGGGGGCAGGCCTCGCAATTCCCAGGTGTAGGTCGATCCGGTGACTATCGGATCCACGGGCGCGTGATTAAAGGTGAAACTTGACGCCGTCCAACCAGAAGGCACGGTGAGCACGACACGCGAAATGAGAGCGGGCAGCTCATCCTGAAACGGCCAGTCGAACTGAGTGAACACAGAGCGTTCCTCCGTCACGGCCTCATAGGCAAAAATGGACCCTGCATCCGAATCTTCCGTTGCAGAAATGACCTTTGCACGGACTTCGTTATAGATGTCATTATTGACGGCAGCAACGTCGACTGCCGTATCGTACTTCTTGAGAGGTAACGACGGCCGCAACAACCACGCATTCAAACCGCGAACTTTTCCGCTGTCCGTGCGGTAGACGGCTCGTGCGGCGGCGCGACTGCGAGCCTCGCGTGAGAGCAAACGCGTTACACGTCGAGTGGTCGTGACCATGCGGCCATCCCGCTCGACAACCACTCTTTCCTCGGCCAGGAGAACCACTCCCGGTATCTTTGGACCAAAGACCGGGATAGTACTGCCCGCAGCTTCTCTGATCCATTGCGGAACGTCCTGAGCTGTTGAAGGCTTTGTGATGACCGCGGCCAATAGGCAACACCAAACCAGCCGTTTCATTAACGTTTTTCCCCTTCCAGCATCATTTCTCTTATCGCGATTTTATGAGCGTCACGCTCACCGAGCGTATCCAAAACAGACTTGAGAAGTGGATATTCGGAAGGCGGGAAAAAAATCTTCTCGTCGATTCCAAACGAAAGACGGCGTAAATATCGCAGCGTCCGGCCATCCTCCGTGACACCGATGTGCATTTCGTGTTTGATCGTGGTATCAGCCGCTGCCTCGTGAGGCGGTTGGTCCGCATTGTCTAGAGCGAAACCCTGGGGAAGATCAATGATGACGATGTCGTCCTCGGTCCAAGGATAATGGAAATAGATGGGGTGAATTCGCGTGCTCGCCGTCAGCATCGGGGCTCGGCCGTGCTGAAAATATCCGGGCTCGAAGAACAAACGTCTTCCAATCCGTTGAGCGTAGCCTGGTATGCGAACATGATACGACTCGACCACCGGCTGCTCACGGTCCAAAACATTTTGGATCTCAACGTTGGAGATCTCAGCCCCGCTGATCCGGCCTTGGATCGCCTTCTTGATGTATTCCTCCCGCTCATTGGAAGTGAGGCCATCCAGAGCCTCCTTTTCCCCAGCGCCAGTGTGTCCGAAGAAAACGAGCCGCACGTCTCCTTCAAGCGTGCCATCCGCCTCGAGGTGTCCTGTGATGGAACGTTTCAATAGCGACCTCTCCGCCGAAGAAAGAGGCGTTGTTACAAATTCCGAGCCGCTCGAATCGACGAGCAACGCAGGAATGCCCTCCTCTTGCCACGGCAGCATCCCGAATGGCAGGTATCGTCCTGCAGGGTCAAAGAAACGCCATTGATCGTTTAGCCGTACGGCAATGTTAGAAGAGACAAGCATGTGCGGTGTTGGGTAACGCGGGTTGAAAAAAAATCTTCCGCGATCGCTTAGGACCGAATAGCGGGTATCGAATCCTGCAGCACTCGCCAGGGCAGCGAATAAAAAGTCGATGTCCCTGCCCGTTCCTGCTTTCCGCTTCAGAGTATCCGACGGAGTCTTGTTTTCCTTGGCCAGATCGGCGGCGCGTTGAACGGGATCTTCGCCGGCATCATCATCGATGCGCCGGATTTCGCTTCTGCAGAATTCGTAGAGACGCCGCAGTTTTTCCTCGAGTGTCGAAGCCCTGGATACCTGGCTGGCCGCTTCTCGCCGGATATCGTCTGTGATCCTTATCCGGGATTTAACCGATTCGTAAAGATCCCGGTTGTAAGCCTGCCAAAAATCCCAATAATCGTAGTAAATAAGGAGCCATGCGCGAACCGCGGATTCCGGCGGCATTCCTGGCTCTTCGTGAAACGCCGGAACGGATTTGACGCTCCCGCTCTGATTCCCGTGCTTGTCCGTATGCAACAGGTCGGGTTTGATATTGAACGCCGTTATCTTGAGCGGCCACAGTATTCCCGGCAGCGGCTTGATGTTAAAGCGGACCAGTTGAACAGGGATATCCCGTTGTACCGGTAGTGGAAGATGAAACGGGTCTATATCGTGGAGCACTTCCGTCCAGCGATAGTCCATCAGCACACCCGGTTTCACACTCGGCAGGGCAAATGACTTCGCCTGCACCTTGACCCTTTTGGCCTTCACAATGGTTCTTTCGAATATCGAGTCCGGCTTTAAGGCGATCACCGTACCATCAGGTTGAATGGTTCGGGCGGTGATGTCCTTGATTGAATTACGGCCGCCATAGGGAAGATCCACGCGGCCCTGCGATTCCACGCCGCGATCGGTGAAAATTTTGATTCGGATGTAGTGAGACAAGACGGTCTTAGACTCAGTCTGCTCAATGTGTATATCCCAGAACAGCGCTTCGGCGTCGGCACTCTTATCGACTGCCCGCTCCGATGCAAGGTCTGTAGCAGTAAAAGGTTGCCAGTCCTGACCGTAAGCCGTCTGTAACCCTATCGCCATTACGAAAATCGATATCGTGACCCGCAAAAACTTCATAGCGCTCTCCTAAATGGGTGAGGGTTTCGTGCGAGGAACGTAACTGATTTATCTGAGATTGAAATTGACCTCGATGTGCAGGAGAACACTCACCGGCTCTCCGGCGCGAAGCCCAGGTTTAAACGTCCAGTCGCTCAACGCGGCGGCAGCCGATTCTTCCAAACCAACTCCGAGAGGTCTGATGATACGAACAATATCCAAGTGTCCTTCTTTGGTAACGATCGCCTCGAAAATAACCGTGCCTTGAACCCGGGCTTTTCTGGCGCTTTCGGTGTATTGGGGTTCAGTGCGCGACCGTACAGTTGGAGCTGCGACGCCATCCCCAACCAGGGACGTACCGGGAAGGTTCTCTGCTTTTTCCTCAAAGTGCGAGCATCGCTCGATCTCAGGATGCGTGAAACATTCGAGGAAGGGCTTCCAGTACTCTTCAATGTTTTCGGGCAGATCTTCGTTCGCATTCAGGAATGCTTTGTTCCATTCTCTTCCGACATCCATCTGGTCATTGGTCCCAGATACCGCAATTTCGATTCTTACTTTCTGTGAGCGTTTTAGCGAAACGAATCGACGCTCGCTGGCAATGTAAACTAAGGGAATTCGGTCAGCCTCGATCCTGAGCACATTTCCCTTAAGTTCCGCCTTTCTCACCCTTACGTGCCCGTGCGCCGTCCAGCCGCCAGGCGAAGTGAGACCTAGACGCCCGGAGACATCGTATTTCATTGTTGAATCGGAAGTGACGTGCCGCAGCGAGAGAATTTGGCCCTTCGTACGAGCCAGGATCTCCCTCAGGCTCTGGTCGGGATTCCGCGCAGATGCCGGGCGACTGCTGAGGAAGGTGAGGAATACCAGCGAAACCAGAACACGAATGTTTGTGCGAATTCCCACAGACGCCTCTTCTCTCTTTCCCGCTCGAGCAGTTTCTTTCTGAAGAGCCGCTGCCGCACGCATTTCGTCAGCCCTTATCGCTGCGTTGCAGAAGCGGCACACTTGTGCGGAGGTGAAGATGAACTCATGGCATTTGGGACACCTTGCGACGCTCGGCGGCATATGTTTAGGTCCTTCCTTGAAGCTGGGTGTGTACATCTATTGATCTTGTATCGGCGCGGGCGGGCGGGGCATTAGCTTGTGAAAGAAAAATGTTTATTGCAGGTTTCGGTTGCCGGTGGTGTGAGTTGGCCTTTTGTCCCGCTATAAAAAGGAACTCTCACGCAGATTTCGAGACGAGCGGCTCAAAAACAGTAGTTTTCGTGCCACTGCCTGCGCAACCGCTTGTTCGGAATCTCTTGAGAATCCGAACAACCGTGCGCGCAGCTTAGCGATCAGCGATTTACGGAGGTTATGCGGTGTATCAACCCAGCATCATCCTCTTCCGACGACGAAATAACTAGCCCCGAATCGCAATTTTTTACAATCGGGATGTATTTTTGCGCCCTCCCGCTTGTCTTATGTTTGAAGGGGCTTTTTGCAGGCGCAGGTGACCGACTGGGTCGCTCCAGTCGCAAGTGCCGTTCGTGCATGCGATCGACAGCACGTACGCTGAAGGTGTGCGTGTGGACTTCTCTCTCAAGAACACGAAGGCAGGGAAACAAGGACACGATGTCTGCCAGGGAATTCAGTCGGACTGTTCGAATAGTCCTGACGGCGGTTGGGGCACTCAGGGAAGAGCGAGCCGTTGAGAAAATTCTACTGGAGATTTTGTCAAGTGGCACAAAGCGGTGATAAGAACACATCGTTCGGCATCTTTAGAAGCGACTGCTGTGGACGGGAGATCGTCATTATCGACGGCGCAACTTTTCCAGAGTGTCCAAAACACAGGCACTTGCCTACGGAATGGGTAGCTATAAGTGAGTCCGCCGTACTGATCCACCTCGTCGTGTTGCCTCAAAAGGAAACTGCACAGTCAGTCCCTTGAATTTCGTCAGGCCGATGCTTCGGCTAGGGCGGCGCCCGCATGCGCGACAAACCTATGACGCGGACAGACTACCGGCGCCTTGCCCCAGGAGGATCGAAATGAGCCACGGCGGGCAGATCGCAGCAATAAAAGCTGAAAATCATACACCGGAATCAGAACTGGAAGTTCTCGATGGTTCCGACGAAGGCGCCTTAGATTTCGGCGACCAGCGGCAGACTGGCGTCGTCATTGAGAAGAACGACCGCAGCCTTTCTGAATTTCACACGTGGTATAGAGAAGGTCGGTTGATCTTGGACCCGGAGTGGCAGCGTAATTATGTATGGGCGAACCAGCGCGCTTCGAGGCTGGTGGAATCATTTCTGATCGACATTCCAGTTCCTGTTGTCTATCTGGCGGAGAATAAGCACGGCAACTACGAAGTCATTGATGGTCTGCAACGGCTAACATCTTCATTCCGATTCTTCGAGGGAGAGTATGCATTGTCGGGATTGGAGATACTGAAGGATTTAAATGGAAAGTATTTCAAGGATCTGGATGTTCGTTTCCAAAATAAGCTGTGGAATGTCACGCTGCGGGCCGTTGAGCTAGCGCCGTCTACGCCAAAGGACTTGATGTTTACGATCTTTGAGAGGCTGAACACGTGGGGCACGGCCCTTAACGAAATGGAAATCAGGAATTGCCTCTATCGCGGTAGCCTAAATCGCTCAATAGGGCAACTGTCTTCTCTACCTGAATTTATTCAGTGCATCAGCCGGAACAATATTAGTCGCCGGATGGATGACCGATGCTTGGTTTTACGATTTCTGGCATTTTATGAAAGGACCTATTTAAAAGCGACGCGTGGATTGAAGCGGTTTCTAAATGAGTTTTTGGAAGTGTACCGTGAGGCGAAAGACGAAAAGTTGAAGGAATTTGAACAAGCGTTTCGCAAGTCCATGAGAGCGTCGCTTACGGTTTTTGGAAAGAACGGGTTTCGTCTCCGGCAACAGGATAAGCGAGGCCAAGTCGAGTGGGCGCCTCGGCCCAATGCTGCCATCTTCCAGGTTATTGCTGTTTCCTTCACACAGTATGAGCCGAGCCAGATAACGCGTGCTGCGGACGCCGTGCTTGAAGAATATCTGGACGTGCTGGCCACGGATCCAAGTTGGGTTGATTCAGTCACGAAGAGCACGGGTGACGCCGACAGAATTGGATACGCATTCCAAACCTGGTTCGAGCGACTTGATAAAGTTCTCTCGGGCTTCAACTCAAATGATCGCAAGCGAAGTTTCTCGCGTGAACTGAAAGAAGAGATCTTCCAGCAAAGCTCTACTTGCGCAATTTGCGGGCAGAACATCAAGCTGTTAAACGACGCGGCAATGGATCACGACCTGCATTACTGGCGCGCGGGACATGACCACCGATGAGGCCGCGCACCGAGGGTTGGTTCGCCGTGCGGCCCGGAGCACTCTTCAACCTGGATCGGAACAGACACTCACGCAAGTTTAACCTGATCAGAACATATACTTGAGAGCCACTTGCATCTCACGCATCCTGGTGCGTGTCGTGCGGATCTGACCGAAGCTCGGTGAATTCCAGCTCGGGTCGGGACTGCCCCAGTTCGGATGGTTCGGGAAGTTGAAGGCCTCGAACCGGAACTGGACCGTGTGTTGTTCCGCGATTCGAAAGTCCTTGTGGGCGGAGAAATCCCAATTGATGACCCCGGGCGTGACGATCGTGTTCCGGCCCGCGGTGCCGAAAGTTCCGAAGGGCTGAAGCACGAAGGCGCCGGTGTTGAACCAGCGATCGACCGTCCGTTGGCCGCGAGGAAGGACCGCGGATTGTCCTGTCGCGTTCACACGATCGTAGGTGATGTTCGTGTTCGACTGATCGATACCGGCGGCGACGGTCTCCGGAAAGCCGCTCTGCAGCGTGAAAATCGACCCGAGTTCCCAGCCTCCGATGACTGCATCAGCAACGCCGCCCTGGTTTAGAAACCGCCGTCCTCTGCCGACGGGCAGCTCATAAAGCACCGAAGTCGTAGCCCGGTGATCGACATTGAAACTCGACAGCCCCCGCTCCGCGCGGAGGTCATTGCTGTTCTGGGGGAACAACAGGTCGCTGGTATGCACCCGGATCGCGCTTCCGTAGTCGATCGAGCGCGACCAGGTATAGCCGAAGAGGTAGGTCAGACCCTGCGCGAACCGGCGCTGCAATTTCACGCTCAGCGCGTTGTAGTTTGCCCTGCCGCTGCCATCGACTTCCTGGATCAGGCCAAGCTCCGGATAGGGCGATCGCGAGGGAAACGTGCCGGTCGTTCCTGGTATCGTGACATTGAAGTGCCGGAGTGATTCGAGCCTGCGGCTGACGGAGCCGATGTAGCCGACTTCGAGGGCTGTATTCGATCCGAGTTCGCGC
>Ga0209056_10005879_pt1 | contig 12751 bp, 12 predicted proteins | sample GraSoiAngelo_114_FD_185876 | JGI IMG/M metagenome (GOLD analysis project Ga0209056, IMG submission 185876) | Grasslands soil microbial communities from the Angelo Coastal Reserve, California, USA - 14_0903_13_40cm (SPAdes) (version 2) | ecosystem: Environmental > Terrestrial > Soil > Grasslands... | reverse complement strand
AGCGGCAAGCCGCTCGATCACGAGTGCGTTGAGTGAGGCTGTTGCTTGCTGGCCGTGACGCCAGCCGACGACCTCGCGGCGCGCGCGGCCGATCCGTTCTGCGGCAGCGGCGTGCTCGGCGCGATCAACGAGCTGGCGGACTTCTCGCATTCGAAGGCCATCGCCGATCTGATCAGCGACGGCAATCCGGCGAAGGACCGCCTCATCCTCACGCTCGGGCGGATCGGCCCGCCGCGCTACGCAAACTTCATCGGTCGCTGGCGCGACGATGCCGATCCCGAGATCCGGCGCAGCGTGGCCAGCGCGCTCGGCTCGCTCGACAATCCCGGCGTTACGATTCCCGTGCTCATCAAGCTGCTCGCGCGCGGCACCGCGGCGGACGCGTTCGCCGTGAAGTGGGAAGCCTCCGAGTCGCTGGTCAGGATCGCAACGCGTCCGGGTGGCGACGCGGTGCGGCCCCGGCTCGTGGCGCTGCTCGGCGAGCCGGACGGAGTGACGGCGGCGCTGGCGGCGCGAACGCTGGCCGCGGCCGGTGACGCGCGCGGCGTGAGCAAGCTGCGTGAGGTCGCCGGTCACGTCGAGGCACGAGCGCGTCAGGAGGCCGTGCTGGCGCTCGGTGCCCTGCTCGACAATGGTGGCGCCGCCGTCGTGCGTCGCCGCTTGAAGGACGACAATCTGGCGGTGCGCGCGATCGCCATCTATGCGCTCGGTCGCATCGCCGGCGCCGCTGCCGCCACGGAGCTGCGCGCGGCCGGACAGGACGCGCTGGCGTACGAGGCGCAGCTGGAGGCGCGCAAGCAGCGCGGCGAGACGGAGGAGACGCTGCGGCAGCGCTACGGTCTCGGGGTCTTCGATCTGCGCGAGACGCTGCAGCAGGCCGTCAGCCCGTAATCGACCACAGAGGAGGACGCATGAACCGAGGATTCGCCGTCGCCGCCAACGTGAAGAGCGATGTCATTGCCGCCGCCGCCCGCGAGGCCGACCGCGCGGGTTACACCTCGTTCTGGGTCAATCATCCGGGGCCGTTCGACGGGCTCGCGTCGCTTGCGGCCGCCGCGAAGGAATCGCAACGCATCGCCCTGGGCATCGGCGTGATCCCGTTGCACACGCGCGGCCCGGCGTCGATCGTCGAGGGCGTGCGCACGCACGCGTTGCCGCTCGATCGCCTCTGGCTCGGAGTCGGCAGTCCCAATCCGAAGTCGCTGGACCGCGTCCGCGAGGGCGTCGCGACACTGCGCCGAGAGCTGAAGACGCAGCTCGTCGTCGCCGCGCTCGGTCCGAAGATGTGCCGGCTCGCCGGTGAGATCGCGGACGGCGTGCTGTTCAACTGGCTGACGCCGGAGCACGCAAAGGCCTCGGCCGCGCTCGTTCGCGAGGGCGCGCAAGCGGCGAAGCGTCCGGCGCCGCGGATGTTCGCCTATGTCCGCCTCGCGATGGGCCCGGGCGCGGCCGAGCGTGTGACCAAGGAGGGCGCGCGTTACGCCGCGGTGCCCGCTTACCAAGCGAACTTCGACCGCATGGGCGTGAAGCCCGAGACGACCGCGATCGTCGCCGACGCCCCGGGGGACGTCGCGCGCGCTCTCGCGCGCTGGAACGGCGTCGTGGACGAGGTCGTCCTGCGCGCGCTGCCCGCCGACGAGGGCGTGGAGTCCACGCTGGCACTGCTGCGCGCGGCGACACCCTGAACGCGGGTCGCGCATGACCGAAGAGATGACGCGCTACTACGCGCGGCGCGCGCGGGAATACGAGCGCGTGTACACGCTGCCCGCGTGGCAGATGGGCATCGCCGAGGTCCGGCGCCGAGTGCTCGCGGCGTTCGCGGGTCGCCGCGTCTTCGAGGTGGCGTGCGGCACCGGCTACTGGACGGAGCTCATCGCCGGCGTCGCGACATCCATTCACGCCACGGACGTCAACGAAGAGACGCTGACGCTCGCGCGCGGCCGGCCCTATCCGCGCGGTAATGCGACGTTTGCGGTGCACGATGCCTACACGCCCGCATCGGCGTCGCCGACCTGGAACGCGGGGTTCGCCGGGCTCTGGCTCTCGCACGTGGACGCCACCCGCATGGAGCAGTTCGTCGACGCCTTCCATTCGCATCTCGTCCCCGGCGCCATCGCCATCGCGTTCGACGAGCGCGATGATCCGACGCGCACGGTGCGCGGCATGCGGATGGACGACGCCACGGGCAATCGCTACGAGGCGCGACGGCTGGAGAACGGCGAGCACTATGAGATCGTGAAGAACTTCATCGACGAGCCGCGACTGCGCCGTGCCCTGGCGCGACACGCCCGCAATCTGCAGTACGACGATCTGGGCCGCTTCTGGATCGCGATCTGGGAGGCGACATGACCGAGCGACCGATCGTCCGCTACCCCGACGCCGCCGTGCAGGTTCTGGATCAGGGCTTCGCGCGCTTGCGCATCAACAACGCGGCGGTCGAGCGGCTGGCTACGGGATTTCGGTGGGCGGAGGGCCCGGTGTGGTTCGGCGACGGACGCTATCTGCTCTGGAGCGACATCCCGAACAACCGGATCATGCGCTGGGACGAGGAAACGGGCGCGGTCTCGGTCTTTCGCCGGCCGTCGAACAACGCCAACGGCAACACGCGGGACCGCCAGGGCCGGCTCGTCACGTGCGAGCACGACGCGCGGCGCGTGACGCGCACGGAGTACGACGGCGCGATCAGCGTGATCCTCGACCGCTTCGACAACAAGCGGCTCAACTCGCCCAACGACGTCGTGGTGAAATCGGACGACTCGATCTGGTTCACCGATCCGCCGTTCGGGATCCTGAGCAACTACGAGGGCCACAAGGCGACGCCCGAGCTGCCCACGAACGTCTATCGGGTGGACCGCGCCGGCCGTGCGAGCGTCGTCACCGGCGACGTCCCGCGGCCGAACGGCCTCGCGTTCTCGCCCGACGAATCACGGCTGTACGTGGTCGCCAGCGGCGACAGCCCGCGAACGATCCGCGTCTTCGACGTCGTGGACAAAGGCGGAGCACTCGCCAACGGCCGCGTGTTCGTGAATTGCGGGCAGGGGATTCCCGACGGCTTTCGCTGCGACAGCGACGGCAACCTGTGGTGCGGCTGGGGCGGCGGAGAAGGCCACGACGGCGTCGTCGTGTTCACGCCTGAGGGCAAGATGGTGCTGCGGATCCTGTTGCCCGAGCGCTGCGCCAACCTCTGCTTCGGCGGCCCGAGCCGCAACCGGCTATTCATGGCGGCGAGCCAGTCGGTCTATGCGTTGTACGTGGACGCGCCCGGCGCGACGCTGAGCTGAGGCGGGGCCGACCGAAGCCGGCCCCGCGCCCGACCGCTTACTTCTTCGCGAGCTTCGTCTCGAACAGCGTGCGAACTTCCGAGACCGCCGCGCGCCACAGCGGGCCGCCCGGCTCCTGATACAAGGCGTTGACCTGGGAGCGGAAGTCGTTCATGGCCGCATCCTGCTTGGCCTTGTCCTCCTTGGGCGCCATGTCCAGCGTCTTGGACCGGATGAGGGCGGCCTTGCTGGTGGCGGGATGCGCCCGCTCGATCCATCGGCCGATCTCGTTCCAGTTCGCGTCGAAGAAGACGACGACCGGGATCGAGCGGTAGCCGTTGTTGAGGAAGCAGTCGGTGATGTCGAGGTTCTGGTCGCGCAGGAACACGCGCAGCTCGGCCCCGGGGATGGCCTCGATGATCTTGGCGATCAGGGGGGAGTTGCGGTGCACGTCACCGCACCAGTTCTCGGCCAGCATGAGCACGTACTTCACGCCCTTGACGTCGGAGAAGAACTTCTTCTCCTCGTCGGTCAGGTTGGCGCGGTTGTAATTCTCCTCCGTGCGCTTCTGGGTATCGCCCATCTGGGCCATGTAATCCTTCCAGGTCATCCCCTTCGAGAAGCGCGCGCTGTCCAGCGGGATCTGCAGCTGAGCCATGTCCTGTTCTCCTCTCTCTAGTTGGCGCGGCCGGCGGCCTGGTACAGATCGGCGAGCGGCACGATCCGTCCATGCAGCGGCAGCAGCCGGTCGACGGTCAATCCGAGCCGCGCGAGGTTGTCCACGAGGTTCAGCGTGAACGGGCTCGGCGGCATCGGAGGTGGTGTGTTCGCGGGCGGCGGCGTGAAGGTGTCGGCCTGGCTGAGCAGCCGCTCTTTCGGCAGGTACACCATGAGCAGGCCGTCGTCGTGGGTGTTGCCCGCGATGTGATGGATCTCGATGCTGCGCGTGCCGTCGGTGAGCACGCGTTTGTCGCGCACCCCCGCCACGGCGGCCGCCTTGCGGCCGGACTTCGTGAGCTGGTCGGGCTCGATGGTCGCGCGCGCGGCGAACGCGCGATCGAAGTACGGGCGATTGATCTCGTGCGTGATCACGGTGACGCCCTCCGCGGCGAACGCGCGCAGGCCGCCGGCGTGATCGAAATGGTGATGACTGTTGATCACGTAGCGCACCGTCTTGTTCGGCGCGAGGCCGCGCGCTTCCTTCAGCACGGCCAGCGCACGCTCGTCGTTGAGCGGCGCCTCGACGACGACCAGGTGATCGCTCATCTCGATGACGACGCTGTGATGCGTACCGCCCGTGAGGTACCACACGCCGTCGGCGACCATCTGCGGGGTCACCGTGGCGTACGGCGCCGTCGCGCTGCGCACGTTGTCGGGGACGGTGACATCGACGGGGACGTTGGCGCGCACCTCGGTGACCGTGAGGTCGAGCGTGGGGAAGCCACCGGCCGTCTGCTTGATGCGCGTCGGGAACTTCACGCCCCCGAAGTCCTTGTAGTCCGCGTATTCGAAGACGATCGGAATGTCGCCGAGCACCGGATTGGGAATCAGCGCGTGCACGCGCGCGACGAGATTGGCGCGATCGAGCGTCGCGCGCGCGTGATAGCGGCCGGGCGCGGCGAAGACGATGAGGCGACCCTGCACGGCGGCGTTGCTCGCCTGCGCCGCCCTGATGACGCCGTGGGGCGTCGCCCACAGCTCCAGCTGCCGCGCGGCCAGCGCGATCGGCGCCGGGATCGCTGCGTCGTTGACCACGTTCCACGCATGGTCGCCGGAGACGACGAACACCTGCCGCTGCTCGCCGCGCACGGGTTGCACGCCGCCGCCGCGCGGCGGATCCTCGCCCTGCGTGCGTACCCACACGTCGCGCACCGACGCGGTCTCGTAGTTCACGGAGCGCGTGAGACTCTTGATGACGAATCGCGGCCACGGGCTGCCGGGCGCGGGGCTCTGGCCCGTCGCCCAGTTCTCGCCGCTCGCGGTCATCTCGTACGACTTGAGGTCGGTCGCGCCCAGCGCCTTGGCGGCCGCCTGCAGCGCGGCCCGCGCGTCTTGCGCCAGCGCCGCCGCGGGCGTCATCAGCAGCAGCAATGTCACCGCGACGGCCAGGCGACTGCGCATGCTCGTCACCCTCATCGTGTTCGGAAGACCACGAGGCGATCGTTGCCCGACTCCGGCGCCCATACCTCGCCGGGCCGGCCGAGGATCTGCCGGACGTTCGCACCGCGCGTGTCGCTCGGGAAGACGTGGAATGTTTCGGTGGTGGGCTCGAAGCGCACGATCGCGTTCGCGCCGAAGTCGCTGAGCCAGACGACGTCCGTCTCGTCGACATACACGGCGTACGCGCGCGGGCTGTCGCCCGGCAGCCGCCATGTCTTCCACGTCCGCGGCTTGGGATCGTACACGCTCACGTTGCCGGAATTCCATTCGCTGACCCAGATCCGCCCCTTGCTGTCCGACCACACGCGGCGTGCGCCCTGGTCCTTCGTGGGCGGCTCGATGACGGTGGCCGCCCCGGTCTCGAGATCGACGCGCGCGATGTGGCTGCTGGCGAGGGAGGCGTAGTAGACGTCACCGTCCGGTGTCGTCGTGATTCCGTACGGCCCGCGGCCGCGCGGCGCGTCCCACACGCGCATCTCGCCGGTGGCGGGATCGAGGCGTCCGTAGACTCCGCTCTGGCCGGTGAACCACACGCGGCCGCGCTTGTCGAACGTGGCCGTGTTGAGGTTGGCCCATCGGCGCGACTCGGGCAGTGGCCAGCGCTTGACCTCGCGCGTCTGCGGATCGACGCGCACGATCGAGTTGGTACCGCCCTCGGTCACCCACGGCGCGCCGTCAGGACCGATGATCACGCCGTGCGGCGCCGCGCCGTCGCCGAGCGGCACGAGCTCGACCTTCCCGGTGGCCGGATCGAGCCGTCCGAGCTTGCCGTCCCGTTGCGCCGTGTACCAGACGATGCCGTCGCGGCCGACGGCGACGTCGTGCGGGCCGCCGCCACCGCGCGGCAACGGGTAGACGCGCGACGTGACCTCGGCGCCGGCGGGCAGCGCGACGATGACGAGCGACAACGCAAGGAGCAGGCGTCGCATGCGAGAGAGGCTCTCCTGCCTTAGATGGGAAATCGCGGCCGAAAGACTCGGCGGATCAGGTAGGGATTGGCGCCGAGGTCGTAGAGGCGGCGGATGTCCCCGGTCAGGAGCGCCGTCTTTTCGGCCTCACCGAGGTCGTGACCTGCGAGCTCGGCGTCGCTGAGCCTCTCACGCGTGACGTGGGCCTTCGCCAGTGCCGTGAGGATCTTGTTGAGGGGATACGAGACGTTGATCACGCGTGCACCCACATCGTGCCGCAGCCCGTGATCCACTCGGGCACCGGCTCATAGGCGAGCGCCTCGCCCTTGGCGCCCGGCACGGCGCCCATGAGCGCGACCCAGTTGCGGATCTCCTGCCCGCCGTTGCCGCCGTCGCCCTCGATCTGCTCCCACGTCAATCGGAGCAGCGGCTCGACGTCGCCGCGCTCGATGTGATCGATCACCCAGTGATCCCACTCCGGGTTGATTCGCCCGGTCTCGGGCGTGCCGACCCAGTGCGAGATACCGCCGGTCGCCACGAAGGCCACGCGGGACGCGCCGGCGTGCGAGCGCGCGAAGCGCCCGACGAAGGCGCCCACTTCGTGGCAACGCGAAAGCGTCGGCAGCGGCGGCGCCGCGCAGTTCGTGTACACGGTGGCGACCGGGATGTCGCCGTCGGGGTTCAGGAAGTGCAGCGGCACTGCGAGCTCGTCCCACGAGTCGATCTCGTACGAGTAGGCGAAGTCGAAGCCCGCCGCGAGGCCGGCCTCGAGCAGCGCCATGCTCCAGCGCGGCGCGCCGCGAAGCTTCCGCGGCGGGATCCGCATGAGTTTGCTGCCGCCGGGGCTCGGCGCGTCGTAGGCGTCGACGACGCCAATACAGAACGCCGGGAGATTGCTGTAGGGGAAATTCTGCAGATGGTCGTTCACGAACATCACGAGCAGATCGGGCCGTGCCGCCGCCAACCGCCGCCGCATCTCGTGAAAGCCGGCGTAGAGACGCTCGCGCTGCTCGGGACGCGCGATCTCCGGCTTGCCCGTGATGAGGGGCGCGTGCGATGCCAGGGCTGCGGCGACGATCTCGGCCATAATGAGCCTCCGGTGGGCCCTAATGGCATCACCGCGACGCGATGCTGTCAAGGCGGAGGCTCCGAAGCGGCTGCTGGCCGAGAACGTCGTGCCGCGACTCAACCGCGCGGGATCTGTCCAATCCCGGGCAGCCGCCCGAGGAAATTCCCGCTCACCGCGCCGTCCACGACGAGGTCGTGGCCGTTGACGTAGCGCGCGTCGGGACCGAGCAGGAACGCAACGACGTCGGCGATGTCCTCGGGCGTCGCCACCCGGCCGAGCGGTACCAGCGCCGCGCGCTCGGCCGCCAGCGCCGCGTTCTCGTAGACCTTCTCGGTCATGCCGGTGCGCACCATGCCCGGCGACACGCTGTTGACGCGGATCCCGTCGCGGCCGAACTCCTGCGCGAGCACGCGCATGAGCATGATGACGGCGGCCTTGCTCGGCGCGTAGGCGCCGAGGTTCGCGTGCGCGTTGCTGCCGGACATCGACGCGGTGATCACGATCGCCCCGTGCGCGGCCGCCAGCGCGTCGTGCGCGGTCTTGGCCAGGAGCCACGTCGCGCGCGTGTTGACGTTGAACAGCACGTCCCAGTCCTCGACGCTGTAGGTGCGGAGCGCGCCGGGACGATTCACACCGGCGTTGCTCACGAGCGCGTCGAGGCCGCCGAAGCCGTTCAGCGCGTCGCCGACGGCGCGTCCGGGCGCGTCGGCCGTCGCCATGTCGGCGTGAATGGTGAGCGCCTCCGCGTCGAGCTTGCGCGCTTCGTCCGCCACCGCGTCGAGCTTGGCTTTCGCCTGCGCAATGTCGACGAGCGCGATCTTCGCCGGCTTGCCCGTCGTGCGCGCGTCGCGCGCCAGTCTCAGCACCGTCGCCCGCCCGATCCCGCTCGCCGCGCCCGTCACCAGTGCTCGCATCGTGATCTCCGTCCTATGAGCGTTGCCTGTGCGTGGTCTGTTGCCCGTCGGCCACGGCGGCGAGTATCGCACGGCCCACGCCTCACGGTGCTTGGTCGCCGACGTCGCTGGGCGCTATGATCGAAGCGCTCGATGAACCGCATCACTCGGCCGCTCGCCATCCCCCTCGTGGTCGTGCTCGCGACGGCGTGCACGAGCGCCCCGCCGTCTTCCGTCGCGGTGCCCCCGTCGACGACGTCCGTGGCCACGGCCGACGCGACGCGCGCACTCGCGCAGGGACGTGCGCTGATGGCGCGGGGCGAGATGGTCGCTGCCTCAGCCGCGCTGCGCGAGGCCGTGCGGCTGGCGCCCGATCTGGCCGAGGCCCGCGCGAGCCTCGGCCTGACGCTCTATGCGATCGGCGACCTCGACGCCGCCGTCGACGAGCTGCGCAGCCTGCTGCGCGTGCGTCCCGATCTCGACGAGGCGCGGCTGACGCTGGCCGCCGCGCTGGTGGCGCGTCAGGAGTGGCCCGCCGCGCGCGCCGAACTGGAGCGCGCGCTCGCCTCGCAGCCCGATCTCGTCCAGGCCAACTACACGCTCGGCGTCGTTCGCTACGCGCAGGGTGATCTGGCCGGCGCGATCGAGGCCTATCGTCGCGTGCTCGCCCGCGAGCCGCGCGCTCAGGACGCGCGTTACAACTTAGCACTGGTGCTGAAGCTGGCGCGCCGCGATGCCGAGGCCACGCCGGAGTTCCTGGCCGCCGCCGAGGCCGGTCTGCCGCGCGCCCAGTACTTCGCGGGCGCTGCGTACGCGAGCGGTGCGGGCGTCGAGCGTGATCTCGTAGCGGCCATCACGTGGTGGACGCGCGCCGCCGAGCAGGGCGTCACGCAGGCCGATGAGGCGCTCGCACAATTGCGCCAGGCCGCGTCGGGCCGCTCGCGCCGGCCGCTCGCCGAACGCCAGGCGATCGAGCAGGCCTTCGGCGAGTACCGCGCGCGTCTCTGGAAGGACTATCCCGCGCTCGCGCGTGAGGGCGATGAGCCGCTCGGCGTCGCGCTGCTACGCCAGGGCCGCGCCCGCGAGGCCGTGCCGGTCCTCATTCGCGAGGCCGCCGCGCTGAGCGAGCCCGCGGTGCGCGTGCTCGAGACGCTGTACGACCAGGGCGTCGATGGTCAGCTGCCCGCGCACGACGCGCGGATCCTCGCCTCGCTGAAGAGCGCCGCCGCCGAAGGCCGCGCACGCCTGCGACCCTGAAGACGATCGCCGGCGTTCTGCTGCTCGCCGTCGGCGCCACGCTGCTCGCCGCCGTCGTCTCGCTGGTCGGCGGTCCGGCGGTGACGGCGGTCGACTGGTCGGTGTACGACCGCTGGCTGCGCGCGCGCCACCCCGTGGCCGACACGGCGCGTCTCGTGATCGTCGCTCGTGATGCGGCGAGCGACGCGCGCTTCGGCGCCGGCCCACTGGACCGCGCGGTGCTCGCGCGCGTCGTGGCCGCGCTCGGCCGCGGCGGCGCGGTCGTGGTCGGCCTCGACGTTGCGCTCGGAACGCCGAGCGCGCCGGGCCGCGGCGGCGCCGCGAGCGACGCGCTGCTGGCCCAGGCCGCACAGACGGTGGACGTCGTCTTCGTCGTCTTGCCGGCCACGCCGCGCTCGGCGGTGCCCGAGACGAAGATCGGCCATATCGTCGCCGAGCCGGACGTCGATGGCGTCGCGCGCGCGGTGCCGCTCTGGCTGCCGCTCGCCGAACGGCCGGTGCCGGCGCTCGGGCTCGCGCTCGCGTCGGCGCTGACCGGGCGCGCCGACCTGCGCGCGCCCACGGACGCGCGCGGGCGCGTGCTGGTGGATTTCTCCGGCGCGCCATGGCCACGCGGCGTGCCGGTGGTCTCGCTCGCAGAAGTATGGACGGCGATCGAGCAGGGCGACGCCGAGCGGCTCTCGGCATTGGCCAACGACAACGCGGTGCTCGTGGTTTCGGAACCGCCAAGAGCGTTGATGCGCACACCGGTCGGCGACGCTCCGGCCATCGCCATCGCCGCGCACCTCGCCCGCGGCCTCCTGGCGGGCTCGCGCCTGCGCGAGGCGCCGGCGGCGACGACCGCGGTCGTCGCGCTCGTGCTTGCCGCGCTCGCGGCGTGGCTGCTGCTCGCCGCGCGCTGGTGGGCCGGCCTCGCAGGCGTCGTTGTCCTGGCCGTGGGCTACGCGGCGGCGCTTCCCCTCGCGCTGGCGACGACCGGCCTCGCCTTACCGGTGGTGACGCCGCTCGGGGCCATCGCGCTCGCGTCGGTCGGCGGTCTCGTCGGCCGTCATCTCGCCTCCGGCGCGCGCATGCGGCGACTGGAGGAGGAGAACGCGCGGGTCCGCGAGACGCTGGTCCGCCACGAGTCGGCGGTGGAATCGCTGGAGGAGGATCTCGAGACGGCGCGAGCGGCCGCCGTGCGCTCGAGCGGCGCCGAGCGAGACCGCAGCCGCGCCGCCGAGGCGATGGGCGAGCAGCTGGCCGCGGCGCGCCGCCAGGAGGAGGCGACGCGGCAGCGCCTCGAGACGCTCGAGCGCGAGCTGTCGGCGCTGCGCCCGGCGGAGCCGCGCACGGAGGCGCTGGGCGACGCCGGCCAGGAGACGTTACGCCGCGCCAGCGAAGCGGCCGGGATCATCACGCGCGATCCCGCGCTGCTCGGCGTGTTCGACGACCTGCGCCGCGCGGCGAAATCCTCGCTGCCGATCCTGATCACGGGCGAGCCGGGCACCGGCAAGGAGCTGTTCGCGCGCGCGGCGCACCGGCTCAGCCCCCGCGCGGCGCAGCCGTTCGTGGCCGTCAACATGGCGGCGATCCCGTCCGAGCTGTTCGAGAGCGAGCTGTTCGGCCACGTCAAGGGCGCCTTCACCGGCGCCGTCGCCGATCGCCGCGGCGTCTTCGAGCAGGCCGACCGGGGCACGATCTTCCTGGACGAGATCGGCGAGCTGCGCGCCGATCAGCAGGGCAAGCTCCTGCGCGTGCTGCAGGAGAAGGTCTTCCACAGGGTCGGCGCGGCGCGCGCGAGCAGCGTGGACGTGCGCGTGGTGGCCGCGAGCAATCGCGACCTCGAGCGCGGCGTGGCCGAGGGCTGGTTCCGGGAGGATCTCTGGTTCCGGCTCAAAGGCGTGGTGCTGCGACTGCCGCCGCTCCGCACGCGGCCGGATGACCTGCCGCTGCTCGCGTCGCGCATCGTCGCCGAGGCAGCGGCCGAGCTGGGACGGTCGGGCGTGACCCTGTCCGAAGACGCGATGGCCGCGCTCGCGAGCCACACGTGGCCGGGCAACGTGCGCGAGCTACAGAACTGCCTGCGCCAGGCCGTCGCGCTCGCCGGCGGAACGGTGCTCAAGCGGGAGGATCTCCGCCTGCCGGCGCCCGAGCGGCGAGGCGCCGAGCTCGGTGCGGACATCAATGATGCGGCGGTGCTCGCGTGTCTGCGGCGCCACGGCTTCGACATGCAGGCCAGCGCGCGCGAGCTCGGCTGGGACCGCAGCACCGTCACCCAGCGCCTGAAGGGCCTGGGCTTCCGCGCTCTGGTCGACGCCGACGGCGATCGTGCACGCGCGGCACTCGAGCTCGCCGGCGACCCGGCGCTCGCCCGCCCCGTCGAGCTGAAGCTGCGTGAGTACCACGAGCACCTGCTTCGCTCGCTCGAGGGCTTCGACACGGCTGAGGCCGCCGTCGTCGCCTGCCGCCGGCGGTTCAAGAATCTTCCCGAGCGTCACTTCCGCTCGCTCGAGCTCCTGATCCGGCAGAAGTTCCAGACGCGCTGAGACCGCAGTGCGAGCCGGGCGCCTGCGGGGATGCGGGGACGTCCCCGCGTCGTCGTCCGCCCCGAGTGAGTCAACTGCGCGCCGTCACGTCCATTCGCGTCTGGCCCGTCCGTTGCGATGAGCGCCGCCCGAGCGCGGCCACCGCATGGGCGGACCGGCCGTCGCCGGGTGCGAAGCCAAGCCACGGAGAACGCCATGACGACCACGAACACGCCGTCCACACACACCAAGAACGAGCTCCTGAGGGAGCTGGTCATCGCGACCGGGTGCGTCGCGATGCTGCTGAGCGGAGTCGGCGCCCTGTACTGGATCCAGACGCGGCCGGACGAAGCCGCCGCCGGCGCGACGGTCACCACCGCCGCGAAGGCCGGCGCCGTCAAGCCGACCGAGATGCCCAAGCCCAAGGCCGGCGTGCCCACGCCCGACGCCGCGGTCACCCACGCCGACATCTACTTCGACTTCAAGAGCGTGCGCCTCCGCGCGGATGCCGCGAAGCTGCTGCAGGACACGGCGGCCGCCATGACCCGCACGGAGACGTGGGCCGTGCTGGTCACCGGCTACGCCGACAGCCACGGTCCGGCCGCCTACAACAAGGTGCTCGCGCAGCGCCGTGCCGAGACCGTCAAGCAGTTCCTCGTCGAGCTCGGCGTGCCGGAGACGGCGGTGAAAGTCGCCG
>Ga0209056_10005878_pt1 | contig 12754 bp, 10 predicted proteins | sample GraSoiAngelo_114_FD_185876 | JGI IMG/M metagenome (GOLD analysis project Ga0209056, IMG submission 185876) | Grasslands soil microbial communities from the Angelo Coastal Reserve, California, USA - 14_0903_13_40cm (SPAdes) (version 2) | ecosystem: Environmental > Terrestrial > Soil > Grasslands... | reverse complement strand
AATTTGTCTTCGCCTCTTCTGCGGCAGTCTACGGCAACGACCTGACTCCCCCCTTTAGAGAAGACTGCCGATCAAATCCCTCAAACCTTTACGGGGCCACGAAGGGAGCTGGGGAAGCTTACGTCAAGGCCTACGCTCAAACTCACAATCTGAAAGCCGTTATTCTGCGACTTATGAACGTCTACGGACCCCGTAGATCTCCAGGACCATACGCCGGGGTGATTACAAAGTTCGCGGAAGCCATCTCGCTTGGAAGACCCTTAACAGTGTACGGGGATGGAGAACAAACAAGAGACTTCGTCCATGTGTCCGACGCTATTGAAGCAATGACAAGGGCGTTGCACAAGGAACAAGCGATCGGCCATACTTTCAACATCGGAACTGGAAAACCGACGACTGTAAGCAAGCTTGCCGCAATCTTTTCTCATCTAACCGAACCGCGATCTCAAATCACTCATATGCCTGAACGGAAAGGGGAGGTTAGGGCCAGCTGGTCAAACATCGAGAAAGCTAAGGAAGTTCTCGGATACCAACCCAAGGTCTCCCTCGAGAATGGAATCAAGTCGTTCATACAATGGTACAATAACGAATCCGAAAACTCGTTGAAGGCCGATGGAGAATGAAGGGCGAGCCTGAATCTATCGATCTAAACGGAATCTCCGTCTCCGTGTTATGAGAGTCCGTCTGTAGTTGGGATGTCGAACCGAGGCAACGTGAGCCGTGTTTCTCCTCGGACACAGCTGCTGGAGCTATGTCTTCTCGAAGCTTACGGGCAGACAGATCAAAGTCTACATCCCCGCTTACATAGCGTTGTTGGCGGGTGTTCTCCCGGACTTTGATATTTACTTCAAACCGCTGATTCAACACCATACCTATACCCATTCGTTGATTATTCTGTTACCTATCTGCGCGGTTCTCGTCCTTAGGTTCAAGGGTCCCGGACTAGCTTTCTCATTAGGGATTCTCTCCCATCTCGTTGCGGACTCGATAGTTGGAACGATTCCCCCTCTCTATCCGCTCTCGAATTTCGAATTCGGAATAAGCCTGGGGCTACCGAGTCCGGCAGACACAGCTCTCGAGGTCGGCGCTTTGGGACTATTTCTAGTCCTAGCATATCTCAATGGGGACTACAGGCTCGTGACGGAGTCCCAACGAGGATCTCTCTATCTTGTAATTCCCATGGTTTCTGTCGTTACTTTGACCCTTCTGTTTGCCGGCGACAATAACGTTCCGCTCACAGCATTCGCTTTTTCAAGAAAAGCCCTGACTCTGATAACCTTGGGCCATGCGGTCCTAATAGGGATCCTCGGTCTAGGTGTCGTTCAAGGGGTCAGGGCGGTTATAGAAGATCGCAAGCAACCAGGTCAAGCGTCAACCCCCTTATCTCGTGGACCTCGACCGTAAGGGTCTCCTCTGCCGAGTAACAGCTCGCCTTAATCCCTGAGTGCAACGAATTCTCATGAGACTATTCTGGAGGTCTCGAAGATAGGCTATCTGACCTGGTGGAATTTCCCGAAGAAAGCTTGGCTCATGATACTAGGAGAGCTAGCAGTAATCACATCCCTATCCGTCTCGCTTTACATAACGTATCTGAGCAATCTCTACTTCCAGATATACGTGAACAGCCTTTCCCCAATACTGGTTCCCGTTCTCAGCGTTGGCTTTGGGATCTCATCAGCATCAATCGCCATCTACCTCTATCTCGGAATGAAACGAATAAGGATCTCACAGGAACCCGAAGGCCCATTCAAAAAGAGGATTCAGCATCGGAAGCCCTCAAAACGACCCCCGCAGCCCTCTAGCTCGCAACCCAAGATTGCTGACCCACCCCCAACCATTTCCGCTAAACTCAAACCGATAGCCCCACCTCAGAACCATGCTCAGATACAAAAGCCCCAGCTGAAAGAACGAGAGGATCGTACGTCAAGTCCGGAGACCGGCAAATAATCCCAGATCAGAGCACGTCCCTCACGAGGGTTGACCCTGGATTGAACTCCTGAAGTAGTTCTGTGCCTAGTTTCTTTCAATCTGGTTCGTTTCTTAAGGATCGATTCAGGTCGAGACTAATGCTAATTAGGCAAGGCGGGGAAACGAAGCGAGGCAATGTCGAGTATTGCTCGCGAATGAAAAGCTCCGGTTTCCTCTAGCTCTTGACCTGAAGTATGTCTCCAAGACCTTAGCGATCCTACTGCGCCATCCCTCTACGATTCCGAAGGCGTTTGGAGGACTCCAAGCAATGGACGAAATTCTTCAAGAAGTATATCTAAAACATCCAATAACACTCAAACGCACATACGGCTTCGATATTTCTCTCGACCCCGAAGACCTTGGCATATCGCCCTCGATAGGAGTCTTGGGATGGTATGAGCTACGAACGACCGAACTGTTTCTCCAACTATTGCAAAAGGGCTTTACTGTTATCGATGTGGGAGCAAATGTTGGCTTCTTTACTCTATTGGCCGCGAAACTAGTGGAGAAAGAGGGCACAGTGCTCGCGTTCGAACCTGAACCAACGAGCTTCTCCCTCCTATCAGGATCTGTTCTGCGAAATAACTTTTCCAATGTGAAACTTTCGCAGAAGTGTGTATCCGACATTGATGGGAGAAGAACGCTTTATCTTTCATCGACCAGGCATAGAGGTATGCACTCAATCATCCGCGATTCCGGAGGAACGAGCGTTACTGTGCCTTCTGCAAGACTGGATACTGAGGTATCACGTCTCGGCATTCATCATGTCGATTTGTTGAAGATTGACGTGGAGGGAGCCGAGCCTGAGGTACTGGGGGGAGCACAGAAACTGCTCTCGGAGAGCCGGATAAGGAACATGATAATAGAATGGGAACATCCCGAAATCTGGTCACAACACGAAGAACTCGTCAGATATCTTCTCTCGACTTTCGATGCTTATGAATTGGCTCGCTCACTCCCCTTTGTTCCAATGAGGCGCCTTAAAGAAAATGCTTCTACCAGATCCCTGTTTCAAAACCGTTTTGGCACGAACCTATACCTGCGATCGCGGAACTAGCACCGAAGAACTCAGGTTAAACCAAAATAGCTCAGATTAATCGCAAGTCTCCTTCTCAACCCTTTTGAATAGATTCTTCGCCAACTCCTACCTCTAGTGGGGCCCCATGAGAGTGCTTCTTCAAGGATCGCTAGGCCTCTACGGGGTCGAAGTATTTGTCAACAGCCTTGCTTACTATTTGCGTCAAATGCGGATAGATGTCTCAATTGATCCCCCTCTCGGCAGGTTCTTGATAAGGAAAGAGATCCAACGCTCCTCTGGTCTGCGTAGTTTTGGAAGACCGCGCATTACTGGCAAATTGGACAAGAGCATTGATCTAATTCATCTGAATTACGCCTTTGCAAGTCTGCCTATACTCCTCAGACGGTCTGCGAAATCACCTCTTCTATACACTGTACACGGTGTTCCGCAACCAGAGATAGAACCTGAACTCATGTTCAAAATTGGTTATACGCTGGAAAAAATGAGTTTGAAGTACGTAGCAAATCGAGCATCAATTGTCGTAGCAATCTCAGAATACGTTCAGTCCCTTTTGAAAAAGAATTATGGAATCAATGCACAGGTGATTCGGAATGGAGTGGACACGGAACTCTTTCGCCCGCTCTCTTCCGCCGAAAAGCGAGCTTTGAGATCTCACATGGGAGTTCCCGAAGGGAAGAAGATCATACTTTTCGTAGGCAGGCTTTACCCCTACAAGGACCCGTTGACGCTCGTTCGCAGCATGCCAAAGATCATTTCTGAGATTCCGAGTAGTGTATTCACATTCATCGGCAATGGACCTCTTAGGAAGAGGATATTGTCCGAAGTGGTGAAGATGGGTTTGAAGGATTTTGCTAGACTCATATCATATCTGCCGCTGTCCGAGTTGATCGAGTGGTTTCAGGTGGCAGACGCCTACGTTTCCACTTCTCCCACTGAAATGCTCGGTTTTTCCGTGTTGGAAGCGATGTCCTGCGGTGTTCCTGTTGTCGCGGCAGATTCGGGAGGTCCGATAGAGGTACTAGGCAACTCGGGGGTATTCTTTCGATCCAAAGACGAGGTTGACCTAGCAGAAAAGATCTCGACCATTATCCAAGATGACGACTTGAATTCGAGGAAGGGCCAGGCGGGACGGGAGATTGTCCTCAGGGGGTTTGAGTGGAAGTATGTCGCAAGAAAGTACGCCGAACAATATCAAAGACTGATTGCGAACCGTTAGGTAGACTGATTGAAGTGGAATTTTTATTCGTACGAGGTCGCAATTATGGAATTGATTACGTCTAGAAACTGTTTGGCGGAATTGAAGGGCGATGTCTTCTCTCCGTTATAGTATATGGGCACCCCCACCTCTTTGATGCTTAATCCTGCTCTTAGAGCCTTCATAATGATCTCGGTGCTCGCCCCCATTCCGGGCCTAGTTGGACATGTCTTGCTAATGGCCCGGGGATTATAGGCGCGGAATCCTGACTGCAGATCAGTGAATCCGTTTCGAGTCATGATGTCACACAAACTAGTAATCAACTTTATTGCTATCTTTCGGTGGGGAGGCGTGAAGTTGGTCTCCGAGAGGAATCGAGAGCCTATGACGATATCGGCCTTGCCTTTCAGGATCGGTTCCGTCAGGGCGGGAACATATGCTGAGTCGTGCTGGCCGTCGGAGTCGATGGTCACGAAGGCACCAGCTTGCAACGTCTGAGCTCTTGTGAAGAGGGAGTTAAGCGCTGCCCCATATCCCATATTCTTCGTATGTTTAATGACCTCTGCGCCGAATTCAAGGGCTTCTCCGTACGTTGAATCAGTCGATCCATCGTCGCAAACTATTACCATATCGACAAACCTGTATGCCTTGCCAATTACTTCACCAATTCTCTTTTCCTCGTTGTGTGCAGGTAGAAGGGCAACTATCATCGCTCTTTCCCACATCTTTCCAGTAGGCGGATGATTGAAACTTGAACATTTGTCAACAACCGATTTGAACTCTCGCGCTTCAGCTGGCCTCGCTCAAGTGACGCGAACATTGTCATGATCTGGTCATGGCCAAATAATCAAGCGATGCATATTGCTGCGTAGAAGGGTTTTGATCAATCTTGATGCTGATACGATGAATTCCGCTTGTAAGGTAGATCCCCGCAAAGTTCCCAGTCAGCGGGATGTTTGAGCCTGTATAGTTGACCGTTCCGATTTTTATGCCGTCGAGCAAGACCTCCAAGTCGTTACCGATGCCATCCCAATAACGAACGCTTGGAGTGTAAGTTCCATTCGAAGGTATTTCCAACAGGAACGATGCATCTAGGTTGGTTGGGGTCGATTTGACTGTGGCTTCGAGAGCGTAAATGCTCTGCGCCCAAGAACGCTGGATCGAGTTCCAAGGGCCAATTGAATCGACAAGGGCGGAAGACAAGGGTAGGGTAAAATTGTTCAAGGTCGCTAGCTTCATGCTATCCCCCTCTAACACCCCATCAGATACTTGTTTGAAAAATCCAGAGATGTACGTTGGAATTGGAAAGGGATTGTAAAAATCCTTGATGATGATTATCCGATGCATAAGTAAAATTGTCTGATTCGTGATGCCAGCGTCAGAGATTTCTTTCATGAAAACCGCCGAGTGCAAGCGTGAAACAACATTGGAGTAAGGCGTTTGTTGAAGCTGAACCAAGTAATCCACCCGACCCAGATATGACAGGTGCGTGCCAACAATTGCTCCTACCCAGTTGCTGTACAAGTCTCCCAGTCCACCCGCGTTCAAGTCTAGGTCATTGTAGACAAATATGGGAGTGTCTGCGAATCTGACGTTGTTGCTGATCCATTCCAGCCTTTGATAAGCACTTGAGCTTAGGTAGATCCCTTGGTACTGATAAGCTGTAGCCACGTAGGTAAGCGGCCAAGACAATATCAGCAAAACGAAAGCCGTAACTAGAACCCACTTCTGCAGATTCCGGGGCCGCGTCGTTTCAGGCCTTACTTTGTTAGCCCAAGACCGGATCCGTACAAATCCAATAGCAGCCAATATCGGGGCGGGTACAAGAGGCGCTGCTCGCTGAGCGAAGGTGAACACCTGGGCATCGAAGTATTGCGAAATCCCGACTACAAGAGAACAAGCAGCCCAGATGATTGCCAAGAGTTCAAGCTTGGATCTGCCCCCAATTATTGGGGCCAGGAGGCCGTAAATGGCGATTGGAAGAAGTGCACCGAAGATTAGTAGCCAGTACCAAACAGGTTCCAGACTGTAGACTGGCAAACTATAACCTGTTAGACTTATCAACTGAAGAAAATGCATCACGTAGAGTATACTTGCGGGAAAACTAACCGCGACGGCCGAAAGAGCAATTATCGGCCGGAACGTTGAAAACACAGCACTTGCGATGAAAATAATCGTTACAAGAAATAGAGTCGTTTCTATATGTGTGAACGAGGCAATCCCAATAAGAGCGAGTCCCAAGAAACTTTGGGGTGCCTTAATCGAATTCGTTCGGAATAGAAGGGGAATAGCTGCAAGAAGGAGAACTAATCCTAGCAGATTGGCATGCTTGTCGGCTGCTATGTACCCTATTGCGTACCACCCCGGTGCCGCTAGTGCTATGACCGCCGCGATTCCCTTGTCGGGGCTGAAAAGCGCGAACCTACTCAAGAGAAAGGGAATCATAGCCGCAAGGGCGATGGGTAGAAAAATCTCCAGCTCGATAGCAGGGACGCCGCACCATACAACAAACCCTGAAAACAATTGATAGAAGAAGTCATAGGGTCCCTGGATTGAAATCAGCGCAAGAGGACCCTGTGACGCCACGATTTTGGATTGCTCTACGTAGTGGGGACTATCCCAGCCGATCGGGAGTCCATCATGCCCCCATAGAAAATAAGACAATGCGAAGCCCGCGATTATGAACGCAGTCGCACATACGACCGCGAGGCGTAGCCGAAGCGTATCCTGATCCATGAAAATGTTCGACCTAGGTTTCGGGGCTTGGATCCAACAAGCTGATTGGTTTCGAGGTTGGTGCGAGTATAATTCCCTTATTTCGGAGTATGAAACCAAACATAGTGACTCATCGGGTGATTTCTCGCGAACGAAATGGAGTCCGCGCACGGGCGCTTGTGGACCATTCAAAGCTGGAATACTCACAAGAGCAACGCATCACTGAACCGACAAATATCATACTCCTAATTAGTCAGAAGCGACGAATCAGGTTGTGGGTCTCCAAGATGCATCTCCAAGCCCCTGTTTCGCGGTGGCTCATTCTGATAGTAGTCTTGGCATTCGGCTCTGTTGCATCCTCTGTTGTGGCCATCAGCCTTCTGACCGCTAAATCTGATTTCAACATTAGTGCTTCCCCTGACACGCTCCCTGTCAAAGTGGGGCAGGGTAGTAACTCGGGATGGAGCGGGGGAAGCCAATTCACTACGGTCACGGCGCGTAGCCTGAGGAATTTTACCGGGATAGTGACTCTACAAACTGTTGTACCGAGTGGGGTATCGGCAAATCTTTATGGACGTAACTTCTCAGCTGAGAACAAGATTCTCCTAGGCACGTCCGGGAACCTTAGTCTTTGGATCCACGCGGTTTCGATCGGGAACTATACTGTGAAGATAATTGCGACCGGCGGCTCTCTTTCCCATTCAATCGATCTTCCTATCATCGTACAGAACCTAACGATGACCTTGAACCCTCCTTCAATTACGATCGCCCGCGGGTCTTCTGGGGGCGTGAAGGTGACTCTTTCTAGCGTGAATGGCCTCTCGGGAACCCTAGCAATGGGATACTCCTCGTATTGTTATGACATCTACGGACAACTACGCGATTGCGCGTTTAGCGGTAGCATTTCCTTCGCCCCCAGTAGTCTTGTGATCTCGGCGGGTGGAACTGTCACAACCACCCTGACGGTCACCCCCACCTATACATCGGCGGGACGTGTGGTCATTGCAGTTTTTGCATACAAAGGTTCTTCTGATTGGACATTTTCCACCCAGCTATCCATTATGATTACATGAACTCAGGCTGGGGCAGGCGAGGCTATCTGAACGGATACCTCACGTAAGAGGCGAGGTCGAAAAGAAGTCCGTCTTTGCGTAATCCGTAAGCTCATCCCAGCATCGGACAAGCCGGGCGATACTGTGCTACCGGAGAAATAGAGAGCTAGTGGCTGTTCTAGCCACGCGATTCCGTTCATGTTCTCAAGAAAATCGAAGATCGAGAACGTATGATTTAGTCCCGCCTGTGGGCAGTCGCCAAATTGATATTATTCTGTGGAACGTTAAACGTATTGCTCCCCAAAACAAATTCGGCTGCTTCAACTAAGTTTCTGGCATAGAAGTCTGCCAATACGCTCGAACTGCCCTGCTGCGATATCAGTATAGTCCTCGTTCCGGCAGACCTCCCTGCCTCGACATCTGACCCTTGGTCCCCTATAGTAAAGGATGAATGTAAATCCAAGTCATATTCTGAAGCGGCGCGAAGAATTAGTCCCGGACGCGGTTTTCGACAATCGCACTGATCTAATGGATGGTGTGGACAGTAAAATAACGCGTCGAAATCAGCACCTTTAGTGCGGAGTTCCTCGTGCAGCCGCGAACTTACAGCCACAACATCTTTCTCTCCGAAATAACCTCTCCCAACGCCAGACTGATTGGTGATAATGACCAAGAAGAATCCCCCGTCTGACAGCAGACGGAGTCCCTCCGCAGCACCTTCGATGAGTCTGACTTTGTCGGGTTCGTGACAGTATCCCGTGTCCACCATAATGGTGCCGTCACGATCCAGAAAAACGGCTTTTCTCTTATCAGTCAAGGTTGACTAGCACTCGACTTGAGGTCCCCAGACTCTTGAGTTCCGCGATACTGCAACCGATCCAGGCAGTTACATCTCGCGTTTAAGCTAGCCACTCCACCTACTTGCTCGCCGGTCAAGAATCCCAGCCAAGAAGCCTAAGAAATATGACGCATGCTCGGTGACTAGTACAAAGGGTCCGAGGGCGGCGATCCCGAGAGACCTTCCGGAGACCGCGACCGCCAAGGAATACGCCACTATTGCAATTGTGTATAGAGAGAAAATAGTTAGCAACGGAATGAACGAGCGCGACATTTCGGTGCCAACTAGAAGAAGTGGTAGCCCTACGATTATTGCTGCTGCTGGTATTGCAGGTCCCGAAAAAAGATAACGCCTTCGTCTGGCTGCGTATCCTCTACCCCTCCCGTACTTGAACATCAACTTCGCAAATTGCCGAAGAGTTCCAAACTTCACCGAGTGAAGTACCCGGGATCGCGGCTCGAAGATTAACTTTCTACCCATATGTCTCATCCTGTATCCAAGGTCCGTATCGTCACAGCCGACCAAGTCTTCATCAAATCCACCAATCTCCAATAACGCTTGCCGAAGGTACACCGCATTACAGCAGGGAATACTCTTGACCTCGGTTCTGTCTCTGAAGTCATAGCTTTGGGCGGACCGCATGCTGCCCAGAGATGTCGTTAGCATCACATCCACTGCATTGATGACCCTTCCACCTAGATCTCGGACCGGCAGATTCGGACCTCCAACCCCTCCGATTTCGGGCCCTGAGAATAGAGTTTCAACAGCCGTTTTCAACCAACTAACAGGAACCTCAACATCCGCATCCGTAAACGCGATCACATCTGAATTACTCATCTGTACTGCCATGTTCCGGCATTGCGAGGGATTACCTGAATATTGAACGATTCTAAGGTTTGGATGGCTCTTAGCCATTGTTTGAGCGGTGCTCAGAGTGGCGTCTCTCGATCCCGCGTCAACGAATAAGATCTCATAACTGGGATAGTCTTGGTTCACCAAAGCAGACAAACAACTTTCCACCGTTTGCTCCTCGTTCTTCGCAGTCACGACCACTGAAACCCTTGGAGAGGACATTTGAAGATCTCGATTTCGGTTGTGAGGTCAGTCCTCTCGGATAAGACGGACCAGCAAGTGGCAAATTAACAAGTGCGTGTCTTCAATTCGCAACATGTCATCGGACGGTACGATTACTGGTACCGCGACTTTTTCCTTCAACGCACCTCCGTCGAAACCCGTGAGTCCGACGGTTGTACCACCATTGAGACGCGCGAATTCTATCGCATTCAATACATTCTTGGAATTTCCACTGGCACTGATCGCAATAACCACGTCGCCGGATTTCATAAGATTCTCAAGCGGCTCCTGAAACACGCGATCGTAAGATGAGTCATTTGCCCAAGCGGTTGTCAGTGGCATGTTGTCATTGAGACTGATGGCTCTAATTCTCTTGGTATTTGGTTTTATTGCGGTCTTCATCAGGTCTGAAGTGAAATGTACTGCTGTCGACCCGCTCCCTCCGTTTCCGAAAGTAAAGACTGTACTACCTTCGTCACGGGCGACCTTGATTATATCTGCAACTTTCTTGACCTGAGGGGTGAACTGCTTGAGTCGCTTTGCAACTTCAATTGACTCATCGATTGAAGAGTCAGCAGTTGGCACCAAATCCGACCTCTCGCACGCTCGCGCCTTCAGGCTCAAGTCTGAAGAGTACTCTTCTCGCTCCAAAGCTTGAAAGTTTCTCCTCCACATTTCGTTGCCGTCCTTCGCGGCAGCATAACAGTAGGTGACCTCCGCCTCCGGCACCGGTGAGTTTTCCGCCGAGAGCTCCAGAGCTAATGGCGGCTCGATATATCGATTCCACCCGCGGATTCGTTACTCGGTCAGCGTACTTCTTCTTCTCCTCCCAAGAAAGGTGAAGTAATCTCCCCAGTTCCTCAACATCACCTTTCTCGATCGCCTTTCGGGTCTCGGTTGCAAGCTCCTTGGATCGATGTAATGCCTCAAGGGTGCTTGGATTACCCTCTCTGGTCCTTGAGTCTTGATCCTTCAATATTTCCGAGGACTCCCTCGTCTGTCCGAGATAGAAGAGCATTAGATTCCTTTCTAGCCTTTCCAGCACGTCTGAGTCAATTTTGACCGGCCTAACTTCAACCTTGTTGTGGGTGAAGGTGAACTCGTTTATTCCCCCGAACGCGGCCGCATACTCATCCTGTTTTCCGATTGGCAGGCCTAGGAGATCGTGTCCCACCTCGTATGCCTTTTCCGCAATTTCATGCTTGGAAAGGAACTTGCCTGACAGCGAAGCCAGAACGTTGACAAGATTCACGGCGACGGCGCCGGAGGATCCTAACCCTGAGCCTGGGGGGACTTGACTACCCATGAACATATCCAGGCCTCCCCCATTCATCGAGAGCAGTCGTAGTGTTGTCAGCGCGATTTCAAATGGTGGTCGTGCTGGCGGTGGGTTTCCACTCTGGAACACCAAATTGCTTCTGTAGTCGCTCGATGTCATCTGGACCATGCCGTCAATTCTGCCATCTACGTGGACGTAGAAGTAGCGATCTATTGTCGCGCTTACGACGCGTCCTTCGAACTTCTCGTAGTAGGAAGAGAGGTCAGTGCCTCCGCCGGAAAAACTGATTCGAACAGGAGCCCGCCCAATTAGCACTCTTGAAGCACCATTTCCTGCGGACTCAATTTTCTCACGATATTAGCACCCACATCCAGTGATGAAGCGTATCCAATCTCATAGCACCATTTACGGGGTTGCGAAAACCCGTTCCAGGACTGCAGCATTTCCTCCAAGGGCAAGGTCACTATTCAAGATCGAAAGTCTCCACTCCAGACATTCAGTGCTAAGGGCTCGCGATTCGGCGCCTATTATTTGGGCTAGTTGGAACCCGATATATTGGCGCCCCAACTCAGCCTCCTTTAATGGAAAATTGATGGAGCGCCGATGTCTCCAAAGGAAGAGTTGTCTTTGCCCCCAAGCTCGTTTTGATGGTCCCAGTTACTGGCAGCTCTGACATGCAATGACCGGTGATTGGAACACTCTTAGGTGGTTCCGCTTCATGTTAGTCCAACGAGCAAATAGAAACGTGAATACGCGCTTCATGCTCTATCAGTTTCCCCAGATATTTGGCGTCTCGACTCGAAAATCCTTGAAAGGTTCATCGATTTCAGCGTCAAAACTCCGAATCCGGCAAGTGACAGGAAGAGAACCCAGACGCCTTCCGTTAACACTATTAGACCAACGCCGATGGCAAGGCTGGCCAAGACTGTTTCTGCAATGGCGATTCTATCATGTCGAACGTCGCGGAAATACTGCCTACTTCTCTCATCACTTTCCAACCCGCTTTTTGGTGTTCGGAAAAAGAACCCCGGTTTTCCTCTGATGCCCTGCAAGAAGCCAATGCAGATGGCTGTGGTCATGCACAGGCTGGTGTAGGAGATGAGAGGGAGGAGGAGCAGGTTCTTCGCAGTCATTATCTTCTGCACGTAGAGCGCGTAAGCGCCTGAAAGGAAGAAGGTGATGAGAGGTAGTGTTACTATGGTCACATAAATTGGGCTAGCAAATATCGAGTTTGCGGGCGCGCTGAAGCCGAGGATAAGCCCGATTGCTGAGACGAACGTGACCACGATCCAGCTAAGTGCCGAGAAAGGTCCCAATAGAAAGAGCAACAGCGCGACCCTCCTCCAAGGTGAGAGCTTGCGAGATCCAAGAATTGTTCGCCAGTTTGACCTGGCGCACTTAGTCCAACCCTGGGCCACTCTCGCAACTTGCTTCTTCCAGACCTCAAGGTTCGAGGGATCTTCACCGAAGACCTTCACATCGCTCAGGTAGATGCCTCGCCATCCCGCGGAGTATATCTTGCACGAGAGGTCCGCATCGTCCACAATTGAGTCGTTCGTCCAAAAACCAACGTCTCGAAGTACAGATAATGACA
>Ga0209056_10005877_pt1 | contig 12757 bp, 10 predicted proteins | sample GraSoiAngelo_114_FD_185876 | JGI IMG/M metagenome (GOLD analysis project Ga0209056, IMG submission 185876) | Grasslands soil microbial communities from the Angelo Coastal Reserve, California, USA - 14_0903_13_40cm (SPAdes) (version 2) | ecosystem: Environmental > Terrestrial > Soil > Grasslands... | reverse complement strand
TGCTGATCGCGTTCGTGCTCATGATGATCGTCGCGCTCGCGCCGTCGCTCATCTGGCCGACGAAGAAACCGGCGGGCGGTCGGACGGTCGGACTGTCTGACAGCCTGCACAGGGCTGACTCCACGCTGGCGCGTCCTGCCGAAACGCCTCTACCGTCCAACCGTCCGACCGTCCGACCGTCCGACACAGGCCGCGTCGTTTGGGTGACATCCCCGCTGTACCGCCTCGGCTTCAGTACTCGAGGTGGCCGTCTAGTTTCCGCCGAGCTCCTGCAATACCAATCATTCGCGCCTGGTGATTCTGCGAAACCGGTGCAGCTCGTGCCGCCGGGCGACGCATTTCTCCGCCACCGCCTCGTTCTCCCCAGTGGCGACACGGTGTCGCTCGCCGATTGGGATTTCCAGCCGAGCCCCCCCCCCGACGCGCCCGGCATCGTGGTCTCTGCCGGGCAGGGCACCAAACCGTTGCGCTTCGACGCCGAGCGGCGCGGATCGCACGTCACGCTCGAGTACCGCTTCGTCCCCGACGAGTATCGCTTCGACGTGCACGGCTCCGTAACGGGACTGGGCAGTGGTGGCGCGGTATTGCTGATCGACTTGTCCGACGGATTGCGTTCCGCCGAGAAGGATTCGCTGGACGACTATCGCCATTATGCCGTGGTTACGAAGGCGTCCAAAACCGAGCGCACCGACTTTTCCGGCATTCGCCCGGGTCAGCGCGCACTGTTCAACGGTCCGTTCGAGTGGGTGGGCGTCAAATCGAAGTACTTCTTCACCGCCGCGCTCGCGTTGGAAGAGGGGCAGCCGACGTTTGCTGGAGCGATAGCGGTCGGCGGTTCCCGCAGCGGCAAAGTGGCAACACGTGCCACGGTCTCGATCACGATGCCGGTGCAGCCCGCCGGGACATTCCGCTATCAGGTCTTTACCGGGCCGCTCGATTCTCGCCATCTGTCGCGCCTCGGCCACGATCTCGACGACGCCAACCCGTACGGCGGCATCTTCCGGCCGATCATTCAGCCGGTCTCGCAAATCGTCCTCACCGTCCTGCTGTGGATGCACGAGCGCCTGAATCTCGCCTATGGATGGGTGCTGATTCTATTCGGGATTGTCGTCCGCATTCTGCTGTGGCCCTTGAACCAGAAGGCGATGGAGTCGGGGATCCGCATGCAGGCGGTGGCGCCGCTCATCAAAGAGACGCAGGATAAATACAAGAACGAACCCGAACGGCTGCAGCGGGAGATGCTGCGCATCTACAAGGAGCACAAGGTCAATCCGTTCGGCGGCTGCTTGCCCATGCTGCTGCCGATGCCGGTGCTGCTGGCGCTGTTCTTCGTGTTTGCGAACACCATCGCGTTCCGTGGTGTGCCGTTCCTGTGGCTGCCGGATCTGTCGCTCCGCGACCCGCTCAAGATCATTCCCATTCTCATGGGTCTGTCGATGTTCGCGCTGTCCAAGGTCGGGCAGATCGGTGTGCCGCCGAATCCGCAGACCAAGATGATGGTGTACTTCATGCCGGTTTTTATGACCGTGCTGTTTCTGAACTTTGCGTCGGGGCTGAACTTGTACTACGCGGCACAGAATCTCTTCAGCATTCCGCAGCAATACCTGATCGCCAAGCGCCGCCAGCGCGAAGCGCCCGTGACGGCTGGGGGAACTCGTGTGGTGACGCCCGTAAAGACCTAGACTGCTCTCCGACCCCATCGTCGCGCTGGCGACGCCACCGGGTCGCGGCGCGCTCGCCCTGATGCGTTTGTCGGGCGCCGGTTCCTTTCCCCTCGCCGCCCGCTGCCTCGATCCTTTCCGTCCTACGCCACCGCGCACGGTATTCCGCGCGCGGCTCCTGCATCCCGACTCTCGTGAGGCGATCGACGACTGTCTGGTCGCCTGTTTTCCGGCCCCACACTCCTACACGGGCGACGACCTCGTCGAGATCTCGACGCACGGCGGTCTCGTCGTGCCCGGCGCTGCGCTCGCCGCCTTCGTGGCGGCCGGTGCGCGTCCGGCGGAGCCCGGCGAGTTCACGCGCCGCGCCGTCCTCAACGGCAAGATGGACTTGCTCCAGGCGGAGGCGACCGCCGATCTCATCGATGCCGGATCGCCGGCCCAGCGGCGCCGCGCGCTGCAGCAGCTCGAGCGTGGTCTGTCCGACCGTCTGGCGGCGCTGCGCAACGAAATCCTCGAGCTCGAGGCGCTGATCGCGTATGACATCGACTTTCCCGAAGAGGATGAGGGACCGGTAAGTCCCGAGCGGGTGCGCGGTGCGTGGTCCGCGGTACGCGGTCGCGTTGGCGACCTCCTGACGACCGCGCCGGAGGGAGAGCGCCTCCGTGAGGGCGCGCTACTCGTGATCGCGGGGCGGCCCAACGCCGGGAAGTCGTCGCTCTTCAACGCGCTGCTCGGCACCGAACGCGCGATCGTCACCGAGATCCCTGGGACCACCCGTGATGCGATCGAGGCGCACGCCGTGATCGAAGGCTTTCCATTCCGCATTGTTGACACCGCCGGGCTGCGCGACTCGGACGAGCGGATCGAGCGACTCGGCATCGAAGTCAGTAGGAAGTATCTCGGGGCCGCCGATCTGGTGCTCTTCTGTGAAGAACAGGATGATCCTTCGCGAGCCGCCTTTCTCGCGCAGACCAATGCACCGGTTGTGCTCGTGCGGACGAAGGGCGATCTAACTGGGGAGGGAGTCTCTGTTGTGACGGGGAAGGGTCTCCCCGAGCTGAGACGACGCCTGGCCGAAGTGGCCTTCGGCCGCCTGCTCGCCCTCGGCGATGTCGAGCCGGTGGTGACGCGGGCGCGGCATCGCGCCGCGCTGGAGCGCGCCCTTGCCGAGCTGGATGCGTTCTGGTCGGCGCGCACGGGGGGAGTGGATGCGGCAGCGACGGCGACTCATCTCCGCGCCGCGGTGCTGGCGCTCGACGAGTTGATTGGGGCGGTTACGCCAGAGGATGTGCTCGACCGCGTGTTCGCGGCGTTCTGCGTGGGGAAGTGAGCGCCTCGATCATCGTGCGCGCTTTGGCGAGCGTCTCCTCGTACTCCGCGGCGGGCTCGGAGTCCCACACGATGCCGGCGCCCGCGTGGAAGGTCGCGCTCCCGTCGCGCAGCACGATCGTTCGGATCGGGATGTTGAAGTCCATCGCGCCGGTCGCGGAGACGTAGCCGATCGCGCCGCAGTACAGACCGCGCGGTGCCCGCTCCAATTCCGCGATGATCTGCATCGCACGAATCTTCGGTGCTCCCGTCACCGATCCGCCGGGGAACGCCGCCCGCAGCAAGTCGAACGCGTCGGCGCCGTCCGCCAGCTGACCGGTCACCGTCGATACGAGATGGTGCACCGTGGGATGCGACTCGAGCGCCAATAACGTGGGAACGCGCACCGACCCCGGGACGCACACCTTGCCGAGATCGTTGCGGAGCAGATCCACGATCATGACGTTCTCGGCGCGCTCTTTTTCGCTCTCCAGCAGGTCGCGCGCCAGAGCACTGTCTTGGTCCGGCGTCGTCCCGCGAGGGCGCGTCCCCTTGATGGGCCGGGCCTCCGCGGCGCGCGTCGTGGCATCGAGCTGCAGAAAGCGCTCGGGTGAGATGCTCGCGACCTGAGCGCCAGCAAACTCCAGGTAGGCCCCGAACGGCGCGGGATTGCGGGCGCGCAAGCGGCGATACAGTCCCAGTGGCGAGCCCATGAACGGCGCGTGAAAGCGCTGCGACAAGTTGACCTGATAGACGTCGCCCGCGGCGATGTAGTCGCGTATGCGCGCGACCGCTCCCTCGTACTCAGCTCGCGTGAAGTTCGATTGGGGGACGGGGGAGGGGGGAGGCGGGACGGGGCGGTGACCCTCGGGTCCCGGCGCGCCGAGCCGGTCACGGACCCAATCGAGCCGTTCGCGCGCGCGCCCATCCCCCCTCCCGCGTCCCCCGTCCCCAATTCCCGTGGAGATGATCCAGGCCCGGCCCTCAAGGTGATCCCACGCCATCACCCAGTCGTAATCGGCGAGCGCCACGTCCGGGATCTGCGGCGTCAGGCGGTCCGCCGTCGGTCGCGCGACGCGCTCCAGCTCCGCACCCCAGTCGTAGCTGACGTAGCCGGCAATGCCGCCTTGGAACGGCGGCAGGCCCGCGAGTGGACGGTGCGGATGGCCGCGCAACATGTCACGCGCCGCTTCAGGCGTGCGCGCGACGGCCACCGGATCGGCCGCGAGGAACGAATACCGGCTCAGCGCGCCTTGCGCCGAGCTATCGAGAAAGAGGAGGTAGGGAAGTCCGCTGAAGCGGACGCAGGTGCCAAACGGGTCGGGAGTAGGGACAAGAGGTAGGACGAGTGTCACGATCCCACGAACTTCTTGGTCGTCCCCCGCAGCGCGCTCTTACCGGGTTGCGGGCGCCACAGCGCCGTCTGCTCGATGAGCCCGGCCAGCTCCATGTCGCTTGCGGTGACGCCGCCCGCGCTGTGCGTCCAGAGCTTGACCTGCACCTTCCCCCAGCTCACGGCGAGATCGGGATGGTGGTCGGCGGCTTCGGCGAAGAACCCGATCGCGTTCACGAGCATCAGTGTGGTCGGCCAGCCGTCGGTCTGGTAGTCACGCACGATCGCTCCCCCCCCGTTCTCGAGCCGCCAGCCGGGCAGGCTCTTCAAGCGATCGCCGATTTCGGCGGGCGACAGTTTAGTCGAGGGTTTCACGGTAACTCGCTGACTGGCCAAAGTTCTCCTCCACTTCCACCTCGATCGCCTTGAGGTGCACCGAGCCGATCTCGGCGCGGACACGGCCGGCGAGATACTGCGACAGCATCTCGACCGTCGTATTCGGGATGGGCAGGATCACGCAATCGCGTGCGGGGAAGACATAGCGCGGCTGGCCGTCGAATGCCACCCGCACGCTGCCGTTCTCCTCGGAGATCGTGAGCTTGGGGTTGTCGCGGGGCAACAGCACGCGGTGATCGAGCTCGTCGGTCAGGCGCCGCATCAACTTTTTCACGGCCGCAAAATCGACCACGAACCAGCTATCCTTTTCGAGCCCGCCTTCGACGATGACGCCGGCCCGATAGTTATGGCCGTGCAGCGTCTCGCAGCGGTGACCGGCGAACGTAATGAAGTGCGCCGCGGCGAAGACGAGGTCTTCCTTCGTGAGTGCTACTTTGAATTCGCCGCGGGTCCCCATACTCCGGATAATCTACTCGGGGGGAGTAGCCTCGCCTGTCGCCACGCGCCACACCTCATCCGCCAGCCATTCCAGCCGCTGCTGGGCGTAGTCGAGCTCCGCCGGAGTCATGCTCTTGGCGCGGCGGGCGATCTCTCGCGTATGGCTGAGGAGCTCATCCAGGACCTCGCGCAGAGGCTGATTATGGCGGCGCTCCGGGACATGCGACGTGGGGGAAGCGGGCTTCTTGCCGCGCGGGCTCACGCCGTTTGGATACCCGAGGCCCGATCGTCCGCCAGGCGCAGCTCCTCGACTGCCGCTCGCACGGTCGACGCGGCGCCGTGCTCGGCGAAGTAGTTCTCGACCAGGCGGAGGCCGAGGTAGTAGCCGGAGCGTTCGGGCAGCACCTTGCCCGCGAGCAGCCGGGCGGCCGGGCTCATGCCGCCGGACAAATAGCGCAGCCGCAGGCCCAGACCCGTCGAATCGAGGTCAGCGGCCGAGGCGCGGCGCAGGAAAGCGTCCAGCTCGCGCAGCCGGCGATACTGCCGCCGGTTATAGCCGAAGTATTCCCACGGCTCGAAGCCGGGCGCGACCGCTTGGGAAGCGGCAATCGCCACGCCTTCGTTGACAACGAGCTCACGCAACGTCGCCCGCGAGCCGATCTCCCAGCCGTCGTAATAGCCCCCCCCGCTCCCCCCCAGCTCCCCCACGAGACGCCGCATCGCCGCGCGACTGGAGGGCGCCGTGTAGCGCAGCGCGTGTGCCACTTCGTGCGCGATCCACAGCGGCAACAGCTCAGGCGCGAGGCCCATGCCGTACGTCTGCGCGTTCGCGCGGCCGGTGAAATGCTCGAGGCAGACGAACGCGATGCCGCGCCCGCCCACGACCAGCTCGCCGGCATTCGCCGCGCCCACGCCGACCGTCAGGTAGAGGTCCAGCGGACAGTCGGCCTCCAGCATTTCAGTGGCGCGGCGCAGCGCCTCTTCCGCGACCGCGACGACGTCCACGTCCTCGAGCAGCCGCTTGAGATCGGAACGATCGGCACGCAGCGCCATGTCGATGATCGGCTCGGCGTGCGGCGACTCCGGATCGAGCACGTAATTCTGCCAGTACGCGCTCAATACGGGACGATGGCGATCGAGATACTCGTGGTACGCCGCGGAAGGATCTGGCGCGGCCAGCGTTGCGAGGAATTCTGGAACAAGATTGACGAGCATTGCGCTGGTTGCCGCCCCAATTTGGGACCGCGTCCAGCGGATTTCAATCTCGGCCGTTACCGGCTCCGACTTGACACTATGCCTTTGGTGGCGTACGCAACCGGCGGCTGATTTCGGTCAGGAACTTGCGCTCGGCAGGCGTCAGACTATCCACGCCGCTCGCGATGATCTTGTCGAGCACGCGATCGATCTCGGCGTTGGCCCGCGCGTCCGGCTCGCTCCGCGACTTGGTGCGCTGCGCGGAGGGAGGGATCGCCCCGCTGCGGCTGACCCGGGGCGGCTGCGACACCAGCACGCTCGACTCGGAGTATTGCCGTCCACGCCGTTGACCGCGCGTCGCCCACCAATCCTGACCCTTGAGATAGAGCAGCGCCGTGGCCACACCGCCGAGGTGGGCGATGTGGGCAATGCCGTCGGTCGCGCCCATCAACGCCAGCGCCAGATCCAACCCGATCAGGAACGTGACGAGCCATTTCGCTGCAATCGGGTCTGGGAGGGGGAAGATGAGCACGGCATCGTTGGGCCAGTACCAAGCGAAGGCAACCGCCACGCCGAGGACTGCGCCCGACGCGCCGATGATCTGTTCCACCGGCACCAATTGCCTCAGAATGAACGACGACGCCGCCCCGCCGATACCACAGAGGAGATAGAAGAGGACGAACACGCGGCCGCCCATCCGGTCTTCGACCGATGGGCCGAAGAAGAAGAGCATGAGCATGTTGAGCACGAGGTGCAAAATCCCCGCGTGCAGGAACATGTAGGTGACGAAGGTCCAGGGTTGGTTCCAGACGGTCAGCGGGGCAAACGCGAACGCTTTGGCGAAGTCCGGATTCGTCGCGAACAGCGTATTCTGAACCAGGAACACGAACAGGTTGGCGACGAGCAGTCGCCTCACCCATGTGGTCAAACCGAACATCCGCTGCGGGCCCATCTGTTCTCCTACGTGTCCTTTAGGGCGTCTGGTTTTTTATCCCCCCTATCCGGCCCTGTTGTTCCGGGCCAGGCTCGCGATACGCTCACAGAGCTCCGCAAAGGGGATGCCCGCCGCCTGCGCGGCCTGAGGGAACAGACTGGTGCGGGTCATTCCCGGCAGGGAGTTGGCTTCAAGACAGAAGATGTCTCCCTCGGAACTCACCCGGAAGTCGATCCGTGAGTAGCCGCTGAGCTTCAAGGCGCGGTGCGCCATCAGCGCATACTCCTGCAATTGTCGGGCTAGCATCGTATCGATCTTCGCGGGGAAGGTCTCTTCCGACATTCCGGGTGTGTATTTCGTCACATAGTCGAACAACTCGTGCTTGGAAACGATCTCGCCGACTGGCAGGGGCACGTCCCCCAGCACCCCTACGGTCAGCTCACGCCCCGGAATGAACTGTTCAGCCATGACCTCATCGTCATAGCGTTCCGCCAGCTTGACCGCATTCTCCAAGTCTTGTGCCTTCTTTACCAGGGTCAAGCCGACAGAGGAGCCCTGTTTGGAGGGTTTGATGATCACGGGCCAGCCCAGGCCGGTGGTTACGTCGTCCGGCCCGACTGGGGCCATAAACCACGCCGGGACGGGCACACCAGCTGCCCGGAACAACCGCTTGGACAGGTCCTTGTCCATCGCCAGCGCGCTGGCGAGCGGTCCGCTGCCCGTATAAGGCACCCCGATCACGTCGAGCACGGCTTGCAGGGTGCCGCCTTCCAGGGCGCCACCGTGCACCGCGAGGTAGAGCACCTCGGCATTCCGCACCGGCTCGAGCTCACCAAGCTGCTCCGACAGCATCCGCCGCTCGCGTTCGGCCAAGGCGTCCACGCTCGGCGGCGTGAGGCCGACCTCGCCACCGAGCAGCTCACGCTCGCCGCGCTCGTCCAGGAGGCCGCCGGCGAGGTCTACGACCTGGACGTCGTGCTTGCGGCTGCGGAGCGCGGCGACGATCTGGGAGGCACTTGCGAATGCGACGGCGCGCTCCGCCGTCGCGCCACCCGTGAGGACCGCGATACGCATCAGCGGATGCCTGCCAGCTGGTGCAGCAAGTCGTAGCGCGTGACGATGCCGACGACCTTGCCGTTGCGCCCCCCCCGCACCAACGCCGCCGGCGTTGTGCGCGACAGCAGCGTGGTCAGCAGCGCGACGGGCGACTCGCTGTCCACGACCGGGAATGGTGCGTCCATCACGTCCCGCACGGCGCTGTCGAGGATCTTCGGCTGTCCGATCGCGCGGGCCATCAGCGCCTGCTCGGAGATGGCACCCACGCCGTCCTCGCCGTCCAGCACGGGTAGCTGCGACACGTTGTACGTCGACATCAGATTGAGCGCCTGCCTGACGGATGCTTCGGGTGTCACATGTATTAGCGGCGGCGCGTCGCTGTTCTTGGCAGCCACGAGCCGGCCCACCGTCGGCCGCTCGTCGTCGATGAGCTGGTTCTCGCGCAACCACTCCTCGTTGTAGACCTTGCTGAGGTAGCGCTCGCCCGTGTCGGCCAGCACGGTCACGACCAGCGCTTTGGCGTCGTCCAGCCGGCGCGCCACATCCAGCGCCGCCACGATGTTCACGCCGGTGGATCCACCCACGAACAGCCCTTCTTCTCGAGACAACCGGCGGGCCATCTGCATCGCGTCCTTGTCGCTCACGACCACCCATTCGTCGATCACATCCCAGTGCAGCGACGTGGGAATCTTGTCGCCGCCGATGCCCTCGACCTTATAGGGCTGGCCGTCGCTCTGCTTACGGGTCTTCGCGTAGTCGGTGTAGATCGACCCCGCCGGATCGCCCGCGACCACGCGGATTTTGGGATTCTTCTCCTTCAGATACTTCCCCGCGCCGCTGACCGTGCCACCGGTGCCGGGCGCGCAGACGAAATGCGTGACCTTGCCGTCGGTCTGCTCCCAGATCTCCGGTCCCGTCGTGTGATAGTGCACGTCGGGGTTCACGGGGTTGTAGTGCTGGTCGGCGAAGATCGCGTTGTCATGCGCCGCTGCGATGGCGCGGCCCTTCACGATGTAGTTGTCGGGGTGATCGGGGGGCACCGCGGTCGGGGTGATGATGACCTCGGCGCCGAGGGCGCGCAGCAGCCGCGCCTTCTCCTGCGACATTTTGTCCGGCATCGTGAAGATGCAGCGATAGCCTTTTACGGCCGCCGCGATGGCCAATCCCACGCCGGTGTTTCCCGACGTCGCTTCGACGATCAACCCGCCCGGCTTCAGTCGTCCCTCGCGCTCCGCCGCCTCGATCATTGCCAGACCGATGCGATCCTTCACCGAGCCGCCGGGATTGAAGAACTCCGCCTTCGCGTACACCGGCGTGCGGATCCCGCGCGTGACCTTGTTGATCCGGATCAGTGGGGTCCAGCCGATCGTCTCGAGGACGTTGTCGTACGGCTTAGTGTGCTGTGGCACTCGTATCCGTGCGCGCCTTCGTCGTGTCCGGAGGAGCCTTCGTGGTGTCAGCTCGCGTGCTGTCGACGCGGGTCGTATCCGGCTTGGGTCGAACCACGGGCGGGCGCGGTCTGGGTCTCGCGGGCGGAGGCGCAGCAGCCGGTGGCGGCGTGGGTGCGGACGTCGGGGGCAGCGTCACCGTCCCGGTCCCCGTACGTGTCGTGCCCACCTGGCGAAACTCGACCGGCTGGAGGAACGCCGTCGCTACGGGGACGCCGTGCCGCTTCGCCGGTGCGAATCGCAGTGTGGTCGCACCGGCTAGCGCAGCGGAATCGAGCGCCGGGTAGCCGCTCGGCTCTGCCACACGAGTGGACTCAGGAAGCAACTTGCCCGTCGAGTCGACGAAGAGCCGCAGCGTCACGTCCCCTTCGACTTTTTGCTCGAATAGGGCCACCGGATAGGCGATGGGCACGTCGGGGTTGAGCGCGACCGGCGCCTCCGACTCGGGCGGCGGTGCGGCCTGGCTCGCCTGTGCGCCCGACTGCGGTGACGAACCGCGGCACGCTGTTAGGACGAACGCCACGAGCAACAGCGATCGCACCTCAGGAGCCTCCATCTTTCCGCCGTTTCTGCCATGCCGCGAGTCGATTCAGGGCATCGAGCGGCGATAACGCGTTGACGTCGAGACCGTCGAGCTCGAGGAGGAGCGGATCAGGTGCTGGAGCCGCGAACAAGCCCAGCTGTGTGGCATCGAGCGGTGAAGGCGGTCGCTGCGTCGCCACGTGATGACCAGCCTCCAGCAGCTTGAGTACCTGCCAGGCGCGCGTCACGACCGGGGCGGGGAGTCCCGCGAGCCGGCCCACGTGAATCCCATAGGAGCGGTCGGCGCCACCCGGCTCGAGCCGGTGCAGGAACACGATTTCCTCGCCGACCTCGCGCACCGCGACGTTGAAGTTGCGAACGTGCTCGAGTTCCTCGGTGAGCTGCGTCAGCTCGTGATAATGCGTCGCAAAGATCGTCTTGCACCCGATGCTGTTGTGCAGGCACTCGGTGACCGCCCAGGCGATCGCGACGCCATCGTAGGTCGATGTGCCACGGCCGATCTCATCGAGCAGCACCAGGCTCCGGCCCGTAGCGGCGTGCAGGATCGCGCTCGTCTCACTCATCTCGACCATAAAGGTCGACTGGCCGCGCACCAGGTTGTCGGACGCGCCGACGCGCGTGAAAAGACGATCCACGACGCCTATGGTCGCACGGCGACAGGGTACGAAGGATCCGATCTGCGCGAGCACGACGCAGAGTCCCACCTGACGGAGCAACGTGGACTTGCCGGCCATGTTGGGCCCGGTGAGGAGCACGACTCGACCTGCTTCATCGAGCGTCACGTCGTTGGGGATGAACGCTTCGCGCGCCATCATTCGCTCGACGACGGGATGCCTGCTGCCCTCGAGCTGCAGCGCGAACTCGCTCGTGACCTCCGGCCGCACGTAACGCTCGCGCTCGGCGACGTCGGCCAGCGCGGCCCAGACGTCGAGACGCGCGAGGTGACCAGCGGTCGCCTGGACCCTGGCGATCACATCTCCGACGCGGCGCCGCAGCTGGTCCAGCACTTCCGCCTCGCGTGCGGCGATGCGCTCCTCGGCACCCAGGACCTTGGCTTCGTACTCCTTCAGATCTGGCGTGACGTAGCGCTCCGCACCGGTCAGCGTTTGGCGCCGCTCGTAATCGGCCGGGACGCGGTCGCGATGGGTGTGCGTGACCTCGATGTAGTAGCCGAAGACCTTGTTGAATCCGACCTTGAGCGACCCAATACCCGTGCGCTCCCGCTCGCGTGACTGCAGTGCGGCGATGTACTGCTTCCCGCCATCGCGCGCGGCCTTCAAGTCGTCGAGGTGAGCGTCATACCCCGGCTTGATCGCGTCGCCGTCATCGAGCTGAGCGGGTGGGTGCTCGACGAGCGCGCGCGACAGTTCCTCTGCGATGTCGGTGAGCAAGTCGAGCTCGTGCGCACTCGTTTCGAGCAGTGCGGATCGCTCGCGGCCCTCAAAGCCGCCGAGTGCGCCGGCCACGTCCGGTAACCGCAGGATCGAATCGCGCAGGGCGCCCATCTCGCGCGGCGTCGCCCGTCCGAGCGCGGCCCGTCCCGCCAGGCGCTCGAGATCGCGCACGCCGTCCAGTGCTTCGCGCAACCGCTCCCGGCCGCGGCCGTCGCCGACCAGCACCCCGACCGCATCCAGCCGCGCATTGATGGCGGCGGGGTCCACCAGCGGCGCCAGCAGCCACCGGCGCAGCAGCCGGCCGCCCATCGGGGTCAGGGTGCGGTCGAGGACTTCGAGCAGCGTGGCGCCCTCGGCACCGGCGCGCAGCGGCTCGATGAGCTCGAGATTGCGCCGCGTCATCTCGTCGAGCGGCAGCACATCGCCACGCCGTACGATGGTGGGATGGGCCAGGTGAGGCAGGCCGCCAGGCTTGAGCTCGCGCGCGTAGCGCAGCAGCGCACCGGCGGCGCCGATAGCCGGCCGGTCCTCCGCGCTGACGCCCAGGCCATCGAGCGAGGCGACGCCGTAGGTCCGCATCAGATCCTCGCGCGCGAGCTCCGCGTCGAACTCCCAGGCTTCGCGCACGGTTACGGTGGCGCCGGGCGCCGCAATCGTCATCGCTGCAGGCAGTACCACCTCGCGCGCCTCATAGCGGGCGACTGCCGGGTCGAGCTCAGCGGAAGGCACCACTTCGAGGATCAGCTCCCCGGTGGTGATGTCCAAGGTTGCGAGCCCCGCGGCCGTGCCGCGGGGATCAACCGCTACCACATAGTTGTTGCGGTTCTTGACCAACCAATCATCAGTCAGCACGGTGCCGGGCGTGACCGTCTCGACCACAGCTCGGCGGACGACGCCTTTGGCCAGCTTGGGATCTTCGACCTGCTCACAGATTGCGACCCGATGCCCCTTGGCGATGAGACGCCGGAGGTATTCGGTCGCGGCCTTCACGGGAACGCCCGCGAGCGGCACCTCGGCAGCACCGCCGTTATTGCGTGAGGTGAGGGTCA
>Ga0209056_10005875_pt1 | contig 12761 bp, 14 predicted proteins | sample GraSoiAngelo_114_FD_185876 | JGI IMG/M metagenome (GOLD analysis project Ga0209056, IMG submission 185876) | Grasslands soil microbial communities from the Angelo Coastal Reserve, California, USA - 14_0903_13_40cm (SPAdes) (version 2) | ecosystem: Environmental > Terrestrial > Soil > Grasslands... | reverse complement strand
CTCGAGACTAAATGCTTCCACTGCGAAACTGGCGAGGACGCTGCCGTATATCATTGCTTTGCGTAAATCGGTGAACGTCACTTTCCCTCCCACTGTGCCCGCGATATATCCCGCAATCCCACCCGCAAATGTGTCCCCTGCTCCAGTCGGATCGTGAATGTCTTCCAGCGGATACGCGCCGCAGCTGAAAAATTCGTCTTCGCCAAAGAGCAATGCGCCGTGCTCACCTTTTTTGATCGCGACATAGCGTGGGCCGAATTTGCGAATGCGACGGCCTGCCTTGATCAAGCTTGTCTCTTTCGTCATCTCCCTCGCTTCGCTATCGTTTAGAATGAGAAGATCGACACGCGACAGCAAGGCATCCAAGTCCGCACGCGTTGTTTCGATCCACAAATCCATCGTATCGGCCACGACAAAGCGCGGCTTTTCCATTTGATCGAGCACGTGCGCTTGCAACGTCGGCGCGATGTTGGCGAGCAAGACAAAATCACTCTTCCGATAAGATTCTGGCAATTTCGGTTGAAAATTCTCGAAAACATTCAGCGCTACCGAACGCGTCTCGCGCATGTTTAAGTCCCACGAATATTCACCCGACCAGCGGAAAGTCTTTCCGTCCACACGCTGCACGCCTTCCGTGTCGATCTTGCGCGATTTCCAAAAGTCGAACTCGGATGCCGGGAAATCGCGGCCGACGATCCCGACAAGTTTTACCGGCGAAAAGAAACTCGCCGCTACGGCAGCGTACGAGGCCGAGCCGCCTAACAAATCACTGTGCTCTTCGACCGGGGTTTTGACCGTATCGAGTGCAATGGAGCCGAGGACGAGAACAGACATGATCAAAATGTCGAATGTCGAATGTCGAATGTCGAAGCAAGCAATTGCTTAGCGATGCGTGCATATTCGGCGAGGTTGGGCGCTTTGAGCAAGCCGGAGACGAGCGCGACGCGCCGCGCGCCGGCCGCGATGACCCGCTCGAGGTTGTCGATCTTTATTCCGCCGATGCAGAAGATTGGCAGCCTGACAGCGACATGCACGCGGTTGATCTCGTTCAGACCGATTGGTTGATAATCGGGTTTGGTGGGCGTTGCAAAAACCGGACCGAACCCGATGTAATCGGCGCCTTCGCGCTGCGCCGCGAGTGCTTGCTCAAAGCTGTGTGTCGATTTCCCAACCAACAAATCTCGCCCCGCCTTTTCCCGGGCCACGGCAACCGAATCATCATCCTGGCCAACGTGCACACCTTCGAGCGGAACGCTTTGGGCGACCGCCGCGTGATCGTTTATGATCAGCGGTACATCGGCGCGACTTGTAATCGTATGCAGCTTGCCCGCGATCTCTGTGAGACACTCCAGCGTCTGTGCTTTTCCGCGAAGCTGAATCAGGTCCACTCCACCTTCGATCATGCCGTTGACTACACGGCGCCAATCTAAGATATCAACATAACTGAGATCTAAGATACCGTAGAGCCTGCAATCGCTTAGATTTCGCAACGTGCTTATTCGTGCAGCCGGCGGCCGGGCGCATGCCTCAGCTCGAAATTGTCCGAGGCCATCACTCGCTCGACAAAACCGGTATCGTATTTCCCATCACGGAATTCCGCGCTGCGCATGATAGCGGCATGAAACGGGACCGTCGTTTTAATTCCGGTAATGTAGTACTCGTCCAGAGCTCGCCGCATGCGATCGATCGCGGATGTGCGGGTGGCGCCGACGGTGATTATTTTCGCGATCAACGAATCGTAATACGGCGGCACGATGTAGCCGGTGTAAGCATGCGAATCGATTCGAACACCGCGGCCACCGGGCGCGTAGTAAAAAGCGATTCGCCCCGGGGATGGCTGAAAATCTTTGGCCGGATCTTCGGCGTTGATGCGACACTGGATCGCGTGGAGCCGCGGGGTCGGGTGCGCGACGTGTGGCGAGAGCGGCTGACCGGCGGCGATCCGGATCTGTTCCTTTACCAGATCACAACCGTAAACCTCTTCCGTGATGGTGTGTTCGACCTGGATACGGGTATTCATCTCGATGAAATAGAAATGTCGATCCGCATCAACCAGAAACTCAATCGTGCCCGCATTCTCGTAGCCGACGGATTTCGCGAGTTTGACCGCGGCATTTCCCATTTTCTTGCGAAGCCCCGTGTTCATAAGCGGTGACGGGCATTCTTCGATCACTTTTTGGTTACGCCGTTGAATGGAACAATCTCGCTCGCCCAGATGAACAACGTGGCCATGCCGATCGGCCACGATTTGAAACTCGATGTGATGCGGATTGACGATGAGCTTCTCGATATAGACTTCGCCATTTCCAAAAGCTTTCTCGGCTTCGTGACCCGCGCCGTGAAAACCGGCGATGAGACTCGGCTCGTTGTGCGCGGTGCGCATGCCGCGACCGCCGCCGCCAGCCGCCGCTTTGATCATCACCGGATAACCGATTTTCTTCGCGACCCTAACGGCGTCCTTCTCCGTCTCTACGATTCCATCGCTTCCCGGTGTTATCGGCACGCCGGCTTTGCGCGCGAAGGCACGCGCGGAGTTCTTGTCACCCATGGCCTGCATCGCGCGTACGGAGGGCCCGATGAATTTTATCTTGCAGCTTTCACAGACTTCGGCGAAATGCGCGTTCTCGGCGAGAAAACCGTAACCAGGATGGATCGCATCGACATCGCCCACCTCGGCCGCGCTCATGATACGGTCGATTTTCAGATAACTCTCGGAGCTGGGCGCAGCGCCGATGCAGATCGATTCGTCCGCGAGCTGAACGTGCAGCGAATCGACGTCCGCCTCGGAATACACGGCTAGCGTGCGGATGCCGAGCTCCTTGCATGCGCGGATGATGCGCAGCGCGATCTCGCCGCGATTGGCAATGAGGACTTTTTCAAACATGCACTGCTCCCGCAAAGCGAGCGGGCCGCGTCGATCACCGGACGCGGAAGAGGACCTGACCGAACTGCACCGGCTTGCCGTTCTCGGCCACGACTTCCGCAATCACGCCGCTCGTTTCCGCTTTGATTTCATTCATCACTTTCATCGCCTCGATAATGCAGACCACGGTCTCCTCGGTCACAGTTTTTCCAACATCGACAAATGGCGGCGTGTCCGGTGAGCCGGCGCGAAAGAACGTCCCCACCATCGGCGAAACGATATCGTTGAGCGTCGTTGTTTCAGTTGTGGGAGACACCGCTGTGGGCGGACTGTTTGCAACCGCTGTCGTTGGAGATGGCGAGACAGTTGCCGGCGGCAAAACGACCGGTTGATCGCCGGCGCCTTTCTGCAACTTGAGACGGAAGCCGTCCTTTTCCATCTCGAAGACCGAGAGGTCGTTCTTTAACATCAAATCGATGATGGCTTTTATGTCTTTGAGTTCCAAGGCGCGCTCCTATGGTCGAGGCTGAGACGTTTAGGTAAAGCAGTTTTGCCGGAGAGGTCAAGTAAACGCTCAACGCTACTATAGCGGCGGTCGTCTCCGACCGTCGAACTTATTGCTAGTGGCAGGAATGTCGCGTGTAAATCCTTTTTTGTAGCCGCCTCCGCCGCTCAGCGGGCTGAATTAGCCGCGGTCACCGGCCAAGATCTACTAAATGTTTACGACCCTTTCGGCTCTCGCTTGGGCGGCTCAGCGATTCAACCAATCAACGCTTTGAGGATTCAAATGACTTTCTGCTTCCCGACAAAACGTCGGAATCGCTTACAAAATGTCGGTATCACTTACAGTTTCTATCAAGAATTGTCTGGAAACTGGGTTTGAATTTATTTATTTATCAAATCATTAAATATTGATAGTAAATGTCTTATGATACACTATCGAGCCTTGAGCTGAAAAACTGGCGCGACACTTGCTAGCTGATTGGCCATAATCAACATAATGAGAAGCTAACATAATGACAATGATAAACCTAACAAAGTGGGCGGTTGTGATCGCATGCGCCGGCTTTATGGCGTTCACCGTGCAGCCAGCCAAAGCAGACTCAATAACCTTTGACCTTACTACTGGGAATTCTGCCATCTCCGGGTACCCCGGGCCTTACGCCAGCGTGCTCGTCAATAGGACGAGTACGACCACCGCCACAATCACCTTCACGTCCCTGACAAACAGTGGGAAAATTTACCTATTTGGAGACGGGAGTACCGTTGCTGTCAATGTGAACGCGGCTTCGTGGACACTTGGCCCTGTTGCGGGGTCAAACGCGGGTACGGGATTCACCCCGGCGACCTACAGCAATGCTGGAAGTCAAAATGTAGACGGGTTTGGAATTTTTAATCAAACAATCGACAGCGACGACGGCTATACACACTCGTCGGACACTGTGAGTTTCAGCCTGACTGACACGTCCGGCACTTGGGCTAATGCGATGGCTGTCCTGCTCGCGAACGACCGTGGCTCTTTAGCGGCGGCTCACATCTTCGTTACAGCATACCCTGCCAACGCTGCAAACGGCGCACTTGCTACCGGTTTCGCTGGCAATGGTACTACTACTGATGTCCCCGATAGTGGCAGCACAGTGTTGCTCCTTGGAGCCGCGCTTTCGGCTATCGGCCTGGTTCGCCGCAAATTGAGCTAGGGGCGATTTTTCCCGCTCCTCCTTAACAGGAAACTCCACCAAACACCGCCGATGGAAATCGGTGGCGTTCTTCTTTGCTGCAAACATATAGTATGAAGCCTTTGCACTAAGAAGGCATTGGGGGCCCCATCTTTAGGCGTCGCTGCCCGCTCGCCAAAACCCTCGGAGTGCCACCCATGGGCGACAGTGCGCGGTGGATGTGCGAACCGAACCGTGGTAGACCACTGCCAGATCGCAGATTTATATTGGCGCGTGATCTCATGAGCGACCCTCGGACGCGTTCTCCGGCCAACTTCGCCATTGTCGATGAAACGGACGACTATCTGGTGGTCGATAAACCGCCGTTTCTTCTCACGCACCCGACCAAACCAGACCCTCAACCGACACTTTGGAATGAACTGCGCGAGCTGCTCGCATTTGAAATTACGAACGGCGGTCAAGTTTCGATTGTGAACCGTTTGGATCGTGAGACGAGCGGCCTGGTGTTAGTCGCGAAAACTTCCGCTGCGGCGCGGCGCTTCGGACTGCTCATGCAACAGCGACGATTGCACAAGGAATATCTCGCGATCGTCCGGGGCTGGCCGGAATGGGAAACCAAAATCGTCGATGCGCCGATGGATCGACAAGGGAAACACGGGAAGTCCGAGATTTGGCTCAAGCAGATGATTCATCCCGCTGGCGCGGCGTCGCAAACTGAGTTTCGTGTCGAGCAACGATTCACAAGACCGACATCGTCCGGCGACAAATTCAGTTTGATCCGCGGGATCCCACGGACTGGACGAACTCACCAGATCCGCGTGCATCTTAGTTTGCTCGGCCATCCGATTGTGGGCGACAAAATTTATGGACCGAGTGAGCAACTTTACCTTCAGTTCATCGAAACCGGGTGGACACTTGAACTCGAGTGGCGATTGCTTTTGCCGCGACAGGCATTGCATTCGTCGAAACTGGCGATTGGGAGCGAACACGAGTGGACAAGCGCGCTGCCCATCGATCTTGCAGAATTCTGTGGCGGCAATCTGTGACCGTCGCCGTTCTCTCAGGAGAAAGTTTGCGACGGCCGCAGATCGCCGCTAGAGATTCTCGAATGAAAATGCTCCCCGCCTTTTCTGCTTTCGCGCTTCTCTGCGCGTGCTCACAAGCGTTCGCCGGCACGCCAGTACCGAGCGGCACGGCGCCGGCTGATGAATTCAACCCGCAACAGTTCGAACTCGCGTTCCAATCCGGCTATTTGTTCGGTGTCATAAATCCACCGCGCAATTATGAAATCGGCGCTCTCTTTGTGACGGGGCGCGTTCGTTGGGGCGTCGTGCAAAGTGACAGCTGGATTCGCGGTTATCAGCAGTTTTACGTCAGCGTAATCGCGGAGCCGATTTTTCGCGGCATCGAGAATCATTATTTCGGACTTAACTTCGGCGGGCGTTACAACTTCGTTCAACCCGGCAGGCGGCTGAATCCGTACATTTCCGGCGGGCTAGGTTTGGGCTGGATCGACAGCCACCCAAATATTCCCGGCGGCCAGGGACAGGATTTTACGTTCAACATTTTAACCGCGGCCGGCGTTTCCTACAGCGTGAACAAAAGTTGGAAGATCGACATCGGCGTTCTTTACCAACATCTCTCAAACGGTGGCCAGACCGATCCGAACCCGAGCCTGAATCTCATTGGGCCGCAGATCGGGGTGACATATTCGTTCTGACATTTCCTTAGATTTTTTATGAACCCACCCGAAGAAAACATCCTGGTCATCAAACGCAGTTTGTTCGACCAGCTCGGCAGTTTTCATGGGCTCAACTTTGAGCCGCGAAGATATTTGGACGCGCTGCTTTCGCGCGGGAACAATTTTTTCCTGCCGCGCGCTCAGGCGGAAAACAATCCGACGCACAAGCAGATTGTTCCGTACGCGATTCTTGCGTTTAAAGATAAGGTGCTTTATTACGTGCGCGGTAAGAAGGCCGGGGAGCAGCGGCTGGTCGCCAAAGGCTCAATCGGGATCGGCGGGCACCTGAATGAGAGCGACGAATCGCTTTTCGCCTGGGACGAGAAGGCTTATCGCGCGGGCGTCGAGCGCGAAGTGAACGAGGAGATCAAGATCGACACCAAATTTGACGATCGGATCGTGGCGCTTTTAAACGACGACACAACGGAGGTAGGCCAGGTTCATCTTGGCATCGTGCACGTTTTCAAATTGGCCGAACCGAAGGTTGAGAAACGCGAGGCGATGATCACCAATTTGGCATTTCTCTGTAAAGACGAGTTGCTCAAACGTCGCGAATTGCTTGAGACCTGGTCGCGGATTTGTGTCGATTCACTCGAGCGTCTGCTCCTGTAGAGGCCGCTGTCCTCAGCGGCTGTGATTCGTGCTCGTGCTGACGAATCTGCCGCCGGGGACGGCGGCCTCTACAACGCAAGATCAACAATCACAGGCGCGGTCGCGGCTTTTCGTTACCGCGGCCGGCTGTAGGTGATGTTGATGCTGTCCAGTTGCCATTTGCTCACGGGCTGCGAAACGGCAATTTGGAGTGTCGCAGTCTGCTCGGCATAAATGAGATGCGCGGTAAAGAAACCCCTCGGCTCGAAAAAATGCGACTCCCACGTGATGTTCTCATCGATCTGAATTGGTTGAGCGGGCACGCCCAGTTCTTGGAACTTCGACATGACGTACTGTTGTTGCGACGGCGGGTTGTCCAGCTTCGCTTGCGGGCTCAAATGGTTGGCGAAAAACGCGGCGTCATGATTTATGGTGAGCCGCTCAATCATTTGCCGGCCGAACGCCCGCGCCTCACGATCCATTGTCTGTTTGTTATTGAAGAGCCACCAGGCCCCGCCAGCGATTATCGCGAGCAAAATAATGACAACGACGAGTCCCTGGCCCGACGTGTTAGATCGACAATCAAGTTCTGAGTTTTTCATTTAATAGCCCAAGCCCAGGCCTTTGATCACTTCGCCGTTACGAATCAACGCGCCATGCGCTTGCTTGCCGGTGTAAATGCCGAAGCGATTGCGGGCGTTGACTGTGAAGTTGACCAGATAACCGTAGAGATGCTCGCCCTCCGTCCCCAAGTCTGCCGGTTTCGGGTCGCCATTCCATTCAATGCGCGCGCTCCCCGCATCGACAAGCTGGGTTTCTAGCCACTTCGTCACGATTTCTTTGTAATTGGTGGGATAGGGTCCGTAACGAGCCACGTCGGCCGTTTCAGCTTCCGCCTTTACGTGCAGAGCTGCGCTCATTCCCACCAAAGATGCGCAAACGAACAACGCAAGCATTTTCATGAATCGAGTCTGTGCTGAGCAATCTTATTCGTCCAGCGTAATGACGCGCCGTCGATCGTCCACTTTATTGGAAGCGGTTCGCGCGCGAAAGCAATTGAGCATGCGCCAATGATCGCCAGTGTGACGGAGATTCGGCGCTTCATGATTTTGGAAACTAGCGACGCGCGGGAAGCGTCGAACGTTACGCGGAAATTCTCGATCCGCACGCGACGCTTTTCTTCTCGCGAGGATTTCTTTATTTTAATGCCGCATGATCAAGCGATTGGTTCTATTGAGGCTGACTGCTTGCCTCATCTTTGCGGTGCCAGTCGCGGCCCGTGCGCAGGAAACTCCGGCGCCAACCCCCTCGCTCCCGGCTTCAGTCGAGAAGGCAAAATGGTTCGATCCGGCCGCGGCGACACAGGCATGGCTGGCTACAGTTCCCGCCGATAAACGGGCAAAGTCAGACGCTTATTTCGAAGGCGGTTATTGGCTGATTCTTTGGAACTTTCTGGCCATCGTGGCTATCTCGATCTTTCTCTTGCAATCACGCATCTCGGCGCGGCTGCGCGATTTTGCGGAACGCACGACAGCCTTTAAGGCCATGCAGGTTGTCTCTTATGGCATTCCGTACTTCATACTCGCCTGGGTCCTCAGCTTTCCGCTCAACGCCTATGAATATTTTTTCCGCGAACATCAGTACGGTATGGCGACACAAAATTTCGCGCAGTGGTTTCGAGAAGAGTTGATCGGGCTGAGTGTGACGCTGGTGGCAGGCGCGATTCTGCTCATCGCGCTTTATGCGGTCTTTCGCCGCGCGCCGCGGGCCTGGTGGATCTGGGGCACAATCGTAGCCGTAATCTTTTCGTCGATCGGCAATTTTATCGCGCCGCTTTACGTCGAACCGCTTTTTAACACTTACAAACCGCTCGAGGACCCGGCGATCCGGAACCCGATTCTCGCGATGGCACGCGCGAATGAAATTCCGGTGACGCAAGTCTTCCAAGTCGATGCGTCACGACAGACGATAAAGATAAGCGCAAACGTCGCCGGATTTCTCGGGACAACGCGAATTGCGCTGAACGATAATCTTCTCAAGCAATGCACACTTCCGGAAATACGCTCCGTGATGGCGCACGAGATGGGCCATTATGTTCTCAACCACGGCATCAAGTTGACGCTCTACTTTGGTATTTTTTTCCTGGTCGGATTCGCGCTCACGCGTTCGCTTTTCGAAAGCGCGGTCCGACGCTGGGGAGATCGCTGGGGAGTGCGCGGCGTCGCCGATCCCGCTGGCTTGCCGCTGCTCGCGCTCATCTTGAGCGCGTTCTTTTTTGTCCTGACCCCTTTCAGCAACACGGTGACGCGGGCGACGGAACGCGAGGCGGACACTTTCGGAATCAACACCGCTCGCGAAGCCGACGGCATGGCGAAAGTCGCGCTCAAACTCGGCGTTTATCGCAAACTCGATCCGGGACCGCTCGAGGAATTCATTTTCTTCGATCATCCAAGCGGCCGGGCGCGGATTCGCATGGCGATGGATTGGAAAGCGGCGCATCTGCCGGCGGGAGATGTCGATCCAGGCGGGCCGGCGACCGGGACACCAACGCAGCCGTGAACCACCTTTCCTCTAACCCAATTCTCGCGGTCGCTGTGACGGCGCGGCCGCGGTCAGCGCAAACTTGCGACGCCGGATCAGCGCCAGATTGCGAATGTAGATTAAGGAATTCGGCAGATAAGCAAGAATTCCAACCGGGTCTCGCCGGAAGATGAAATAAAGACACATGATGATACTTCCGGCGATGCTCCAATACCAAAATGAGATCGGGATCACGCTCTCGCCCCGCCGCTCGGATGCGATCCATTGCACAAGAAAACGCATTGAGAAAGTGGCATTCCCGATCATTCCGAGCACGACCAGATAGCTCCAGTCTAGGCCGGCGAAACGGTATTCCTTCCCAACCCAGGTCACAGCGAGAATTAGTAGTGCATTCATAATCAGTTTAACGATTGCTTGACAAAAAGCTCCATCGACATCGACTTCAAAACGCGCAGATGATTCGCGCTCCAACGACCCAGCTCGATGAGAAGAATGCGCTTCATCAATGTGTCACTTCGAACAACTTGGCGGCGCCCCACGAATTAGGGTCGATCGTCGATCGGCACGACCTTTTTGCCGGCCGGTTCGCCCACGTATTCGCTTAGCGGGCGATAGAGCCGATTGTCTTCGAGCTGCTCGAGCACGTGAGCCGTCCAGCCGGCGGTTCGTGCAATCGCAAAGACCGGCGTGAAAAGATCGGTCGGAATGCCTAGCGAGTGGTAAACCGTCGCGGAATAAAAGTCCACGTTCGCGTTTAAATTTTTTTTCTGCTTCATCAACTCCGCGATCCGCTCGCTCATCCGAATCCACTTCGGCTCGCCGATCTTTTCGCTCAGCTTTACCGCCATGGCGCGTAAATGCGGCGCCCGCGGGTCGAGTGTTTTATAAACGCGATGCCCGATGCCCATGATTTTCTTTTTCTGGGCGAGTTGATTGTCGATGTACGCGTCCACTTTGTCTTCACTTTCGATCTCCTTGAGCATGTGAATGACCTCTTCGTTCGCACCCCCATGTAATGGACCTTTCAACGTGCCGATCGCTGATGTGATCGCGGAATACATATCGCTCAGGGTGGAGATCGTAACGCGGGCACTGAAGGTGGAAGCATTCATCCCGTGATCGGCGTGCAAGACGAAGGCCAGATCGAGCGTGTCGGCCGCTTCTTTGCTCGACGGTTCGCCGTTCATTAAGTAAAGAAAATGCGCCGCCTCGCTTAAATCTTCGCGCACCGGTGGCAGCGGCTGACTGTTTCGCGCCCGATGAAAATACGCCGCGATCCCGCCGATCTTTGCCGTGATGCTGCGGGCGCGTTGCTTGCCGATCTCGACCGTCGCTTCCTTGCGGATGTTTGGATCGTAAAGGCCAAGCATCGACACACCGGTGCGGATCACATCCATGGGCGCAGCATTCTTCGGCGCGGCTTTGATGAAATCGACAACGCCCTCGGGCAAACTTCGCTGACTACGCAGTTGATTCACGCAGCGCTCGAGTTCTTTGCGATTCGGCAGCTTGTTGTTCCAAAGAAGATAAACTACTTCTTCGTAACTGACTTTCCCGGCCAGCTCGTTGATGTCGTAGCCGCAGTAAATGAGCTGGCCTTTGTCGCCAATGACATCACTCAACCGCGTGGTGTTGGCGACGACGCCTTCGAGTCCGCGGGAAGTCATTCAGTGTCCGGCGATTCAAACATTGGTTCGTCGCACGCCTGCATCGGCTGTATCGATTGCGAATGGTTGAAATGGTGCAGCGTGCAGCACTTCGCGGAACTTGTCGATCTTCATTGGGCTGCGAGATACTACGTGGTACCTTCCATCCGCGCAATTAATGTGTCTGCCATGGTGGCTGGCGTTTCCGCTACCGCGATGCCGGCCGCTTTTAGTGCTGAGATTTTTCCCGCGGCTGTCCCCTTTCCGCCGGACACAATCGCGCCCGCATGACCCATGCGACGGCCCGGCGGCGCGGTCATCCCGGCGATGAAAGCGGCGACAGGTTTCTTGCAATTGTTCTTAATCCACGCCGCCGCTTCTTCTTCAGCGGATCCGCCGATTTCGCCGATCAAGATCATCGCTTCTGTCTGTCGATCTTCATCGAAGAGTTTCACCGCGTCGAGATGCGACAAACCGCCGATCGGATCGCCGCCGATGCCAATGCAGGTCGATTGGCCATGACCGCGCGAAGTCAATTGCCAAACCGCCTCGTACGTGAGCGTGCCCGAGCGCGAGATCACGCCGACGCTGCCCGGCTTGTGAATGTAACCCGGCATGATCCCAATCTTGCATGCGCCGGGAGTGATGATACCCGGGCAATTCGGACCGATGAGTCGCGATTTGCTGCCATTCATTTGCGCCTTCACACGCATCATGTCCATCACCGGAATTCCTTCCGTGATACAAACCACCAGCTCCACGCCAGCACCGACTGCTTCGAGAATTGAATCGGCGGCCGCAGCAGCGGGCACGAAAATCATCGACACATTGCAATTCGTCGTTTGGCGCGCTTCCCAAACCGTATCGAACACGGGCACTTTGCCATCGAACATTTGTCCGCCTTTTCCCGGCGTCACACCGGCCACGACATTCGTGCCGTACTCTATGCACTGCCGCGTATGAAACGCGCCCGCGCTGCCGGTGATCCCCTGAACGAGCAGCCGCGTGTTCTTATCGACTAAGACAGACATGGGAGAAATGACAAATGACGAATGACGAATGACGAAACAATGACGAAGCTAGAATGACGAAGAAATCGTGATCGCTATTTCGACTTTCCGGCTTCGTCATTGTTTCTTGCGCTTGTGGACGACTAACTTGTTCCCGTCGGGATCGCGAAACTGCGCCATCCAGCAGACCGGCGTCTCGAGTTTGTCCAAGTCGAACTTGACCCCGCGCTTTTTCAGTTTCGCGATCGCCGCATCGATATCATCGACTTCGAACGCCACCGTTGTTCCATCACGCGATGGTTTCCAATCGGGATGACAACCAACGCCAATGGTCGTCGCGCCGATATCATATTCGACCCAGGCGCCCCCCATCGCGGTTGTGCCGGGTTTCAGGTCGAGCGTTTCCTGATAAAATTTCCGGGCGCGCTCCGCGTCGGAAACTGCAATGGCGACAAATGCTACTTCTTTGATCATGGACATGGTTCTTTCTCGTTATCGGGCTTCAATTTATGGATCATTAGCTTGTTGCCGTCCGGGTCTTGCACGACGGCCATGTGGCAGCACGGCGTTTCAAACGGCTCGGCCGCGAAACGAACATGTCGATCTTTCAATCGCTTGATCGCTTCATCGAAATCTTCCACTTCAAAGGCCGCGCCTGTGCCCTGATCTGACGGTACCCATTGTTCACCGACG
>Ga0209056_10005873_pt1 | contig 12763 bp, 9 predicted proteins | sample GraSoiAngelo_114_FD_185876 | JGI IMG/M metagenome (GOLD analysis project Ga0209056, IMG submission 185876) | Grasslands soil microbial communities from the Angelo Coastal Reserve, California, USA - 14_0903_13_40cm (SPAdes) (version 2) | ecosystem: Environmental > Terrestrial > Soil > Grasslands ... | reverse complement strand
GGCGCTTCAGAATTTCCGCCGCGACCTCATAGGGACTCGTGGTGCCGGCGGCCACTTCATCGAGGCGGCGAGCCAGCAACTCCTCCGCCTCCGTCTCGTCCAACACCCACTGCCGGATCGCGCGGTTCACGACGGCGCGCGTGCGGGCTGCCAAACGACGCTTGCGACGCTCGTCAAGCTTCCCACTGGTTGCGAGATACGCGTGATGACGATCGAGCGCAGCAACGAGGTCTGCGATCCCTTCGCCTTTCGAGGCGACTGTGGTCAGCACGGGAGCCTCCCAGGAGTCAGTTGCCGCCGCCTCACCTCGCCGCCCTCCGCCGCCCTTCGCCGCCCTTGGATTATGGTGCGGCGCGATATGCGCGAACGCATTTCCCCGGCGAATGCCGAGCATCACTTCCACTTCCTGTTTCAGTTTGTCTGCTCCGGGGCGGTCGCTCTTATTGATCACGTACAGCTCCGCAATTTCCATTACCCCCGCCTTCAGCGTTTGGATGCCGTCGCCCGATTCCGGAACGAGGACCAGGATGGTCGTTTCTGCGGTCGCGGCAACGTCGAGCTCGGTCTGACCCACGCCGACGGTTTCAATCAGAATACGGTCGAAGCCGAATGCCTCGAGGACGTCGGCGACTTCCTCGGTCGTCGTCGCGAGCCCCCCCTGGGCGCCGCGCGTGGCCATTGATCGAATGAAAACCCCCGGATCGAGACTGACCGACTCCATGCGAATGCGATCGCCGAGCAGTGCGCCACCCGTGAAGGGACTGGTGGGATCGACCGCGATCACCGCGACTTTGAGTCCGCGTTCGCGATAGATGCGGACGAGCTGCTCGGTGAGTGTGCTCTTTCCCGCGCCCGGTGGCCCCGTTATGCCGATGCGATGCGTTTTTCCCTTCCCGATCCGGCCATGCACGTCCGTCAGGACGCGCTCAAAACCCGCGCGCTGATTCTCGACGAGGCTGATGGCGCGAGCGAGCGCGGCGGTGTCGCCGCGCGCCAAACCTTGGAGCACCGCATCGAGACGCATATGCTCTAAGGATAACGGCGGCTGGACCGTCACAGGAGGGTTCCGCGCAGGATCAGGCTCGCCACGGTGAAGTAAATGATAAGGCCGGTGACGTCGACCAGAGTTGCAACGAACGGCGCCGACGCGCTCGCCGGATCGAAGCCCAGGCGCCTGAGAATGAAGGGCAACAGTGAGCCGGCCATCGTGCCGAATGTCACGACGCCGATCAGGCTGCCGAACACCGTGAATGCGATCAGCAGGTAATGCGCACCGTAGATTCCGGTAATCGTGTGCCACAGTGTAATGCGGAGAAAACCGATCGCTCCCAGCACTCCCCCGAGCACGATGCCGGCAGCGAACTCGCGCCGGATGACGCGCCACCAATCGCGCAGGTGTACTTCCCCGAGCGCCATCGCCCGGATCACGAGCGTCGACGCCTGTGATCCGGAATTGCCGCCGCTCGAGATAATCAATGGCACGAACAGCGCAAGAATGACCGCCTTGGCGATCTCGTCCTGGAAGAACGCCATTGCGGTCGCCGTGAGCATCTCACCCAGAAAGAGCGCTGCCAACCAGCCGGCGCGTTTCCGCACCATCCGGCTGAATGCCACTTTGAGATAGGGCGCGTCCAGGGCTTCCATGCCGCCGAACTTCAGGATGTCCTCGGTCATTTCCGCCTCGACCACGTCGACGACGTCGTCGAAGGTGATCCGCCCGAGCAGGTACCCGTGCTCGTCCACCACCGGCACCGCCGCGACGTTGTAGCGCGCCATCAGGCGCGCGACCTGCTCCTGGTCCTGGGTCGGCTGGACTTGCACGATCGGCACCTCCATCAGATCGCGCACGAGTCGGGTGGGTGAGGAGATGACGAGCTTCGCGATCGGCACGATGCCGCGCAAATGGCCGTGCACGTCCACCGCATACACCTGATAGAGTTGGCTTTCGTCTTCGCTCTGACTGCGAATCGCCTCGATCGCTTCCGCCACGGTCGCGTCTTCGCGGACCTTCACGACGTCGGGGGTCATCAGGCCGCCGGCGGAATCCTCCGGGTACGCGAGCAACTTGTCGACGCTCGCTCGGTCGGTGACCTCGGACAGCACCGCCTCTCGTTCGCCTGCGGACAGCTCGGCGACGAGATCGGCCGCATCGTCGGTCGACAGCTCCTCGACCAACTCGGCCGCGTATTCAGGTCCGACGGCCAGCAGCAGCTCTTCGGGGTGCTCGACCGCCTCCATTTCGGCGAGCGCGCTCGACGCGATTTCGACGGGCAGCTCGGCGATCACGCGAGCCCGAATGTGCTCTTCGAGCGCCGCGAGGACGTCGGCGAGATCAGAAGGGTGAACGTGATGGGCGCGCTTGACGAAGGCCGTCAGGTCGTCGTGTTCCGCCAGCTCCTTCAGCTCGTCGAGCCGAAGATCGGGACCGCCTACGCCTTCTTCGACGGGGTCCGTCATGAGGTCGGTCCCCCGAGAGCGATGGTACGCACTGGACCCAGACGCACGGCGACACGCTCGACCCGCGTGGCGCTGGCCGCAAGGACATCGAACTCGAGTCCCTGGTAGGTGAATCGCTCGCCCGCGCGTGGAATGCGGCCCAGCGCGTGGATCAGCAAGCCGCCGACGGTTTGCGCGCCCGCTCCGAGACTCACGCCAAGCATCTCGGTTAGCGCGGTTACCGGTGTGTTTCCTTCGATCTCAACGATTCGCGTCGTCGTAGCGGTGGGCGCCGCCGCCGCGGCCCCCCCGGCCCCCGCGGGCGCCGGCAATGGCTCGAACAGTTCGCCGACGAGATCGTTGAGGAGATCGTCGAAGGTGACGAGGCCGGCCGTCCCTCCGAACTCGTCGAGCACCACCGCCAAATGTTGTCCGCCCCGCTGCATCTCCAGCATCAGATCGGCGGCGCGCGTTGTGGCGGGCACGGTCAACGGGGGCCGGATGTGGACCGGCGCTTCCGGTGCGAGCGCCAGCAGGTCGAGTGTGTGCGCGACCCCCACCACTTCGTCCAACGAACCGCGGTAGACGGGGTACCGGCTGAACCCCGATTGCTGAAGCACGTGCGCGGCCTCGGCCGCGAGCATGCCCTCCGGGAACGCCACGATGGCCGTGCGCGGCGCCATCAGCTCGCGCACGGGGCGATCCGCAAACGCCAGCACGCCGGAGACGACCGCCATCTCATCGGTATCAGCCAGCGCCGCCGTATCGGCGCTCGACAGCAGCGCGGCCAACGTGGTGCGTGTCGACGCCTCACGCCGCGGAATAAAGGGCGAGAGCACCGTCCCGAGCCGCTCCATCCAGGGGACCGCGCGCGCGACCAGCGATTCCGCCCAGCGCCGGCCCAGCACACGCGGCACGAGATACGACGCACCGATGAAGAGCGGGACGCCCACGGCAACCGTGAACACACCGAGGAACGTCGGAGTCGTGGCGGCGAGGAGCGCCGGGATCGCGCCGGCAGCGAGCAGCACGCCGAGCGTCGTGAGTGTGTTGGCCGTCGCCAGGGTGCGTCCGGGATTCTGCAGCAGTCCGGCGGTCGCCGCCGACCCGCGCAGCTTGTACGCAACCCAGCGCGTGAGCTCATGCTGGCTCACCGTTGCGGCGGCGACGCCGACGGCGGCCGAGATGCCGGCGACGAGGAGGCCGAGGAGCAGAACGACGAGGGCGACGCTCATTGCTTTTCGAACGAGACTTGAGTGACGCGCCGCTGTTCGACGCGTTCCACGACGACGCGGTACCCATCGAGGGTCAGCTCGTCACCGGGCCGCGGGACTCGTCCGAGCACCGAGTACACGAGTCCGCCGACCGTCGATACCTCGGCATGCGCAAAGGTGGTGCCCAGCGCCGCCGACAACTCGTCGAGGCTGACGCGCCCGTCCACCCACACACGTCCGCCATCGTGCCGGATCGTGGGGCCGGTGTCGGTGTCGTGCTCGTCGCGGATTTCCCCGACGATTTCCTCGAGGATGTCTTCGCGCGTGATCAATCCAGACGTGCCGCCAAACTCGTCCACGACGATCGCGATGTGCGCCGGCGTTCCCTGGAAATCGCGGAGCTGGCTGTCCAGCGTCTTCGTTTCGGGAACGAACGCTGCCGGGCGAACCAGCGTCTGCCACCGCAGGCCAGGCTCCGCGAGGCCCATGGCGATGGGCACGAGATCCTTGCCGAACACGACACCGCTGACGTTGTCGGGGGAGCCGTCGAGCACGGGCAGCCGCGCATGCTGGCTCTGGCGGAAGGCGTCGAGCACTTCCTCCGTTGACGCGCCGATGTCGACGCTCTTCATGTCCAGCCGCGGCGTCATGATCTCATCCACCGTCGTATCCGCCAGCGTGAAGACGCCGAGGAGCATGTCGCGCTGCGCGATGCCGAGATTCGGCTGCAGGGGCCGCGGTGTTTGCACGAGCGCATGCAAGCCTCGGTCGGCCCACGCCAGCAACCAGAGCAATGGTCCGAACGGCGCGAGCGTGCGCCGCGCCAATGGCAACGACGCTTCGGACAATTCGGGAGCGATTCGGGCCACACTCCGCGGCAGCGCGTCCCCGCCGATGAACAGGAGCAGCGTTCCAACGATGAGCGTGAGCAACGCTTCGGCCCACGGCCTCGTCCACCAGGCGACGGCGTGCGCCGTCGCAACCGCTCCGAGTACCAGGAGCGCCAGGCGCGCGACGTGCAGCGCGCGATGCAGCGGCACGCGGCGCTCGGCGGCGATGGGGGGCGCGTCGCCAAGCGTGTGCAGCGCCTCACCGACGGCTGCTTCCTCGGCGAGCGCGAGCAGCGCGGCCCACACGACGGCGACGATCGCGACGACCAAGCCCGTGACGCGGAGTGCCGCTTCGGTGAGCATCAGGGAACGAGCCGCCGGACGTAACGCTCCTGCAGTCGCCACATCCGCGATCGGGTGCGGCCGGAGCCTTCCGGGTGATCGTAGCCGAGCACGTGCAGCGTGCCGTGGACCGCCAGTCGCACCAATTCTTCGGTCGAGCCGGCGACTTCAGGACAGATGTAGACGTCGCCGAGGAGGCTGCCGTCGGGCTGCGGCAACGAATAGGCGATGACGTCGGTCACGCCGCGCCGGCCGGTCGCGCGCCGATTCAGGCGACGCATACCCGCCGGAGACAACAGCGTGATGTCGATGTGGGACCGGGCCGGCGCGCGTTCCCAGGCCAGCACTTGTTGGGCCACACGCACGAGTCGCCCCCGCCCCCCCCGATTAACGCCGCGCGGTCGCCGGCTGCCAGGCCGCGCCGATGCCGCCACTGGACTCCGGATAGTCGATGCGGTTGTGATACATCCCGCTGAGCACCAGGAGGAATGCCGCCTTCACCTGCTCGATCTGTTGCAACGTGAGCGGCGCTTCGTCGAGCTGGCCGGCGTTCACCTTGGTCTTCACGATGTGATCGATCGCTTCCTCGATCTTCTGCGGTGTCAGATCCTCGAGTACGCGCAGCGCCGCCTCGACCGAATCGGCGATCATCGCGATCGCGGTTTCCATCGACCGCGGCTTGGGGCCGGGATACACGAAATCATCGGGATTCCGTGCCTGACCGCCGTCGATCTTCTTCGCCTTATCGAGGAAGTAGGTGATTTCGCTTGTGCCGTGGTGCTCGGGGATGAAGGCGGCCACCGAGTCCGGCAACTGCGCTTCGGCTGCCAATGCCAGCCCGTCGATCACGTGCGCTTTGATGATCTGCGCCGATTGCACCGGCTTCAGCCGGTCGTGAGGATTGTTGCCCGGGATCTGATTCTCCACGAAGTACAGCGGATTCTTCACCTTGCCGATGTCGTGATAGTAGCAGCCCACACGCCCCAGGAGTCCATTGGCCCCGATGCGGTTGCAGGCGGCTTCGACGAGGTTCGCCATCGCCACGCTATGGGCGTACGTCCCCGGTGCCTCGAGTGACAGGCGCCGGAGCAGCGGCCGGCTGGGGTCGGATAGCTCGAGCAGCGTGAGATCGGTGGTGATGTGCGTGACCGCTTCCGCGACGGGGAGCAGGAAGAACGTCAGCCCGGCGGAGACCAGTCCATTCAGCGCGCCCAGCAATCCGCGTAGGCCAATCTCCGCGATCGGCCAGCCGCCGGAGAGGCCTAGTGCCAGTGCGCCCATGAGGTAACCTGCCGCGATGATGAGGACCGGCGCGTAAAAATTGCTGCGGCTCCGCAGGGCGCGTACTGACAGCGCCGCCGTCACGCCGCCGATGAGACACAAGAACAGCGCCGGTACATCGTGGAAGACCGGTTGTAGACCGATCACGACGGCCAGGATCATCGCCGCGATCATGGAGACGCGGCCGTTAAAGAGCACGGTCATCATCATGGCCACAAAGGGCATGAAAATGATGGTGGGATGCTCCGGATAGGACCGCGCCACGATCCCCGCTTGCAGCAACAGGATCGCGAACAGTGCGCCGATCAACGCGACCTGGCGCAAGTCCGTGTACGTTTCGCGCCGGTAGAAGACCAGCAAGACCCAGAAGATCGACAGCAGCAGCGTGTCCCGGAGCAGCGGACCCACGACGCCGCGAATCGAGTACGTCGTGGCTGCGCCGCGGCGCAGCAGCTCCTGATGCAGCGCGACGAGCCGCTCATGCGCTTCATTCGTGACGACTTCGTGCGGCGCGACGATGCGGTCGCCCGCGCGCACGATGTATTTGCTGGGATCGACGCTGCCACGCAGCTCGTTGCGGCGCCGTTCCGTCTCGAGCTGTTTGGGAATCAAGGTGGGCCGGAAGAACTGCCGGACCAGTTTCAGGTACAGGACGTCGCCGACACTCGAGCCGGCGTCGGGGTGCAGCTGCTTCGCGCGACTCAAGTAGTGCGCGAACGTGAGCACTTGATCGCGCGAGACGGATGATTCCGTCGACCCACGCCGCACGATCAGCTCGCGGGATTGCTCGACCTGCAGGACGCCGGGCCCCGTGACCCCCTGCGCCAGCGTGCGGTCGAACAGCTTCTGGAGCGCCTGCTGCACCGCGCGACGCTTGCCGCCCTTGCTCAGGTACGCGGCCTCCTGCGGGGTGACGGGTACGCCGAACTCCCCCGCCGCGCTGATGATCGCCTGCTGCCCCTGGTCGGCCGCGGCATCCACGGCGGTGAAGAACGCCGCCATCGTCGTCGCCGTGCTGTCGTAGGCGCGTTGCCGGAACTCGTAGATCGGTTTCGCGGATGCGGCGAGCTCCTCCGCTTCCCGCTGCAGCTCGTCCTCCGACTTGTTCACCACGAAGTTGAAGGGCGCGACGATCTCTTTGTCGGAGCGCGCGCCGGGCTCCAGGAGCGGCGCGACGTCGGCGGCACCGGATGGGAAGGACACGTGCGCGACGAGTGCCAGGAACGGCACCCACACCCAGCGCGTCGCGTGATAACGAATCTTCTCGCGGGTCGGGAGTTTCATCTAACCCTGCGCATCCTCGGCGTAGGCGCGGATGATGTCACGCACCAGGCGATGGCGCACCACGTCCGCGTCGCTGAGGTAGCAGAAGCCGATCCCTTCGATGCCGGGAAGGATGCGCTCGACCTGCAGCAGCCCCGAGTCCTCGCGGTTCGGCAGATCGATCTGCGTCTTATCGCCGGTGATGACGGCGCGCGAGTTCACGCCCAGCCGAGTCAGGAACATCTTCATCTGCATGCCGGTCGCGTTCTGGGCTTCGTCCAGGATCACGAACGCGTCGTTGAGCGTGCGGCCGCGCATGTAGGCCAGCGGCGCAATCTCGATGGTTCGGGTTTCGAGCGCCTTCTGCACGCGCTCGCGCGGCATCATGTCTTCGAGGGCGTCGTACAGCGGCCGCAGGTACGGGTCGACCTTCTCCTGAAGATCTCCGGGCAGAAATCCGAGATTCTCCCCGGCTTCCACCGCCGGCCGCGCCAGGATGATGCGCCGGACGCGCTTGCGGGCGAGCGCATCCACCGCCGCCGCCACCGCGAGATAGGTCTTGCCGGTGCCGGCCGGCCCGATGCCGATGACGATGTCGTGATCGGCGATCGCGCGGAGGTACTCGCGCTGGCCGGCGGTTTTCGGTTGAATCACCCGCCGCAAGCCCGGCAGAATGATCTTCACGAGGTCCGGGGGGGCCGCCTGGCGACCTTCCGCAAGCTCGCCCTGCGCTTCGTCTGCCACCACGCGCTCGACGTCGTGGACATCGAGGTTTTCGCCCATGCGCGCGAGATCGATCAACGCCTGGGCCACCGTGCCCGCGCGCTCGATCGCCGCGGCGGATCCCGCGATGGACAGCGTATCCCCACGCAATGAGACACGTACACCGAGCCGGCGCGCCAGCTCGAGCAGATTGGCATCGTTCACACCGGCCAGCGCCAGCGGGTCCACACCCTCGACGGAGAGCCGCTGGATGACGTCGTCACTCATGGGGAGGCACCACCTTTATATGAAGTGTGGCCAGGTCTTCGGTGCGGGCCGGAGCCGGCGCCCCCTCGAAGAGCGCTCGCGCTGCGGTCGTTTTCGGAAACGCGATCACGTCGCGCAGCGAACCTGCTCCGGCAAGGAGCATGGCCGTGCGGTCGAACCCGACGGCGAAGCCGCCATGCGGCGGGGCCCCTGCCGCCAACGCGGTCAACAGAAAGCCGAAACGCGCGTCGACATCCGCGGATGACAGACCGAGGTGCGCAAAGACTTTGCGCTGAATGGCCGGGTCGGTGATACGGATCGAGCCAGACCCCAGCTCGTTGCCGTTGTACACGGCGTCGTAGTGGAGCGCGCGACAGGCGAACGGATCGGTGTCGAGCTTGCGCACATCCTCCGGATGCGGCGATGTGAACGGATGATGGGCGAACACCGGCTTTCCCGTCTCGGGATCGGGCTCGAACAGCGGAAAGTCCACCACCCAGCAGAAGGCATGCGCGCTTTTGGGCGCCGGCGCGAGCCGCCGGATGACTTCCTGCCGCACTTTGTCGAGCGCGGGTGACGTCACGCGGTCGGGACCGACCGTCATGAGGGCCACGTCTCCGTCGCCGATACCGAGCCGGCCCAGTGCCTCGGCCGTGAAGTGTTTGCCCACGGAGCCGGAGACCTGTTCACCCTGTCGCTTCACCCAGGCGAGCCCTGGCGCGCCGTGCGTTTTCGCCGTCTCGGCAAGCTGATCGACGTCTTTACGCGAAAGCGTGCCGCCGCCCTTGACGGCGATGCCACGCACGCGCGCTCCGTTGGTGAGCGCCCCTTGGAAGAACGGTACCGCGAGCGGCCGCACCTGCGCGGTCCAATCCGCGATCGTGAATTCGAAACGGAGATCCGGCTTGTCGGTGCCGAATCGCTCCATCGCCTCACGCCACATGAGCCGCGGAAACGGCCGGCCGATCCGGTGACCCGCTTCGTCCCACAGGGCGACGAGCACGGTCTCGACGAACCCCATCACATCCTCCTGGCCGACGAAGGATGCCTCGATATCGATCTGCGAAAACTCCGGTTGCCGATCGTACCGCAGATCCTCGTCGCGGAAGCAGCGCGCGATCTGGAAATAGCGGTCGAAGCCGGACACCATGAGCAGCTGCTTGTAGATCTGCGGGGACTGCGGCAGCGCGTAGAACTCGCCAGGGTGTACCCGCGAAGGCACGAGGTAGTCACGCGCGCCTTCTGGCGTGGGCTTGGTGAGGATCGGCGTTTCGATCTCGAGAAAGTCCAGCTCACTCAACGCGCGACGCGCGCGCTGCAGCAAGCGATGGCGGAGGATGAGATTCGCCTGCAGCTCGGGACGTCGCAGATCGAGATGGCGATACTTGAGACGCAGCTCTTCGGCCGGAAGCTCTTCGCCTTTCCCGCGCGCGACGGGAATCGCGGGCGTCTCCGCCGGTCCCACGATCTCGAGGACCGTGGCGTGGACCTCCACATCCCCGCTCGCGAGCTCGGCATTCCGCATGGCGGGAGGCCGGGCGGTGACTTCCCCTTCGACGAGGACGACCGTCTCGGTCCCGACGGTTTGGGCACGGGAGACGAGATCGGGAGCCGCCCACCCCGGACCGAGCGCGACCTGAACGAGGCCGTCGCGGTCGCGGAGATCGAGGAAGACGATGCCGCCCAGGTCACGGCGGCGATGGACCCAGCCCCCCAATCGCACCCGCTGTCCAATGTGCTCCTTTCGCAGCGACCCGCAGCGATGCGTGCGCCAGGTGGTGCGAGTCTCTATGCGCCCCCCCTCTCCGCTTCACAGAGGATTTGGAAGAACTCTTCCGGTGTCTGCGCGCCCACGAGGCGGGCGCGGATCGGTTCGCGCCGCACGAGCCGCGAGATACGGCTCAGCGCCTTGACATGTGCTCCCGCCTGCGACTCCGGGCCGGCCAGCAAAAAAAAGAGGCGAACAGGTTCACCATCGACCGTTTCATAGGGCACCGGCGCGCGTGTCGTCCCGGCGACCGCCAGGAGATTCGTCAGAGCTGGGGTCTTGCCGTGCGGTACGGCGACTCCATAGCCGATGCCCGTCGGGAATTGCCGCTCGCGTTCGAGTATCGCCTGAAAGACATCATCGGAGGCTCCGTTGCCTCCCACGAGCAGATCGACCAATTCCCGGAGCACGCCTTCCTTGCTCTGGGCCCGTAATGGTACCCGGATTCGGTCGGGCGTCAGGAGTTCTGAGAGCCGCAATGGAGTATGTCCAAGTGCCGTAACCGGTTGAAGATAGTTGACTTGAGTTGACGGCGCCACAGCCCTGAGTAAACGTTCGGCATGCAACGCATTGGCCTGCTGGTCTTAGGACTGTTTTTCGCGGCGTCTGGAGCAGCCGCGGGACAGCAGGCGGCGGCGGGATCGACGCTCTGGCGCGTCGCCGCGACCACGTTGCCGACACCCACCGCCTTGGCAACCGGCGCGGCGGCCGCGTTCTGGAATCCGGCGCAAGTCCCCGACAGCGCGCCAGCGAGACTACAGCTCGCCTTCGAAGCCATTCAGACGCCCTCAGCCGTAGATGCCACCGGCATGATCGCTACAGTCCGCGCGTCGGCTGGGCGCTTCGGACAAGTCGGGCTACTGTACGGACGCGTGGGCCTGAGCGACCTGACGCAGACGATCGACAGTCCCGATCCCACGGGCGCGACGATCCCCGTCTACACATTTGCATTTGGCGCAACCTGGGCCCGCAGGATCGCCGGGACAAACCTCGGCGCCACGATCGCCTCGCAAGAGACACGCCTCGACACGTCGCGCTCCGATCGCTGGACGTTCGATGTCGGCGCGAGTCGCAATTTCGCGGGCGACCGGCTGCGCGTCGCGCTGGCCACACACTTCTTCTCCTCGCTCAAGTTCAATGATCCTGCGCACGATCTGTACGCTGGAATCGAAGCACGTCTTTGGCGGGGATCGGTCTCGGGCGGACGCGATCGCGTCGTGGTCCGAGGCCGTTACGGTCTCGCGTTTGGACACGGCTTTGCCGCCGATCATCAGCTTGGTGTCGGAGCAGAGCTCGTGCGCAAGGTTTCGTTCGACCTGATGGTGGCTCGTGAAGGCGGCTACTCGAGCGGCGCCAGCTGGCGTCCGGTGGCCGGGCTCGGTTTGATGATTGGGAAGTATCGCGTCATACTCGCGCGCGATACCGGCGTGAACGAGGTCGGTTCGGCGTATCGCGTGGGTGTCGAAGCCACCTTCAAGTGACGATCGATCTCCTCAGCCTCACTCCGGAGGCGGCGCGCAGTGCGCTTGCCGACTGGCTCAGTGCGCGCGGTGAGCCTGCCTATCGCATTCGTCAGATCCTGCCGCGTCTGTGGCAACGTCCCGTCGGGCGCTGGAGCGACGCGACCGATCTGCCCGCACCGTTGAGAACGGCGCTCGACGCAGCGCTCCCCTTACAGCGTTTGACGCTGCGCACCCATCAGGTTTCGAACGACGGGACCGTGAAGTTTCTGTGGGCGCTTGCCGACGGCGAAGCGATCGAGTCGGTGTTCATCCCTGAAGGCAAGCGACGCACACTGTGCATCTCATCGCAGGCTGGGTGCGCGCTGGGTTGTGTCTTCTGCGCCACCGGACGCATGGGATTTCGGCGCAATCTCTCGGCTGGAGAAATCGCGGGCCAGGTTCGCGAGATGGTGTTGCGCGATCCAGCGCAGCAGCCCACCAATGTCGTGTTCATGGGAATGGGCGAGCCGCTGCTCAACTGGGACGCCGTGGACACCACGCTGACGATTCTGAACCAGCCGGCGGGATTCGGGATCGGGGCGCGGCACATCACGGTCTCGACCGTCGGCATTCTGCCCAATCTCGCGAAGTTCGTGAAACGCGGCGAGCAATTCCGGTTGGCGGTTTCGTTGCACGCGCCGTCGCCCCCGCTGCGTCGCGAGCTCATGCCGATCGAGAAGAAGTACACGCTCCCGGAGCTGACCGCGGCCCTGAAACAGTTCCGCCGGCGGGTGACACTCGAGTACGTCCTCATCGGCGGCAAGAACGATTCGCCCGAGATCGCCGATCAGTTGGCGAAGATCGCGCAGCCCCTCGACGCGCTTGTGAACCTGTTGCCGCTGCATCCCGGCGGGGCGCCCGACCTCACGCCCAGCACGCGGGTACAGATGCTCGCCTTCGAGCGGCGTCTGAAGCAGCGCGGCGTCGAGGCTGTATTGCGGCGGAGCCGCGGCCTCGACATCAGCGCGGCCTGCGGTCAGCTACGGGTGGAAGTCGACGCCCCCCTTAGCGCCCCGCCCCCCCCGCGGCGAGAAGTCGGCGCCGAGGAGCACGCTCACATCGAGTAAGCGCGCGCTGTCGAGCCGAACCTCGACGCGCCCCACCCCCAGCGCGGCGCGCACACGCTCGCCCGCTTTCGCGGGACCGCGCCGGACGATG
>Ga0209056_10005868_pt1 | contig 12766 bp, 14 predicted proteins | sample GraSoiAngelo_114_FD_185876 | JGI IMG/M metagenome (GOLD analysis project Ga0209056, IMG submission 185876) | Grasslands soil microbial communities from the Angelo Coastal Reserve, California, USA - 14_0903_13_40cm (SPAdes) (version 2) | ecosystem: Environmental > Terrestrial > Soil > Grasslands... | reverse complement strand
AACTTCACGCCCTCGGGCACCCGGACCGTGAAGTCCACCTTGACGTCGTTGTCGTGCGTGCTCATGTGCCCGCCCTCGCCGGGCTCGCATCGGTTCTCGCGGCGCCCGTCGCTTGGGTACACGGCGCAAATCGTCACGCCGCCCTCGTCCTCCACCACCTCGATCTTGACCTCGTCGGGGTCTGAGCGGTGGGCGTGCTTCACCGCCGTCACCTCGGTCTCGCCGCTCCCGGCGACCGCCCGTACGTCGCCGTTCACGCCCTTGATCTCAATCGCCTTCCCGGGCGCGATGCGGCCTTTCCAGTGGAACTCGGTCTGGGCGGCTGAGCGCTCGAGCGGCAGGAGCGCGCCGGCCGCGAGGCTCGCGAGGCCGGCGAGGGTGGAAACGCGCATGGTCACTCCTCCTTGGATACGGCCCCGGGCCGGCAGATCTTGATGTCGCCGTCGAACGACTCGAGCTCGAGCCGCGCGCTCCCGGAGCCGATGGTGAAGTTGAACCGGTGCTTGGCCTTGCCGGTCAGTTGGACAGGGAAGCACGAATTGAATTCGCCGTTGAAGGTGGAGACCGACACCGCGACGTTGGATTTCTCCGGCACCGAGACCCGCAGGCTGCCGTCGTGGGTCGCAAAGCGGTAGCGCCCACCGTCCTTGATGGTCCCGTCGTACGTGATGTCGCCGTTCACGGTGTTGGCCTCGGCGTTGCTCGACTCGATCCGGCGCAGCGTGATGTCGCCGTTGACCGTCTCCGCCGTGAGGTCGCCGGAGACGTCGCTCGCCGTGATCGCCTCGTTCACGCTGTACAGGTCGATACGGCCCCGCGCCTTCTCGAGTGTCACGGCCCCCTGCACGGACTTGAGCGACACGTTCCCGGAGCCGCCCGACACCTTCACCTCGCCGTGGACGGTCTCCGCCGTGATCTCGCCCTGTGCGCCCTCCACCGTGATGTCGGTGTAGACGCCGCTCAAGTTGAGCGCCATCCATGCCGGGGCGGTGATCTCGTAGTCGACGACGTGCGGCGGCCCGCGGTGCCCCTCGGCCTTTACGTGAAGTCCCGCGTCCGAGGCGCCGATCTCGATGCGGTCGCGGCTCGAGTGGCTGGCCGTGACCCGGACCGCGCTCCGGCTCCACGTCTTGACGGCGATTCCCCCCCCGAAGTTCTCGACCTCGAGGCGGGCGCCCGACCGCACCGGCAGCGTCGTGTCGGTTTGCTGCGGGGCCCCGAGCGCGAGGGCCGTCAGCGTTGCGAGCGTCGCGAGCATTCCTCCAAGTCCTCCTAGCTCCGAGCGCCGGCGAGGGCGTTCGCCCTCCGTAGGAGTTCCAGTTTCCGCCGCATCTGCTCGGCGAGGTGCAGGTTCAGGTAAGCGTTGCCGGGGTCGGCCGCGAGCGCGCTCTGCGCCTCCCGAATCGCGCGGTCGATGATGGACAGGTTCTTCTGGATCACCCGCACGGTCGCAGTGTCGAGGCGCCCGCGCCCCTGCTCGAGCGCGCGTTCCAGGTCCGCTACGGCCGCAGCGTAGCGTGGGTCGGTCCCGGAGAGGGCAGCGTTCACCAGCATCGGCATCGGCGCCGGCGTGGCCGTCGTCGCCATGGGCACGGCTTTGCTCGCGCGCAACAGCAGCCACGCCGCCCCGCCTGAGAGGATCGCCAGGGCGATCGCCGCCGCGGCGAGCTCCGGCACCGTGAACGAAAGGCGTCGGCGCGCACGCCGCTGCCCCAGGCTGGCGACCGGATGCGCCCCGGGCGCGAGTCCGATGCCAATAGCGATCCCCGGCCAGAGGTCGGTCGCGGGGGGCCGGTCGTCGAGCGCACGGGCCCGTGCCACCACGCGCCGCAGCTCGTCGAGCGTGGCGGCGCATGCGGCGCAACTCGCGAGGTGGGCCTCGATCGCCACGCGCTCGCCCTCGGAAAGAGTCTCATCGATGTATTCGGACAGACGCTCGGTCCACGCGTCGCTCATCGGCGCCCTCCCTTCAATTCCGCATTCCGCATTCCGCACTCCGCATTATTCGAGGTGCTTCCGCAGCGCCATGCGCGCATGATGCAATTGAGATTTCGACGTCCCGGACACGATCCCGAGCAGCTTGGCGATCTCCTCGTGCCTGTATCCCTCGAGGTCGTGCAGCACGAACACCTGTCGTGCCCCGTCGGGGAGCCGGCTCATCGCCTCCTCGAGATCCATCGAGATCTCGGGCGCCGCCGCCGGGCGGGCGGCCGACTCCAGCGCACTCTCCGAGTCGTCGTAGCGCCCGCGCTCGCTGCCGAGCGTCGTCCGCCGCGCGAGGATTACGTTCACCGCGAGGCGGTAGAGCCAGGTCCCGAAGGCAGCTTCGCTCCGGAAGGTCGCGAGCTTGGTCCAGGCGCGGATGAACACGTCCTGCGTTACGTCGTCCGCTGCGTCTAACCCGATCATCCGGCGGGCGAGGCTGTGAATCCGCGCCACGTGGACCCGGTACAGTCGCTCGAAAGCGCGCCCGTCGCCCGAGGCGGCGAGCGCTGCGTCGGCCGCTTCCGCGTCTCCCGCCGCCTGGTCAGGATCTCTGCGCAGGGTCGCCACCCCGGAAGTGGTGAGCTCCATGTGTCCTATCTGATAGAGCTTGGGCTTCAAAGGTTGTAGCCATGATTCTTCGTGAACAATGGGCTAAATTTGCGGCCCACCATGGCCCCCAGCATTCTCGGCCTCGCCGGCCTCGGTCTGTTGCTCGGGCTAAGACACGCGTTCGAGCCGGACCACCTGGCCGCGGTCTCGACCCTCGCGACGCGGCAGGCGCGTCTGGTGGACGCGTGCCGCCTCGGGCTCGTCTGGGCCGTCGGCCACACGGCGAGCGTCGGCCTGGTAGTGGCCGCGATCATCCTGCTCGGCTTCCACCTCCCCGATCGGCTCTGGCCGGCAGCCGACTTCCTGGTCGCACTCCTCCTCATCGCCCTCGGCGCGTCGGTGGTGCTGCGCTACGCGCGCGGCCGCTGGCACCTGCACCTGCACACGCATGACGATGGGCCTCACGTCCATCTCCACAGCCATGCCCATGGCGTCGAGCACGCGCACGCCCATCCGCGCGGCGACGCCCGTCGCTCGTTCGGGTTCGGCCTGCTGCACGGCCTTGCGGGGAGCGGCGCGATCCTCGTGCTGCTCGTCGCCGCAGCGCCGACGCGGGCGGCGCAGCTCGCCTACTTCGTCGCGTTCGCCTCTGGCACCGTGCTCGGCATGCTCGCCGTATCGCTGTCGCTCGTCGCGATCGTGCGGCTCGCGTCGAGGCGCGGGGCGAGATGGGCCACGCTGCTACACTTGGGCTCAGCAGTGACGAGCGTCGTGGTGGGGCTGGTCCTCGCGGGGCGGGTGGCGGGGCAGTTCTGAGGGAAGCCGGTCACGGCGTCGAGGCGGCCCCGAACCGCTGCCGCTCGGCGAGGTGGGCGCGCAGGTCGATCGCCGTCTTGAGCGCGATCAACACCAGGAGCGCCGGCAGGGGGGAGCGGAGCAACAGGACCAGGAAGCCGCCCCCGAGGATGGTGAGGTGTAGCACCAGGACGCGCGCGTACGGCCGAGTCATCAGCCGATCCAGCCCCACGCGGGAGTATTCGCCTCCCCCAAGATAGTTGTGGAAGAACGAGACCCCGTGGCTCGCGACCAGAGCGAGCACGGCGTACCCGAGCCCCGCCTGCTGCAGAGCGTCGAGGAGACCGCGCGGCGTCAAGCTCCGGTCCGCATGCGCCAGCCCTCCCCCGAACAGGGTGAACACGAAGATCCCGTGTACGAATGTGAACATCCCGTAGTGGAACATGAAGAATGGGATCAGAAACAGCTTGCCCGCCCAAAGCGGGGCGTTGCGCGGCTGCGCGCACAGCATGCGCAGGACGTTGAACGCTCCCACGACCACGTTTTCGCACCAGTACAGGAGCACCACGGAGAAGACGGTCCAGTGACTGAACAGCACGCCGAGCAGCGGGACGGCGTTCGCGAGTAGCAGCGCCAGGGCAGACGGCACCCAGCGGCGGCCCGCGGGTGGAGCGGTCGCGGTCATCTTCGGGTGGCCGCGTTCCGCCGCGTCGTGGTCCTGCTCAGAGTGGTCGGGCATCGGGTCGGTTTGATCCCTGTCAAGACCCATCACGTGGGGATTCGGCTCGGCAGGTCCGGATCGGGCAAAGTCGGCACGGCCGCCCATCTCTAGGGGCAGGCGCTGGTCTCGTCAAGAGGCGCGGGTCGCGTCCTCGTGCTGCTCGTAGCGGTAGCGCGCGAGTTTTGGAAGCAGAGTCCGGCGAATGCATTCTGCCGCCTCGACGGAGCCTCCCCGCTGGACGCCTGGCGGTTCGCAGGATTCAACGCATAGTTGACGGCGTCGCTCTATCACGAGGCCGTCTGTGCTCTCCCTCCGCTCCACGCTCTGTTTGGCGCTACTGTGCTCACCCGTCTTCGGGTCCGCTCAGAATGTCGTGGCTCCCGACACGCTGCCGTTCCGCCGCGGGCAGTGGGCTATGCAATTCGGTGGCGGCTTCAGCATCGCGACGCTGGGCGTGCTGAGGTTTACGTCCCCGAAACGCGCGTGGCTCATCGATGCCGCACTTGGGGGCGGGCACGAGCACACCACGATTCATGTGACCTTCCCCAGGGACACGGTGCTGTCCTCGTTCGAGTCGAATGCCAGCATCTCGCTCAGATTGGGGAGGCGGTTTTATCAAGGGCCGGGGCAGAAGATCGTCAGCTTCCAGACGCTGGGCTTCCTGGGTGGCTTCAGCCACAACGGAGGTTCGTCGTTCGGCCGCGCCAGCGGAGAGACGAACGGTTGGAGCGCCGGCCTGTTCGGGGAGCTGGGAGCGGCGTTTTTTGTGGCGTCCAAACTGAGCCTCGGGGGAACTGCAACGGCGACGCTGACCTATACTCGAAGCAGGACGGAGTCCTCAACCGGGGACCGGTCGACCGCTTGGAGCTATCAGGGCAGCGCTCCCGCCATACGATTCGTGGCGACCATTTACTTCTAGCTCCTGGAGCGCCGAAGCGTGGATGGTGTGCGCGGCCGGGCCAGGCTCGTGGCGTTGCCTATTCTGCTCGCCCGTAGACCCTCCCACGCCACTCAACCTTCCTCGAGCCCCGCAAGGCGGAGCGGATCATGATGTACGCGACCATCCCCGCCCCCACCGGGTACAGCAGCGCGTACCATACCGGCACCCTCTCCGCCGCGTACAACCAGATCCAAATCGCGAGCGATATCAGCGTCGTCACCGCAGCCCAGCTCCAGCCGTACACCGCCCACAACACCGGCGGCAAGATCCAGCACAGCGCCGGCAGCCACATCGCGTAGGCCGCCCATCGCCGGACGAGCGGTACGGGCGGAAACATCAGCGGCACGCCGAGGGCCAGGTTCTTGGACCACCCCTCGACGATCCCCGCGAGGTCCCGATACATACGCGTGCTCATGTACTCGGGGCCGTGCACCAGGAAGATGTCCAGCCCCTGCCGCACGTAGGCCTGTGCCAGCGCCAGGTCCTCGGTCACCGTGTCGCGCACCGCCTCGTGCGTCCCGGCGCGCTCGTAGGCTGGCCGGGTGGTGAGTATGAACTGGCCGTTCGCGATCGCGTCCCACTCAGTCCTTGTGCGATTGATGCGCCGCACGTCGCCCACGCGCGACGCGAGCGCCAGCAGCACGTGTGGCTGTACCAGGCGCTCCCAGAACGTCACCACCTCCTGCCGCGACAGGACGGTCACGAGATCGACCCGCTCGGCGGTCAGCGCCCGCACGCTCCGGGGGATGAGCTCGGGCTCGTGCCGCGTGTCCGCGTCGATGAAGAGCAGCAACTCCCCCCTGGCCACGCGGTACCCCTGGATCAGCGCCCACTGCTTCCCGAACCAGGCCGCGGGCAGCGCCGCCCCGCGCACCAGGCGGACCCTGCCCCGCGTCTCGGGGGCCTGCGCCAGGCGCTCGACGATCTCCCCCGTGCCGTCCGTCGAGCCGTCGTCCACGACGACGATCTCGACGGGATCATACGTCGTGCCGAGAACCGACCGGACGCACGTGGCGATGTTCGCCGCCTCGTTGCGGGCGGGGATGATCGCGGAGACGAGCGGGCCGCTCGCCTGGGGCGGGTAATCGCGCAGCTGGGGGCGGCGCCTCGAGTATCCGACCACGAGCAGCACCAGGACCAGGACGTACCCGGCGGGGATGAGCCAGCTCATCCGATGCCTTCCCCCTCCAGGGCCGCGACCACCGCGGCTCCGGTCAGGTGGCCTGTCACGTTGGTCATGGTGCGAAACATGTCGGGGACGCGGTCCAGTCCGATGAGCAGCGACAGCCCGGCGAGCGGGAGCCCCGTCGCGGCGAAGGCCGGTGTGAGGCTCACGATGCTCCCGGAGGGTACGCTCGCGACCGTGAGCGACGCGAGAAACACGGCGGCGCCGGCCTGGAACATCTCCGGCAACCCGAGGGCGACGCCGTAGAGCCGGGCCACGAACAGTATCGCCGCGGCCTGGAACAGGGCGCTCCCCGCGCGGTTCACGCTCGCACCGAGGGGGAGCGCGAAGCTCGCCACCGTGCGCGAGATCTCGAGATCGTGCTCGGCGGCCGCGAGCATTGTCGGCAGGGTGGCGAGCGAGGAGGTCGTCGAAAAGGCCATCGCCATCGAGGGCCAGCTGGCCCGGAGAAAGCGGGACAGTCCGACGCGCGCGACCAGAGAGACGGCGGGCAGGTACACGGCGACGATGAAGATCGCGAGGCCCACGATCACCGCCAGCACGAAGACCGCCATCGTCTGAACGAGCTGCCACCCGAACTGAGCCACCGCGCCCGCCACGAGCGCGAGAATGCCGATTGGGGCGAGCAACAGCACCCACTCCACGATCCGGATGAGCGCCCGGGTGCACACGTCCGCGAGATCGGTCAGCGCCCGCCGCTTTTCATCGGGGAGCGCAGCGGCGGCCACGGCGAAGATCGTGATGAACACGATCAGCGGAAGCAGGTTGGCGTCCACGGCCGCCCGGATCGGGTTCGAGGGGATCAGATCGACGAGGAAGCGCGCGCCGGTGGGGATCTGCTCCGCGGCGCGCCGGACGAAGCCGGAGTCCGCCGTCGCGGCCTGGCGCAGCGCCGCTTGCTGCTGAGGCGTGATGGTGGCGAGCGGCAGGAGCAGCGCCGCGAGGCCGAAGCCGATCAGAATCGCGGCGAGCGTGGTGGCCCAGAAGAACCCCAGGGTCCGGATACCCAGCCGCCCGACGCGGCGGAGGTCGCCGAGCCCTGCGACCCCCGAGAAGAGAGCGGTCGCTACGAGGGGGATCACGACCATGGACAGGAGATTGAGAAAGACGGTGCCGAGCGGCCGCAGGCGCGTGGCGACCGCCAGGAGCAGGGGACTCTGCGTCACGGCGGCGGCGAGCCCGAGGACGAGTCCCGCGGCGAGGCCCATCGCCATCCACACGTGGCTTCTCATCGGTCCCAAGATATTATTCCGGCACGCATGATCATCGGCATTGCGCCCCCACTGCAGGCAGGCTTCGGGGCGGCACCCAATCAGCTTGGCTGACATCTGGCGACCCCAGCGCGACGCCCCTTCCGGCTGACGGGGGCGGACGGTGCCCCTCTCTGGGGCGACGTTAGAAGCGCCGCCGGCAGCCGTCCGGCCGTGGTCATCTGCCCCGGGCTCGAGGCCTTCGAGGAGTGGGGCTTCCTTCCCTACCTGGGCGACCGTCTCGCGCGCGCCGGGTTCGCCGCCGTGTCCTTCACCTACTCCGGCTCCGGGACCCGCGCAGACGTTCGTGATCTCGAGGTCCTCCTCGGAGCCCTCTCGAGCGGCTCTCTCGGCTTGCGGCCGACTGCTTACGGCTTGATGGGGCACGGCTTGGGGGGCGGCGTCGCACTCCTCGGTGCGGCTCAGGACGAGCGGGTGAGGGGCCTCGTGACCTGGGCGGCGGTGGCGCGCCTCGATCGCCTCAGCGCGCCTCCCCTCTATCGCGACGTGCTGGACGACCTCGAAGCACGCTCGGAGCGGACCCTGGACTTGGTGCGCGCAGCGGGCTGGGTGCGCGCGCCATGGCTCATCGTGCATGGCGCTGAGGACGAGTTGGTCCCGGTGGGCGACGCGCACGAGCTCTGCCGCGCGGCCCGGCAGGCCGAGTTGTTGGTCGTCGCGGACACGGGCCACACCTTCGGCGCGCGGCACCCGTGGACGGGCTCGACGCCGTCGCTCGACCGGGTCGTGCAAGCAACCCTGGACTGGTTCGCGAGGAACCTGGTGTGATCACTCTCGCCGCCGCGCGGCGCGCGCTGCGGGAACACCGCGCGCACCCGGTGGACGCGCCGGGCGCGCGTCCCGCCGCCGTGGCGCTCGTGCTCATCGAGGGGCACGAAGGTCTCGAAGCGCTGTTCATCCACCGCGCCGAGCGCGCCGGCGATCCGTGGTCCGGCCAGGTGGCGCTCCCCGGAGGCCGTCACGAACCGAGCGATCCCGACCTCCTCGCCACGGCGATCCGCGAGACGCTCGAGGAAACAGGCGTCGATCTCTCCCACGCCGAGCACCTGGGCGCGCTCGACGACCTCCATCCGCGGACGTCCGCGCTTCCGCCCGTCCTCGTGCGGCCGTTCGTGTTCGCGCTGGTATCGCGACCCCCCCTCGTTCCGAGCGCGGAAGTGCAGCACGCTTTCTGGCTGCCCTTCGCCCGGCTGCTCGCCCCCGGAGTGCGCCGCGAAGCGACCCTCGCCGTCCGAGGCGTCGAGCGGACGTTTCCGGCGTACCTGATCGGCGAAGAGATGATTTGGGGCATGACGGAGCGGATCGTGACGCCGTTTTTGAGCCTCCTAAGCCCAACTTTGTAGCTACGCGAAATCCCCATCTTCGCTTGACAAGATCTGCAGATTAGGCTAATCTAATCTGGACGGGGCCAGATCTCGCAAGTCGTTGTCTCGACGGCTGATGGTTCGGAGCCCGGGACCGTCTTGCACACGCCTTTCCGGCAGGGATATTCGGCATGCACGCGACTCTCAGGCCCGGCGACCCGCCGCTCAGCCGGTCGGTTGAGGACTACCTAAAGGCCATTTACCACCTGTCCAGCCAGGGCGGCTTCGCTTCCACGAGCGACATTGCCGCGATGCTCGAAGTCGCGCCGCCATCCGTGAGCGGCATGGTCAAACGCCTCTCCGAGACGGGGCTCATCGAGCACGTCCCGTATCGGGGCGTCCAGCTCTCGCCGCAGGGCCGGCGCGCCGCGCTGAGGATGATCCGCCGGCACCGCATCCTCGAGTTGTACCTCACGCAGCAGCTCGACTACGACTGGGACGGCGTGCACGCGGAGGCAGAGCGGCTGGAGCATGCCGTATCCGACGAGCTCATCGAGCGGATGGCCGGCTCCCTCGGGCAGCCACGGTACGATCCTCACGGCGACCCCATCCCCACGGCGGCGGGGGAGATCGAGGAAGCCGACCTCGTGACGATCGCGGACGCGGCTGTAGGCGCGAAACTGGAGCTGCGCCAGGTGGGTACGCAGGATTCGGCGCGCCGCCGGTACTTCGCCACACAGGGGCTCACCCCGGGCGTGCTGCTGACGGTCGCCGATCGCCAGCCGTTCAACGGCCCCACTACGATCGCGTTGGTGCCATCGGGCGATCGGCGGGTGCTGGGGCGGGAGCTCGCCCGGCTCCTCCTGTGCTCGGAAGTTCCGGTGCAAGAGCATGGCCACGCGGATCGCTGACGGCGAGCTCGAGCCGCAGCCCGCTGAGGCGGGCTGGCGGCTTCCCCGGCTCGCCCCGAGCCTCGCCGAGGTCTACCGCACCGTGCCCGTGGGGGAGGGCGCGTGGTGGCGCAAGGCCCTCGCGTTCGCCGGCCCCGGCTATCTCGTCGCGGTGGGCTACATGGATCCCGGGAACTGGGCGACGGATCTCGCCGGCGGCTCGCAGTTCGGTTACGCGCTGCTCAGCGTAATTCTGATCTCGAACCTCACGGCGATCCTGCTGCAGGGACTCGCATCCAAGCTGGGGATCGTCACCGGGCGCGATTTGGCCCAGGCGTGCCGCGATCACTTCTCGCGGCCCACGACCCTCTTCCTGTGGGTGGTGTGCGAGCTGGCGATCGCCGCGTGCGACCTGGCGGAGGTGATTGGGTCGGCGATCGGGCTGAACCTCCTGTTCGGGATTCCGCTGACCTGGGGTATCACGATCACCGCACTCGACGTGCTGCTGGTGCTGTTCCTCCAGCACCAGGGCTTCCGGCTGCTCGAGGCGTTGGTGGTGGCGTTGATCGCCACCATCGCCGGGTGCTTCCTCTTCGAGATCATCATCTCGCAGCCCGAGCTGGGCCGCGTGGTGAAGGGATTCGTCCCGGCGCCGTCGATCCTGTCCCACCCCGACCGGCTGTACATCGCGATCGGGATCCTGGGCGCGACCGTGATGCCGCACAACCTGTACCTGCACTCGTCGGTGGTGCAGACGCGGCGCTACGACCTGACCCCGGCGGGCAAGCGGGTCGCCGTGAAGTACGCGTTCCTCGACTCGACGATCGCGCTCTCGTTCGCCCTGTTCATCAACGCGGCGATCCTCATCGTCGCGGCGGCGACGTTCTACTCGAACGGGCGCACCGACGTCGCCGAGATCCAGGACGCCTACAAGCTGCTGACCCCGCTGCTCGGCGTCTCGGGGGCGAGCGCCGTGTTCGCCCTCGCCCTGCTCGCCTCGGGGCAGAACTCGACCATCACCGGCACGCTAGCCGGGCAGATCGTGATGGAGGGGTTCCTCAACATCCGCATCCGGCCCTGGCTGCGGCGGCTGATCACCCGGCTCATCGCAATTGTGCCGGCGGCACTGACGGCTATCTTTTTCGGGGAGAGCGGGACCGCGAAGCTCCTCATCTTGAGCCAGGTGATCCTGAGCCTGCAGCTGTCGTTCGCGGTGTTCCCCCTGGTTCAGTTCACCTCGGACCGGGCGAAGATGGGCGAGTTCGTGAACTCCCGGTGGCTGAAAGCGCTTGCCTACTCCGTGGCGGTCGCGATCGCCTGCTTCAACGGCTGGCTCCTCGTGCAGACGTTGGGGGGGTGGCTTGGCTGATGTACCGGCGAATCCTCGTGCCGCTGGAACATTCCCCCGCCGACGAGGCCATTCTGACCCATGTGCGCGCGCTCGCGAGCCGGCTCGGCTCGTCGGTCGTGCTGCTCCACGTGGCCGACGGCTGGGTCGCGCGGAACATCAAGGAGCTGGACCTGCGCGAGTCGGAAGAGATGCGGGAGGACCGGGCCTATCTCGAGACCGTGTGCGCGCGCTTGCAGGCGGAGGGGCTCGATGTCGACGCCGTGCTCGCCGCCGGGGAGCCGGCGAAAGAGATCGCCGCGGCCGCCGAGCGCGAGGGCTGCGACCTCATCGCGATGGCCACGCACGGACACCGGCTGCTCGGGGATGTGGTGAAGGGGAGCACAGCGACGGCCCTCAGGCATGCAACGAAGATTCCAATTCTCATGGTCAGGGCGGACAAAAAATAAGAGGCGTGGAAAGGAGGCGTTTTTCACGCCTTCTTTCTACGCCTGTTTTCCACGCCTCTTACGTGCTCCTCGCCTGCTCCAACGCCCGCAAGATGGCCGACAGCCGACGGTCTCTCGCTTCGCGTAATAGGTCGAGCTGTCCGCTGTACGCCCGCTCGACGCCGTGTGTGAGCGCGCGCTGTTGCTCGGGCTCGAGCTTGTCCCACGTGGCGAGCTCCCGCCACCAGTCCTCGAAGCTCGCGAGCAACCGCTGCAAGAACACGGTCACCCCGCCGTCGCCGGCCGCGAGGTGATAGGTGAGGTGCGGCCCGGCGGCGGCCCAACCGAGGGCCGGCCCCAGCGACACGGCGCGGTCCAGGTCGTCCACATCGACCACGCCGCTCAGCACCAGATCGATGCACTCCCGCCAGACCGCGGCCGCGATCCGCCCCACCACGTAGCCCGGCGCGGGCTTCTTCAAGAGGATGGGCATGCGGCCGAGGGCGCGCAGGTACTGCTGCGCGCGCATAACCTGGCTCGGCGCGGTGCCTGTTCCCGGCACGATCTCCACCAGAGGAATCAGCTCCGGCGGGTTGAGCGGGTGCGTCACGACGCACCGGTCCTGGCGACGGCAGCGGGCAAACAGCTGCGTCGGGGGCACGCCGCTCGAGGAGCTCGTGAGCAGCGCCTCGGACTCGAGCAGTGGCTCGACGCTCTCGAACAGCTTCTGCTTGGCGTTGAGGTCTTCGGTGATCGCCTCGATCACCCAATCGGCGTCTTTCACCGCCTTCAACAGGCTTCGCCCCTGGTGAAGCTCGTGCAACCCGCGCTCGACGATCCCGAGGGTGGCGCGCTCGAGCGCGACGAGGGCGCGGGCGCGCCGCGGCACGTCGGCCGCGGCCCGCTCCAGCTCCCGCGCATTGCTGTCGTAGATCGTCACCGGCCAGCCGGCCGAGGCGCACAGGGCGGCCCAACCGCACCCGATGTCCCCCGCCCCGATCACCGCCACCTTGCGGGGCAGCGTCGTCACGCGGTGATCCGTTCCGCAGTATCGGTCGTCGCTTTGGGCCGAGTCGCCCAGCGGAGCACCCGCTCGGAGAGGAGCCGATGGACCTGCGTCATGTCCACGCGCGTGGCCACCCGGACCAGGGCGCCCCCGGGATCCGCCCGGGTGTGGCCGCGGTGGTCGTCGTCCGCCAAGTCCACGACCAGCCGCTTGTCTTCGAACACGAGGGTATCCGGTTTGAGCAGGACGGCGATCGGCAGCAGATCGTTCACAATGCAGCCGTCCAGCCCTTCCTGCTGCTTGTGGAACTCGACGTAGAACCGCAGGGCGTCCCCGATCCAG
>Ga0209056_10005867_pt1 | contig 12767 bp, 10 predicted proteins | sample GraSoiAngelo_114_FD_185876 | JGI IMG/M metagenome (GOLD analysis project Ga0209056, IMG submission 185876) | Grasslands soil microbial communities from the Angelo Coastal Reserve, California, USA - 14_0903_13_40cm (SPAdes) (version 2) | ecosystem: Environmental > Terrestrial > Soil > Grasslands... | reverse complement strand
TGTGCGCAGAAGAAGGAGCCGGCAGTTGCGTTCCCGGGGCATTGGGCGCCCGATGGCTTGACGTTCTACACGGGGACGCAGTTCCCGGAGCGCTATCGCGGCGGCGCGTTCATCGCGTTCCATGGCTCGTGGAACCGCGCGCCGCTCCCCCAGGCGGGTTACCGCGTCGCGTTCGTGCCCTTCAAGAACGGCAAGCCGGTGGGGGGCTATGAGACGTTCGCGGACGGCTTCTGGAAGGAGGATCCCGCGGGGCCGAAGCATCGACCGGTGGGCGTGGCGGTGGGCCCCGACGGCTCGCTGTACATCACCGACGACGCGGTACATCACCGACGACGCGGCGGGGCGGATCTGGAGAGTGATGTACCAGGGCGGCAAGGGGCGGTAGAAGGCGGCAGAGGGCGGTAGAGGCGGTAGAGGTGGCTGGGTACTCCGGGAAGCCACTCGTGCAGAAGCTCGGGATCAAACCCGAAATGCGCATCGCGATCGTCAATGCGCCCCGGGGCTATGGTCGCGTACTGGGCAAGCTGCCGTCGCGCGTGACGCGCAAGGCCAGCGCTGTGGGCCCGCTCGATTTCGTTCAGTTCTTCACAACCGAGAGGCGAGAGCTCCAGCGCCGGTTCGCGGCACTCGCGCGCGCGCTCGCGCCGGCCGGCATGTTGTGGATCTCGTGGCCCAAGAAGTCGTCCGGCGTGACGACCGATCTCACCGAGGACGTGATCCGCGCGATCGGGCTCGCCCACGGCCTGGTGGACGTGAAGGTGGCGGCGGTGGACGAGGTGTGGTCGGGGCTCAAGTTCGTGCGACGGGTGAAAGATCGATGAAACGACGGCGTCCGGGATCTCTCCCGGACGCCGTGCTCTGCCGTTCAGTTCCCCGGTGGAGCTGGGATCATGGCTTGTTACGCCGGACAGCTGATCGGGATCCCGCCGGGGTTACCGGCACGCCTGCGCGAGTCGCACTCCTGGGACGGGAGCACGCTGTAGGGCGCCACCGTGAAGCCCGCGGTGACGTCCTGGCCCAGGGTGCCCAGCTCCGCCAGCTTGTTGAAGCGGCGGTAATCCACCCAGCGGTGCCCTTCCTGGAACAACGACAGCGTGCGCTGCACCAAGAGCTCCTCTTCGAATTGATCATCGGTGGTCGGCGCAGCGAACTTGACGACGGCCGTGCCACCGTTGGTGGCGCCTGAATTCGCCCGCACCGCGGCGAGGTCGGTCAACGCCCCGGCTTGATCCGCCGTGAACCAGCGCGCCTCGGCCCGGAGCAACACCAGCTCCTCGTTCCGGCTGATCGGGACGGGGGTGACGTTGGTGGGATACGTGCACGCGCGATGCGTCGCCGTAACGCCCACCTCCGTTTGCGGGGACGTATAGTTGGTGCTGCATGCAGAGCCGCTGAGCGCCACCTTGCGACGATAGCGATCGTCCGACGCGACGCCCGGGATCGAGTCGATCGACGGATGGACGTAAAAGTTGCGGTCCCCCTGAAACGAAGCCAGGTTCAGTACGTCTCCCGGGGCGATCGAGTAGATCGTGTACACGCCGTTGTCGCGGTTCGCGGCAGTCAAATCGGCGATCCAGGTCTGTCCCAACGCGGTCAACGCATTCGTATAGCAGGGCGCGCCGCAGCCGAGGGACCCGCGCTTGGCCTCGACGCGGGCTTTAATCGCTCGGTTGAACTGGCCGAATCCCGCCGGCCTATTGGCCGCCACGCCGAACGCGCTGAACCCCGAGTGCATCGGGAAGTAGAAGGCGGTTCCGGCCGTATCCAGGTTGCCCTTCGCATCGTCGAGCAGTGCCGTGATCCACTTGTACACCGAGTCCTCGCTGACGATCGGCAACACCGCGTTCACGTCGTCGGTCATGTCCACCACGGCGCCGATGGCGCCGCGCGCCTCGATGATGTGGAGCATGTCCAGGGCGATGAACGTCTGCAGCACGCCCAACGCCCCCGCCTTCTCGGCCCCCGTGAGGGCCGTCGGCGTCGGCGCTCCGGTCGGTGTCGCGTTGACGGCCTTCATCGCCTCGTAGGCGTTGCGATAGTTCTGGTACCGTACACCCCACTGGGTGCCCGCCTCGAACGCGTTGTTTTGCCTCCAGTTCTTGTAAGGACCAGTGATGAAGCGTCCGTCCGTGAGAAACATGTAATAGCTCTCGCGACCGAAGCTCCCGAAGGCGCGGATCTGGACAGCTCGATTATCCCGATAGGTGGCGAGCACGCCGACGAGCATTTGACCCGTCGCCGTCCGCGGGCTGGTCTTCACCACCCCCGGGGTTGGCGAGTTGGGATTGGTAATGTCAAGGCTGCAGCCCGCCACCATGACGGCGACCGCGGCCACGAGATTGGCGAAGATGCGTCGCATGGTCCGGCTCCTCTCGAGGACAATGGGTTGAGAGTCGGGTCGCATGGCTCACCACCCCACGTCCACGGACAGGTAGAACTGGCGGTTGCCGGGGAACGGCGCGAGGTCAATGAAGCGGTTCAGGTTGGTGGCGCCGAAGTTGTTGAACTCCGGATCGAAGCTCCAGTAATGCGTAAACACGAACGGGTTACGGGCCTGGGCCGTGAAGCGAAGCGAGCGCGCGCCCAGTGACTGGAGCCAGCTGTCCGGAGCCTGATAGCTGAGCGATATGTCGCGTACGCGGACGTTGGTCGCGTCTTCGACGTAGGCGCGCACGTCACCATTCGACCACGAGTCATAGCGGAACGAGCCGGCCGTGTACCCGGATGGCACGTTGAGAGCCCACCCGTCACCCATGGTCTCACGCGTAACCGGATCGTCGTAGTCCCGTGAGGTGCCGCCCTCGTCCCACAGATCACGGGTCATGTCGGAGACCTGCCCGCCCTGCTGCCAGCTCACGGTCGTGGCGAGCGTGAGTCGCTTCCAGCGGAGCGAGCCCGAGAATTGCATTACAAAGTCGGGATTGTAGTTCCCGGCGACCGTATCGCGGATGAACGCCACCGCCGAAGGGTCCGTGACCAAGACGCCGATCGGGAGCGGGTTCCTATTGGCGTCGAGGGGCACGTTCCCCCAGATCCACGTCGTCTCCCCGCCAGGGCTGATGAAGTTGCGCCCGAAAGACGCGCCGAACGAACCCGGCGCCGGGAACCGCGGCACGCCGGCCGGCAGGTTCTTGATCTCCTGCTTGTTCTTCGCGAAGGTCGCCCGCAGCGTCAGGTCTACGTCACGGGTTTGTACCGCAGCCGCGGTTAAGCCCGCTTCGACTCCCTTGTTCGACAGCTCGCCGCCGTTGATGTTTCTGTTTGTAATTCCCCCAGATGGAATCGTTGCGGGCTGGAGCAGCAGATCCGTGATCCGCCGGCTGTACCAGGTCCCTTCGAACTGGAGCCTCCGCTTGAGGAAGGTGACATCGGCACCTGCCTCGATCTCAGTGAGGGTCTCGGGCTTGATGAGAGAGTCGCCCAAGGTCCCCGCTTGGACGGGGGTCGCGGTACCACCGATCGTGGTTCCCACGGCGAGAAGCACGTCTCTGTCCCCATAGCGGGGCCGATTGCCGGTGCGGCCCCACCCGCCCCGGAGCTTGACTTCGTTGACCAGCTCGCCGAGGTCGGGGAACCGGTACGAGGCTGACGCGCGCGGGAAGACGTAGTACTTGTGCCGGTCGCCGTTGGCGCTGGAGCGGTCAGCGCGGATCCCGCCCGTGAGCGCCAACCGTTCGTTGAGAGCTAACACTTGCTCGCTCGCGAACAACGCCATGTCCCGGAAGTCTGCGTACACGCTATCGGAGACCTGGAGGACAGTGCCGCTGTTCGTGGTCTCGACCCCGGCCAGGAGGCCGCGGGAGCGGGTCCGCACCACCCGGTTGTACTGCGTCTCCCAGGAGTAGCCGGCCGTGGTCGTGAGCGACACCGCGTTCGTTGGCTGGTAGGCCCAGGTGCCGGCGAGCTGGAGGTTGTAGTTGAAGATGTTGCCCTCGGTGCGCACCGTCCGCCCGAAGAAGCCGTCAGAACCCTCGTACTCGAGAAAGGGCGGCGAGAACAGATCACCCGAGATCTGGACCCGGTCGAAGCCGCCCGTCGCCGTCACCGACACCTGGTGTTGAGCCGCACTCAGCGCGGACCACGAAGCATTGAGATTGCCGATCTGGCGGAACGTCAGCTCGTTGAGCCGCAGGTACCGGAATGTTTCGAACGGGTTCGATACGCCGTTCCCGCCACCGTTGAACGGATTCCGTACGTACGTCCCCGTCGCGTCCACGGAGTCGAGGTTGATCACTCCGGGCGTGTAGGCGAAGCCGTAGATCGGGGAAGTATTGGTGTTGTCATTGTTCGACAGGCCGCGGTTCAGGCTGTTGCGGGTGATATTGAGTCCGCTAGTGACCTTGACCTTCCCGTTCAGGAAGGCCTGGTCAACGTTGGTCCGGAGTGCATACAGCCGGGCACCGGTGTTGCGGGCGATGCCCGTTTCATCGCGCGCCGTCAGGTTCACGTAGTATTGCGTGGCCGCCGTGCCGCCATTGAAGCTGCCGGTGACCTCGTAGGACGGCGCGTCGTTGTCGTAGAGCTCCTTCTCGTAGTCGTGAGTGAAGGGAATCTGCCCGCTCGGGTAGAGCTCGCTCAGCAAGTTCGGGTCCGGGGACGTCGCCCCGTTGCCGTAGGGCAACGCGGCCACCTGGGCGACGGTCGTGAACTGCCGGGTGCCGAGGAGCCGATACGCCGCGCTCCGCCCGACCCGACTCGTGAGGTTGAACTGCGGAGTCGCACTCGGCGTCCCACGCTTGGTCCGGATCACGACCACGCCGTTGGTCGCGCGAGAGCCGTACATGGCCGTCGCCGCCGCAGACTTGAGGAACTCGATCGACTCGATCTCTTCCTGGTTCAGGTCAGCAAGTCGGTTCACCAAGGCGTCCTGGGTGCCTCCGATTCCGGCGGACGTCGTGCGGGTGCCGGCGCCGGTGATCGAGTTGGCGCCGTCGGAGATGGCGTCGTTCGAGATGATCACCCCGTCCATCACGAACAGCGGCTGTCCATTTCCGAGAATCGACGTAATACCGCGGATCTGCACCTGGGCGCCGCCGCCCGGGGCGCCGCTGTTCATGGAGATCACAGCGCCCAGCGCCTTGCCCTGCATCGCCTGCTCCACCGTCTGCGCGGGCGCGGTGTTCAGCTCGTTGCTCCTGATACTCACGTTCGCCGTGGTTGCGTTGCGGCGCTCGAGCGTCGTCGTTTGGCCCGTCACCACGACCGCCTCGAGCCTGAAGGGATCCTCGGCGAGCTTCACCACCACGTTCGACTCGCCGGCATTTACCGGCACTTCCTTCTTCTGGTAGCCGATCGCGCGGACCAACAGTCGAACGTCGCCCTGCGCGACGGTGATTCGGAAGGTGCCATCGGCCGCCGACTGGGCGACGCCCTGGCCACCGACCTCGGTGATCGTCGCCAGTCCCACGGGAACCTCACCCAACAAGCGCGTCACCCGGCCCGTCACCTCGCGACCTTGTGCCGGGGCCGGCACCGGGGCGAGGCCGAGCGCGAGGACGGCTAGCGCCAACATTGCGTGCTTGCTCATGCGCTGTCTCCGTTTTGTGAGGATGGATGCTGCCGGGAGGGGATCGCCGAGAAACGCCGAGGGGCCCCGCGGCTGAACACGACCAAGCACGCGAGACCTTGCTTCCCGGGGACAGCAACGGACACAGCCCGGGAAAACGACATGTGACGGCGATCCATGTCGCTCACCCTAAAGGTGCGGAAGTATTTTCAGGAGGGCGCACGGGTCGTGCCGTGGACGCTTTATGCGGCAACGACCTATGTGGTGTGGCGTCGCCGCAACATCACTAGCGGCTGCGGTTTGGGACCCCCCGTTTCGTCCACACGAGGATCACGCCGCAGCCGCTGTCCATACGCTGGTATTGAGGGGGGGCGCTGAAGATGTTGGAATAGACCTCGATCGCGAGCACCTCCTCGGGGACCAGCGGCAGCGATGGGGTCTGGATGGGCGGCAGCGGGAAATACACTCCATCGATGAAGTACGCCGGCGGGCAGTAGTTCGCGAGCGCGGGATTGAAGATCTGGCCTTGCCCCCGCTGCAGCTCGACCAGATAGCTCGAGCCATTGGGCCGCAGCCGTACCCCTGGGACCATCCGGAACACCTCTTCAAACTGGACCGCGCCGGCGCTCTTGACATCAGTCGTGTCGAGGAAGTGCCCCTGCGCCGCCTTGCGGCGCCGCTCGAAGCCCACTCGCGCCAGGTAGGGCTCGGAGCGGCCTTCCACGGTGACCGGATCGAGGACGGCGATCGAGTCACCCATGACGATCTCCACCCGTTGCGCCAGGCCGGGCCGCACAGTGGCCTGGGCCCGTCCCGGTGGGTAGCCGACCGCCTGAGCTTCAACGATACGAGGGCCCGCCGAGACGTCTCGCAGCGTGAACCCCCCGAGCTCGTCTGCCTGAGCGCGGCTATCGGTGCCGATCACGACTACAGTCGCTCCCGCGATGACGGTTCCGTTCCGCTTGCGCACGACCCCGGTCTCTTTCGCGTGAGCACACCGGTGCCGCCCGAGGTGATCCCCGGCGGCTTGACGTTCAACCAGTTTCTGCTCGTAGACGACGAGCCCCTGCTCTTTCACACGGGCCCTCGCCGGCTCTTCCCTGGAGCACCACCGCGACGTCCGTCGGCACATTGCAGAGCAACACGCGGCCCGACCGGTCCGAGCGCGCAGCAGCCGTGCCCGGCTCCGCCCGGACCGACCCTGCGCCGAGGACGTAGATCGTCCAATGGGCGGTCACCATGATATCAGGGAGGGGCTTGCTGTCGGCCGCGTTGCGCACCAGCCCGAGAATCGCTCCCGTCTTCTGGTGCCAGGGATCGTGCGGACACAGCGTGCGGTGCGCCGTAGCCGGACCGGGCGTCGCGAGAGTGACCGCCGTCGCGCCGTCCCCGGCAACGTCCACGACCACCGGAGGGGCGGCCAGGCCGGTCGAGTCCAGGACGGGATGTTCGAACGTCAGCCTGTAGCGGCCGGCCGCGAGGGCGGCCAGCTCGAAGCGCCCGAGCGCATCCGTGCGAGCCGTGCGGTTGGTGCCTTCGATCCAGACCTCGGCGCCCTCGAGGGGCGCCGCGCTGATCAGACTGTCGTAGACGACGCCGCGCAGGAGCGCGCTGCCTTGCGCACCCGCACGGGCGGTCACGAGCAGGGCCACGCCAGTGGTGACCAGGGTCTGTCGGACGGTGGCGCGACGGACCATAGTCTCTATAATACGGCGCGAACGGCTAGATTGGGACCGCGATGCCCGAGCTCACGACCACACCCCCCCTCACCAAGCTCTCCGAGGAAGAGGAGCTGTTCCGCGACACCGTGCGCGACTTCGCGGAGCGCGAGGTCCGACCGCGCGTGGCCGCGATGGAACGGGCCTCCACGGTCGACCCGGCCCTGCTCGCCAAGTGCTTCGAGCTGGGGCTCATGGGGATCGACATCCCCGAGTGCCACGGCGGCGCCGGCGGGAGCCTCCTGATGACGGTGCTCGCGGTGGAGGAGCTGTCGGCCGTGGACGCCTCGGTGGCGATTTTCGTGGATGTCCAGAACACCCTCGTGAACATGCTGCTGCGCAAATGGGCGAGCGACGACGTCAAGCGACGCTACCTCCCGCGCCTGGCGAGCGACCTGCTCGGCGCCTACGCCCTCTCCGAGCCCGACTCGGGGTCGGACGCGTTCGGGCTGCAGACCCGCGCCACGCAGCGCGGGAACACGTGGATTCTCGAGGGCCGCAAGCTGTGGATCACGAACGGCGCCGAGGCGGGGCTCTTCGTCGTGTTCGCGAACAGCGACTTCACCAAGGGCTACAAGGGGATCACCGCCTTCGCGGTCGAGCGTGGATTCAAGGGGTTCTCGGTCGGTAAGAAGGAGGACAAGCTCGGCATCCGGGCCTCGAGTACGTGCGAGCTGATCCTCGACGGCTGCGAGGTCCCCGTGGCGAACGTGGTAGGCGAGGTCGGCATGGGTTACAAGGTGGCGATCGAGACGCTGAACACCGGCCGGATCGGCATCGGGGCGCAGATGATCGGCGTGGCGCGCGGCGCCCTCACAGCGACGCTCAAGTACGCGAAGGAGCGGAAGCAGTTCGGCAAGCCGATCGGGGAGTTTCAGGCGGTGCAGTTTCAGCTTGCCCAGGCCGCCACGGAGCTCGAGGCCGCCCGGCTCATGGTGTACAACGCCGCGCGACTCGAAGCCGCGGGTGAGCCTTACACCACGCAGGCCGCGATGGCCAAGCTCTTCGCCTCGCAGGTGGCCGAGCGGGTGACGTCACGCGCCGTGGAGCTGTTCGGCGGCTACGGCTACACGAAGGAGTACCCGGTGGAGAAGTTCTACCGCGATGCCAAGATCGGGACGATTTACGAAGGGACGAGCAACATGCAGTTGAACACGATCGCGAAGCAGATCCTCAAATAGGGAGGAGCCGATGCGCAGGTACGACGCCTTGATCATAGCCGCGCTCGTCGCATGCGTCGCGCCACTTGCTGCCCAGGGGAAGGGGCCGAAGAAATACGCGGTGACGACCGATCGTGCGCTGGTCGTGACGCGGGAAGTGCTGGTGAAGCAGGGCTACGAGGTCGTGCGGGTCGAGAATAGCGGGCGCGACATCGTCGTATGGTATCGCCGCGGCAACAGGGGGAGAGGCAAGGGGAAGGGCCCCCCGGTGAGGATGGTGATCCACCGGACCGAAGATCGCGTGGTATTCCTGAGCGCACCGAGCGCAGTGCTGGTCGATATCGACGTGCGCCTGAAGTTGTAGGCGGCTTCTCTATGCCGCGACAGTGTCTCTAGTTTGCGTTCTCGAAGTGTTGCGCACTCGCAACACCAGAGAGTGGTGTTGTAAGTTGCTGTGTTAACTAGTCTTACGGCTCAGCGTGACGGGCCGCACAGCTTACCGGGCCGCTTAACGCGACTTTCAGTGTGCCCAGTGGTAGACGTGGTGGCGCGGGCTATGCAGGTGCCCGGCTCCCCAACACTGAGGCAGTCCCGCTGAGGCCGCCGCGCCCCTCCTCAGCCCTAAACGAGCTAGGAGTGACACGAATGCGAGCCCTCATAGTCTTGGTTGGTTTGGTCGCCACGCCGTTCCTGGCGGGCGTCTCCCAACAGGTGAAGACAAACAGCGGCGTCGGGCATGACGACGCGCACTGCGGGATGCGTTATAGCCTGCACCCGAGCGCCACGGACATCAACAAGTGTCCTCCGCCCACGGCCACCGGTGGTGGGGGTGGCACCGGCGGCACGACCGGCTGCGTGAACTCCCAGATGACGAGCGGGACTTCGACGATCCATGGCCAGGTGTTCGAGGACCAGGCTCCGTTGTATTCCCTGCTTGGAGGCTGGTGCGTCGAACTCAAGGACGCGTTGAGCGGCGCGGTCGTCGCGAGCACGTTGACCTCCGCGACGTCCCTTAACTGGGACGGGGACAATTACGTGTTCACCGGAGTACCGGTCGGCAACTATGTTGTTTGCGAAGTCACGCAGACCGGCTGGCACCAGAGCTTCCCGCTGGACGGGCCAGCCTGCTCGCCAAATGCTGGGTTTCCGGTCCCGATTGCGGCCGATGGCAGCGACGCCCCCTACATTTGGTTCGGGAACCTCACCCCGTAGGGTGAGCGCAGGTTGAGAAGGGCTCCATCGAAGGCCCCGGGCTGGCTCGCCGGGGCCTTCCCTGTTATGACCGTGCGACCTTTGATGCCGCGACAGTGCCATTAGTGGCTGCGACACCACCGCCGTTCCTGTAAGCAACCGCACAGCTTCCCCAGTCGGCCAGAGCGACTTTCAAAGTGCCCAGTTAAGGGGGTAGCGCGGGTCTTGCGCCCGCCCGGCTCCCAACACTGAAGCAGACCTGCTGAGGCCGCAGCGCCCCTTCCTCAGCCTACGAGCTAGGGGTGATACCATATGCGAGCCCTCATCGTCGTGCTTGCCTTGGTGGCTACACCGTTCTTGGCAGGCGTGTCTCAAAGTTTGCAAGGCTCCAATTGCGACAACGGTCTGGGCGACGACCATCGCTCGCTTCAGGGGCAGTTGCATGCTCATAAGGGGCTATGCGCTACGCAGCAGCCCCCACCCCCCGACGCCGATGGCGATGGGGTCCCGGACAGCCTCGACCAATGCGTAGACACGCCGCCCGCCACCAGCGTTGACGCCTCTGGCTGCCCGGTCGCGCCACCCCCCGGCTGTGTGAACTCCGTGGGCACGGGGGGCGGGGCCGTCCTGGGGCAGGTGTTCGAGGATGATCCGGCCCAGAGTTTTCCCTATCTCGCCGGCTGGTGCGTCGAGGTCCGGGACGCGAGCGGCGCGGTGATCGCGACGGGCGTAACCAACGGCGCGGCCCTCGACATCGAGGGGAACAATTACATCATCACCGGCGTCCCGGCGGGTACGTATACCGTCTGCGAGGTGCTGCCGCCCAATACCACCTGGCATGAGACCCAACCGACGAGCGGGCCGGCCTGCGGGGGTGGCTTGTTCGGCTTGGTCGCAGTCGTGATGGTTGGGGGCGCCGCGGACTTGCTTTGGTTCGGGAACCTTCCGTAGGGTGACGACCGCAGCTCTCGTGAGACAGATCCAAGGCCCCGGGGTATTTCGCCGGGGCCTTGTTCTTGTAAGTTCTCCCTCTATGCACACGGCCCGACGCACCCACTCGTTCACGGAGTCGGTGATCCGCGGGATGACCCGGCTCGCGAGCGAGCACGGTGCCATCAACCTGGCCCAAGGGTTCCCGAACTTTCCCGCCCCCGATGTCCTGAAAGAGGCCGCGGCGCGGGCGCTTCGCGACGACGTGAACCAATACGCCATCACCTGGGGGGCGAAGCGTCTGCGGGACGCGCTCGCCCGGAAGTACGCGGATTGGTACGGGATGACGGTGAACCCGGAGACCGAGATCACCGTCACCTGCGGCGCCACCGAGGCGATGGCGTCGGCGCTGCTCGCGATCGTCGATCCCGGCGACGAGGTAATCGTATTCGAGCCGTTCTACGAGAATTACGGGCCCGACGCGATCCTGTGCGGCGCGAAGCCCGTGTACGTGCCGCTCGCGGCAGCCCAGGAGCTCGATCTCGACCGGCTGGCGGCTGCGTTCTCGGCACGTACCCGCGCGATCATCGTGTGCACCCCGAACAACCCGACTGGACGGGTGCTGTCCCGGCGCGAGCTCGAGGCGATCGCCCAGCTGTGCCGGCGGCATGACGCCTACGCGGTGACGGACGAGATCTACGAGCACATTTATTACGAAGGGGAGCACATTCCGATCGCGACGCTCGACGGCATGCCCGAGCGGACCATCACGATCAGCGGCGCGTCGAAAACGTTCAGCGTCACCGGCTGGCGTATCGGGACCATCGTGGCTCCGCCCGATGCGACCGACGCGATCCGCAAGGTGCATGACTTTCTCACCGTGGGAGCCCCTGCGCCGCTCCAGGAAGCCGTCGCCGTCGGGCTCGAGACGCTGGGGGACGACTACTACGAGCGGCTGGCGCACGAGTACCGGGCGCGGCGGGATCTGCTGTGCCGGGCGCTGGTCGACGCCGGCTTCCGCTGTACACCGCCCCAGGGCGCCTACTACGTGCTGGCGGACTGCTCCGGCGTCTCGGAGCTCCCGGACGACGAGTTCTCCTTCTGGCTGACGAAGGAGATCGGAGTGGCCCCAGTGCCGGGCTCGAGCTTTTTCAGCCGCCCGGAGTTGGGCCGGCGCCTGGTGCGGTTCGCGTTTTGCAAGACGGAAGAGATGCTGGCCGAAGCGGCGCGACGACTCGCCCGCGTCAGGCGTCCCGCGCGCCCCGTACGGGCGTAGCGACCGGCGAGAGCGCGCCGGGCGTCGGCGTCGCCCGTCGCCGCACCTGCAGCCCGGCCAGCGTAAACAGCCACCCACCCAACGGTCCGCTCCAGAATCGCAGCCGCCGCTCGCCCTTCGGGTCGGTACGATGCTCGGTGCGCGCCCGCGCGACGACGGCGGCGAGGAGGGCCGCCCCGGCGACGACGGCAAACGCCGAGGGAACCCCCACCACACCCGCTAGCCCCGGGATCCGCTCCAGCGCCGCGACGATGCCGGCCGCGGTCGCGACGCACACGTAGCACAGCAGTCGCGAGGCACGCTCGAGCCGCGACGGCCCGTCTCCGTAGAGAAACGCCAGCTCCTCGCGCCGGTGGGACAGCTCCGCGCGGAGCGCATCGACGAGGTCCTCGCGCCCGTATCCCGCCTTGCGCAGCCGCCGCACCCGCGCGACCATGACGACGAGCGGCACCGCTGCGATCGTGGCGACGGCTGCGAGCGTCGCGGCCAGGGCCCGCGGCTCCTCCGGCCGGAGCAACCGGGCCACGAAGAGCGGCAGGGCCACGGCCGTGAACGCGCCGTAGAGCAGTGCCGTCGTCGAGAGCTGGCGCGCCTCCGTTACGAAGGCGCGCACGGCTACGGCCGCGCGGCGATCGAGCGCTGCGGCCAGCGCATCGGCGAGCGCTGCCCCGTTCGGGAAGCGCGCGCCCGGGTCCTTGGCCAGGCAGCGGTCGATGGTCTCGGCCAGGCGCGGCGGCACCGCGGGCGCCACCGAGGCGAGCGGGGGCGGCGGATCGCTTACGTGGCGGGCGAGCACCGTCATGTCGTCGGGGCCCACGAAGGGCAGCTCACCCGACAGCGCGAAGAATCCCACCACGCCAAGCGAATAGAGGTCGCTGCGCGGGTCCACGCGCTCGCCCAGCACCTGCTCGGGGCTCATGAACTCTGCCGTCCCGACCACGCGCTGGGGCCCCGTCGTGGTGCCCGAGCCCACGCGCGCGATCCCG
>Ga0209056_10005865_pt1 | contig 12767 bp, 11 predicted proteins | sample GraSoiAngelo_114_FD_185876 | JGI IMG/M metagenome (GOLD analysis project Ga0209056, IMG submission 185876) | Grasslands soil microbial communities from the Angelo Coastal Reserve, California, USA - 14_0903_13_40cm (SPAdes) (version 2) | ecosystem: Environmental > Terrestrial > Soil > Grasslands... | reverse complement strand
AGGCAAGCGGAGTCAGGACGGGATCGCACTGGGCCCGCCTCGGCGCGCCGTCCGGCGGGATCCACCGACGGTGCGATCCACAACTCTTGTCAATATCTCGTTCAAGGACCGGGCGGCCGATGGCCCGTCGCGAAGGCGAGCCCGCCGGCTAGCTCCACCCGCGCGTCCGAGAAACCAGCGGCCTGGAGCAATCCGTGCACCTCGTCTTTGGTGTAAAACCTGTAGACGGTTTCTGGGAAGTCGGCGGCTGCGCCGTCCTCCTTCGGCCGGAACCCCAGCAAGAGACGTCCGCCGGCTCGCAGCACGCGCCCGAGCTCGCGGAGATGCTGCGCCGGGTCGTCCCAGAAGTAGATCGTGTGGATCGCGTACGCCTTGTCGAAGAACTGATCGGGGTACGGGATCTGCGCGCTGTCGCCGCAGGTGAGCCGGACGCGACCGCTCTCGATCAGGCGCCGGCACCGCCGCGTCGCCATCCGGACCATGTCCTCGGACGCATCGATGCCGGCGACCAGGCCGTCGGCCACCATCGCAGCCGCCCGCTCGATCGTCCGACCGTGCCCGAAGCCGACCTCCAGCACCCGATCGCCGGCGTCGAGATCGAGCAGCTTCAACGCCGACTCGTTGGCCGCCGCCGTCTCGACGGACATGATGTGGCCGATCACCTGGCCGAGGAGCCCGCTCGGGCAACGCGACTGGCGAGCGATGAACTCCGGGCGACGCATCGGCGCTCACCGTCCTCGATCGCGTAGCACGGCACGCAGGCCGAGAACGTAGGTCACGCAGGCGCCGATCACCGTCGCCGCGAACCCGACGGTGAGCTCGTTGACCCCGGCGATGCAGCTGCGGGGGATGACGACGCCGTAGCCGATGACGATGGTCGGGACGACGAACCCGACAAGCGGGGTGTAATGGCGTGCCTTCATCTCTCACTCCTTGACCAGCGCGCTCACGATGAAGCGCACCACGGTCTCCTTCGCGACCGCCTCGTTCACCACCTGCGGGTGCGAGTCCCAGTGGCGGTGAACGGCCCAGAAGACGATCGTCTCGATCAGCAGGCGCGCGACGACGGCCGGGTCCGGGAACGGCCGGAGGAGCTTCCGGCGCGTGCGGTCTTCGAGGTACCGCGTGAGCAACTCGATGAGCCCGCTGCGCGCGTCCTCGAACCACAGCGAAGCGAGCTCCGGGTGATCGCGTGCGGAACGGTCGAGGAGCTTGATCCCGCGCCGGTTGCGCGCGACGATCTCGTACAGCTCTCGCGCGATCGCCTCCAGCTCCGTCCGCACGTCAGTGACGCGCTTGCGCGCGAGACCCTTCACGAGCGTCGCCGGTGCCTGGTTGTGGGCGAGGCGTTCGCGGACGTACTTGACCGTTGCGCCCCGCTTCGGGGTGGGGACGGGTAGGGCGGGTCGCGTCTCGAACGGCTGCGGCGCGTCCACGTACCGCGCCGTGAGGTCGAAGAGCGCGTCCTTGCTCTCGACGTAGAGGTAGAGCGTCCCCTTCGCCACACCGAGCGCGTCAGCCACGTCAGCCATCTGCGTACGCGCGTAGCCTTGGTCGATGAAGACGCGGGCTGCGGCCTCGACCAGCTGCTCCAGTCGGTCCTCAGGCATGCGCCGCGCCATGTATGCGAGGTGTATACTGACTGACTGGGTCAGTCAAGTCCAACCGATGGCGTGAATCGGGGTCTCCCGAATCGCGCCCCCCTAGGTTCAGCCGGAACCCGGTGATAGGGGAGACGTGATGGCTCGTCTGCCGGCCGTTCCCGAGGACGCGGCGCCAGAGGAAGTCCGCGCCGTCTACCGGGCAGTCAAGGAGAAGTACGGCAAGCTCGTATCGCCCGTTGCCGTCGCGGCGCACCACCCCGAAGTCTTCCGGGCCTACACGGGCTTCGAGGCCGGCCTTGCACGCGCCGGGCGCGTCGAACCGAGACTCAAGACGCTTGCCCTCCTCAAGGCGGCTGCCCTCATCGGCTGCCCGTTCTGAATCGACATCGGCTCTGCCGTCGGCAGGGCGGCCGGCGTCAGCGAGGCGCAGCTACGCGGACTCTCGACGTACCAGACGAGCGCGGCGTTCTCGCCGCTCGAGAAGCTCGTGATCGAGTACGCCGCCACGATGACGAAGACCCCCGTCGACGTGCCCGAGGAGCTCTTTGCCGCGCTCCGTCGCCACTTCGATGAGGCGCAGCTGGTCGAGCTGACGGCGGCCGTCGCATGGGAGAACTACCGCGCCCGGTTCAACCACGCTCTCCTCATCGAAGCCGAAGGGTTCTCCGAGGGCGCATACTGCCCGCTGCCGGAGCGACCCGAGCGCGAGCGTTGACCGTCACGGCACCGGCGGACACACCACCGGCGCCGGGGTCCTCGGCTGCGCGACGAACCGGCCCACACGGTCGCTGCTCGCGGTCGACGGCGGATTGCCGCCGAGCTTCGCCGGCGCCTCGGCGCACCAGGGCCGGCTGCTGCCGAGCGTGAGACGAACCGCGATCCGTCCCTGTGACGGCTCGTCCAGGGTATAGGCCCAGCCGGGCCCGCCCCCCACGAACGAGACGCGGTCCGCCGTCGCGGTGACGCGCGAGATCGGGGCGTTCGGGTTGCGGAAGCGGTAGCCACGCCCTGCGGAGAAGGACCAACCCGACGCCGGCAGCGACACGGTCACCGCCTCGCCGCTGCCGGCGGTATTGTAGACCGTGAGTGTCGCTCCCGAGGACGTCGGGTCGTCCGCGCCGCCGACGCCGGGCGGCACGATGCGGTTGACCGACGGGTCCTGGCGCGTGGACGACCGGAACGACACCCGCCGTGCGGCGGCGTTGAAGGCGTCGGTCAGCTTGAGCGCCGTCGTCTGGATGGCGACGTAGGGCAGGGTGGTCGTCGTGCTCGTCGTGGTCGTGGACGTCGTGACCGTCGGGCCGCCACAGCCGAACGGCTCGTTCGTCTCGTCGATGCCGTCGGGCCGGACGCCGAAGAGGGGCAGCGGGCAGCCGAGCTCGAGGGCGCCGAGGTCGGGACGGGCGCCCGTGAAGCCGTCGTTCACGTTGGAAATGATGACGCCGCGGTCCACGGCGGTGGAGCCGCTCGCCAGCGTCACGTCCTGGGGGGCCATCGTCACCCGGTAACTGCTCGGAGGTTCGAGGCCGCTCGCGAAGGTGGGCGGGGCGAGCAGCAGGCCGTGCGCCTCGAGCACCCCCGCCGCGCGCATCGCGGCGAAGCTGCTCCAGCGCCCGGCCGCGGCGAAGTCGAACGTCCCGTCCGGGAACCAGCCGTCGTGGTCGAACGTCCCGTCGTCGATCCCACCCGTCCAGTCCGCGACGCGCGCGCCGGGCGGGCTCGGCCCGTCGAAGAGGTTGTTCTCGATGAGAAAGTGATGGCTCGTCGCCGAGGTCTGGAGATTCAGCGCCAGCCCGGGGCTCACGAAGGTGTTGTGCAGGACGAGCATCCCGCTCGGCTCCTCGGGCGGCGTCGTGCCGAGAGCATGGAACTTCAGCTGCTCGTTGGCGACGTTCACGACGACGTTCCGGATCGCGTAGACCGGCCCGCCGAAGACCGGCTGGAAGCTGATCGTCGCGTCGGTATTGGTGAAGCGGTTGCGGAACGCGCGGGTGTTCCCCTCGCTCGTGTCGAGCTCGACGCCGTTGTCGTACGCGGAGAGGATCTCGTTGCCGTAGAAGTCGACGGCGCGGGCGCCGTCCTGCTGGACCTTCATGGCGTCGCCGAAGCCGACGATCTGGTTGTGGCAGATGACGTGCCCGTTGCCCTCGACGTGGATGCCGTCGTCGTCGGCGTGCACGCCGCCGTCGTCGCTGTAGATCTGCGGCCAGACGAGCCGGCCCTCCACGACGTTGTCGCAGAGGTAGAAGTCCCGCTGGTCCGCCTTGGAGCCGATCCCGAGCCGGACGTCGCGGATGTGGAGCCGGCGCGCGGCGTTCCCTTCCGTGCCGGCCCCCTGGAAGCGCAGCCCGCGGGTGGCATTCTGGAGCGTCAGCCGCTCGACGTGGACGAAGCTGCCGTACACGTCGAGCACGTTGCCGGTGTACCCCTGGCCGTCGAGGATCGTCCCGTCCTCGCTGGTGCCGCGGATGACGATCGGATCGTCGGGCGTCCCGCTTGCCGTGATGAGGAAGTGGTTCGAGTAGCTGCCGTCGGCGAGGGTGATGACGTCGCCCGGCTGCGCGGCGTTGAGAGCTGCCGCCAGGCTCGCGGCGTCGGCCACGTTCCTTGGCGAGGGGCTCCGCGGGTCGCGGGGCACGGCGCGCGTCGTCCCGCTGAGCGTGATCGTCTGGTCGACGGGCCCGTCGGGGTCGGTGGCATGGAGCTCGATCTCGTACGTGGTCCCGGGCGAGAGGTCGAAGATGCTGCCGGCGAACTGCTCCGGCACCGTGCGGCCGACGACGCTCTCGGGGTGCACGCGGAAGAGGGGCATGGCAACGCGCCACTCGGTGGCCGTCGCGGCGCGGTAGCGCACCGTGACCTGTGCATTGTGATTGTCGTCGCCCGAGATGAGGAGCTGCACGCCGAGCGCGACGACGGTCGGGCGGTCGAGATTCACGGCGCCGGGGCGGAGGACGTCGTCGGCCCGGGCGCGCGGGGCGAAGGCGAGCCCTATGGCGACGATGACCGCGGCCGGCCGAGCAGGGCGGTGCATGGGCGCGCGAGAGTAGGATCGGGCCCCCGAGTGGTCAACCGACCTCGGTGCGACCCCTCTGTGCAGCGAGCGAGGAAAGCGCTACAGACGTCCGGCCGAAGGAGGTCCCGTGGCTCGCATCGCTCTGGTCACCGGCACGTCGTCAGGCATCGGGCTCGGTACGGCCGTCGCGCTCGCGCGCGCGAGCTTCACGGTCGTTGCGACGATGCGCAACCTCGGCAAGGCCGCGTCCCTCCAGGCGCGCGCCAAGGCCGAAGGCGTGACACTCGACGTCCGGCAGCTGGACGTCCAGGACGAGCACTCGGTCGACGCCTGCGTGCGCGACGTCCTGCGCGACCACGGGCGGATCGACGTGCTCGTGAACAACGCGGGCGCGGGCTTTCTCGGTACGCTCGAGCAGACGTCGTTCGAGGACCTGCGGCGCACGATGGACATCAACTTCTTCGGCGTGTGGCGCGTCACGCGGGCCGTGCTGCCGGCCATGCGCGCCGCCCGCTCGGGCCGGATCATCTCCGTGACGAGCATCGGCGGCCTCATCGGTCAGCCCTTCAACGACGCCTACTGCGCCGCCAAGTTCGCCGTCGAGGGCTGGATGGAGAGCCTGGCGCCCGTGGTGAGGCGGCTCGGCATCCACGTGTCGGTCATCGAGCCCGGGCCGGTGAACACGGAGTTCGTCGCGGCGGTCCGCGCGTCGGCCGCCGGGCGTGCCGAGCTCGAGAGCGAGCCGTACCGGCCGTTGCTCGCGGCCTACATCGCCGGGACCCAGGAAGCGTTCGCGACCGTGGGCCAGACGGGAGACGACGTCGCCGCGGTCATCGTCGAGGCCGCGACGGCGGAGTCGCCGCACCTCCGGTACGTCACCTCCGACGTGGTCCGCGGCCTCGTGGCGCGCAAGTACGTCGATCCCACAGGGGACACGGTGCTCGCCATGTCGGGTGCACGGCTTCCCTGAGGTTCGACGTGGGTGTGACGCATGTGCCGGCGCCTGCGGGTCGTGTGTCGCCTTTTCTGCTTGCAAGTCGAGCGCTCGCAAGTAAACTCTAACGACAACATCTTCTTCCGAACCTGCTGGCCGGGACTCCGAACGGTGGGGAAAGGCGAATGCGATGAAGAGGTTTCTCTCGGTCGCGGGGTTGCTCCTGGTTGCGTCTTCGGCACCCGCCGAGCGCATCACCGAGCTGAACGGACGACACGTCCAGCTCTATCCGACGAAAAACCACGGCGCGGGCTTCGGCCGGACCAAGAACCTCAACGTCAGCTACCACAACGGCCCGGTGATCCATCAGGGCACGGTCGTCTCCATCCTCTGGGGTCCTGAGACGACGTGGGGCACCAGCACGACGCCGAGCCCGCTCGCGCAGGCGATCGCCGGCTTCTTCGCCCAGTTCGGCGCCACCGCCCAGTACAACGTGATCACGCAGTATTACGACCTCGGCGGCAGCGTGCAGCGCGGGCTTGCCACCACATACTGGATCGATAACTCGACCCCGCCGCAGAACGTGACCGACGCCACCATCCAGGGCGAGGTGGTACGGGCGATCGGTAGCGTCGGCCTCGATGCGAACACCGTCTACGAGGTCTTCCTCCCGCCCACGTCCTACGCCTCCTATGGCAGTGCGACGTCGTGCGGCGGCCCGAACCTCCAGTTCTGCGCGTACCACAGCGACTTCGCGTACTCCGGCGCGGACGTGAAATATTCCTCGATGCCGTACCCGAGCTGCGGCGGGTGCCAGTGGTCCGGCTGGACCGCCGCGCAGAACTTCGAGCACTTCGCGACTCACGAGACGCGCGAGGCGGTCACGGATCCCGACGGGAACGCGTGGTACGACCGCCAGGGCTACGAGGCAGACGACAAGTGCGCATGGTCGCCGGCGCCGTTCCTGGTGAATGGGTACGGCTATCAGTACGAGTGGTCGAACCTGGACGGCGGCTGCGTCCAGGGCCGCTGAGTAGCCGCGAAGGGAAGCGCCGGCTCAGCGAGTCCGCGACCAGCCGACCGCTTGCCCTTGGGCCTCGCCGAGCCGCTGCGCGAGAGCCGCGCCGCATGCTCGCGAGATGCTGCCCTTCTCCTCCGCGGCGCTGACGAGCGCCGCGGACGTCCCGAGACGCTTCACCATTCTCGCGAGGAGCGTTCGTACCTTCCGCTCGCGGCGGGCCACCGCCGCGCGCCGGAGCAGCTGGCGCGCGTGGTCGACCCGTAGCTTCAGGGCGGCGGGCACCCGCTCGCCCGGACAAAGGGGCGCCGCGAGTGTCGGCTCGATGGCCGCACAGACGTTCCCGCAGACGGAGGAGCAGGGGCCGGTCGAATCGAACAGCGGGCCCTGATCCCCGCACGCGTGGCCGGGGCGCTGGTCGTGCGGGACGCACACCGTCACGGTCCCGCTGCACTGCCCACCCCGCCCGTCGGCGGCGGTGAAGCTCATCTCGTAGACGCGGCCGTCGCCGCTGCCGAGGCGCTCGACCCGCAGGCTCGCGACGGCCGTCCCGACTCCCGTCGCGTCCGGACAGGTCGCACCGACGGGTTCGTCCTGCCTGACGCCGGTGATGGTGACGGTTACGGGATCGCCGTCCGGGTCGGTCACGCCCGCCACGGACGCGCCGGCGAGCTGGTGGTTGGGCGGCCACAGCTCGGCCGGGCTGGCTGCCGCGGCGCCGCAATCGGGCGAGACGTTGCCTCCGCCCAGGGTCGTGGTCGTGACCGAGCTCGTGGTGGTACTCGTCGTCGACGTCGTGCTCGTCGGCTGCGCGACGGTGGTCGTGGAGCTCGTGGTCGTCGTGGTGACCGTGGGCGACGTGGTGGTCGTCGTCGATGGGGTCGTTGCGGTCGTGCTCGTCGAGGAGGTGCTGCTCGCTGTCGTCGTCGTGGAGCTGCTGGTCATGCTGGTCGACGACGTGGTCGTGCTCGGTTGAGTCGTGGTGGTCGATGTCGGCCGAGTTGTGGTGGTCGTACTCGACGTGCTGGTGGTGGTGGGGCTCGTGGTCGTCGTGGAAGAGGTGGTGGTCGGCGCCACCGTGGTCGTGGTCGAAGCTGGCGCGCACGGCCCGAAGGTGCCGGTCACCTCGGCCCCGCCGCCGAGCGGGCCGTTGTTGGTGGGCGTGGGCGGGCAGGTCAACGTGAAGTCGTTGCTCACATTCGACACCCGCGTGAGGCTGTGGACGCCGTCGCCGGGCGTCGCGCTCGCGGGCGGCCCGGCGCCCGTTCTCTGAGGCCCGGTGTACGGGCCGTACGCAACGCAGTCGACGTAGTTGTTGGGATCCGAGGCGCTCCACGTCGCCGGGTCCTTCGCGAAGCCCGACACGGGATCCACCGGCGCGCCCCAGCACACCATGCCGCACGTCCCCGGGATGCCGCCCGCGAACGTGAAGTCCGGGGTGACCGACGGCGTCGTCTTCGCCGCGAGGCTCGGCGTCCCCATGATCCAGTGCCGGCCCGCGCCCTGGTTCGGCACGGTCCCGCCCGGGCCGGTCGGCGGCGGCAGCGTCGTCAAGACGACGAACGCGCCGCTGCAGGAGAACGCCGTCAATCGCGTGTTGCCGACCACGTTCTGGAACCCGAGGTCCATGCGGATCTCGACGAACTGAACGCTCGGATCGCCAGTGATGCCGGACATCACCTCGCTGATGTGCGCGAGGTGGAAGATCGCCTCGGAACGCGCGGGCGTGAGGAGTGCGAGCAGAAAAACGACGAGGGCGGCGACCGTTTGCAACGTTGACCTCCTGTCCGCGCAGGACCGAGGCAGTCGGAGCCGTAGGCCCCCAAGCTTCGCGTGTCAATGGGGTCAGATCTATTTGGAGTACGCCGCCCCGCATGAAAACTTGCGGCTTGCCTTATGCTTGGCCATGATGCAACGCGGCACCCGCGTTACTCCTCGCGTCGAAGAGAACGCACTCGTGCCCGGGCGAGCAACAGGGCCGCCTGCAGCCGGACGTGGGGGTCCGCCGAGAAGGATCCTAGCCAGTTTTTGAATGCTGCCTCCCATGTTGTCTCGCGCGAGAAGGGCTTGCTTCCTTTGGGCGGCGGAGCTTTGCTTCAGCCGCTATCCTGTACGCCGAAGTGGCAGTGAACCGGACCAGCAGGCTACCAAGGCGCGTCAGGGTGGCGAGATCCGTGGCGCCGGTGGCGACACCGCCGGCACGCGTGGGGGGCCATGCGAATCGGCGTCATCCTGGACGCGATGAACCCGATTATCAAGCTAGCCGTGCATTTGCTCTCGGGCCGAGGCGTCGAGGTAGAGCTGATCCATCCCGAGAAACAGCTGATCAGCCTCTCTCGGGTGCGAGTTGAAAGTGACCTGTACGTGCTCAAGTCGGGATCGGATCTGGCGCTGAGCCTCGGTGGCGCGCTGCACGCCCTCGGCGCTGCGACCCTCAACCCCTACCCGACCGTGGCGATGATGCGCAACAAGATCATCGTGACTCGGGTTCTCCAGGCGGCTGGTGTACCGACGCCCGAGACCTACGTAACGACGAAGCGGGACGACCTGGTCCCGCTCCTGGAGAGCGGGCCGCTCATCATCAAGCCCTATCGGGGGTCCCGCGGGGAAGGCATCCGCATCGTCCGGGAGGTCCGCGAGCTGGCCGACCTCTCCTGCGGAAGAGCCGATCCTGGCTCAGCGCTACATGGAGCCGGACGGACCTGATCACAAGATCTTTTGCATTGGAGGCCAGCTCTTCGGGGTACGGCGGATCTGGCCGCTCCGCACCTACCAGGACAAGGTGGGCGAGCCGTTTACCGTCACCCCCGAGCTCGCTGACATCGCCCGGCGCTGCGGGCGAGCCTTTGGCATCGATCTCTTCGGGATGGACGTGGTGCTGAGCTCGGGCCTGCCCTACGTGGTGGACGTCAATAAGTTCGGCAGCTACATGGGTGTCCCAGACGCTCCCGGCCTCCTGGCCGAGTATCTCTACGCTGCGTGCCAGCGGACCATGCGGAGAGAACCGCTTGCTCTTCGCGGCTGTGGCGACGTCGATGCGGAGGGTGCCCCCGCCGGCGGGCGCGCTGTGACACGCGTGTCGTGAAAGCGCGTCAAGCCTGCGAAGATCACTGAGCCGTCCCTCCGGCGCCTTGCCGAGGCACGTCGGGTACCCATTTCTCACCTCCGGTAGCGGCCCCCCGGTTTGATTCCGAGCCCTGAGAAGGATGGTCCGGTACGCGAACGACTGGGCATGGCACGGTCGATGCTGCGGGGAGGTGCATGGACTCGGAGACCAAGAATGTCCTCTTCGGCCTGATCGATCACCGTTTGCCCCTCGGTGTCCTGGGTCTGGACCGGACCGGCCGGGTCGTGACGCAGAATCATGCTGCCCAGTCGATGCTGGCTCGAGGCGACGGTCTCTTCTTGCTGCGGGGCCATCTCGTCGCGGCGCGATCCGCCGAGTCGACCGGGCTCCGACGCCTGGTCCTCGACGCCTGCAGGCGTAACGGCGAGGGCGGGCGCGCGGGCGGCGTACTCGAGGTGTCACGAATGTCGTCGAGCCGTCCGTTCGGGGTGCTCGTCGCGCCGCTGCACGCGGGCGGCCGGCCTCGGGTGAACGGCCTCCCGGCGGCGGTCGCCTTCATCACTGACCCCGACAACCAGGCACAGACGTGGCGCGAGCTCTTGCACCATCTGTACGGCCTGACCGCCGCGGAAACTGAGGTGGGGTTGCTCTCGCTCGGCGGCAAGTCGATCACGGAGATCGCCGAGCTGCGCGGCGTCACCCACAACACGGTCCGGACGCATCTGAAGCAGGTCTTCCCAAGCCGACCTCGTCCGGTTCCTACTGAGTGGCCCTCCGGTCGAGCCCGCGCGCCCCCGCCCGCCGGCGACGCTCTCAGAGGGTGCTCGTCCCTCGCCACGCCGCGTCTGATCCGTCCATACGCCGGGGTGCGCGGGTGCGCCGCCTCCTCACCCGCCGGGGTGAGAGACAGGCTACGCCGAATCCCGTTACCGTCGTGTAAAGACCGCATGAAGGCCGCATGAAGGCGGCATGCGGTGACGCAGGCAGCGCTGCGAATGGGAACGCGGCATCGTTCAGATCGTGCATGGTTCGCATGAACTGGCGAGGGCAGGGAACCGGAGAGTAGTCGACAGACGAGCCGCGTACGATGCTCGCCCCGGACACTGTTGACGGCCAGTTCGCGGCCGCACGAGCTGCAGTCCAGATCGCGGGCCCGGTCAGGGAGGGCCGCCCCGGGTAGCAGGGTGCGTCAGTCATTTGTGGAGTGCCCGTATGTCGGGACGACATACAAGCAAGCGAGGCGACAAGGCCCTCTTCCTCACTGGCAGGCGACGCCCGCCGGCTGGCGGCAGCCGGAGATCGGTCGACTCGAGGGCACACGTGGACCCCATGCGAGTCGGGATCATCCTGGACTGGATAAACCCGAATATTGAGCAAGCCGTGCGCTTGCTCTCGGCGCGAGGTGTCAAGGTAGCGCTGATTCACCCCGAGAAACAGTTCATCAGCCTGGCTCGGGTGCAGGTTGAAGACGACCTGTACGTGCTCAAGTCGGGGTCGGATCTCGCGTTGAGCGTCGGCGGTGCGCTGCACGCGCTCGGCGCTGCCACCGTCAACCCTTACCCGACCGTGGCGATGATGCGCAGCAAGATCACGGTCACTCGGATTCTCCAGGCGGCCGGTGTGCCAACGCCCGACACCTACGTCACCACCGAACGGAACGATCTGGTCCCGCTCCTGGAGGCCGGGCCCCTCATCATCAAGCCACATCGAGGATCCCGCGGGGAGGGCATCCGCATCGTGCGGCAGGTCCGCGAGCTGGCCGATCTCTCTGCGAACGAGCCGATCCTGGCTCAGCGCTACATGGAGCCGGATGGACCTGATCACAAGATCTTTTGCATTGGGGGTCAGTTCTTCGGCGTGAGGCGGATCTGGCCGCTCCGCACGTACCAGGATAAGGTCGGCCACCCGTTTACCGTCACCCGTGAGTTCGCTGACATCGCGCGGCGCTGCGGGCGGGCCTTCGGCATCGATCTCTACGGGATGGATGTGGTGCTCAGCTCCGGCCGGCCCTACGTGGTGGATGTCAGCCACTTCGGCAGCTACATGGGCGTCCCCGACGCTCCCCGGCTCTTGGCCGAATACATCTACGCGGTATGCCAGCGCAGGCTGCGGGGTGAGCCACTGCTCGCCACGGCTGCGACGACCTAGGGATGCGGACGCGATCGCGCCACGGTGTCATGAACGTTCAGGACCAGCCGGTGATGGGGCTCATCGGGGTCCTGCGCCGTGCCCTCACATTGTGGCGTCCCTACCGGGTCCAGGGCTTGTTGATCCTCCTGGCGATGCTGCTCCAACAGGGCTTCAACACGTTCCTTGCCCTGAGCTTGAAGCTCATCATCGACACGGCGCTGGCCGCCCGGGACGGCGTGCTGCTGCTCTGGATCCTGGCGGGGCTGGCGGGCGGTTTCGTCGTCGCTCTCCTCGCCAACGTGGCCGCGGATTACCTCACGGCGCGGGTCGGCGCGAACATGCTGAACGACCTCCGCCGCACGATGTTCAGCCACCTCCAGCGCCTCTCGATGAATTTTTTCGCGCACGCGCAGACCGGCAATATCGTCGCGCATTTCTCCAGCGATCTGGCGGATATCGAGAAGGGACTCACCTCCCGCCTTTCCGACGCGCTGCTCGCGCTGATCGGTCTGCTCGTGAACGTTCCCCTGCTGTTCTGGCTCGACTGGCGACTGGCTCTGGTGTCGACGGCGGCCTTGCCGCTGACGGTGGTCGGCACGCGCCTCTTCACGCCCCGCGCCTCGAAGGCCACCTATCAACTGAAACAGGCCCAGGGACAGCTCGCGAGCACGGTCCAGGAGCACGTCCTCGCCCAACCGGTCATCAAAGTCTTCGGGTTGCAGCGCGCCACCCTCGCCCGATTCCAGCACCAGCTGGCCGACCTGGCGCGGCGCACCGTACGGGCGAATTTCTTGACCCAGTTGGTCGGCACGGCTTCCAGCTCGGGGGTGGTGGTCGTGCAACTGGTGGCGCTGGGGGTGGGGGCGCTGCTGGCGCTCGAGGGCTCCCTCACCGTCGGCACGCTGGTGGCGTTCATCAGTCTGCTGTCGAGCGTGAACAAAGATGCCTACAACCTGACCAAGAAGGTCGCGCCCAGCCTGATCGGCGCGACGGGAGGT
>Ga0209056_10005864_pt1 | contig 12768 bp, 9 predicted proteins | sample GraSoiAngelo_114_FD_185876 | JGI IMG/M metagenome (GOLD analysis project Ga0209056, IMG submission 185876) | Grasslands soil microbial communities from the Angelo Coastal Reserve, California, USA - 14_0903_13_40cm (SPAdes) (version 2) | ecosystem: Environmental > Terrestrial > Soil > Grasslands ... | reverse complement strand
GTTGTCGCCCATGCGTTTGAGCGACGCGAACCGGATGTCGATCTCGGCCTGACCCGCAGTCGCGACCTCGTGATGTTGGCGCTCGATGGCGACTCCTGCTTTCTCCAGCTCCAGACACATTTCGTTGCGAATGTCCTGCAAGCTATCCATCGGCGAGACTGGGAAATAACCTTCCTTCGCTCGAATCTTGTAACCGAGATTTGGAAATTCCTCGCGCGCGCTGTTCCAATGTCCTTCGACGCTATCAACCATGTATGACGCCGCGTTGCCGCTATTCGCAAACCGCACATCGTCGAAAATAAAAAATTCCGCTTCGGGTCCAAAGAACGCCGTGTCCGCGATTCCGGTTGATTTGAGATAAGCCTCTGCTTTTTCGGCAACACCGCGTGGGTCGCGATCGTACGGTTCGCGGGTGATTGGATCGACGATGGTGCAAATGAGACTCAGCGTCGGTTCAGCGTTGAAGACATCGATCCATGCGGTCGCCGCGTCCGGAATGACAAGCATGTCTGAGGCGTTGATGACGCGCCAGCCGCGAATGCTCGATCCGTCAAAGCCGAGCCCATCGGTGAAGATTTCCTCATTGTATTCGGTGAGCGTGGTCGTGAAATGTTGCCAGGTGCCGAGCAAATCCGTGAACTTGAAGTCGATCAACTTCACGTCGTTGTCTTTAATCATTTTGCTGACGTCGGATGGAGTTTTGTCTTTGGCCATATTCAGGAGTTGTTAGTTCGTAGTTGAGAGTTGTTTGGAAAACGAAATGACGAAATCCGAATGACGAATGCCGAAGGAATGACAAATGACGAGTCCCAAGGTTACCCGAATTACGTCATTGGAGTTTTGTCGTTGTTTCGTGATTCGTCATTCGAGCTTCGTCATCAAAAAATCACACGGCTTTTTCGCCGATCTCTTCCGTCCGAATGCGCACCGCGTGTTCCACCGGGAGAACGAACACTTTTCCATCGCCGATCTTGCCCGTCTTAGCTGCGGCGACGACCACATTGACCGCCCTTTCCACCATATCGTCTGCCATCACCACTTCCACTTTCACCTTCGGCAAAAAATCCACCGTGTACTCGCTACCCCGGTAAATTTCAGTATGTCCTTTTTGCCGGCCAAAACCTTTGACTTCGGTGACAGTCATCCCTTCGATGCCAAGCTCGGCCAGCGCCTCTTTGACTTCTTCGAGCTTGAACGGTTTGATGATGGCTTCCAGTTTTTTCATGTCGAAGTAAACTCAGCATCGCGCGGTGCTTTGCAATTGAAAGCTACGCGCAGCACGCGCTCTCTTAGCAATAGCGCGAGACGATTGCAATCACGAATTTTTTGCCCGATGGATGCGACATTCACCGGTTAATTCTCGATCTGTTTGCGTGGAACGAAACACTCTGACGGTGTGGTCGCCTCTCCCTTCCTAGGAAAAGGGAAAAGGGTGAGTGCTCAATCGGGCAACTGTGCATTGGGGGAGGAACCCCTCAACTTAGTCCTCTCCCATTGTGCAAGGTAGAGGCGAGAAAGACTGCAGGAGCGCCGTACAAATTTTCCGGTGTTCACTCATTCCGTTCGGGATGACATGCCTCGTAAATTTGCCAACCTTTTTTCTTAACGCTTATACTGCAAAAAACTAATGGCCCGCGACTCTTTCGTTCATCTTCATCTGCACACTGAATATTCGCTGCTGGACGGTGCCATTCGGATGAAAGAGCTGATGAAAAAGGCGGCTGAATTCAAAATGCCTGCCGTCGCGATCACGGACCACGGCAATTTGTTTGGTGCGATCGAATTTTATCAGGAAGCAGTACGCGCCGGGGTGAAACCAATCATTGGTTGCGAAGCGTATGTCGCGCCTGGATCGCACAAGGACCGACCAGGATCGCGGCGCGATGCAGCGTATCACTTCACGCTATTGGCCGAAAACGAGACCGGCTATCGAAATCTCGTCAAGCTTGTAACGACAGCGCATCTGGACGGTTTTCATTACGCCCCAAGAATCGATAAAGAGCTGCTGGCAGAGCGGGCAGCGGGTTTGATTGGGCTGAGCGGATGTCTCGCGGCCGAAATTAACAGCGCGATTCAGGCTAACAACATTGAAAAAGCAAAACAGAGCGCCGCAGAATATCGAGACATTCTCGGGCCGGAAAACTTTTTCATCGAACTGCATGACCACGGAATGGAGGCGCAGCGCAAGTGCAACAGCGCATTGCCACAGATTGCACGAGACCTGGGCGTCGGTTTGGTCGCTGCAAACGATGTGCATTTTCTGCGCCGGAGCGATCACCAGGCGCACGACGTAATGCTTTGCATCGGCACTGGCAAAATGGTGCAGGACGAGACCCGGATGCGCTACGTCCCAGAGCTCTATTTCAAATCGCCAGATGAAATGCGCGAGGTATTCCGCGATTTTCCGCAGGCGATTCAGAACACGCTCGAGATTGGTGAGCGCTGCCATCTCGATCTTGAGTTTGGACGCTCCAAATATCCAGAATATCCAGTTCCGGCTGGGAAAACGCGCGAAAACTATTTGCGCGAGCTTTGTTATGATGGGTTGCGGCAGCGCTATGGTAAACGGGCTGGGAGCGACCCGGAGTTGATTCGGCGGCTTGATTATGAGCTGGGAGTTTTGGAAAAAACGGGGTTCGTCAGTTATCTGCTCATTGTTTGGGACTTCATTCATTTTGCAAAGGAGAGAGGCATTCCTGTCGGGCCGGGGCGCGGTTCGGCTGCGGGTTCGATCGTCGCCTACGTTCTTGGAATTACAGATATCGATCCGTTACAGTACGGATTGATTTTCGAGCGGTTTTTGAATCCGGACCGGGTCTCGCCGCCGGATATCGACATTGATTTTTGCGAGGCGCGCCGCGGCGAAGTTCTTGAATACGTCCGGCAAAAGTACGGTGAACGCCGCGTCGCGCAGATCATTACTTTTGGCAAGCTCAAAGCGAAAAGCGTCGTGCGCGACGTGGGGCGAGTGATGGGTTGGAGTTATCGCGATGCCGATCGCATCGCGAAGATGATCCCCAACGAACTGAACATCACGCTTGATGCAGCCCTGGAAAAAAATCCGGAATTGAAAAGAGCGGTCGCCACCGAACCCGCGACCCGCCAGCTTTTCGAGCATGCCAAAGTTCTCGAGGGGTTGTCGCGCAACGCAGGCGTGCACGCCGCAGGTGTGGTAATCGCCGATCGCGATTTGTCCGATTACATCCCGCTTTGTCGCGACGTCAAAGGCAACGATGTGATCAGCCAGTATGCGATGGGACCTCTCAACGATCTCGGTTTGCTGAAAATGGATTTCCTTGGGTTGAAAACGCTGACCGTGATCGAAGACACGCTAACGCTTATTCGCAAACGAGACCCGAACTTTTCACTGAAGAATATTCCACTCGATGATCTTGCTGCGTTCGCTCTCTATAACCGCGGCGAAACGATTGGTCTTTTCCAGATGGAATCCGGCGGGATGACAGGCTTATCGAAGCAGTTCGATGTGAAGAAGCTCGATGACATTATCGCTTTGATCGCGCTTTACCGGCCTGGCCCGATGGAACTGATTCCCGAGTACGTCAAAGCGAAAAGGGGAATCACACCGATCAAATATCTTCACCCGCTACTCGAAGAGATCTGTGCCGACACATACGGCGTAATGATTTACCAGGAACAAGTGATGGCTGCTGCGAGCAAACTCGCCGGCTACTCACTCGCGCAGGGCGATCTTCTCCGGCGAGCCATGGGCAAGAAAGACAAGGAGAAGATGGCGAAGGAGAGAAAAAATTTCATCGAAGGCTGCGCGCGCACAAACAAAATCCCGGAGAAAAAGGCAAATGCGATTTTCGATTTGCTGGAAAAATTCGCCGGCTACGGATTCAACAAGAGCCACAGCGCGGCCTATGGCGTGATCAGTTATCAAACGGCCTATCTCAAAGCGCATTACCCCGTGGAATTCATGGCTGGTCTCCTGAGCAATGAAATCAATAAGACGGAAAAAATTTCAATTTTCGTCGGCGAATGCAAAAGAATGGGCATTTCCATTCTGCCGCCGGACATTAACAAGAGTAGTCTGAAATTCACGCCCGAAACTGTAACCGGCATCGGTGGTACCGGCGCCGGGATCGCCGATCCCGGCTACAGTGCCATTCGTTACGGCCTCGCCGCGATCAAACATGTGGGCGAGAGTGCGATGGAAGCCGTAATTCGCGAGCGCGAACAGCGAGGCGACTTCATTTCGCTGGAAGATTTCTGCACGCGGCTGGACTCGCGCATTGCCAACCGGAAGATGCTGGAAAGCCTTGTCAAGTCAGGCGCCTTTGATTTTCTTGGCTATGATCGCGCCGAACTCTTTGGCTGCATTGATGACGCAGTGAACGCGTCCATCGCAGCGCAGCGGGACCGGTTGGCTGGCCAGGTTTCACTTTTTGATGAGGCAACTGCTTCGACCAGATCGAGAAAAAGAGTCGCAACCCGGTGGAGCGACCACGAAAAACTTTCGTACGAGAAAGAGCTTCTTGGTTTTTACGTCAGCGGACATCCTCTGGACGCTTACGCGGAGGTGTTTGCATCGAAAAATTACCGGTCGATTGCGTCGTTAGGCGAGCTCGACGATCGCGCGCCGTTCAAGATCGCCGGAGCCATTGTGAACGTGGAAAAAAAATTTACCAGACGGGAGGGCAAACCATTCGCGGTAGTTTGGCTCGAAGACCTGACGGAGATGCTAGAGGTGGTCGTGTGGAACGAGGTTTATCTTAAAGTCTCGGATGTGCTTGCGCCGGGACGCGTTATCGAGATAAAGGGAACGCTGGATAAGCGCGAGGAAATCCTTCGCGCCACGGCTCTGGAAATCAGATTGCTTGCGCCCGGCAAAGATAACGGGGCGAATGAACAAGTGACAGGCGCGCGCCAGGAACCCGCGGTGCTGCTCCAATTTTCTCCCGTTACAACGGGCGATGAGCTCCGCGAAGTACGCGACATTCTGGTCAGCTCACCGGGCCGGCGGCCGGTTCAATTGTTATTTGATCGCGCCGACGACGATCCGCTGCGCCTGAATGCGGGGGCGGACTTTTGCGTGGATCTTACCCCTGATCTGAAAGAAAAACTTTCACGCTGGCTGGTGACGGCGCCCCCTTGATAGTCTCGCTGGAATCCCCCCGGAGGGCCTAGCGCCTCTTCTTTTGCCCTTTGGAGCGCGTCGCTTCGACATTTGTTTCCGCACGCGGGAGTGCACCGAGCGTTAACGTTTTTTCCTCGGGACTGGTACCCAGGCAGAGTAGAAGTTTGCGCGCGGCACCGTCGGGATCTGAAATCGCCAGGGACTGTGAGCCAGCGTCTTCCTGCAAAGCGACAGTCCAGCCGGATTGGAAAACTCCGCCGTGAAATTCGAACTCGGCTACAGCAGGCGCGAGGGGCAACACGGCTGGCGCAATTTGGATTTTGTTCACGCAATCGATCTGGCTGGACGTCAGGTCGAAGATCGGTGTCGCAGCACTCATTCTGACCGTCACATCATTGGGATCGTCGAATAAAATTTCGCCTCGCAGTAAAAGATCCACGTCTTTCGTCGCGACATTGAAAAACTCCACTGATGCGCGGTTTCCTGCAAAGGCAATGCGACTGCTCGCTTCAACAAGATTGAAAGAAGTCCAGCCATCGCCTGACAATTTTCCGTTCACCAACTGCACGTCGCCCGTAATCCGCGGATGTTGCAGTGTTTCGGAAAGAGAAACGCTTCCGCTCAGAATGCCATCTTGGAAAATTGCCGGATGAAAAAGCTGAGGCGCCTTTGCCAGAAAAATTGACGGAAAATCGACGGTCACGTTTAGCGGAGATAATTGGAAAGCGTTCCAATCTGTTCCGATGCGCAGTGGAAAATTCGCCGTGAAACTAATCGGGTTCGAATCTAGCACACGGACTACGCCGTGCGCATCCCAGTTACTAGAGTTAATGGTGGCCTGAACATCCACCGGAATTCGGTCTGCGCTTTTTCCGGTTGCTCGACGAACGCTGGAAAAATAATCGAGTAAATTATCGGCTCGGGCGTCGAGCGTTCCTGAGTAGTTGTGATCGCCCGACATGTCGATTTTGCCTTGCCCGCTGAGCGAATCGTTCCTGCGTTTGATCTCCAGCTGTTCGATCTCCAACTCGGTGCCTTTCAGATTCACTTTCGCTGCGAGACTGTCGATCTCGGTTTTGAAGAACGTGAGGGAGGCGCCTTCAATCGCGAGACGTCCACCAAACTTGCGATCGCGGGTGTCCATTGCTCCCTCGATTGTGATCTTCCCGGCAAAATCGCCGGGATTTGCGCCGAACAGAGCGACGAAATCGCCAAGCTGATTGATGGAAGCAGAAATATTGCCGCGAAAGTCCGGGCTAAGCCAGCCGGACGAGTTCGTGGGGAATTCAGCTTCGCCGCTTAGAGTGAACTGATTACTCCGTTGTCGAATGTAAAGTTGTTGAAGCTGAATCTTGCGGTTGTAAACCGCCGCCCCGAGCATGATTGCTTCGGCTGTGCGATTGCGCCAGGTAAGTCCGGTCAACTCGCTCCAGAGCGATGCAGTCACGCGATCCGGCTCGGCGAGATTTCCACGAAAAGTGAAGTTGGCGGCGTGAAGCAGACCATCCACGCGATCGGCGAACCCGAATGCATCCGATGTTTGCCCCAGAGAAATGTCGCTGGCGCCGCCTGCAATCTTCCAGTTGGAATGCTGAGAACGCCATTCATCCGAGATATTGCCTCGGATTTTCCCTCCGAAAACGTCAACTTCGAACTGCAACCCCACACGTTGCTTGCCGAGGCGCGAGAAGTCCGCTGTGGCGGATTGAAGGTCGAGGCCACGGCTCAAAGTGAGTCCGCCGAGCGTCAGACGATTGGTTTCCCAGTGAGTTGCACCGCGCAATTGTGAAAACGTTTGGCGCAACCATGGCGATGCAATCATGACCTCGGAAGCGCTAAACCGGCCGGCCTCGGTCTCACTTGCGGAAAGAACGCCGCGTCGCAACAGAATCAAAGTCGGCCCGTTCTCAACGCGCACTTCCGAGTTCGCGATGCTCAGATTCTCTGGCAGCAATCTCTGCAGCGTCGCCCAGCCGCGCCGGGTTATCGCCCGCAGATTCGGATTGGTGCGGTGCAGCTCTACACGTAGTTCGCGAATTGAAAGGTTGCGAATAATGCGGCCGCGCATGTGCAGCAGGACATGTTTGAAATTCAGACCAACGCTCGCGTCTGTGGCGGTTAGATCGACGCGAAACGCGTTGTCACGCACGCTTTTCAGGTGAAGCTGCCGAATCACAACCGGACGCAGAAATGACGCGTCGACTTTGTCGATGCTGGCAACGAAGCCCTCCTGCCTTGCCGCCCACCAGATCCACAAGCGGAGGCCGTTCGAAACAGCAAATGGCGCAAACACAATCGTTAAAAGTACGACGAGCAGGATCAGCAGAATTGCAAGCGACAATCGATTCCTGAGCGGCATTTACATCACTGTGCTGAAAAAATGGCGAAGCACGAATACCGAATGACGAACGACTAAATGAGGAAGCTCAAGAGCGAGGTGGTCGTGCCGCTTTCTTCATTCCAAGCTTCGAGATTCATTCGTCATCTACCTCGGTTCATTTGCGGCGGCATCCTTGAAGATCAGATGCAAAGGCTGAGGCGTATGAATTCGTTGGTCGAGTTGCCGCTGCAATGTGCGCTCAGCTTCGGCAGGCAAGCCAGTTTCTGCTGCTTTTTTTGAAGCCAGCTGCGGCAGGATCAACAACTCGCTTTGAAGATCCTGCCCCGAAATTCGGTTCCACAAACCATTTTCATACGCGAGGACTTCCACCTGCTCCTGCTCGACACCGAGAATTTGAGCATGTGGAAGCTGAACAATGATTTCGTCAGGGCGAATATCGATGGAGAGATTCTGTTGTAGATCGAAACCGGCTTTGGCGTTGAATGTACCATGCAGTTTCACGCGCTTGGAGCTGCCTACCCAGGTATGGAGCAGTTCGTGTTCGACTTCGATGCGTCTTGATAGGACGACCAACTCGCTTACAGGCGTCGTTTGTTCCATGTAGACGCGACTGTTGATGGTGATGCGCGGCTGCAAATGGGCGATTTCGACAAAAGCCGAACGCAAGTCCTTGCCCAATCTCTCAAGTTCGGCGCTGCTTTGTCGCGCCGTGCGCGCCGGCCAGCTCTCCAGGCGCAAAAAGATCATAACGGTCACTGTCGCAACAATCAACGCGATCAGCGTGAACGCGACTGGCCAGGAGATCCGCGCTCGATTTGATTGGGAATGACGAAGCACGAATGACGAATGTCGAATTAATGGCGAAGCACAAATGCTGAATGACGAATCAAATTCGATATTCCGATTTCGGATTCAGTCAGAACTTCATCATTTATGGCCAAAAAATTACCGCCCCCCACACCCGATGGGCGTGAAGGGCGGCTGTTCCCCCCAGAACAATCGTAGAAAACTTCGAGGCTAGTAAACGAGCTTCGCGCTAATGGCAACAAGATTTTGCACAAAAATTTATGCGTGCCCCGGCAGCCCCTACGGTCCGGTAAAGAGCGGGGGTTGCAGAAGCGCATGTCGCGGTTTCTAGTTTTGTATGCGTAACTTGGATGAGGAGCCATCCTCGCCCAGCCTCGCCGGTTCATTGCTGGTCGCTCATCCAAATATGCTCGATCCGAATTTCCGGCGCACCGTGCTTTTCATTTCCGAGCATGACCCAAGCGAGGGTGCTCTGGGTGTGATCATTAATCGCCCGCTTGACAGACAAGTGGCCGATCTCGTGACCGACACGCCGCCGACAGGCCTCGCGGACGTGCCCGTGTTCCTCGGCGGCCCAGTAGGAAAAGACCAACTAATGTTTGCAGCGTTCGAATGGAAAAAGGGTGACGGCGTTATGCTTAGCCACAACGTCGCTTTGACACAACCCAGCGCCGCACCGGGCAAGAAAGACCTCGTTACGATTTGTGCGTTTGTCGGCTATGCGGGCTGGGGAGCGGGTCAGCTTGAAAGCGAAGTGAGGCAGAAGGCCTGGTTGCTTCAAAAAGCCAATCGTTCATTGCTAAAGCTTGATCGCCTGCCAAACCTCTGGTTCGACATCATGCGCAGCTTGGGACCATGGTATAAAATGCTTGCCGCAGCACCCGACGATCCGTCGCTGAATTGATTGAGAAGCAGGAAAGCCGGGACGTGAGAAGTGATTTAGCTTGATTCTACGTCTCACTTCTCACTAATCACTTCTCACTCTCCGCCATGACCATCGGTGTGCCGAAAGAAATCAAGGAACAGGAGCAACGCGTCGCCCTGTTGCCGTCAGCTGCAAGTCAGCTCACCAGGCGCGGTCATTCCGTGCTGGTGGAAAAGAATGCCGGGATCGGGTCTGGTTACCCCGACGAAGAATACGTCAAATCCGGCGCAGAGATTGTCGATAACGCCAAAGAGGTTTTCTCGCGCGCCGACATGATTGTCAAAGTGAAGGAACCGCTCGAGGCCGAGTTCTCGCTTTTGCACAAAGGCCAGATCTTGTTCACGTATTTGCATCTGGCTGCAAGCAAGCCTCTCACGGAGGCATTGCTGAAATCGGGCGTCACCGCGGTCGCGTACGAGACAATCCAGGTTGACAATCGTTTGCCACTGCTGGAACCGATGAGCGAGATCGCTGGTCGGATGTCGGTGGTGATGGGCGCTAACTTTCTGGCCAAGTATAACGGTGGCAGCGGAGTCTTACTGGGCGGTGTCCCCGGGGTTTTACCCGGCCGCGTAGTTGTGGTTGGCGGCGGCACATCAGGCGTTAATGCAGCCCGCATGGCCACGGGTCTTGGTGCGGACGTAACCATACTCGATGTGGATCTCGAACGTTTGCGCTACCTCGATCTGACAATGGGAAATACAAACACGCTCTATTCGAATGAGGCGAACTTGGACGAGCTGATGCCGGATTGCGATTTGCTGATTGGCGCTGTGCTCCTGCCGGGAGCAAAGGCTCCAAAGTTAATCACCCGTTCAATGCTAAGAAAGATGAAGCCGGGCAGCGTTCTGGTGGATATCTCCATTGATCAAGGCGGCTGTGCGGAGACATCGCGCCCCACTACGCACCTCAATCCAGTTTACGTTGAGGACGGTGTTACGCATTACTGCGTGGCAAACATGCCGGCAGCGTACGCGCGGACAGCCACGCAGGCTCTGACCAATGTGACCTATCGGTACGTGGAACTACTTGCCGATTTTGGTCTCGAGGGCGCCTGCGGAAAACAACCGGCGCTGATCGGCGGGATCAACACTCGGGATGGCCAGCTGACTTGTCAGGCGGTAGCGGAAGCGCATGGCCTCACGCACAAGCCGCCGCTGTAAGTACACGTGTATCAAACATCTGACGCGTAAAAACATTCCGAGGCCGCTCAAAAAACTGCCTTGCTCCAATTCTTCAATTACAGCAATGTGCGGTTTCGAACTAGCACTATGAAAAAATATATCTGCATCCTGGCCGGTGCCGCACTCCTTACGGCGTGCGAGCAAAAGACCGAGACAACTGAACCGGCGGCAACTCCAGCCGCGACAAGTCCGCCGTCAGCTGCTGGAGCGTACAGTCCGGCTGCGACAACGGAATCTCCTGCTGCGACAACGGAATCTCCCGCTGCAACCACGGAGTCACCGCCCAGTTCGTAAAGTCTGCGGCAGTTCTTTTTCTCGAGAAGTCTTCTTCCGGACACTTCCGGGAGAAGACTTCTGTTGTACCGTCGCGACGTGAGAGAGCATGATCTGCTCACAAAATTCTTAATTCCTGGCCGCCCCGTTCGCCGCGAAGTGGTCGTGCCGCCGGGAACTGCTTGTTTAAACCGCGCTCTCGGGTTGGCTAGGAACATAAGCAACGACATGACGCCGGCAGATTCTTTCTCCTTTTCAAAAGACCGGCGCCTGACAAAGGCCTCAGAATACAAGCGCGTGAAACGAGACGGCTTTGCCTGGCGCGGCAAACTGCTAAAGCTCAATGTGGTGCCAGTAGAGAATTCCGGTCCGTGCCGCGTAGGCTTTGTTACTTCGCGCTATGTCGGAGGAGCAGTTGTTCGCAATCGTCTTCGGCGCCGTATGCGTGAAATTGTGCGCCAACACCAGCATGAGTTGCGCGGGAGTTTTTGGATTGTGCTTGTTGCCGGAAGCGATGCAACCAACGCGAGCTATCAACAGCTGGAAGATGAATGGTTGCGTCTGGCAAAACGCGCTTCTATCCTGCTTTGATGCTCAGACTGGTTCGTTTTTTTATCCGCATTTATCAGTGTACGCTCTCGCCGTTTCTTCGTCTGCTGTGCGGTCCTAATTCCGGCTGCCGATTTACGCCGACCTGTTCGGCATATTTTCTAGAAGCGGTTGAAACGCATGGCGTTTTTTGGGGAGGCTGGCTGGGATTGAAGCGCCTCGGGCGATGCCAACCGTGGGGTGGATCTGGGCATGACCCCGTCCCGGAACAGAAAAATCTTACGTCCAAGATCGAACGTTTGGGCGCGCCATTAACGATCCGAATCAAGCGCGCTGAATAGCCTGCGAGCGCGACTCACGATTTATGGATCGAACTGCCTGGATTGTCGTTGCCCTTTGCGTGATTGGGCTCGTCGTGTGGGAAATCTATCTGGCAAAACAGATGGCCCCGAGACCTGCTCCAATTGTTGGTGCGCCGGGACAAGTTTCTCCCACGGCAACTCCAGCGATTCTCGCGCCTTCGCCGTCAGCGACTCCCGTCGCGGAAGCCACGCCGAAGACCACCGGGCCGAGCTTCCCCGAAAAGATCGAAAGCTTGCGCAATTCAGATGTCGAGTTGCGCCTGACAAATCGTGGTGGCGGAATTAAAGAAGCGATTCTGCTCAAGCAAATAGCTGAAAAAGGGCGGAACGTTATTTTAAATTCGGATCAGAGCGCACCAATTGGTGCAATCATCGAGGAACCGTTCACGCCAACGCTCGAAGAGTTTACTGCATCTCCAGAATCGGATTCCGTTGTGCAATTTGAGCGCACGACGGCCGAGCAAATTATTATTCGAAAAAAGTTCTTCTTCGAAAAATCTCCAGAGAACAAAGACAACTATGTGATCGAAATGGATGTTGATCTCGAGAATCGGGGCGACAAGCCATATCAAAGCAGTGGGTATTTTGTCGCGCTCGGTTCCGCGGCCCCAATTCATCCGAAGGATTACCCTTCGTACACGCGTCTGGTCTGGTGCATTAACGGAAGAGCGAAGGGAATTGACGTCGGTTGGTTCGGGAGCAGTAGCGGTTTTCTGGGCTTGGGCCAGCGCCCTGCCCGGCCTAATTATCAAGAGAGTATCGCCGGCGCCGAATGGGTTGCGGTCAGCAATCAGTTTTTCACTACGCTAATGGCGCCGCTTACTGCCAAGGCTACGGCTGTATGGGGCGGGCGTTTCGACGTCGAACATTCGCCGGACCAAAAGCTGCTGGCCATTGATGGTGCGCTTGGGATGCCGGGATTTCAGTTGCAGCCCGGACAAACATATAACGCGCGCTTTGAAATTTACGCCGGCCCGAAGCTTTATCACCGGCTAGCCCAACTTCCGCACAATGAGGCCGAAGTGATGGACTTCGGGATGTTCAAGATCGTGTGCCAGTTTCTGCTCAACTTCATGAACCTGCTGCACAGCTGGCTGCACGACTATGGTCTCGCGATTTTGGCCCTCACCACCATCATCAAGCTCACGCTTTGGCCGATCCAAAACAAAGCCAATCGCTCTATGCGGCAGATGGCTGCGCTCTCGCCAAAAATGCAGGAGCTGCGC
>Ga0209056_10005863_pt1 | contig 12769 bp, 1 predicted proteins | sample GraSoiAngelo_114_FD_185876 | JGI IMG/M metagenome (GOLD analysis project Ga0209056, IMG submission 185876) | Grasslands soil microbial communities from the Angelo Coastal Reserve, California, USA - 14_0903_13_40cm (SPAdes) (version 2) | ecosystem: Environmental > Terrestrial > Soil > Grasslands ... | reverse complement strand
GCCCGCCGCCGCGCGGCAGACCGCCGTGCTCTTGGCGTCCGCGGGACAGTCGGCGCTCGTCCCGGTGCAGCTCTCCGCCACGTCACACACGCCCGCCGCCGGGCGGCACTCGACCGTCGCGGGCTCGAAGGTGTCGGCCGGGCAGTCGTTGCTCAGCCCGTCGCAGCTCTCGGCCACGTCGCACGAGCCCGTCGCCGCGCGGCACACCGCCGTACTCTTGGTGTCGGGCGGACACGCGGCGCTCGTCCCGGTGCAGCTCTCCGCCACGTCGCAGGCGCCCGCCACCGCGCGGCAGACCGTTCCGCTGCTGGCAGGATCGGGCGGGTGGATGCAGCGGCCGCTGGCATCGCAGGTGTCGGCGGTGCAGACGGTGCCGTCGTCGGCGCACGCCGTGCCGCTCGCGGCCGGCGCGCCGCCGCACCGCCCCACGTGGCAGCTGTCCGCCACGGTGCAGTCGCTGCCGTCGTCGCAGGCGGTCCCGTCAGCCACCGGCGTGGCCGTGCACGTCCCGCCCTGGCAGGTGTCGGGAGCCGTGCAGGCGTTGCCGTCGTCGCAGGCCGTGCCGTCTTGCACCGCCGTCCCCACGCAGAGGCCGCCCTGGCAGCTGTCGGCCGTGGTGCAGGCGTTGCCGTCGCTGCACGGCGTGCTGTCCGTCACCGGGACGCCGTCGCAGACACCGCCCTGGCAGGTGTCGGCGGCCGTGCAGGCGTTGCCGTCGTCGCACGGCGTGCTGTCCGGCGCGATGGTCCCCGTGCAGGTGCCGCCCGCACAGGTATCGTTGCTCGTGCAGGTGTTCCCGTCGTCGCACACGGCCCCATCCAGCCGCGTGGGATCGCCGACGCAGGTGCCGTCCTGGCAGGCGTCGTTCCCGGTGCAGAAGTTCCCGTCGTCGCACACCGCGCCGTTCGGCTGGGGGGCGTCGGGCGGGCAGGTGGCGCTCGCGCCGGTACACGTCTCGGCCGCGTCGCACGCGCCGGCCGCCGGCCGGCACTCGACGCTGCTCGGCTGGAAGGTGTCGGGCGGACAGGCGGGGCTCGTCCCGTCGCAGGTCTCCTCGAGGTCGCAGCCGCCGGCCACCGCGCGGCACACCGTGCCGGTGTTGCCCGCCGGGTGCTGGCAGATATCGCTCGTGCCGTTGCAGGTGTCGGCCGTGCACGGATTGCCGTCGTCGACGCACGCCGCCCCGCTCGGCTGCTTGGTGTCGGTGGGACACGCGGCGCTCGTGCCCGTGCAGGTCTCCGCGAGGTCGCACTCACCCGCCGCCGCGCGGCAGACGGTGCTCGAGGGCTTGAAGGCATCGGTGGGACAGGCGTTGCTCGTCCCGTCGCAGGTCTCGGCCTGGTCGCAGACGCCGGCCGCGGCCCGGCACACGGTGCCCGCCGGCTGCTTCCCATCGGCGGGGCAGGCCGTGGTCGTCCCGTCGCAGGTCTCCGCCGCATCGCAGACGCCGGCCACCGCGCGGCACACCGCGCCGGCGTTGCCCGCCGGATGCGTACACGTTGCGCTCGTGCCGTTGCAGGTGTCGGCCGTGCACGGATTGCCGTCGTCGGTGCACGCCGCCCCGCTCGGCTGCTTGGTGTCGGCGGGACACGCGGCGCTCGTGCCCGTGCAGGTCTCCGCGAGGTCGCACTCGCCCGCCGCCGCGCGGCAGACGGTGCTCGAGGGCTTGAAGGCATCGGTGGGACAGGCGTCGCTCGTCCCGTCGCAGGTCTCGGCCTGGTCGCAGACGCCGGCCGCGGCCCGGCACACGGTGCCCGCAGGCTGCTTCCCATCGGCGGGGCAGGCCGTGGTCGTGCCGTCGCAGATCTCCGCCGCATCGCAGGCGCCGGCCGCCGCGCGGCACACCGCGCCGGCGTTGCCCGCCGGATGCGTACACGTTGCGCTCGTGCCGTTGCAGGTGTCGGCCGTGCACGGATTGCCGTCGTCGGTGCACGCCGCCCCGCTCGGCTGCTTGGTGTCGGCGGGACACGCGGCGCTCGTGCCCGTGCAGGTCTCCGCGAGGTCGCACTCGCCCGCCGCCGCGCGGCAGACGGTGCTCGAGGGCTTGAAGGCATCGGTGGGACAGGCGTCGCTCGTCCCGTCGCAGGTCTCGGCCTGGTCGCAGACGCCGGCCGCGGCCCGGCACACGGTGCCCGCAGGCTGCTTCCCATCGGCGGGGCAGGCCGTGGTCGTGCCGTCGCAGATCTCCGCCGCATCGCAGGCGCCGGCCGCCGCGCGGCACACCGCGCCGGCGTTGCCCGCCGGATGCGTACACGTTGCGCTCGTGCCGTTGCAGGTGTCGGCCGTGCACGGATTGCCGTCGTCGGTGCACGCCGCCCCGCTCGGCTGCTTGGTGTCGGCGGGACACGCGGCGCTCGTGCCCGTGCAGGTCTCCGCGAGGTCGCACTCGCCCGCCGCCGCGCGGCAGACGGTGCTCGAGGGCTTGAAGGCATCGGTGGGACAGGCGTCGCTCGTCCCGTCGCAGGTCTCGGCCTGGTCGCAGACGCCGGCCGCGGCCCGGCACACGGTGCCGGCCGGCACTTTCGCATCCGCCGGACAGGCCGCCCCGCTCCCCGTGCAGAACTCCGCTAGGTCGCAGGCGCCGGCCGAGGCGCGGCACTGGGTCGTTGCGGGCTGGAAAGCATCAGCCGGGCAGTTGTTGGAATCCCCGTCGCAGCTCTCGGCCAGGTCACAGGGCCCCGCCGCCGCACGGCAGACCGCCGTGCTCTTGGCATCCGCCGGGCAGTCGACACTCGAACCCGTGCAAGTCTCCGTCAGGTCACACGCACCCGCCGCCGCCCGACACACGGCGCCCGCGTTCCCCGCCGGGTGCTGGCAGGCATCGCTGGTGCCGTCGCACTGGTCGAGGGTGCAGGGGTTGCCGTCGAAGGTGCACGAGGTTCCGGCCGGCGCCTTCGCATCGGCCGGGCAGTCGGCCCCGGTGCCCGTGCACGTCTCTTGCGCATCGCACTCACCCGCGGACGCGCGGCACACCACGGTCGGGGGCTGGAAGCCGTCGGCGGGACAGGTCGTGCTGGTGCCGGTGCAGCTCTCGGCGGCGTCGCAGAGGCCCGCCGAGGCGCGGCAGATGGTCCCGGCGTTGCCGGCCGGGTGCGTGCACGCGGGGGCGCCGGCGGTGCCGTTGCACACGTCGGAGGTGCAGACGTTGCCGTCGTCCGTGCAGGCCGTCCCCGCGGGCTGGACCGCGTCGGCCGGGCAGCTGACGCTCGTCCCCGTGCAGGTGTCGGCGAGGTCGCACTCGTTGACCGCCGCCCGGCACACGGTGCCGGAGGCCGCGAGCCCGTCGGCGGGGCAGGTGCTGCTCGAGCCGGTGCAGGTCTCGGCCACGTCGCAGGCGTCCGCGGCCGCGCGGCACTCAGTGCCTGCCGCCGTGAACGCGCAGTCGATGTTGCAGCAGGAGCCGCTCGTCCCGTTGTTGGCTCCCTCGTCGCACTGCTCGCTGCCCTCGACGGTGCCGTTTCCGCAGCCGGCCGTGTAAGTGGCGATGGCCGCCGCCCACGCGCGCGGGCCCCCCAGCGTGCCATCGGCGGCATAGGAGCCCGTCGCCGCGACCGTGCGGAACTCGGGATCGATGGTGACGTGGCGACCGGGGCTGCCCGCGTTGGGATCCGACTGCTCGCGCGGGAGGCCGGTGTAGCCCGAGCCGGCGGTGAACGTCTGGTTGAGCTTCGTCTCGACGCCGATCGCACCGAAGAGGAGCTCGGCGGGTTGCGTCGTGAGGGCCGTCAACCCTGAGAACGGCGCGGTGCTGTTGCCGAGGGCGGTCGCGGTCTGGTCGAGGGCGACGATACCATAGAACTCGGAGGCCCCGATCGCCTTGGCCACGACGCTGTTCTGGAAGGTCACCGTGATGCTGTCGCCGCCCGCCAGCGCGCTGGTGACCCGCGTGGAGAAGACGAGCGTGCGGACGCCGGTGGTCCCCGAGCCGTTCCTCACGTCGGCATCGTTGTTATAGGTGTTCCCCTGGCTGTCGGCGCACGAGGCCGTGCCCGTGTCCGGGTCCATCGCGACGGTGACGATCACGCCGTGGCCGACGGCCACGCTCCCCGCGAGCGGCGTGATGGAGATCGTCGTCCCCGCGGTCTCGTTCCCGTTCGTCCCGAGATCCTGCAGCCAGCAGATGGCGCCATAGTTGACGTCGGCGGGGCAGCTTGCGCTCGACCCCGTGCAGGACTCGGCGGGGTCGCAGATCCCGGTCGAGGCGCGACACCCGACGTTTGGGGGCAGAAGGGCGTCGGCCGGGCAGGTGGCGCTCGTGCCCGTGCAGGTCTCGGCCACGTCGCACGGGCCGGCCGCGGCGCGGCACACGGCGCCCCCGTTCCCCGCCGGGTGCTGGCAGGTCACGTTGGTGCCGTTGCACTGATCGAGGGTGCAGGGGTTGGTGTCGGCCGTGCAGGAAGTGCCGGCCGACTTCTTGGCGTCCGTCGGACAGGTGGTGCTGGTCCCCGTGCAGCTCTCGGCGAGGTCGCACTCGCCAGCCGCGGCGCGGCACACAGCGCCCCCGTTCCCCGCCGGGTGCTGGCAGGTCACGTTGGTGCCGTCGCACTGATCCAGGGTGCAGGGGTTGGTGTCCGCCGTACAGGCGGTCGCCGCCGACTTCTTGGCGTCCGTCGGGCAGGCGGTGCTGACGCCGTCGCAGGTCTCCGCCAGATCGCACTCGCCCGCCGCCGCACGGCAGACCGCGCCCGCCGCCTTGATGGCGTCGGCCGGACAGGGCGCGCTCGTGCCCGTGCAGTTCTCCGCCGCATCGCACAGGTCGACGGCGGCGCGACAGACCGTGCTCGAGGGCAGGAAGGCGTTGGCCGGGCAGGTGGTGCTCGTGCCGGTGCAGGTCTCGGCCGCGTCGCAGGGGCCGGCTGCCGCGCGGCACACCGTGCCGGCGTTCCCCGCCGGATGCGTGCAGGTCGCGCTCGTGCCGTTGCAGATGTCGCGCGTGCAGACGTTGCCGTCGTCGATGCATGCAGTCCCGTTCGTCTTGAAGGCGTCGGTCGGGCAGGTGGTGCTCGTGCCGGTGCAGCTCTCGCCCAGGTCGCACTCCCCCGCGGCGGCGCGGCACACCGTGCCGGCGTTCCCGGCCGGGTGCGTGCAGGTGTTCGTGCTGCCGTCGCACTGATCCAGGGTGCACGGGTTGGTGTCGGCCGTGCAGGCCGTGCCGGCGGCCTGCTTGACGTCGGTCGGGCAGGTGGCGCTCGTGCCGGTGCAGTTCTCGGCGACGTCGCACTCCCCCGCCGCGGCGCGGCACACGGCGCCCGCGTTCCCGGCGGGATGCGTGCACGTGGCACTCGTGCCGTTGCACACGTCGGTGGTGCAGGCGTTGCCGTCGTCCGTGCAGGTCGTGCCGCTCGCCTTGAAGACGTCCGTCGGGCAGGCGGTGGTGACGCCGCCACAGGTCTCCGCCAAGTCGCACTCGCCCGCCGCCGCGCGACACACCGTCCCGGCAGACTTGATAGCGTCGGCCGGGCAAGTGGCGCTCGTGCCGGTGCAGTTCTCGGCCGCATCGCACAGGTCGACCGCGGCACGACAGACCGTGCTCGAGGGCAGGAAGGCGTTGGCCGGGCAGGTGGTGCTCGTGCCGGTGCAGGTCTCGGCCGCGTCGCAGGGGCCGGCCGCCGCCCGGCACACCGTGCCGGCGTTGCCCGCCGGATGCGTGCACGTCGCGCTCGTGCCGTTGCAGATGTCGCGCGTGCAGACGTTGCCGTCGTCGGTGCACGCGTTCCCGTTCGTCTTGAAGGCGTCGGTCGGGCAGGTGGTGCTCGTGCCCGTGCAGCTCTCGGCCAGGTCGCACTCCCCCGCGGCGGCGCGGCACACCGTGCCGGCGTTCCCGGCCGGGTGCGTGCAGGTGTTGGTGCTGCCGTCGCACTGATCCAGGGTGCAGGGGTTGGTGTCGGCCGTGCAGGCGGTCCCGGCGGGCTGCTTGGCGTCGGCCGGGCAGGTGGCGCTCGTGCCGGTGCAGGTGTCGGCGACGTCGCACTCGCCGGCCGCGGCGCGGCACACCGTGCCCGCGTTCCCCGCCGCATGCGTGCACGTGGCGCTCGTGCCGTTGCACACGTCGGTGGTGCACGCGTTGCCGTCGTCCGTGCAGGTCGTGCCGCTCGCCTTCAAGACGTCCGTCGGGCAGGCGGTGGTGACGCCGTCGCAGGTCTCCGCCAGGTCGCACTCGCCCGCCGCCGCGCGGCAGACCGTCCCGGCAACCTTGATGGCATCGGCCGGGCAGGTCGTGCTCGTGCCGGTGCAGGTCTCGGCGAGGTCGCACCCCCCCGCGGCGGCGCGGCACACCGTGCCCGCGTTCCCCGCCGCATGCGTGCACGCGGGCGCCCCCACGGTACCGTTGCACACGTCGGGCGTGCACACGTTGCCGTCGTCGGTGCAGCTCGTGCCCGCCGCCTGGACCGTATCGGCGGGACAGCTCGTGCTCTGGGGCGCGAGCGCGAGGAGCTGGCTGATGTTGGCGGTGTTGCCGGTCGAGGCCTTCTGCCCGGTCGCGCCGGCGGCCGCCTGGGCCGCGTCCGCGCTTTCCGAGGCCGAGTCGTTGGAGCCGTTCGACGATTCGGCGTGGAACCGCTCGGTCATGCCCGAGGGCGCGCCGACCGCCGCGCCGCTGGAGCGACCGAAGCAGGCGACCAGCATCGTGTTGGCCACCGTCGTGGTGATCGACGGGGTCGAGGAGCTCACCTGTCCACCGGACGCATTGATGGGGTTGGTGGTGTCGACGTTGTCGTAGGCGCTGATCCCGCCCGCCACGCGCGAGGACGACACGGTGAAGGTGTAGGGGCCGGGGTCGGCCGCCGCCGTCCCGGCGACCTTCCAGTACGTCGAGACCGCGAGGTTCTGCCCGTTCTGGGTGGTATTGACGATCAATGTCCAGCCCGCGGGGGGCGTGATGGTCGGCACGCTCGAGCTGCCGTGCGCGGTGATCGCTGCCACCATGACGTCGTTGCCGGCGGTGGCCGCGGGCCGGCTGATGGCGAGCGAGGTGGCGCTGCCGGCACTGCCGCTGCTGGCGCTCGCCGCCCCGTGGAACGTGATGCTCGTTGCGCCCGGGCAGGTCTCGGCCACGTCACATTCGTTCACCGCCGCGCGGCACACGGCGCCCGCGTTGCCCGCCGGGTGCGTGCAGGTCGCGCTCGTGCCGCTGCACACGTCGCTGGTGCAGGGATCGCTGTCGTCCGTGCAGGCCGTGCCGCTCGGCTGGAAGAGGTCGGTCGGGCAGGTGGTGCTGGTGCCGGTGCAGCTCTCCGCCAGGTCGCACTCGCCCGCCGCCGCGCGGCACACGGCGCCCGCGTTCCCGGCGGGATGGGTGCACGTCGCGCTCGAGCCACTGCACACGTCGGTGGTGCACACGTTGCCGTCGTCGGTGCACGGCGTCCCGCTCGCCTGGAAGACGTCGCTCGGGCAGGTGGTGCTGGTGCCGGTGCAGCTCTCCGCCACGTCACACTCGCCCGCCGCCGCGCGGCACACCGCGCCTGGGTTCCCCGCGGGGTGCGTGCACGTCGCGCCCGCGCCGCTGCACACGTCGGTGGTGCAGACGTTGCCGTCGTCCGTGCAGGTCGTGCCGCTCGCCTTGAAGACGTCCGTCGGACAGGCGGTGCTGGTGCCGGTGCAGCTCTCCGCCAGGTCGCACTCGCCCGCCGCCGCGCGGCACACCGTGCCGGCGGCCTTGATCGCGTCGGCCGGGCAGGTCGCACTCGACCCGGTACAGCTTTCCGCCGCATCGCACACGTCGACCGCGGCGCGACAGACCGTGCTCGACGACAGGAAGGCGTCGGCCGGGCAGGTGGTGCTGGTGCCGGTGCAGGTCTCGGCCGCGTCGCAGGGGCCCGCCGCCGCCCGGCACACCGTGCCGGCGTTCCCCGCGGGATGCGTGCAGGTCGCGCTCGCGCCGTTGCAGATGTCTCGCGTGCAGACGTTGCCATCGTCGGTGCACGCGGTCCCGTTCGCCTTGAAGGCGTTGGTCGGGCAGGTGGTGCTAGTGCCGGTGCAGGTCTCGGCGACGTCGCACTCGCCCGCCCCCGCCCGGCACACGGCGCCCGCGTTCCCCGCCGGGTGCGTGCAGGTGTTGGTGCTGCCGTCGCACTGGTCCAGCGTGCAGGGGTTGGCGTCGGCCGTGCAGGCGGTTCCGGCCGGCTGCTTGGCGTCGGCCGGGCAGGTGGTGCTGGTGCCGGTGCAGGTCTCGGCCGCGTCGCACTCGCCCGCCGCCGCGCGGCACACCGCGCCCGGGTTCCCGGCGGGGTGCGTGCACGTCGCGCTCGTGCCGTTGCACACATCGGTGGTGCAGGGGTTGCCGTCGTCCGTGCAGGTCGTGCCGCTCGCCTTGAAGAAGTCCGTCGGGCAGGCGGTGCTCGAGCCGTCGCAGGTCTCGGCCACGTCGCATTCGCCCGCCGCCGCCCGGCACGCCGCGCCCGCGTTCCCCGCCGGGTGCGTGCAGGCGGGGGCGCCGGCGGTGCCGTCGCACACGTCGGTGGTGCAGGGGTTGCCGTCGTCCGTGCAGGCCGTGCCCGCCGCCTTGACGGTGTCGGCCGGACACGTCGCGCTGGAGCCGGTACAGCTGTCGGCCACGTCGCACTCGTTCGCCGCCGCGCGGCAGACCGTCGTGCTCGGCTGGAAGCGGCACGAGGCCGAGCAGCACGAGCCCGCCGTCCCGTTCGACGGCCCCTGATCACAGTCCTCGCCCGAGTCGACGCTGCCGTTGCCGCAGTTCGAATCCGCCTTGTAGGTGGCGATGTCCGCCGCCCAGTTCTGGCTCGTGATGGTGGCCGTGGCCTTGTAGGTGTTGGCAGCGGCGACGACCTCGTACTCGGGGGCGATGTAGAAGATGCTCCCGCCACTGTTCACCCGCGTGAGGGCGGTGTAAGTGCCCCCATGGCCGTCGTTCCCGGCCGTGAAGGTGTCGCTGGCGGCACCGGCGACACCGATCGCCCCGAAGAGGAGCTCCGCGGCCTGGGTCGTGGTCGCGGTGAACCCTGAGTCCGCCGTGCCGCTGTTGGCGTTGCCGGTGTGGCTCTGGTCGAACGTACCCGTCTTGGCGAGGCCCGAGAACTCGTTGGCGGTGACGGCCCGCCTGTTGGAGGTCGACGGGAACGTGACCGTGATGGTGCTTCCGCCCGCCAGGGCGTTGACGTTGTGGGCGGAGAGGATGACGGTGCGAACCGTGCCCGACCTCGCGCCCTGAACGTCGGCGCCGTAGGCGTTGCCTGCCGAGTCGGTGGCGCTGTAGGCGCCCGCGACGTCAGCGCCCACGAAGCTGAGGATGACGCTGTTGCCGGCGGCCACGGACACGCCCGATGCGAGCGTGATGGTGATGCTCGTTCCGATGTTGTTGCCGGTCGCCGTCCCGACGTTCTTGACGAAGGCGATGCCGGCGCGCGCCTCGCATGCGGCGAGGCCGAATAGGAGGGCGAGCGCGAGCGTCGCCACGGCGCGGCGCGCCGGTTGCCTGCCCAAATTGACGTTCATGGTTCCCGAGGGTCGCAGTGAGGCCCCGCGCGGAATATCGGCAGACGCGGTCGCGGGCTTGAAGGCGCGCTTCGCGGAGCCGCCGGGCAGCTCGGCGCAACGCGCGGAGGCGAGGCCGGGCGCCGGGCCCAGAGCGGATCGCCCGGAGGCGTTCCGAAGGCGGCGCCATGGGGTCGCTGTGCCGGAAAGAAGAGACCCGGCTTGCCGACCTGCTCGGATACGGCAGGCTGGCCTTGGTAGTGTTAGGAAAAGAACGCGAGGGACTTTGCGGCTATTCGGAGCCGGACACATGTGTGGTGATAGTCTCATGCTAGCTAGCACTCCGGCACACTCAGTGCTGGATCGACCCGACGTATCTCTTCTGCGCATGGCAAGCGCGGACCGGTCAGTCTTTCGGGGGCAAACGATCCCGCCACCTTTTCACGAGAGCTACGCGGCCATGTGCAAAAGGAGGGCCATCGCGCCGCCGGCTCTTGTCGGGAGCGACCGGGTCGGTGGCAGCGACACGAACCGTGAGTGGTGGGCTTTCGGCCCAGCCAGAAGATCCCGGAAGCGGCAGGCGCGGACACGGCAAGCGAGGTGGGGTCCGCAGCTCAACTGCGCGCCGCGCGCCGTGCGGCCGCCGCGGCCCTTCGACGGCCGATCGTGCCGAGCTTGACACGCGGCGGTGTCAAGGGAGGCACGATCATGCGCCGTTGCGGCGTGGCGATCGAACGGCCGAAACGCGCCACATGTCGGCGTTCAAGCGAGCCTGCCTCGCTACTTGCAGCGGAGCGTGCCGCGCGAGGCGTTGAAGGCGCAGTGGGGCGCCGGCCCCGGGAAGAGGGCCTCGCCGCACTGCCCCGTCGTCGCCAGCGGCGAGTCGATGATCATCGTCCCCTTGAGGGGCATGCGCCCGGGCGACAGCGCCTAGCTCCCGTGCCGCCCGATCACCACGAACTTGAGCCACCCCGGCGTCCCGCGCCGGCTCCCTATCCGGACCTTCAAGATCCCGGAGGGACCCTGCGAGTTCCGGTACCGCCAAGCGGTGCCCGCTGCGTTTGCCTTCCAGCACACTCCGGTCACGGGATCGGAGCCACCCGATGATCGCATCGAGAAGGCGCCTGCATGTCCCGTGCGCCGCGCATGCGGGGACGCGATCCGCGTCCTCGAGGTCGAGGTGCTGCTGCCGGGCGACGACGCGCCGATCCTGCGCGACGTGGGGGCTCGGCTGCGCGAGCTGGTGGCGACCTTTCCGGCCTGAGAGGCTCGGAACCTAGGGGATTCGGAGACTCCCGTTCGGCCCGGCGCTGAACGTCTGGACGGTGGTCGCGGAACGGTTCCCGCCGTCCCCTGTCGTGGGGTCGTGGAAGCCGACGGTCACCTGGAGCGGCCCGGCGTCCGGGCAGATCATCTGCGCGCGTTTCCCGGCGGCGAGGAGGCGAACGCTGCCGTTGGCCGGGACTTGAATCTTCACGCGGTCGAGCCCCTGCGCGCTCGCGACGGCGTGCTTCGGGTCGTCGAACTTGAAGAGGCGGCGGTGCTTCACGAAGCTCCCGGCCGGGATGCGGGCGCAGAGGACGTCGGTCCCGTTCTCCGCGCGGATCTGCAGGATGACGTCGTCTGCGAGCGGGTTCACCCCGAGCCCGGCGAGCGCGGTGTGCAGGTCGAGCCGGGTGGCGTCGCCCGCGCGGCGGAGGAGACCCTCCTCCAGCGTGAGCGTGCCGGCCTGCCCGGAGCACGCCGGGTCCTCGAAGTCCGTGAGGCCGTTGCCGTCGTCGTCAATGCAGTTGCCGCACATCTCGGTGGGCGCCGCCTTCGGCACGAGGCACGTATTGGTGTGGACGCACACGCCGCCGATGCAGGCGTCCATCGTACAGGCGTTGAAGTCGTTGCAGTTGGCTGCCGTGGTGCAGGGGATGCAGCCGCTGACGGCGGCGTGGTGGCAGACGCCGGCATCGCAGGTGTCGGTCGTGCAGGCGTTGTGGTCGTCGCAGTCGGTGACCGTCGTGCAGGGGGTGCAGCCGGGGATGGGGGTGTTCTTGCAGACGCCGGCCACGCACGACTCGACGGTGCAGGCATTGCCGTCGTTGCAGTCGGTGGCCGTCGTGCAGGGATTGCATCGTTCGATCCCGGTGTTCGAGCACACGCCACCGTCGCAGGAGTCGTAGGTGCAGACGTCGTTGTCGTTGCAGTCGGCGGCCGTCGCGCAGGGTTTGCAGCCCGAGCCGGAGTCATCGGGGGGACAGTCGGCACTGCTCCCCGTGCAGTACTCCGGCACGTCGCACGGACCGGCCGACGGACGGCAGACCATGGACGTCGACTGGAAGCCATCGGGCGGACAGCCCGCACCGCTCCCCGTGCAGTACTCCGCCACGTCGCACGGACCGGCCGACGGACGGCACAGGGTGCTCGTGGGGAGGAAGCCGTCGCTCGGGCACGTGTTGCTGGTCCCGTCGCAGGTCTCGGGGACGTCGCACACGTCGGCCGCCGGCCGGCACACGGTTCCCGCCGGGCTCTTCGCGTCGGCGGGGCAGCTCGCGCTCGTCCCGGTGCAGGTCTCCGGCGGATCGCAGACGCCGGCAGACGCCCGGCACGGCGTGCCAGCGGCGGCGAAGGTGTCGGCCGGACACTCGCGGCTCGTGCCAGTACACGTTTCGGCGACGTCACAGGGGCCCGCCGAGGGACGGCATACCGTTCCCGCGTTCCCGGGGGCGTTGTCGCAGAATTTCACACCGCCCGTACCGCTCACGCACTTGTCCACGGTGCACGGATTCTGGTCGTTGCAGTCCGTGTCCAAGCTGCAATTCGGGGGCGTGAGCACGCAGTCGGACGGATCCGAGTTCGGCTGCTGGGACGGGTAGGAGCACACGTCGATCAGCTCGCCGGTCACCCCGAGGTCCGTGGACGCGAGGCAGCAGTTCACGGCGGTATCGTCCCTGACGCAATTGGTCCCACTGCATTTCCTCGCCGTGTGACTCGCGACGCCGCTGAAGGGATCCGACCCCATCGCGACACCGACGCTGCAGAGCGACGTGCACGCGACCGGCCGGGAGCTCGTGCAGCGGGTCGGCCTGTCGTTGCCGCAGGTGTAGCAGCGCGGGGCGCCGGTATTGTTGCTCGGCAGGATACAGGGCCCGGCCGAACCGCAGTCCTGGTTCCTGATGCAGCCGAGGAACTGGTTTTTGGAGCATTTGCCCCCCATCTGCGCCGCGCCGAAGACCGTCACGCAGATGGCGCGGTCCGCCAGGCCGTCCCGGTTGGTGTCGATCAGGGCGCAGGAGTCGCCCGTGTTGTTGCCCGACCAGTTCAGGTCGTCGAGTTGCCACCTGAGGGA
>Ga0209056_10005862_pt1 | contig 12770 bp, 9 predicted proteins | sample GraSoiAngelo_114_FD_185876 | JGI IMG/M metagenome (GOLD analysis project Ga0209056, IMG submission 185876) | Grasslands soil microbial communities from the Angelo Coastal Reserve, California, USA - 14_0903_13_40cm (SPAdes) (version 2) | ecosystem: Environmental > Terrestrial > Soil > Grasslands ... | reverse complement strand
CCCAGGTATGGTGTGCGGAGGCGCATATACCACCACATGTTGTGTTGTCAAGCGATTTTTTGCAAGGGGGCGCGGCCGTGACCCGACCGCGGCCGGCGCGCGTTCCCACGCGCCTCGGCGACGTGCTGCGCACGGTGCTCGCCCGCCTGCCCACGGGCGCGGGGCTCGAGGACTGGGCGGTGTGGAGCGAGTGGGATGCCGCGGTCGGGGCGACGCTCGCGCGCCACGCGCGCCCGCGGCGGCTCGCGCGCGGCGTGCTCCTCGTCGCCGTCGACAGCTCCGAGTGGATGCAGGAGCTGCAGTTCCTGAAGCACGAGCTCCGCTCACGTCTGAACGCGCGCCTCGGCCGCGAGGCGATCCGCCGGATCTTCGTCGTGCTAGCGGCCGACGACTGAGCGCGCCGGCGGCTCCGCCGGTTCCGCGGGCCAGCACAGCCGCACGCGCTCGGTGCCCGCCACGCCGAGCGCGACGAGCGCCGGGACGTCGAGCCGCGACTCCGCCGCCGCCACGTCTTCGGGATGCGCCCGCGTGGCCGGGTGTGGCGGCACGAAGAGCTGGCAGCAGTCCTGGTCGGGGATGACCGAGGTCTCGAACGTGCCGAGCCGCGCGGCCTCGGCGGAGATCTCGCCCTTGTCCATGCCGATCAGCGGGCGGAGGACCGGCAGCGGCACCGCCGCCTCGATCACCGCAAGATTGGGGAGCGTCTGCGACGCGACCTGGCCGAGGCTCTCGCCCGTCACCAGCGCCTCGGCGCCTGCCGGCCGCCCGATCGCCTCGGCGATGCGGAGCATCATCCGCCGGTAGAGGACGACGCGCAGCGGCCGCCCGACCGCTGCGACGATCTGGCGCTGAACCTCGCCGAAGGCGACCAGGTGGAGCGCGGCGTCGAGCTCCCAGCGGACGAGCTCGGCGGCGATCTGGCGCGCCTTCTCCTGGCTCGTCCGATCGTGGAAGGGCGCGCTGTGGAAGTGCACGAAGTCGACGGCGCACCCGCGCCGCATCATCCGCCAGGCGGCGACGGGCGAGTCGATGCCGCCCGAGAGGAGGGCCAGCACCCGCCCGCTCGTCCCGACCGGCAGCCCGCCCGCGCCCGCCACCTTCTCGAGCGAGAAGAAGGCGCGCCCGGGCAGGATGTCGACGGCCACCGTCACCGCCGCGTGCTCGAGGTCGACGCGCGAGCGGGTGGCCGCCTGGATCACGTGCCCCAGCCGCCGGCTCACCTCGGGCGACGGGAACGGGAAGCGCTTGTCGGCCCGCTTGGTCTGGACGCGAAAGCTCGGCACGGACACCCCGCCGAGCCGCTCGACGATCCTCGCGCCGAGGCGCTCGAGGGCCGCGCCGGCCTCGCCGGCGAGGGCCACCTCGTGCGCGAGCGAGAGGTTGGCGAGGCCGAACACGCGCGCGAGCCGCGCCCGCGCCTCCGGCCAGGCGGTGACGTCCCCGAGCGGCAGCAGCAGGCGCGCCGAGGCGCGCGCGATCGCGCCGACGGGCAGGCCGGCGGTGGCGCGCACGATGTTGTCCACCAGCCGGCGCACGAAGAAGGGCCGGTTGCGCCCCTTGAGCGCGATCTCGTGGTAGCGCAGCACGATCACGTGACCGGCGCCCATTGGCCTCACTCCTACCACAGATGCTACTCTCATCCGACAACGCATGACCGAACGCCTCGCGGAGGCACTCGCGCCGGCCCTCGCCGCGCGCGAGCGCGCCGTGCTCGTGCGGCCGGGGAAGACGCCGGCCGCCGTGCTGGTCCCGCTCCTCCCCGTCGACGGGGAGCCGCACCTCCTCTTCACCCGCCGCTCCCGCCTGCTGCGCCAGCATCAGGGGCAGGTCGCGTTCCCGGGCGGCCGCTGCCATCCCGACGACGCCGACCTGGTGGCGACGGCGCTGCGCGAGGCGCGCGAGGAGATCGGGCTCGACCCCGCCGACGTTCGCCTGCTCGGTCCGCTCGACGACATCGAGACCATGGCGACCGAGTTCGTGATCACGCCGTTCGTCGGCCTCGTCCCTCACCCCTACCGATGGACGCTCTGCCGGGACGAGGTCGAGGCCGTCTTCACCGTGCCGCTCCGCCTCCTGGACGCACCCGGCGCCGAGCGGCGCGAGCTCTGGGACTTCGAGGGCCGGCAGGTGCCGATCGAGTGCTATCCGGTCGGCGAGCACATCATCTGGGGCGCCACCCACCGCATCACGCGAAACCTGCTCGCCGCGCTGCTCGTGACGCGCGCCGAGCCGCTGGCGCCGACGGTCGCGCTCGAGACGCCGGTCGACGTGGTCGGCCGGGCGACACCGCTCGTGGTGATCGCGCGCGACCGGGGCACCGGCCTCGCGCACGTCGAGGTGCGACTCGCGGGCGGGGCCGGAGGCGCGCCGGCGGTGGTCGCGAGCGAGGACTTCCCGCGCCGCTCCTGGCTCGGCAGCGGCGTCCACGAGGTCCGGCTGACGCCGACCGTCGACGCCGCGGCGGCGCACCTGGCCGAGGGCCCGGGCCGCCTCGAGGTCGTCGCCACCGACCACTCGTGGCTGAGCGCGCTGCGTCGCGCGCCGCGGCTCACCCGCCCCGTGACCGTCGACTTGACGCCACCGACGCTCGAGGTGCTCTCGCAGCAGCACGTCGTGCGTCTCGGGGGCTCGGAGTGCGCCGTCTACCGCGTCGGCACCGACGCCGTCGAGACCGGCGTCGCGGTGGGCGAGGTGAACTTCCCGGGCGCGCCGGGGCTCTTCGCCGACCGGGCGCTCCGCGCCACGCTCTTCGCCGTGCCGCCGGACGCGCCGTCGGGAGCCGTGCCGACCGTGGTCGCGGCCGACCAGGCCGGCAACCGGCGCGCCGTCCGCCTCGACGCCGTCGTGCGGCCGCGGCGCTTCGCCGAGAAGACGCTCGAGCTGAGCGAGGACTTCCTCGCCCGCAAGGTCCCCGAGCTGCTCGAGGCCAACGGGCTCCCGAGCGACGGCGACCTCGTGGCGGGGTACCTGCGCATCAACCGCGAGCTGCGCATCGCCACCGAGAAGCGGGTGCGCGAGCTCTGCCGCGAGAGCGCGGCCGAGCCGCTCTGGGAGGGCGCCTTCCTGCGCCTGCCCGACTCGGCGCCGCTCTCCGGCTTCGCCGACCGCCGGACCTACGTGTACCGCGGCCAGGCGATCGACCATCAGACGCACCTCGGCTTCGACCTCGCCTCCCTGCGCGGCAGCCCCGTGCCCGCCGGCAACACGGGACGCGTCGTCTTCGCGGGGCCGCTCGGCATCTACGGCAACGCCGTCATCCTGGACCACGGCCTCGGCCTCTTCTCCCTGTACGGGCACCTGAGCGAGGTGAAGGTCACCGCCGGGACGACCCTCCACCGCGGCGACGTCCTCGGCAAGACCGGCGATACCGGCCTCGCCGGCGGCGATCATCTCCACTTCAGCGTCATGATCCACGGCGTCCACGTCGACCCGGTCGAGTGGTGGGACGCCCACTGGATCCATGACCACGTCGAGACGCGGCTGGCCGCCTTCCCGCGCGCGGGGGCCGCTCATTGACGGAGCGGCGCGTCCCCGGCACGGAGACGCTCGCCCGCCTCGGGCTCGATGCCGCGGAGCTGGTCGCCGGTCATGCGACCGAGGATCGCGTGCTCGCGCTGCTCGCCGGCCCGGATGGCGGCGCCCTCGCCGACGCCCTCGGCGACCTGCCGAGCCCGGAGGTCGCCGCGCTGCTCGTGCGGCTCGAGGCGCGCGCGCCGGAGAAGGCCGTGCGCAAGGCGATCCGGCGGGCGCTCTACCGCCTCGCCCAGCGCGGCGTGCCACGGCCCGCGGCGCCTCCCGAGCCCGAGCAGTCGCGCCCGGCCGCCGTCGAGCTCGAGGGCCTGGTGTCGGCCGTCGACGGGCGTGGCGATCGCATCCTGTGGCTCATGCGTCCGCTCGCGACCGGCACGCTGCTCGTCGCCGCGCAGGTGAACGAGCCGGCGGGACTCCGCGATCTCCAGGTCGTCGACGTCGGCCGCAAGCAGCTCCGCACCACCCGCCAGCGGATCGAGTCGGAAGGGCTCCGGCTGGTGGCGGCAAGCTGGCGCGTCCTCGACGCGCTGCTCGTCGAAGCACAGGAGCGCGCCGGGACCGCGGAGCCGGGGCACGATTACCTGCGCGTGCGGCCGCGACTGACCACCGAACCACCGGCACCGCCGGCCGAGCCCGTCTCGTCGCACGCGCAGCCGCCCGGCGGCGCCGAGGAGGCGGCCGCCCTGGCCGCCGACTCGATCCAGCTCATCAAGGAACCGGAGTTCCGCGCCTGGGGTCCCGCCCCCGAGGCGGCGGCGCCGTACGTGGAGGAGGTCGACGCCATCCGGCAGAGCCCGATCGTGCTGACGCCGCTCCAGCAGCAAGAGCGCCTGCGCGAGGTCCTGGCGCGCGCCGCCGCGGCCCTCTACCCGCCCGCCACGCTGGCGCGGCGGCTCGCGGGCACCGCCTACGTGCTGGCGGAGACGAGGCGGCCCGCCGCGGCGCGCCTCGCGCTCGCCGTGGCGGCCGCCGTGCGCGAGGCGCCGGCGCGCGCGCACGAGGTGCCGTTCGTCGCCGCGCTCGTCGGCGCCGGCGTCGAGGGCCTCTTCGCTTCCCCCGAGCCCGAGCGCGAGGGAGCGCTCGTCCTCACACCCGCGGAGGCGCTCAGAGCTCGACGGTCATCCCGTCCCGGGCACACTCGAGGGTGATGTCCGGCAGGTGTCGCAGCGGCTCCGCGCCGAGGTGCGAGAGGAGGAGTCGCTTGCACCCGAGCTCGCGTGCACGGGCCGCGATCTCGGGATACGAGACGTGGATGTCGAGCCGCGTCTCGTAGGTGGAGCACTCGCAGATGAACAGGTCGGCGCCGCGGGACTGCACGATGAACTCCTCCGTCCAGGCCGAGTCGCCCGAATAGAGGATGGACCGGCCCCCGGCCTCGATCCGGTAGCCGAGCGCGACGAGCTCCGGCGTGTGCGGCACGCGAAAGGCGCTCACCTGGACACCGCCCAGGTCGCGCGTCGTCCCCGGTTCCAGCTCCTCGAAACGCACGGCAAAGGGTGTCGGCATCTGGGCGTTCTTCTCGTAGAGGGCGGCGAACAGGGCGCGGACGCGGCGTTCGGTCCCGGGCGGCCCGTGGACGCCGAGCGGACGCGTGCGCGGCCGCTCGTAGATGTACTCCATGAAGAGGAACGGGACGCCTCCGAAGTGGTCGCCGTGCAGATGCGACACGAGCACGAAGTCGATGCGGCCGGTGTCGTGACCGGCGGATTTCAAAGATTGAAGGATCGTCGGACCGCAATCGAGCAGGAACGTCGCGCCGGCGCTCTCCACCAGGTAGGCGCTGTGCAGGCGCCCGCCCGACCCGAAGGCGTCGCCCGAGCCGAGCACCGTCACCCGCACCAACGTCCGACTCCTTCCCGCCCGCACAGCCGTGAACGTGGTGTCACGTCCGCGCCGGCCCTGGTCCGGTCCCCGCGGGACGCCAAGAGGCATCGTGCTGGCATATCCCTTGCTCTCCCTATCACTAATGCGGCCGGACCCGGAACTGCTCGGCGAGGCCTCCCGCCTGGCGCAGCTGCTCCTGGTCTCCGCTGCAGCGGGGGCGGCGGCCGAGCGGATCCTGCGTCCCGGCGTGAACGTGCGCGGCGTGTCCCTGCTCGCGGGGTTGGCAGGTCTCTACGCCGGGGGCTGGCTGTGGGCGCTCGGCGGCTGGTCCCCCGGCCCGGCCATCCTCGGCCACCCGGTCCTGCCGAGCATCGTCGGCGCGCTCGCCATCTGCCTCGTCCTCAAGCTCGCGGCGCTCGGTGCCGCCGGCCCGCGCTGGTAGCGGTCACGGCGGCGCTCCCGCCCCCGCCGGCCGACGCCGCTCGTCGAGCTCGCGCTGGAGGTCGTGGAAGCGCCGCTCGAGCTCGGTGAACGAGCTCTCCATGCGGCCCGCGCGCGCCACGACGTCCTCGAGCTGCCGCGCGAGCTGATCGCGCTGCTGCTCCATGTCGCGCAGCCGCCGCTCCAGGTCCTGGACCGGCTCGGTGGCGCGCAGGAATGCGACGCCGGCACCCGACTGGAGGACCCAGACCGTCGCCCCGACGCCCAGGATGAAGCCGAGCAGCAACGCGAACAGCACCCGCACGACCGCCATCAGTCTCCTCCCTCCTCGGCCAGCCGCCGGATCTCCCGCACCACCACCTGGAGCGCCGCCAGCGAGACGCGTGGCGCGGCGCGGAGATCGCGGATGAGCGCCTGGACGGCGCCGAGCGCCCGCTCCGGCAGCGCACCGGGCGGCTCCTCGAGGCGCCGGCACGCGAGGCGCCGGCGGGCGCGGAGCAGGTCCTCGACGAGGCCCTCCGCCGCGCGCCGCTGCCAGCGGTCGTCGGCGGCGGTCTCGGCGAGCCGCGCGAACACCCAGCCGAAGTCGACGTGCTGGCCGAGCGCGTAGTAGGCGGCGCCTGCCGCGTCGGGCTCGGTACGCGTCCGTCGCGCGACGGTCACCACGTCGAGCGGGCCGACGAGCCACTCGGCCGTCGCGAGGTCGCGCGCGAGCTCGGGGGGCAGCCCGGCGATCGTCAGCTCCGAGACGCGCTTGTGGAAGGTCTCCGCCTCGGCGCCCGTCACCCAGTCGGGTAGACGGCCACGGATGGCCGCGACCGCCGGGCCGAGGTCGGCCACCATGCCGGCCGCCGGGCGCTCGGCATCGGTGTTGGCGAGGACCCACTTGGTGACCCGCTCGGCGCTCGCCTCGAGGGCCAGCCGGCAGGCGCTCTCGACGTCGACCGCGGCGGCGCTCGCGGCGATCGCCGCGGCGAGCGCGTCGCCGCCCCCGAGCCGCCAGCCGACGGCCCACGCGCGCAGCACGCCGACCACGGCGGCCCCGGTGTCGTGGACGATGCGGGAGACGAAGGTCACGCCCATGTGGTCGACGAGCGCGTTCGCCACCTCGGCGGCGATGATCTCGCGGCGCAGGCGATGGGCCCGCACGGCCGCCGGGTAGCGAGCGACGACGTCGGCCGGGAAGTAGGCGAGCAGGTACGACTCCACGAGCGGGTCGTCGGGCAGGGGTGAGGCGAGCATCTCTCGCTGGAGATGGATCTTCGCGTACGCGGTGAGCACGGCCAGCTCCGGACGCGTGAGCCCGAGGAAGGTGCCGCGCCGGGCGCGCAGCGCCTCGCGGTCGGGCAGCGCCTCGAGCGCGCGGTCGAGGCCCGCGGTCCGCTCGAGCTCGGCGATCAGGTCGCGAAAGTCGGCGAGCCGGCTCTGGCTCCGGAGCTGGTCCAGGTCGAGCAGCCGTGCCTGCCGGCGGTTGTGGGCGAGCACGCGCTCGACGACGTCGTCCGTCACCGCCTGGAGGAGCGCGTGGCGGGCGTCGGGAGCGAGCTCCCCCGCCTCGACCACGGGCCGGAGGCAGATCTTGAGGTTCACCTCGTGGTCCGAGAGGTCGACGCCGGCCGAGTTGTCGATGGCGTCGGTATTGATGCGGCCGCCGGCGAGCGCGAAGGCGATCCGCGCCCGCTGCGTGAAGCCGAGGTTCCCGCCTTCGGCCACGACGCGCCCGCGCAGCGCCTCGGCGTTCACCCGGACCGCGTCGTTCGCCGGGTCGCCGACCTCGGCGTGCGTCTCCGCCGCCGCCTTGACGTAGGTGCCGATGCCGCCGTTGAAGAGGAGGTCGGCGTCGAGCGTGAGGACGGCCTGGACCAGCCGCTCGCCGCTCGCCTCCGGGCTCGCGAGGCCGAGGAGACGCTGCGCCTCGGGCGAGAGCACGACGCGCTTGGCCGTCCGCGCCACGACGGCGCCGCCCGGCGAGAGCGCGGCCGGGTCGTACGCGTCCCAGCCGAGGCCGGCGCGGTAGAGCCGCTCCCGCTCGGCGAAGCTCGCCGTCGGGTCGGGATCGGGGTCGAGGAAGACGTGACGGTGGTTGAAGGCCGCCTGGAGGCGGAGGTGCGAGGAGCGGAGGAGCCCGTTGCCGAAGACGTCGCCGCTCATGTCGCCGATGCCGGCCACCGAGAGCGGCGCCGTGTCGGCGTCGACGCCGAGCTCCCGGAAATGCGCTCGCACGCACTCCCACGCGCCGCGCGCGGTCACGCCGAGCGCCTTGTGGTCGTAGCCGTGCGAGCCGCCCGAGGCGAAGGCGTCGCCCAGCCAGAAGCCGCGGGCCTGCGCGATGGCATTGGCCAGATCGGAGAAGCTCGCCGTCCCCTTGTCGGCGGCGACCACCAGATAGGGATCCTCGTCATCGTGCACGACGAGGCCGCGCGGCGGGACGACCCGGCCGGCGACCACGTTGTCCGTCAAGTCGAGCAGCGCGCCGACGAAGGTCCGGTAGGCGTCGGCGGGCGTCCCGCGCCGCACGACGAAGCCGCCCTTGGCCCCGACCGGTACGATGACCGCGTTCTTCACGGTCTGCGTCTTCATGAGGCCGAGGACCTCCGTGCGGAAGTCCTCCGGGCGGTCGCTGTGACGGATGCCGCCCCGGGCCACGAGGCCGGCGCGCAGGTGAATGCCCTCCACCGCCGGGCCGTGGACGTAGATCTCGTACAGCGGGCGCGGACGCGGCAGGTGAGCGAGGCCGGAGGAGCGGATCTTGAAGGCGAGCGTCTCGGCCACGGGCGTGGCGAAGTAGTTGCTCCGCACGGTCGCCTCGACCGTGTCGCAGAGCGCCCGCAGCGTGACGTCGTCGCGCAGGCTCTCCACCGTGTCGAGGCTCTCGAGGAAACGCTGGCGGAGCGGCGCCGTGTCGGCCCGCCCCGAGAAGCGCGCCGCGAAGCACTCGAAGAGGGAGGCCGCAGCCTCGGGATGGCGGGCGAGCGCGTCGATCACCAGCCCGCGCGGACCCACGCCGCCCTGCGCGGCATGCCCGGCGTAGGCGCGGAGACAGTCGACCGCCCGCCAGTCGAGCCCCGCCTCGAGGACCAGGCGGCCGAGGGCGTCGCTCGCCGCCCTGCCGGCCCGCACCGCAAGGAGCGCGTCGACCAGGCGCGGACCGGCGGCGGCGTCGAGCCGCCGCCCCTGCCGGTCCTGCACGAAGAACGTCTGCACGAAGAGACGCGGCGCCCCGTGCGGCGTCAGCACCACCTGATCCTCGGCGAGCGCGCGGAGCCCGAGGTTCTCGAGCACCGGCACGAACTCGGAGAGGACGAGTGGCTCGCCCGGCACGTAGAGGCGAAGCGCGCTCGTGTCGGGAAGCGCGCGGTCGTCGCCGAGCGCGACGCGCATCGCGCCCTCGCCGAGCGCGGCCTCGAGGAGCGCGACGTCGACCGCGGCGCGCGCCGGCGGCGTCGACGCCCGATACTCGTCGGGGAAGGCGGCGCGGTAGCGCGCGGCGAGCCGTGCCGCCTCGGCGGCGCCGTGCCGCGCGCGCAGCTCGTCCTCGAGCCGCTCCCGCCAGCCCCGGACGAGGTCGCGCACGGCCTCCTGCACGTCTGCCAGCTCGGCCCCGGTGGGGGCCGGGCCGTCGCCGGCGAAGGTGAAGGAGAGGAGCGCCCGGTCCTCGAGCAGCACGAGGTGATCGCCGAGGCAGGGACCGCCGGCGCGCCGGGCCAGCGTCTCCAGGATCCGCTGGCGCGCCTCGCCCGACAGCCGGTCGCGCGGCAGCACGACGAGGGCCGAGAAGCCGGTCGGGCGCGGGCGCAGCGAGACGACGACGTCGCCCGTCCGGCCGGCCGCCATGACGGCCTCGATGTCGGCGCGGATCTCGGCCGGCGTCGCCGCGAACAGGTCGTCCTTGGGGAGGACGTTGAAGATCGCGACCATCTCCTTGTGGTCGTGGCTGCCGGGGACCACCTGCTCGGCGGCCAGGATCTGCCGCAGGACGCGTCTGAGCAGCGGGATCTCGGCCGCCTCCTCGGCGTACGCCTTCGAGGTGAAGAGGCCGATGAAGCGGCGCTCGCCGATCACGTGGCCGGTGGCGTCGAGCTGGCGGATGCCGACATCGTCCATGTGGGCGCGGCGGTGGACCGGCGACTCGGCGATCGTCTTGGTGATGGTGAGCAGCCGGTCGCCGAGGAGCCGCACGCGGACCGCCTCCGGCAGCTCGGCCAGCGGGCGCGGGCGGGAGAACGCCGAGCGGCTCTCGCGGCGCAGGAGGCCGAGCCCGGAGCCGGAGCGGACCAGCAGGACCCGCGTGCCGCCGAGGGTCATGACCTGGTACTCGCGGTAGCCGAGGAACACGAAGCCACCGTCCACCAGCCAGTGCAGGAAGTCGGCCGCGGCGCTCGCGTCCTCGCCGGCCCCGGCACCGCTCCGCGCGAGCCCGTCGAGCTCGGCGGCGGCCTCCTGGGCGCGCGCGAGCATCGCCCGGAAGTCGTCGGTCACGAGCCGCACGTCGCCGAGGCGGTCGCGTATCAGCTGCTCGAGCCCGGCGAGGGCGGCGACATCGGTCGTGCGCGGGACGGCGACGTGCACGAACGACTCGCGCCGCGCGCTGCCGTTCGGCGGCGCGAGCGAGATGAGCCGCCCGGTCAGGTCGCGTTCCGCGGCCAGGATCGGGTGGAGCAAGGCCCGCCGCTCCACACCCTCGGCCTCGAGCGCAGCCTGGACGGTGTCGACGATGAACGGACGGTCGGGCATGACCGTCTCGACGACCGAGACGGACGCGTCCCAGCCCTCGGTCACGTAGGTCGGCGCGATCGCGCGCGCCCGCAGCTCGTCGCCCGGCGCGGCGTAGAAGCGGAACGCCGAGGCGACGAGCGCCGCCACCTCCTCGTCGGCGAGCGTGGCGACGTAGTCCTGGGCGCGGTGGAGAAGGAGCCGCGCGAACGTCTCCAGCGCCGCCCCCTCGGCGCCGCTCGCCCGCCGCTCGAGCAGCACGTGCAGCCGTTCGCCGACGACCGCCGGCCCGCGCGTCCCGCGCTGCTCGTCGGTCGCCATCAGACCGCCGGGACGAGCCCGGCCACGAGGACATCGGCGGGATGGAAGCCGCGCGCGACGAGCACCGCGCGGAGCTCCGCGTCGGCGCCATCGATGCGAGCGGCGAGCTCGCGGCAGCCGCGCCGCCGCGCCCGCTCCTCGGCAAAGGCGACGAGCCCCTCGCCGAGCCGGGGCTCCGTCGAGCGCCGCGCCACCTCGAGCACGGCCGCGAGCCCGCCGGCGCTGAGCGAGCGCCCGTAGGCGAGCACGATCACCGCCACGATCGTCCCACCTTCTTCCTCGGCCACGTAGAGGTCCGTCCCGAGGTCGCGCATCATGCGGTGGTAGAGCCGCTCGGCGCGATCGCCGCCCGCTTGCCCGAGGACGGCCTGCACGTGGGCGAAGTCGTCGCGCCGCCCGCGCCGCACTCGCGTGGTCGTCCCGGGAAGGAGTCGCGCCGCCATGGGCCTGTTTCGCCTAGCCTCCGGGCACGTGTATTGCAAATCCGCGCAGGGCGTGGGGCTTCGCGTCAAGCTTCCGGCTGGACGGCCGGAGGCGTTCTCCGGCTGTCCACGCCCCGATTGTAGTAAAGATGTAGTAGCCCGCTCCCCCGCCCGCCACGCATAGCTTCGCCCGGAAGCTGGCGCATCGGTCGGCTCTCCCGTTCTCCACTGGGCGCTTGCACAGCAGCGGCGTGAACGCGTAGACGGGTCGGCCATCCCTTGGGGTCGCAAGGCATGAACGTGCATACCGAGCCGGCCCACGGCAGGGCATTCCCGCCTCAGGGCGGGAGCGCCGGGGATCGGGCGTGCGCCGACCTGCCGGGGTTTCGGCCCATGGTCCAAGCAAAAGATCCGGCGCCTCCGGCAGGGCTCAGTGCGCGGCAGAGCGTGGCGGGGATCTTGGTCGCAACGGCGACGGGGGAGATGGCATCCGCCACGAGGAGGCTCCCGCTAGCCTGCGCGCCGCTCCTCCGGCTGCACACGATCTGCTCCTACTACACGATGTTCCCGCTCGACTTTCCATTCCGCTGCCTTGCGAAAGCCGAGCCCGGCGCTCGCCGTTCGTCAACAACGCCAAGGACGCCAGCCTCTCGATCACGGAGTTCGACGGCTGGCTTCCTGGTCCCGGCCTGTTCGACACGGAGCTGCTCAAGGTCGAGCGGGGGCAGACGTTCCGGTACACCTTCGAGCTGGGCGACGACGGCGTGAGTCGATGGCGCGACATGAACAACCCGCGGAACGCCTTCACCTCCGAGCAGCTTGCCGAGTACCATCTCCGGCGTCTCGTCGCGCATGGCGGCTATGGCTGAAATCGACCGTACGACCACCACTCGCGACCTCCGCTGGCCGTACAACGGGATCATCAACGACCTGCACAAGGCCGTGGATCAGGGGTGCAACTACCTCGCCGCGCTTGGGATGGTCTGCTGGTCGGAGTTCATCGGCCGCGAGGTCGCGAGGTCACGGGGAAGCGGCTCAAGAACTTCGCCTGCTTTGCGCTGTTCGTCTCGGAATACATGCAGTACGACCTCGGTGGACAGGCGCAGAAGGTCTACGACACGTTCCGCAACGGGCTGGCGCACGAGTTCGCGATCAAGGGGAAGGGAACGGCGGTCGCCACCCGCATCTACACGCTCGACCCCCACGAACGCGTCCCCGGCCTCGCGTACGACCCCGCGCGGCAAGGCCACGTCTTCTTCGTCGAGGAGTATCTTCGGGACTTCGAGGCCGGACTGCGACGGTGGCTGACGGAGACCGGCCAACTTCGCGCGTAGACCGGGAACGGGTAGATCGCGATGGCGGAGGCGCGGCATCAACGACCTGGAGCCGCGCCGGTAGTGGACGCGAGCGCCGTCTTCCAGTGGGTCGCCGACCATGCGACGGTCCTGGCTCTGGCAGTCGCGGTCGTGAGTCTACTCGTCGGACCGGCACTCCTGCCCCGTGCGTGGGGTCGTCGTC
>Ga0209056_10005861_pt1 | contig 12771 bp, 11 predicted proteins | sample GraSoiAngelo_114_FD_185876 | JGI IMG/M metagenome (GOLD analysis project Ga0209056, IMG submission 185876) | Grasslands soil microbial communities from the Angelo Coastal Reserve, California, USA - 14_0903_13_40cm (SPAdes) (version 2) | ecosystem: Environmental > Terrestrial > Soil > Grasslands... | reverse complement strand
GAGGCGGCGCAACTGAATGTCGAGAACCATGTCGCCCTTCGAAAGGCCCTCGCGGGGGCCGACACCGTGGTGAACGCGACCTTGCCGCGGTACAACCTGCGGATCATGGATGCCGCGATGGAGGTCGGCGCGAACTATCTCGACATCGCCTCCGCGGGCTCTCCTGAACCCGGTTCGCCGCCCGGCGTCTTCGCACAGCTCGCGAAGGCCGACGAATTCAAGAGCGCGGGCCGTACCGCCCTGGTCTCGATGGGATTCGACCCCGGCATCTCCAACGTGATGGCCCGCGATGCCGCCGAACCTTTCGAGGCGATCGACGCGATCCGAATCCGCGCGGGAGACCTCGTCCCCGCGGGCGCCGGACTCCTTCCCCTCTCGTCGCGGGAGGCCTTCCTGGCGAATGTCCTCGCCCGTCCGACCGTGTGGCTCGAAAACGAACTGCGCGTCCGGGACCCGCTCAGCGAGCCGGAGAATTTTCCCTTCCCCGCTCCCGTCGGGACCCAACGCACGTATCTCATCGCGCACGAGGAGGTGGAGACCCTTCCGCGTTTCCTCGGGAAGCCGATCGGGCGGGTGGACTACAAACACGCGCTCCATCCGGAAGTCGTCCGCGCGCTCGTCTCCCTCGACCGGCTCGGACTGCTTTCCGACTTCCGCATGATCCGCGTCGGCAACCAGATGGTCTCTTTCCGGAGGGCCCTCCTCGCCGCGTTCCCGGAACCCTCCGCGCTCGTCCTGCCGCTGCAAGGCGCGACCGCGCTGACGGTGGAGGTCGAAGGGACGCGCGACGGCGAGCGGGTCGTGCGGCGCGGGGACGTCACGATGCCGCAGGCGGACGCGAACCGACGTCGGTCCACGACGGCCGTCAATTATCTCCGGGCGGTCGGGGCGGCCATCGGCGTCGCGATGATCGCGGACCTGGCGACCCCAGGGCCCGGCGTCCATCCTCCCGAGGCCTTGGACCGAGAGCGGGTCTTCGACGAGTGGGAGGCCCGAGAACTCCCGATGGCGTGGTCGGATCGGCGGATCGGCGCGTGAGGATTCGGCCCGGCGCGTCAGGTCGGATCGCCGAACGTGAGGTAGTGCCAGGGCTTCCGCACGGCGTCCGTGAGATCGATGAACACATGCTTGATCTGCGTGTAATCCTCGAGGCTGTACACGGAGAGGTCCTTCCCGAACCCGCTCTGCTTGTAGCCGCCGTGGGGCATCTCGCTCACGATCGGTAGGTGGTCGTTGATCTCGACGGCCCCGAAGCGGAGGGCGTTCGCCACCCGGTGCGCGCGCTGCACGTCCTTCGTCCACACGGACGAATAGAGGCCGTAGACGACGTCGTTGGCCGCGTTGATCGCCTCCTCCTCGTCCGAGAACTTCTGGACATTCACCACGGGTCCGAACACTTCCTCCCGCGCGATCCGCATGGAGGGATCGGTGTCCACGAAGGCCGTCGGTTCGTAGAACCAACCCTTGTCGAACGCCTTGCCCTTCGGACGCTTGCCACCGAGGGCGAGCTTCGCGCCTTCGTCGTTGCCGATCTCGACATAGTCCTCGACCTTGTCCCGCTGCTTCGACGAAACCAGGGGGCCGAGGTCCGTCGACCGCTGGAGCGGATCGCCCATCCGGACGGTCTTGAGCCGCTCGAGGAACTTCTCCTGGAACTTCTTGTAGGCCTTGTCGTGGACGATGAAGCGCGCGGCTTGCGTGCAATCTTGGCCGCCGTTCACCATGGAGGCCGCGACGGCCCCCTCCGCAGCCGCGGCGATGTTCGCGTCATCGAAGACGACGAAGGGCGCCTTGCCGCCGAGCTCGAGGTGCAGCTTCTTGACGTTCGATTTGGCGGCGTTCATGATCTCCTTGCCCGTCGCGGTGTCGCCGGTGAGGGAGACCATGTCGACCTTGTCGCTCGACGCGAGTTCGTTCCCGACCACGGCCCCCGGCCCGGTGATCAAGTTCACGGTCCCCGCGGGGATGCCCGCCTGCTCGACGAGCTTGCCCAGCTCCAGGGTCGTGAGCGGCGTGAGCGAAGCGGGCTTCAGGACGGTCGTGTTGCCGGCCGCGAGCGCCGGCGCGAGCTTCCAGATCGCCATCATGAACGGATAGTTCCAGGGCGTGATCTGACCGATGACCCCGATCGGCTCCCGACGGAGGAGGCTCGTCGCTCCGTAGGCGTACTCCATCGAGGCCTGCCCGGTGAGGGTGCGCGCTGCGCCCGCCATGAACCGCAAGTTGTCGACGCTGAACGGCAGGTCGCCGTCCCGCGCCTGCTTGATCGTCTTCCCCTGGTTCTGAGACTCGAGCGGGCCGAGGCGATCCATCTCCGCCTCGATCAGGTTCGCGAGCTTGAACAAGGCCGCGGCGCGGTCGCCCGGCGTCAGGCGGGGCCACTTCCCCTTGTCGAACGCCTCGCGGGCGGCGTCGATGGCCGCCCGCGTATCTTGCAGGTCCGATTGCGGCACCGCGGCGATCTTCCCTCCCGTCGCGGGATTGATCACCGTGTACGTCGCTTCCGTGTGTGACGGGACCCATTCGCCATTCACGAAGTTGAGATACTCGGACTTGCCCACGAATCCACCCCAGAGCGGTCGGGCAACCGCGAGCGAACGCTAAGTAGCTTTCGAGCGCACGGCGGATGTCCTCGGTCCAGCGTCGCTCACTTGTGCGGGACCTGTTTGTCTCCGCGGCGCTCCGCTTTCGGACGCTTCGCCGCTCTTTGCGCGTACCCGATCTCCTTCTCGACGAAGACGAGGGCGCCGGCCACGGCCGCCCCCGCGGTCCGGACGAACGCGTCCGCGAACTTGCCGCCGGACACGGCCACCTCTTCGACGCGGCCCGCGAGATCTTGCAGGAATCCCATAGTCTCGCCTCCGGAGAGAGGTCCCAGGCTATGAGCCTGTCGCGCTCACTTTGCGAGGGTCTCCATGACGATCGGGAAGGCGTCGGCGAATCGTTGGCAATCCGCCTCGGACACGGTGAAAGACACCCGCAGGAATTCGGCCCCGTGTTTCTTCGACAGGTACGAACCGGCCCGGGTGTGCACGAGGTGGTCGAAGAGAAGTCGCTCCTCGACCCGTTCCGGATCGACGCGGGCCTCAGAGAGGTCGATCACGAACATGTTCGCCTTCGAAGGATAGACCGGGAATGAGGCCCCGTCGACTTTCTTGACGGCCGCGCGGATAATCTCCTGGTTCCGCGCGCAGGCGCGACGGACCTCGGGGAGCCATTCCTTTTTCGTCCGGAGGGCGGCGAGCGCCGCCCGCTGGGCCAGCACGTTGACCCCGAGCACGTTCGTGTCCATCTTCCGGAGGCCCTGCATCACGATGCCGTGCGGCCCGTGCTCGGACCTCGGGCCCTCCGACGGGGCGAGGATCGCACCGATCCGCATCCCCGCGAGACCGGGGCCCTTGCTGAAGGAATAGGACACGAGGGTCTTCTCCGGATAGAACCCCGACGCCAAGACGTGGTCCGGGTTGAAATCGCGGTAAGTTACATCGTCAACGATCCACAGGTCGTGATCCCGCGCAACCTCGGTCAGGCCGCGCACCTGGTCCCGCGAGTACCCGGACCCGAGCGGATTGTTCGGATCGATCAGGAGGAGCATCCGAGTTTGCGGCGTGATCGCCTCGTTCGCCTGTTCCGGCGTCAGCAGGTACGGCTTCCGATAGATGTCGACCTCGACCGTCCGGGCTCCTGCCATCGCCACCTGGTCGTGGATCGGGAGGAAGGAAGGGTCCGTCGAGAGGACTTGATTCCCGGGTCCCAGCATCGCCCGCGTCGCGATGTATTCGCCCTCGATGCCTCCGTTCGTCAGGAGGAGGTCGTGGCCCTCGAGGCCGAGGTCCTGTCGGATTGCGTCCGCGAGGCCTGCGATGCCGTCCCTCCTGGGATGGGATAGAGGTTGAACTCCTGTTCGTCCGCGCTCTGCCGGATCGCGTAGAGGATCGCCGGATGGACCGGGAGGGTGTTCGTGTTCTGCGACATCCAGGCGACTTCGCGGCGGTGGGCGTGGGCGAACTCGAAGTTGTCCCGCGAGGTCATGACGAATCCCTCAAGCGGCGCGTGCGAGGCCGAGACGGCACTTATCGATTTGGGTTCCCGCCGCGGTCCCTCGGACGATGCGAAGGAATTTGTCGGCCATCCGCATTCGTCCTCGCATGACCCTTGGCGGAAGACGGATCGTTGTGCTCGCGGAGGATGGTTACGAGGATTTGGAACTCTGGGTGCCGTACTATCGCCTGATGGAAGAAGGCGCCGAGGTCGTCCTCGCGGGCCATGAGAAGCGGATCTACAGCTCGAAACATTCGTACCCGTGCGAGGCCGACATGGCCGCCGCAGAACTCAAGGCCAAAGACTTCGACGCGGTCGTGATTCCGGGAGGCGTCGCGGGCCCGGACAAGATGCGCCGCCACAAGGAAATCCTCTCCTTCGTACGGTCGATGAACGAGGGCCGCAAGGTCGTCGCCGCGATCTGCCATGCGGCCTGGGTGCCGATCAGCGCGGGCATCGTGGAGGGCCGCCGGATGACTTCCTTCGCCAGCGTGCGGGACGACTGCCTCAATGCGGGTGCCGAGTGGATCGACAAGGAGTGCGTGGTCGACGGGAACTTCATCACCTCGCGGTTCCCCGACGACCTCCCCGCGTTCTGTCGCGCGATCGTGTCCGCGTTGACGAAGTAGGCTTCGCCGAAGGAGCCAAAGAAAGGCTTTAAGGACGGTCGAAGGTTAGGCGCGGTCGCTGGGCTCGTGGTCTAGTGGTTATGACATCGCCTTGACATGGCGAAGGTCACCGGTTCGAATCCGGTCGAGCCCACTCCCACTCAGATTCATGCGGGGTCGGAGCAGGGCATTGCGCGGTTCTGGGACGCGAACCGATCAACACGCCCTGGAAGGCATAGCTCGAACCGGGATGACGTCAACGTCGCCTTTTCTCCTCAGTTTCGCCATCGCCTGGAACGAGCACCTCGGTCGAGTGCCATGCGAGTCGCGGCCGATCGCGGCCGCTCGGTCCGCCGCGTCGAATCACGCGGGCCACAACGAACGCGGCACCGCCGAACTCCGCCTCGTCGAGGACCTTCACTCGATTCGGCATGAACCGGAAGAACGCATAGGAGCGCAACCTCGCCGCCTGCTCCCGTTCGGCGGCACTCCGTCCTCGAAGCCATCGGGCGAATGAGGGGAATCGGTCAGCGTACGTCCGCTCGGCGCGCGACGCTTGGACGCCCCAGGTCTTGCGGCCGGTCCCGAAGAGTTGGATTCCCCGGCCAGGATCGTCCCAGCTCTGTCGGGAATCGAAGATCGTCATCGCCATCGATGGAAGGGCCGACAGGTTTCGGGAATGGAGGGAGTCCGGATCGGAGAGGAAGTAGAGTTCCAACGCAGGGGAATACGCAAAGAAGGCAGTGTTGATGTGAGCCCGATTGCCTGGAGCGACCGTTGCGATCGAACACAGCCGGTTCGTGTTCAGGATCCGAAACACGCTCGTCCGAATTCGATTTTCGGAAACGGATTTTCGTTTGGTTCGGAGCGTCACCGTTCACCTCTCGATAGGATTCGATTCATCCGGCACCTAGATGGCGCAAGCACCGGCCTGTCCGCGTCCCGGTTGGCTTTCCGTCCTCCACCGCCGCGGTCCCATTCACGAAGACCCAATCGATCCCCTCCGGGTAATCGTGCGGATAATTTTCGAACGGATACGCATGGGGCCACCGGTTCGTGGCGCGATCCTTCACCCGCGGCAGGTCGAAAACGACGAGGTCGGCGGCGAATCCCTCTCGAATGAGCCCGCGGTCCTTGAAGGCCAACCGCCGGGCCGGCATGCCCGTCATCTTGTGGATCGCGTTTGGGAGGGTGAGGACGGGCTCCTCGACGACGAACCGCTGCAGGACTCCCGGGAACTCGCCGAACGTGCAGGGTTGGTAGGGCGCGGTCGCCGAGGTCCGCTCGTCCTTCGGAGACACCCAACCGTCCGAACAGATCATCACCAACGGATGGCGCAAGGTCGACTTGATCTCTCCCAGATCCATGTAGTCGAAGAGGCCGACGGCTCGGTCCTGCTCTTCGACGATCACGTCGAAGTAGGCGGTCCAGGGATCGACGCCGCGACGGGCCGCCAGCTCGGCGATGGTGAGCCCTTCCTTCGCGGGATCGTGAGGGCACCGCAGGAGCCAGATTCGATCGAAGCGATCGTGGACCAACAACCCGACGTACCCCGCGCCGGGTTTGCGGTCCGCGTGGACTTCTTCTCGGATTTCGTTCCGTTTCGCAGGATCGTGGAGGAGGCTTACGAGATCCTGCGTCCGCAGCTTCTGCGTCCATTGCGGGAGGGCATGGCTCAACGGAGGTCCGAAGTCCGTGTGCACGTCATTGTCGACCAGGACATCGAGCCCGCGATTGTGCGCGGACTCCCACAAGGCCTGGATCTCCGGAGACTTGCCGATGCCTCCGTACTTCGGGTTGTTGTGGCTGATCTGGACGGGGCATCCGGCGCGCTCCCCGATCTCGATGCATTCCTTCACCGCGTCGACGATCGTCTCCCGCTCCCCGCGGATGTGGGACGCGTAGAATCCGCCGTGGCGAGCGACGACCTTCGCGAGTTCGACGATCTCTTCCGTCGCGGCGAAACAGCCGGGCGGATAGACGAGGCCGGTGCTCATGCCGAACGCGCCCGCGTTCATCGCCTCCGCGACGTGGCCCTTCATGGACTGCATCTCTTCGCGAGTCGGCGCTCGCTCCTCGAATCCCATGACGGCGGTCCGGACGGCCCCGTGGCCAACGAGGCCCGCGATGTTGACGCCGACCCCGCTGGCCGCCATGAAATCGAGGTACTCCGCATACGTCGTCCAATTCCACTCGCGCGCCTGCGCGTAATATTCGAATCGCCGTGTCGCGAGCTCGCGGTACTTTTCGCTGATCGGCGCGGGCGAATCCCCGCAGTTGCCGATCACATGGGTCGTCACGCCTTGGCGGACCGCGCACTCCGCCGTCGGCTCGACGAGGATCCCGATGTCGCTGTGGGTGTGGATGTCGATGAAGCCCGGTGCCACAAAGAGGCCCTTCGCATCGATCGTGCGATCCGCGCGAGTTCCCGCCAATTCGCCCACATGGACGATCCGCCCTCCCTGGATCCCAATGTCGGCGGTCCGCGGCGACGAACCGGTGCCATCGAGAACGCTCCCTCCCCGGACAAGGATGTCGTAGGCCATCGCCGTGGAAAGGTTGGCCATCCTATAATCCGCTTCGCGCCGCACGGTCGGGTCTGCCCGCGAATCAACCTTGTTTAAGGTTAACTCCAACATTCGCCGCAAACTTATTTGGACGGCGACTTCGTCCCGCTCGGCGTGATCGAGGTGGAGGGGCTCGTCAAGGTCTACGGCCGGAAAGGAGGAACCCGCGCCCTGAACGGCGTGTCGTTCTCCGTGCCGAAGGGCGACATCTTCGGCTTCCTCGGTCCGAACGGGGCCGGGAAGACGACGACGATCCGGATTCTCTCGACCGTGCTCTCCCCGACCAACGGGACCGTCCGCATCGCGGGTCACGATGTCCACGAGGACCCGATGGCGGTCAAGGAGCGGATCGGCGTGATGCCCGATGAGGTCTCCTTCTATCCGACGCTCACGGGGCTCGCCCATCTCCAGTACTACGCTTCGTTCCACGGGATCCCTCGGGCCGCCGCGAAACGCCGGGCTGTGGATCTCCTCGGCCAGGTCGGGATCGGCGACGTCGCCCGCAAGAAGGTGAAGACCTACAGCCACGGGATGAAGAAGCGACTCGCCCTCGCCCAATCCCTTCTGCACGATCCCGAGTTGCTCATCATGGACGAGCCGGCGAGCGGCCTCGATCCGCAGGGGATGCGCTACTTCCGCGACCTGATCCGATTCCTCAACGGGAAAGGCAAGACGGTCTTCCTGTCCTCGCACCTCCTCTCCGAAGTCGAGCAACTGTGCGAGCATGTCGGCATCATCGACCGCGGACGGATCGTCGCGGCCGATTCGATCGCGAACCTCTCCTCGAAAATGTCCGCGGGGGCACCGATCGTCCTCCATGTGACTGCCGAGGGGATCACGGATGAAGCGATCGCCGCGGTCACCTCCCTCCCGGGCGTCACCGGCGCGACCCGGACCGCGAATGGCCTGGACGTCACGGTCCAATCGGGGACCGACGCGGGTCCGGATGTGAGCAAGGCGCTCGTCCTGGCCGGCGCCCGTCTCAAGGAACTGAAGGCGTCGGAACGCTCCTTGGAGGATTTGTTCTTCGCCCTCACGAAAGGCGGACGCGTATGAAGGCCCCCGCGTTTCTCCGGGGACTGGTCCCCGTCGGCTGGCACGAGTTTTACGTCAACCTGCGCAGCGTCCGCATGCTGATCATGATCATCGTCCTCGCCCTGATCATGGTCGGGGGCGCCTACGGAATCGGCCGCGGGTCGAGCGGCGGGGGTCCCTCGATCGCACCCCTCGTGGCATGGCCGCACCCCGCGATTGCGCCCTCCGGAGAGCACCTCGTGGTCGTGTGGACCTCCGATCCCTTCGGCGTAGCGCTGCCGGGCGCCACCGTGTCGTTTTCAGATATCTCGGTCCAACCCGCGGTATCGCTCGGAACCGTGTCGGCGGACGGGGACGGATTTGCACGCCTTGCCGTCGGAAACCGAACCGCCATCAGCGTCTCCGTTCGCACCGGGAACGCGGAATACGGGACGGGCGTGTTCTTCCATGACCCGGTGGAGAACTTCACCGTGGAGAATCGGCCAGAGGCGTTGGACACGGACGGCCTTCCCAACGACCTCGGACTGCACGTCCTGGGTCGGTCCGGCGTGCCGGTCGTCGCACGCCTCTACCTCAACGACACGTACGTCAAGGACGTCGATTCGCACGGGTACGGTCGCCTCGAACTCCCCTTGGGTCCGTCCAACGTCACGATCCAGGTGGCGGGCGAGAACCAGACGCGCGCGTTCTTCACCTCCAAACCGCCTCCTTCGCCCTTCTTCACCGTGGGGCCCGACTTCGTCCTCCTGATCATGGCCGCCGGCTTCGCGACGTTCGTCATCCCGATCTTCGCCGTCGTCGTGACCTTCGACGCAATCAGCAAGGAGCGGGTCCAAGGCACCTTGGACCTCCTCCTCTCCCGTCCGGCGAGCCGCGTCGGGACCTTGCTGGGGAAGTTCCTCGGGACCTTCACTGCCGTCGCGGTCCCCGTCACGCTCGTCAACCTGGTCGGCATCGCCGTCCTCACCGCCGTCTCAGGGAAGGGGCCGACGGGGGGCTTCGCCCTCGCCTTCCTCGGTCTGAGCTTGCTGCTGATCGCGTTCTATATCCCGCTGCAGCTGATCTTCTCCACCCTCGCCAAGACGAGCGGCACGGCGATCCTCTTCGGCTTCCTCGTGTGGCTCGCGTTCAACATCCTCTATCCGGTCATCACCTTCGTCCTCTCGTCCATCCTCTTCCCGAACAGTTTCCAGGCCCAGTTCCGATTCTCGCAGGTCGTGGGCCTCGGCAACCCGAGCTCGATCTACACGCAACTCGTTACCTTCGCGGCGCCCGAGGCGATTCGGTTCTCGTTCGGTGGCGGGTCCACGCTCAGCCTGACCGCAGTCGCGTCGGCGGCGGTCGTCTGGTTCGTCGGCATGCTGGCCCTCGCCATGTGGACGTTCCAACGCAAGGCGGCGGAGTGACCAAATCGCTTTCGCGGTTTCTTGCGGGAAACCGTTTATAGTATGCGGGCGTTCGAGCGGCCACCTATACGATATCATGCTTACCTGGGAGGAAGAACTCCAAGCTTATCGCCGGAGGACGAAGAAGTCCGCGCGGGCCTGGGACGCCGCGAAACGTCGCATTCCGTCCGGCGTGAATAGCAACTATCGGCTCGTGGACCCGTATCCGTTGTACGTCCGAAACGCGCGCGGCTCCCGGATGTGGGACGCGGACGGGAACGAGTACGTCGATTTCAACATGGCCTTCGGCGCGCTCGTCGCGGGCCACAGCCATCCGATCCTCGCGAAGGCGATGCGGGAGCGGGTGTCGAACGGCACGATCTTCGGATACGAGTCCGTGGACGCCGGGCCTCTCGCGGACCACATGTGCCACCGATACCAGGTCGACCGCCTCAAGTTCTCGATGACCGGGCTCGACGCGACCTTGTTCGCCGTCCGCCTCGCCCGGGCCGTGACGGGACGCCGGCGGATCCTGAAGTTCGAAGGCTGCTACCACGGTTCCCACGATGCGCTGATGGTCTCCATCAAACCGCGGAAAGAGGTCTCGGGAGATCCGAAGCACCCGAACCCGGTCCCGTCGTCGAAGGGCCTCCTCAAGGAACTCGTCGAGGCCTCGGTCATCGCTCCCTTCAACGATGCCGACGCAACGGAGTCGCTCGCCCTCGCCCACCGCGACGACCTCGCGGCGATCATCCTGGAACCGGTCCCGATGAACATGGGCTACGTCCTCCCGGAGCCCGGATTCCTCGAGGGCCTGCGCGCGATCGCGGACGAGGTCGGCGCCCTCCTGATCTTCGACGAGGTCAAGACCTGCGGCAAGTGGTACGGCGGCGCGGAGGAGGCATTCGGGGTCGCGGCCGACGTGAAGGTGTTCGGCAAGGCGATCGGGGGTGGCTTCCCGCTCGCGGCGGTCGGCGGGAAAGCCTCGGTCCTGGATCAGGTCGTCCCCGGCCAGATCGCCCACGCCGGGACCTTCAACGCGAACCCGCTCAGCATCTCCGCCGGGCTCGTGACCCTCACGAAGATCCTGACGCGTCCGCGCGTGAAACAGGCGCAACGCATTGGAGACGAACTGGCCAAGGGCTATGTCGACATCATCGAGGACCATCGCCTCCCCATGCGGGTCCAGGCCGGCGGCATCAGCGGGACGGTCCACTTCACCCGCGGCGCGGTCCGGGACTGGCGGTCCTTCCAAGACGTCGATGTCGGGCACTGGTGGGGCTACTACACCGCGATGCTGAACCGAGGCGTGATTCCGATGGCGACCGGCCCCGACGAGCAATGGACGACCTCGGTCGCGCACACGAAAGCCGACGTGGCCCGGCATCTCGATGCATTCGAGGATGTCGCGGAGGCCCTCAAAAAAGGCAAGGCGGAGATGTCCCTCGTGGAGGCCGTCTGAGGGAGGGACCGTGCCGCGGCGGAAGTATGGCCGGATGATCAAGCCGCTTCCGGTGATGAAACCCGAGAAGTGTCGTTTCTGCAAGGCGGGAAAGCCGTGTCCGATTCACAAGAAGGACGGCTCTCCGTCGACGCGCTGAAGCGCGCTGGCCGTTGTCGCGGTCACGGCACCGCCTTTTCCGCGAGGACGAGGCACGCGGCCCAATTGAGCCGCTCATATCGAACGGGGCGTAGCCCCGCGGCCTCGAGGATCCGTCGGTACTCGTCCGACCGGTAGATGCGGACGAAGGGCGCCAGGAGGCGCGTCGCAGGGGAAAGGAGGATCATGCGACCTCCCGGTCGAAGGAGGCGCGCCGCGATCCGAGCGCCGGCGTCTGCATCCGGCAGGTAGTAGAAGGAACCCGCGAAGAGGATCGTGTCGAACGATCCGGTTTTGAAGGGCGGACGCGTGAAGTCGGCCCGGAGCAGATCACCGCGGTATCGGGCTCGCTTCAGCATTTCCTGCGAGAGGTCGATCCCGACCGCGGTCGGGAGCTCTCCCGTGCTGAAGCCGGTGCCGACGCCGACGTCCAAGATCCGAGTCCCGCGAAATTCCGATCGAACCCGGTTCAACCACTCCCGCTTGTAGATCCGCGCGTTGATCCGGTCGTACCACGGGGCGATTCGGTCGAAGAACCGCCGGGTCTTTGCGGGTCCCTGGACGATGGGCACCATCTCCGCACCGCGCCTTCCCACTTGAAATCGCGGGCCGAGCCGGCGAAGAGTATTTCGAGGGGCGATCGATGGCGAGAGGAACGCATGGCGAAGGTGGAGGCCAAGCGCACGGCCGCGCGGGCTCGGACAAAGTCCTCGAAGGCGTATTCGGATCGTGCCCGGCGATCCCTACCCGGCGGTGTCACGGCGAATGTGAAATACTTCGACCCGTACCCGATCGCGATGCGACGGGCCCGAGGGTGCCGCCTCTGGGATCTGGACGGCAACGAGTACATCGACTACTGCCTGTCCTTCGGACCGCTGATCCTGGGACATGGACATCCGCGGGTGGTGAAGGCGCTACGAGACGTCCTGGATTCCACCGGCACGACGATGCTCGGGACGCCGCACGAACTGGAGGCGGCCTACGCCGAGCGGCTGCTCCGAATCTTCAAGCCGGAAGGATTGATGCGCTTCACCGTCTCCGGGACCGAGGCGACCCTCCACGCGGTCCGCATCGCCCGCGCCTACCGACGCCGACCGATGATCGGAAAATTCGAGGGGCACTACCACGGGGGCGTCGACGAGTTCCTCGTCAGTCACGCGCCGTCGGCCGCGGAGGCGAAGCGAGGCCTCGCGGCCACCTCCGGCTCCCGGGGAACGCCCGCGCATGTCTTGGAGAACACCCTCGTCCTGCCGTTCAATGACCTCGCGGCCACGGAGGCCCGCATCCGCGAGCACGCGGATCGCCTCGCCTGCATCATCCTCGAGCCGATCGAACGTTCGTTCATCGCCCCCGATCGGGACTTCCTCGAAGGACTCCGAGAGGTGACCGCGCGGTTCGACATCCCTTTGATTTTCGACGAGGTCATGAGCGGCTTTCGCGTGACGTACGGAGGCGCCCAACATGCGTATGGAGTCGTCCCGGACCTCCTGTGCCTCGGCAAGGTGATCGGAGGAGGCCTGCCGTGCGGCGCGTTC
>Ga0209056_10005859_pt1 | contig 12772 bp, 11 predicted proteins | sample GraSoiAngelo_114_FD_185876 | JGI IMG/M metagenome (GOLD analysis project Ga0209056, IMG submission 185876) | Grasslands soil microbial communities from the Angelo Coastal Reserve, California, USA - 14_0903_13_40cm (SPAdes) (version 2) | ecosystem: Environmental > Terrestrial > Soil > Grasslands... | reverse complement strand
GGAATCCGGCGGCGTCGATGGTGAGTGCGGTGCCGAGCGCGGTCGGCGGGAATAGCGCGTTCAGCGCGCCGATCGGCTCACCCACATCGGGCGCGTAGGCGGCGATGTAAACGAGGGCTCGCACGTTGGGATTCCCCGCCGCGGCGCCGGTGATCACGGCGCCCCCATAGGAGTGGCCCACGACGACGACAGGACCGCTCTGAGCCTCGATCACTCGTCGCGTCCAGGCGACGTCGCTGGCAAGCGAGCTGAGAGGATTCTGCACCGCGATCACATTGAAGCCGTCGCGCTGCAAGATGGGGATCACGTCTTGCCACCCCGAGGCATCGGCAAAGGCGCCGTGCACGAGTACGATCGTCACGCCTCGGCCGATGTTCAGACCTTGCCCGAGCACGCTCGGGGACGCGCGCGAGGCCGCCACCGCGAGGTCGTCGCCGCCCAAGCTCGACGACGTGGCTTGCCGGCTGTCACACCCAAGCGCCAGGACAATGAGCCCCGACACCAAGACCCGCACCGCCTGTGTCCTTTGCATGATGCGCCTCCTAGTGTTGTCCTGCGTGTTGGCTCGAACGAAGCGACCGGAACGCCGCCCGCATCTCGGCCGCGAACAGCTCCGGCTGCTCCCACGCGGCGAAGTGGCCACCCCGGTCGACCTCGTGGAAGTAGATCAGGTTCGTGTAAGCGCGGCGGGCCCATGATTCGGGTGGGCGATAGACATCCTCCGGGAATACCGTGATCGCCACCGGCAGCGTGAGCTCAGTGGTCTTCCACGCGGCCGACTGCGTGGGGTTGCGTCCCACATTCTCCCAGTACAGCCGCCCCGCCGAGGTCGAGGTGTTGGTGAGCCAGTACAGCGTGAAGTCGTCGAGGACCTGATCTCTGGTCGGGGTCTTTGTAGCGTCATCGTCGCCATACGTCCACTTCGCAAAGCCTGGATGCACGAGCATGAATGCCGCCATACCAACCGGCGAGTCGTTCAGGCCGTACCCCATCGCCTGGGGCCGCGCGGTCAGCATCGCGAAGTAGCTCGAGCTTCCGCTCATGCCGTACTTCCGGAGCGCGTTGAACACCGCGAGCTCTTGTTCGGAGAGTCCCGCCGGCGGCGGACTGCCGCCGACGAGGGCCGCTGTCACTTCGGGCGGTACGGTCGCCGGCAGGTTGAGATGAATGCCGAGCAATCCTGGGGGCGCCTGCCGCGCCAGCTCGGTGGAGATGGGAGCACCCCAATCGCCGCCCTGAGCTACGTAGCGCGTGTAGCCGAGACGTCGCATCAGCTCGGCCCAGGCGCGCGCGACGTGCTCGGGACCCCAACCGGCGGCGGTTGGTCTGCCCGAAAGGCCGAAGCCGGGAATCGACGGAATCACGACATCGAACGCGTCCGCGGCGGTGCCGCCGTGCGCCGCCGGATCGGTGAGTGGACCGATGGTCCCGAGGAACTCGAACACCGAGCCGGGCCACCCGTGCGTGATGAGGACCGGCAGCGCGTTCTTTTCTTTCGACTTGACCTGAATGAAGTGGATGTCCACACCGTCGATGTTCGTCACAAACTGCGGCAACGCATTCAGCTTCGCCTCCGCCTTACGCCAGTCGTAGCCGCTGCCCCAGTACTGCACCAGCGCCTGCAACCGGGCCAACTGCGCACCCTGTGACTGATCGGAGACGGTTTCCTTATCGGGCCAGCGCGTCGCCGCGATGCGCCGGCGCAGGTCGTTGAGTGCCGCTTGCGGAACGTTCACGCGGAACGGGCGAATGGCTTCCGATGCCACCGGCGCCTGTGTAGCCGACTGCTTCAAGGACGTGGCCATTGTCATCGCGTTCAAAGTTGGGGCAGCAAACAGGGCGAGACAGCAGGCGAGTATCGTCATCAGACGTTTCCGGGTTCTAGGGTGCTATGACGATGGAGCGCGTATGCGAACAGTCGATAAGACTTTGGTATCGTTGCAGACTGGTACTAACGGGATTCGATACAAAAACTTCGGGGGACATTCGCGGAGCAGGGCGGCGCACCGTGCCCACGGAAAGACGGCGCGCACGTGTGTGCGCGCCGCCTCCTTCATTTCAACTAGTGCGTTGCTCCCTGCGTCGAGCGCAAGGACCGGAACCCCGCCCGGAGATCTTCGGTAAGGAGCTGCGGCTGCTCCCACGCCGCGAAGTGCCCGCCTTTGGGGAGCTTGTTGTAGTAGATGAGTTTGGGAAACGCCCGCTCCGTCCAACTCCGCGGGGCTGGATAGAGTTCGTCAGGGAAGACGCTCACGGCCACTGGGATGGAGACGCCTTTGGAATTGAAATACCCTTTGCCCCAATACTCCCAATAGAGACGGGCGCCAGAAAGCGCCGTGTTCGTCAACCAGGTGATCGTGATGTTGTCGAGGATGTCGTCGCGCGTAAGGCCCTCGGACTGTCCGTCAAAGACACGCGCGATGAGCTCATAGCTGCGCGCGTCGTGATCGAGGAAATAGGCCGCCAGGCCGACGGGTGAGTCCGCGATTCCGTATAATGTCTGCGGCCGCAGCCCCATCTGGAACCCATAGGCGATTCCCTTTTGATAGACGAACCGCAAACGTTCGTAAGCGACCTTCTCATCGTCTGAGAGACCCGATGGCGTGGGCGCCCCTGAAAAGGCCGCCCCGTCAATCTCGGCTGGAAAGATGCCGGGCATGTTGACGTGAATGCCGAGCAATCCCGGAGGCGCCTGCAGACCCATCTGTTCGGTGACGACCGCGCCCCAATCGCCGCCTTGCGCCACATATCGCGTGTACCCGAGGCGGTTCATCAGCACCGCCCAGGCACGTGCGATGCGGGGTGGGCCCCAGCCGGTAGTGGTCGGCTTGCCCGAAAACCCGTAGCCCGGCATCGACGGAATCACCACGTCGAAGGCGTCCTCCGCCCGCCCGCCATAGGCGGTGGGATCGGTGAGCGGACCGATGACCTTCATCTGCTCGACGATGGAGCCGGGCCATCCGTGCGTGATGATCATCGGCATCGCATTCTTGTGTTTCGAACGAACATGAATGAAATGGATGTCCAGCCCATCAATCTGCGTGATGAATTGCGGTAGGGCGTTGAGTCTCGCCTCGACCTTGCGCCAATCGTACCCCGTCACCCAATAGCGCGCGAGTTTCTGCATCGTCGCGAGCTGCACGCCTTGCGTCGCATCCGCGACCGTCTCCTTGTCGGGCCATTGCGTCGCCGCGATGCGTCGGCGGAGGTCGGCGAGGGCCTCGTCCGAAGCGTGAAACTGGAAGGGGCGGATGGCGTCCGATGCGGGCGCCTGAGGGGACTGCGTCAACGTGCTGGTCATGGTCGTCTCCTTCAGGGCAGGGCCGGCGGCGCCGAGCAGCACCAAGCTGCACGCACCCGCCGCGGCGGTGATGAGGAACTTGCCTGTCGTCATAGGATGCTCCGTGTTCGAGGTGCGCTCAGTGTACGCGCGACGACGGAGCGAATCGATTGGACGTTGGTGCCGGCGAGACGTTGGTATCGGTCGGCGCCGCGAGTACTAGTCTCCTCGTCCGGTAGGAAGTGGCCGGTGTATCCGCCGGGTGGTGGTGCAGTAGTCTTGGTGGTATTCCTCCGCCTGCATCACGTGGAGGGACGGGGCGTTTTTGGGCCGCGCTGACGCTGCGGGTGATACGAAGGTATCATGGACTTTTGGCCAGAGCGCGGTACACCCTCAAGTAATGAGGTACTTCAAGTCGATCGGAGACAATGACAATGCCCGGCGAGCTTGATCATGAAGCGAACGGCCTGAGCGGGCGTCAGCCGTGGGATCGAGTGGTGGTGGACGCCGCCCCACGCGATCACATCGTGCAGCTGTATCAGGACCAGGATTTTCTCAACCGCGCCGTCTGCCGGTTCGCCGGTGCTGCTATCGCGAACGGAGAGGGCATGATACTCGTGCCAACGCTCACTCACTGGAACGCCTTTCGCCCACGCCTCGAGGCCGAAGGGGTGGACGTGGAAGCGGCACGGGAACGCGGTCAGCTGACGGTGGTTGACGCCGACGAATTCCTCCCTCATTTCATGCGGGACGGCATGCCGGATTCGCCCGTATTCCTCGGTCTCGCCGCGGACGTCATCGGGCAGGCGCGCGCTGGAGGGCGCTACCCAAGAGTGCGTTGGTGGGGAGAAATGGTCAACGTCTTATGGGAGCGCGGGGATGTCGCCGCCAGCATGAACCTCGAAGATTTGTTCGATCAGCTCGGCGGAGAGCAGGACGTCGCGCTGTTCTGCTCGTTCCTGATGGACAACTTTGACGGTGAAGTTCATACGCGCATGCTGCCCAGGCTCGGGACGAATCACTCTCATCTTATTCCGGTGGAGGACTATGCTCGGCTGGAGCACGCCGTAGCCGACGCGCTCAGGGAGACGGTGGGTCCGGACGAAGCCCGTGTCCTGGAAGGTCGGCTGCTCTCCGACTATCAGCCGCCCTTCAACATGCCGCGCGCCCAAACGCTGCTGCTGGCACTGCGTCAGGTTCTCCCGGCGGTTGCCGATCCGGTGCTGCAACGGTGTCGCAGGCTGTACAGTGCTTCACGCGCCGGCCGATGACGACCGGTTTCCAGGGCATCCCGGCAGCGATCGATCTGATCCACATCCTTGATACCATTGAAGTGCCCATCGTTTTCGTGAGACGTGACTTTGTAATCGCGTGCTTCAATAAGGCGGCGGCGGATGGGCTTGGTCTCTCGGCTGCGGACGTGGGCCGGACCTGCCGCGATGTCTCGGTGCTCGCCCGCTTGCCCCGCCTGGAACAGCAATGCCGCCAGGTCATCGCCGACGGTGTGGAATGGCGGGCCGATTTTCGCGACGGGGACAGATGGTTCGTCGTTCGGATATCCCCCTGCTCGATAGGTGATCGCCCGATCAGCGGCACCGTGTTGACGTTCACGAATGTGACTGCGTTCCGCGCAAGCACCGATCAGGCCATCTACGAACGCGAATTCACCAAGGCAATCCTCAACACGGTCGCGGATCCTCTCGTGGTGGTGAGCCCTGACCTCCGAATTCAGTCGGGCAATCGCGCCTTCTACACAACGTTCAGTGTCTCTCGCGATGAGACCCAAGGGGTGCCCCTCGATGAGGTCGGAAACGGAGCGTTTGCATTTCGCACGTTACGTGCGCAGTTCGAGGAGATGCTCGCCGGCAGGCATGCGTTCCAGCCCGTTGAGGTAGAGCATGTCTTTCCGCGAAAGGGTCAACGGACGCTGATTCTTGGCGCCCATCCCCTGTCTGTGCCGGGCCATTCGCAACGCAGGGTACTGGTGACATTCCAGGACATCACGGCGCGCAAACAGGCTGAAGCGGCCAAGGATTTGCGTTCTGAGAAGGAATTACGGCGCAGCGAGGCATTTCTCACCGAGGGTCAACGCCTCAGCCTAACCGGGACCTTTTCTTGGAAAGTGGCGACCGACGAAATCACGTGGTCAGAGCAGCTTTATCGCATCTACGAGTTTGAAGTGGGCATGCCGGTGACGCTGGAACTGATCCGTACTCGAGTCCATCCGGAAGACGTCAGCTTGTTAGAGAAAATGAAAATGGTCGACCAGGCACGAGGCGGCAGCAACGATTTTGAGTGGCAGTACCGTCTGCTAATGCCAGACCACTCGATCAAGTATATGCATGCAGTCGCTCATGCGACCCGGGACCGGGATGGTCAGCTGGAGTACATCGCGGCGGTTCAGGACGTCACGGTGCGCCGAATATCGGAAGAAGCTCTCACCAGGGCCCGCACCGAGCTCGCCCATGTGGCCAGGGCCACGACTCTCGGCACGTTGACGGCGTCGATCGCGCACGAAGTCAACCAGCCCCTCTCAGGCATCATCACCAACGCCAGCACCTGTCTACGAATGCTGGACGCCGATCCTCCCAATGTCGACGGCGCACGTGAAACCGTGCGGCGGACGATCCGCGACGCCGATCGTGCGTCGGATGTGATCACGCGGTTGCGCGCGCTCTTCGGCAGGAAAAGCACCACTACTGAATCGCTGGATTTGAATGAAGCGACACGAGAAGTGATTGCGCTGTCGCTGAGTGAGTTGCAGGGAAGCGGAGTGATTCTGCGCGCAGATCTTGGTGACGACCTCCCGCTTGTCACCGGAGATCGTGTTCAGCTGCAGCAAGTCATCCTGAACCTGCTCCGGAACGCGGCGGACGCGATGAGCGGCATCGACGATCGTCCGAAGCAGTTAGTCATCAGAACGGAGCGAGTCGACGACGATGGTGTGTGCCTGAGCGTACAAGATGCGGGCGTAGGTTTCGCACCTGAGGATATTGACCGGATGTTCGATGCGTTCTACACGACGAAGAGCGGCGGTATGGGGATCGGCTTATCCGTGAGTCGCTCCATTATCGAGCGCCACCGTGGCCGCCTCTGGGCAGCACGGAACGATGATCAAGGAGCGACGTTTGCATTCTCCATTCCCTGCGCGCCCGACACGAAACCGAGGCCTGCCGTGATAGAACCGGAACACGCCATGGGGAAGCCGTGATGGCCAAGCGCTCGCTCGTGTCGGTCGTCGATGACGACGAATCGGTGCGCGAGTCACTTCCAGACTTGCTCCGAGAGTTCGGCTTTGAGGCCAAAGCGTTTGCGTCGGCGGAAGAATTCCTGGCGTCTGGTTATCTCGAGCAGACCAGATGCCTGATCCTCGACATCGCGATGCCGGGCATGTCCGGACAGGATCTGCAAGAGGAATTGACGCGCCGTCGCCAGAAGATTCCGATCGTGTTCATTACCGCGACCGGGGATGAGACGGTCCGCCCCCTCGTGCTCGAACGGGGCGCGGTCGAGTGCCTGTTCAAGCCATTCAGCGAGAAAGCTCTGCTGGGGGCCCTCAACGCCGCACTCAGCGTAGCCTGAGTCGAGGGAATCACCCATGTCGCAGACGACGCCCATCGTGTTCGTTGTTGACGACGACATCTCCGTGCGCGAATCACTGGAATTGCTGATCCGCAACGCGGGCTGGCAGCCCGAGCTGCTCGCGACCGCACAGGAATTCCTCGCTCGTCCCCGCGTACTCGCTCCCAGCTGCCTGGTGCTCGACGTCTCGCTGCCGGGTCTCAATGGGCTCGAGCTGCAACGGCGCATCGCCGCCGATCGCACGGACATGCCCATCATCTTCATCACGGGCCACGGGGACGTCCCGATGTCGGTCCAGGCCATGAAGGCTGGAGCCGTCGAGTTCCTCACCAAGCCGTTCGGTGACGGCGTCATGTTGGGGGCCATCCGGAACGCCATCGAGCGCAGCCGCAACGCACTTGGTCACGATGCGGAGATGCGAGAACTCCGGGACCGGCACGCGTCTCTCAGCCGTCGCGAACGGCAAGTCATGGCGTTGGTGGTCACCGGGAAGTTGAACAAACAGGTCGGTGGCGATCTCGGCATCAGCGAGATCACGGTCAAGGCCCACCGCGGCCAGGTCATGCGAAAGATGAAGGCCGGGTCGGTCGCTGATCTCGTGAAGATGGCCGGGAAATTGTCCTCACCACCGGCTAGTCGCGCGTGAAGTGACAGGTGTACCCGCCCGTTGAGTCCGTCAACCCGGCGACCGAGGCAGTGATCGCCAGCTTCGAGCAGTTCACACCCGCGCAGGTCGAGCAGGCGTTGGTCGAGGCCGATGCGGCGTTTCGCCAGTGGCGGCGGCAGAGTTTCGGCGAGCGGTCCAACGCGATGCGGCGCGCGGCGGAGCTGCTGCGGTCGCGCAAGGAGCGTTACGCCGGCCTGATCACGGCCGAGATGGGGAAGCCGATCACGCAGGCCGAGGCCGAAGTCGAGAAGTGCGCGTGGGTGTGTGACTACTTCGCCGAGCATGCCGAGCGCTTTCTCGCCCGGCAGCCCGTCCAGACCAACGCGCGACTCAGCTATGTGGCGTTCGAGCCGCTCGGCGTCGTGCTCGCGGTGATGCCGTGGAATTTCCCGTTCTGGCAAGTCTTCCGCTTTGCCGCACCGACACTGATGGCCGGGAACACGGCGGTGCTGAAGCACGCCTCCAACGTGCCGCAGTGCGCGCTCGCCATCGAGGAGGTGTTCCGCGATGCCGACTTCCCGCGCGGCGCGTTGCGGACCGTGCTCGTCCCCGGTAGTGCGGTCGAGGCGATCATCGACGATCCTCGCGTGCGCGCGGTGACGCTCACCGGCAGTAACACGACGGGCGAGAAGGTGGCGGCCGCGGCGGGTCGCGCGATCAAGAAGACCGTGCTCGAGCTCGGCGGATCCGACCCCTTTGTCGTTCTGGACGACGCCGATCTCGGGGCCGCCGCGGCGATGGCGGTGCGCAGCCGGTTCCAGAACGGCGGCCAGTCGTGCATCGCCGCGAAGCGGTTCATTGTGGTCGCGAGTGTCGCCGAGGAGTTCGAGCGCCGCTTTGTCGAGGGGATCCGCAAGCTCAAGGTGGGTGATCCAACCGATCGCAGCGTGGACGTTGGTCCGCTGGCGCGCGCCGATCTCCGCGACACGGTGGACCGGCAGGTGCGCGAGTCCGTTGCGCAGGGCGCGCGCGTGGTACTCGGCGGCGCTCCCCGGCCCGGCCGCGGGTACTTCTACCAACCGACGCTGCTGGTCGACGTCGCCGACTCGAGCCCCGCGTGGCGGGAGGAATTGTTCGGACCGGTAGCGGTGCTGGTGCGCGCGAAGGACACGGACGCGGCGATCGCCCTCGCGAACGACACGATCTACGGGCTCGGCGCCAATCTGTGGACGCGCGACCTCGAGCGCGCGCAGCTGCTCGCCTCACGAATCCAAGCCGGCTCCGTCTTCATCAACGGCATGGTCGCTTCCGACCCGCGCCTGCCGTTCGGCGGCGTGAAACAGAGCGGCTACGGGCGCGAGCTGTCGGAGTTCGGGATCCATGAGTTCGTGAACATCCAGACGGTGTGGATGAGCGACGGTGATGAGCACGTGACGGCGCCAAGCGCGGGCGGGGAGTAAGGAGGCGTCTGGGCGCCGCGCTGCTGCTCGTGTTCGCCCCGCAGCCTTGACGTCCTCGGGTCCCTCCGCTTCCGGCGTCACCATGCCTTCCTGAGACACGTGGCGACCGTCGTGTCGCTCGTCGCCCACGTCACCGGCTGGTCGGTCGGGTTCCCGGCGGAATCGAGCGGGGTCGCCGAGAGCCACACAATCTGCTGCTCCATCACGCTCGCCGACTCCGGGCTCACCGCCACCGACGCGACCGGCGCGGGCGGAGGAGGCGGAGGCGGCGCGGGTTGATTGGCCATCAGCCCGCCCGTCCCGCCCACATTGCTGATCCTCGTGCACGTGCGACAGAAGTAGCGGGAGCAGCAGCGGTACGTGCTGCGCATAAAGTTCTGCGTGGTCGTTCCCGTCCAGATCGGGACCTCGGTTCCACCATTGTCGCAGGTCAGCGAGTCGGTGCGCGCGAACGTCGCGATGGTGCCGTCGGGATTGTAGGAGGTCGGCACATCGGGTCCGGGCACGACCGAAATGTTCGTCAGGGTCAGGGAGAAGCCTGGATTGAGCGGGTCCTTGGCCAGATACAGGCTGGCCGACGTCTGAGTGGGACAGAAGTACCAGCCTGTATTCCCGAAGTTGTCGAGTGGCGGGAACGTCGTGTCGTCCTGCGACGTGACGGGCAGGCAGTTGGAACCGCCCTTATTGACCCAGCTCGTTGTGGCGTTGGGCGCTTGCGTGTCGGCCGCGACGGTTCCGCGCAGCCGGGGGACGGGGGGCGAGGTGCTGTCGGCGCAGGCTGCGCACAGGAGGCAGCCAATCGCCAGCGAGGTGAGATGAACCAGCTCCGCGCGACGCATGAAGGGGGGATCGTAGCGAATCATCCACCGCCGGGACGAGATGCCGCAAGGGCCGTCGTTTCAATTCACGACCGGCCTAGAGAATTGATCCGAGCAGACAGCTAAATCCCGGAAGCACGTCTTCGCCGTCCAGGGCATCGGATTCGGCGAGCAGCGACTCGGTGCCGTCGGCGCGGTAGATACGCGCAAGCCGGCGTTGGGGGTCGATCACCCACGCGAGTCGAGCGCCTGCTTCGAGCCAGTCGCCTACTTTGGCGAGCGTCTCGCCAGGCCGGTCATCGGGTGAGAGAACTTCCACAACCAAGTCGGGGGCCATCTCCGGAAAGCCGTTCGTCGCGGGATCCGGGAGGCGATCCCGACGAACGAAGCCAACGTCCGGCGCTCGTACGGTATCAGGGGCCCGGAACAGTGTGAACCCGGTCTCAGCCGCGACAAGCTGTCCGCACACCGCATTCTCCACGTACGCACCAAGTCGAACCGTCAGGTTCATCGTGACCCGACCGTGGTTGTAGCCGGCGGGTTCGCGAACGATCAGTCGCCCCCGCACCAACTCGGTACGCTTATTGGGGATATTGGTTTGCAGCAGCTCTGCCGCGGTCATGAGCGGGCTCATGCCGGTAACGTAAGCGCGCTCGGCGGCCATGGGCAACAATCTGGTGATCTGATGTCAATGGACGATCAACCCTCCTCGCCCCCTGCCCCCTCTCCCGTGGGCGGCCATCTCGTTAGTTGACGTTGATCGACCCCGTCATCCCAGCGTGAATCTTACAGTGGTAGGTATAAGTGCCCGCCGTCGGGTATGTATGGAGGAAGGTCTGTCCCACAGGCAGGTTCGTATCGAACGCGCCACCGTCGTCGGTCACCGTGTGGGCTACCGAACTGCTATTCTGCCAGCACACCGTCTGCCCATGATTAATGGTCGCGGCGTTGGGTGAGAAGCTATTCGAGCTGGTTGTGTTGACATTGGCGTTCGCTCCGCTGCTGCCGCAGGAGTTCGCGGGACTCGTCGAACTTCCACACGCCGACCCCAGCAGCGCAGCGACTGCAACGACACTGATAATCGCACGCATCCGTCTGCTCCAAGGTGATGAGGACTGGATTGTGAGCCGCCCGCTCTCTCCTTCGTGTAGACCGCTCCCTGTCGTGCTAAGTCACTGGCCTAAAAGCAGGTCCCTTCGCTACGCTCAGGGCTGGCTCTTCGCTCGCGCGCGTAGGCAAGGATTGGAAAAAGCAGGTTCTTCGCTTCGCGCGCTGGCGCGCGCTTCGCTCAGAATGACAACGCGAGTGTCCTTGTAGAAAGGAGAAAGGAGAGAACCGGGAGTCAGTGTCCAGATACGCAGTGCGGATGTCCTCTTCCTAGCTGTCAATTGGCTTACAGCAGCCGACCGGGCGCACGTGGCCGTCGCGTGCGCGCTGATGGTCCGCCCCGTTCTGCCGCTCCGCTCGACAAACGGTGAACTACCGAGAGCCCGTCGATGATTTCGTCGGGTGAGTCTTTCCCTACTGACGGACCGACAATTCTATCAGGTTGCGTGTCGACGTTGTCCCGGCGCTGACGCGCGTTGATCCGTCGCGCGCCTGTCCACTCGGGCGACGTGTCGAGACAGTGTGACAAACAGCGCTGATCGTTCAGCAAACATCGCATTCGAAACATTCGGGCAATCGGTTCGCACAGCGCGCGCATCGATTCATCCATCGCGCGCGCGTCCACAGCAGAGGACACGCGCCATCCGAAAACTTCTCGCGTCAGCGCGTTGCAGCGTGGCGCGAATTTCGCATTGCCGTGCTGCCGTCGGGAGAAGTCAACGACACAGGCACGCGGCCCGGCACCGTGCCGAGGAAATGGGGAGAGGAGGAGGTTTTATGGACGCGCGGTTGCGTAGGCGGCTAGAAATGGCCGTGCGGGTTCGGGATTTCCTCCGGGCCCATCGGACGGACGGAGTGGCAGAAGGTGGGGCACTCGCTCGCCTCGAGGAGCTCGTACAACGGGCGGAGGTGCTGGCGGCGCAGCAGCGGGCCGGCATTGTGGCGACGCGGGCGGCCACGGAGATGCGCGGCGAAGTGCGGCGCGCATTGCGGAGCAAGCTGCTGCTGTATCTCTCGGCGGTGGGCGGCGTGGCGGCGAACGAGAACGCGGAGCTGGGCGCGCAGTTCCGGCTGCCGCGGGTGGGGCCGAATCAGGCGTTCGTCACCATGGCGCGCGGGATGCTGGAGAAGGCGACCGCGCACAAGGATCTGCTCGTGAAACGCGGGATGTCGGAGACGTTGATCGCTGACATCACCGCCGCGATCGAGGAGTTCGAGCAGACGCTCGAGGCGACGCGGGCGGGCCGGCGCGAGCATGTCGGTGCGAGCGCCGATCTCCGGGCCGTCATGGCCGAGGTTTCCGAGCAGGTGAAGGTGTTGGACGGCGTCGTGCGCTATCGGTTCGGCGACAATGCCGAGCTGATGGGCGCGTGGGGCAGCGTTCACAGCGTGGTGGGGCCGTTCCGGACGCACACGGAGCCGCAGGTGGGTGGTGGTGAGACGCCGAAGGCGGCGTAGTCCTCACCCCCTGTCGAAGGGTTGGTTCAACAACGAGGCGCGGTGGGTGGAGGGTCACCTGCCGCGCTTTTTGTTGTGTGAACCGTCCGGGTTTGGGGTTTTTCCGTGCGCTGAAGCGCCGGCTCGGCAACGACGCGTGCTCTGAAGAGCAACACGATTTGAATGCAACAGCCTCGAAGTGTGGACGCTGTACTTTCGGCACTTACCGCGCCCCGAACGGAGCGAATCCGGGGGCATCGGCATGTGAACGGCAAGCATTACCGCAAACATGCTCAGAGATTATGATGTGAGATCCATGAGGTGGTGAATGGGCAGGTCTTTCTGATCCATTTTTACGCCGCAAACCGAGGGTGGTTTTGTCGACGATCAGTTCAAGTACACTTTTTCATTTCACGGATACCGCCGAGCACCTTCTTAGCATCCTCGAGAACGAGTTTCGTCCTCACTTGTCGCTCGAAGA
>Ga0209056_10005858_pt1 | contig 12773 bp, 9 predicted proteins | sample GraSoiAngelo_114_FD_185876 | JGI IMG/M metagenome (GOLD analysis project Ga0209056, IMG submission 185876) | Grasslands soil microbial communities from the Angelo Coastal Reserve, California, USA - 14_0903_13_40cm (SPAdes) (version 2) | ecosystem: Environmental > Terrestrial > Soil > Grasslands ... | reverse complement strand
TCCTGGAGCGCGCGGCTCGAGCACGCTCCGCACGATGATCGTTCACCTCGTGGACGGCACCTACGAGCTGTTCCGCCAGTTCTACGGCCGGCGCCACGCCACCAAGGGCGAGGATCAGCCCTTCGGCGCCGTCGTCGGCGTGCTCCATTCGGTATTGGAGATGATCGAGAAGGGAGCCACGCACGTCGGCGTGGCGACCGACCACGTCATCGAGTCGTTTCGCAATGACCTCTGGGACGATTACAAGACCGGAGAAGGCATCGAGCCCGCCCTGCTCGCGCAGTTCCACCCGCTCGAGGAAGCACTCACCGCGATGGGGGTGGCGGTATGGCCCATGACCGAGCTGGAGGCCGACGACGCGCTCGCCTCCGCGGCGCAGATCGCCTCCAGAGATGAGAGGGTGGAGAAGGTCTGCATCTGGACACCGGACAAGGACCTGGCGCAGTGTGTCCGGGGCGATCGGGTCGTGCAGGTCGACCGCAGGGGCCAGAAGATCCGCAACGCCGAAGGGGTGCGCGAGAAGTTCGGCGTGGAGCCTCTCCTGATTCCGGACTTCCTCGCGCTCGTGGGCGACGCGCAAGACGGATATCCCGGCATCCCCGGGATCGGCGCGGTCACGGCCGCGCGGCTCTTGAACCAACACGGCGCGATCGAGGACTTCCCCGCGAAGGTGCTGGGGGACCACCGTGAGCGAGCGCTGCTGTTCAAGAGCCTGGCGACGCTCAGGACCGACGCCCCGCTGTTTCGCGATGTGCACGAGCTTCGGTGGCGCGGCCCCACCGACGCGTTTGCCGGGTGGACGGAGCGGTTGGGAGACGTTCGTCTGATGGCACGCTGCCTCACCCTTGACAAGGTCACGCAAACCTGATGCACTTCGTCCCTACCATGTCAGCGCGCACGACTCAGGCGAGAGCTCGGCGTGCCGCAGGTCGCCCTGCTCGGGATGAGCCGGAGCCCTTCGCCCGCGACGTGACCGCCTTTCTTAGCGCCCGATAACATCGTCCCTCTTGATGTCGATCTCGCCGAGCCTCGTTCGACGTATGGGAGGCCTATAAGATCGCTCGGAGGACATTGGCGGCTCGTGGCTGGCCACCGGCGGCCGGGTCCCCTTCACCCAAGAAAACGGAAAGTGAGACGCGTATCATGACCGCACCAAGCATCGCCGCGAAATGGCCGACGCGGGCGCCGTACCTGCTCAGCGTCCTCCGGATCGTCGCCGCCTTTCTCTTCATACAGTTCGGGACGGCCAAGCTGTTCGCGTTTCCGGCGGCCATCATGCCAGGCGGGGGCACGGCGCCGATCACGTCGCTGCCCGGCATCGCCGGGATGCTCGAGGCGTTTGGCGGCCTGTTCCTCCTCGTCGGACTGTTCACGCGGCCGGTGGCCTTCATTCTCTCGGGCGAGATGGCGGTCGCGTATTTCCTGGGCCACGCGCCACAGGGCTTTTGGCCGGTGCTCAATCAGGGGCATCCCGCCATCCTGTTCTGCTTTGTCTGGCTTTATCTCTCCGCCGCCGGGCCGGGGCCGTGGAGCCTGGATGCCAAGCGGGGGAGGTAAACCGCTCGACCGCTCTATCGTCGAGGGTCCGCTCGCGCGCGCCGTCTGGATGCTCGCGTGGCCCACGATGCTGCAAAATCTCATCGGCGGGCTCCAGGGCGTCGTGGATCACGCCCTGGTGGGCCACTTCGTGGGGTACGCCGGCAACGCCGCGATCGGCGTCGCGATCCAGATCTTCATCGTCGTCATCGTGTTCGTGATATCGGTGTTCAGCGGGATGGGCGTGCTGGTCGCCCGCTTCGCCGGGGCCAACGACCCCGACAAGGTGAACCGCACCGTCTACCAAGCCTTCCTCGCCGCGGTGGCGCTGTGGGGATTGCTGCTGGCTCCGCTGGGGTGGGTGCTGGCGCCGTCGCTGCTCGGCGTCGTGAACGCCGCGCCCGCGGTGCGCGTCGAGGCGCTGCCGTTCCTCCGTATCATGTTCGTCGGCAGCCTCGGGATGCTGCTCTTCTTCATGGTGAGTGGGGCCTTACGGGCCGCGGGCGACGCGCGCACGCCGCTGCGCCTCGGAATCCTCCTCACCGTTCTGAACATCGCGTGCAACGTGGCGTTCATCACGGGCCTCGGACCCCTGCCGCGATTGGGCACCGCCGGCGCCGCCGTCGGCACCGCGGTGGCGGGCATTGTCGTGAGCGGCATCGCGGGGTACTTGCTGCTCTCCGGGCGGCTCCCGGTGACGTGGCACCGCGGCATGAGCTGGCGGCCCGACTGGGGCATCATCCGCGAGCTGTTCCGCTTCGGGCTGCCCACCGGCGTTCAGGGGATCGCGATGAACATCGCGGGCGTGTTGCTGCTCCGCTTCATCGGCTCGCTCGCGCAGAGCGCCGAAGCGCAAGCCGCCTATGCGGTGGGGTACACCGAGCTGTTCTCCTTCATCACGTGGACGTCGGTGGGGTTGATGAGCGCCGCCGCCACCGTCGGGGGTCAGAACCTGGGAGCCGGCCGTCCCGAGCGCGCGGTGCACGGTGTGCACGTCGCGGCGGGGCTCGGCCTCGGGCTCGCGGCGGCGATCGGCGTGTTGTTCCTCACAATCCCGCGTTCCCTGCTCGGGCTGTTCGGCATGACGGACCCGGTGGTCGTCGGCCTGGGCGCCCAGCTCCTCGCCTTCCTCAGTGTTTCCGGGCTCTTCGTCACCGTCGCCCTCACGTACACGGGGGGCCTCCAGGGCACGGGCGACACCCGCTCGCCGCTGTACATCTCGATCGTGTCTCAGATCGTGGTGCCACTCGGTCTCTGCACCGTGTTCCAAGCGACCCGCGGCCTGCGCCCCGCCGACATCTGGACGGCCATTCTGTTGGGCCACATCACGCGGTGTGCGCTGAGCGTCGGGCGGTTCCGCCAGGGAAAGTGGCGCGGCATCAAGGTGGAAATGGAGCCCGCGTGAGCGGCCCCACGGCAACGCGCCGCGAGTGGAGAGAGTGGGCTCGGGCGCGTAGCCCTTCGACGGCGGCGGGAATGCCCTGGCCCGGATTCGAACCGGGATGCCTTGCGGCGCTGCCCCCTCAAGACAGTGTGTCTACCAGTTTCACCACCAGGGCGGCCGAAGAAAGGTAGAATCGGCGCTTTGGGGGGTCAACCGATGCGGCGCGGCGCGCCGGTGTGCACTAGATTGGTGCCCCATGGAACTCTGGGTCGCGTTCGCCTTCGGTGCGCTGATCGGCGTCTTCGTCGGGACGCTCATCGGCCGACAGCGCGCGGCGGCGCGCGGCGCTGCTGCGCCGCCGGTCGCCCCGCCTCCCCCCGCCGCGCGCTTCGCGCCCCCGGAGGTGCAGCACGTGGTGCTGGACGAGGGTTCGGCGAACGTGCTGAACGCTCTCAACAACCGTCTCGCGGCAATCGGGGCGCTGGCCGACCTGCTGCACGGCAGTCCGCTCGACCCCGAGCGCGCGCGGGCCCTCATGATGCTGCACGGCGAAGTGCGCCGGGCGGCCGAGATCACGCAGCACTTCCTCGAGCTGGCGCAGCACCCTATCGGGGCGGCGGAGCCGTCGGACTGCTCCATCGTGCTGAACGGCGTGCTCGCCGAGCGCGAGGGGACGCTCAGGGAGCTGGGCGTAAAGCTGGTACGGAGCATTCCCCACGAGCTCCCGATGGTCGCCTGCCCAATGGCGCAGCTCACGGAGATGCTGATGAAGCTGCTGGACTTCGCGCTGCGTCGGCTGCGCGACAGCCAGCCGCCGCGCGAGCTGCGCATCGCCGTGACCGAGACCGGACCCTCGCTCACCATCTCCTTGTGGGACTCAGGGACGCCGCTCTCGGTCGAGGCGGAGCAGCGGCTGGTGACGCCGTTCCGCTTCACGCAGAGCGCGGGCGGGGGCGAGATTGAATTCGCGCTGGCGCGCGCGCTGGCCCAGTCGTCGGGGGGGACGTTGCGACTGCGCCCCCGTCCCGGAGGCGGCGCCGAGGTGGTGGTGACGCTACCGAAGAGCGTGCTCGCACCGCTGGCGCGCGCGACCGCCGCCACGCCGTCGCTGCCCAAGCTGCGTATCCTCGTCGTGGACGACGACGCGGTGAACCGTCAGGCGATGCGCCTGCTGCTCGAGCGCGAGGGCCACGAGGTCGTCGCGGTCGAGAATGGCCTCGAAGCGATCGAGCGACTCGGGCCCGCGAGCGATCGCTTCGACGCGGTGGTGACGGACCTGCAGATGCCGCGGCTCGGCGGCCGGGCCCTGTACGAGCAGCTGCGCGAGCAGCGCCCCCTGCTCGCGGAGCGCTTCGTCTTCGTCACCGGCGACCGCGCGCGCGACGAGACGCGCCGCTTTCTCGACGAGTGCGGCCAGCCCGCGGTGATGAAGCCCTACGACTTCAACGACCTGATCAGCGCGATCGGGAAGGTGGCGGGGAAGGCGGACTGACCACCTCCGGCTCGTAGGCGAGTCGGATGCCGAACTGCTTCTCTACCCCGGCCCGAACCTCTTCCGCCAGCGCCAGGAGGTCCGCGCTCGTACCGCCGAGATTCACGAGTGCCAACGCGTGACGGGTCGAGATCCCTGCCCCGCTCCCCACGCCCCGGTATCCCTTGGGAAACCCTGCCTGCTCCACGAGCCACGCCGCCGGGACCTTCACGCCCCCGTCCGCCGGAAACGATGGGATCCCCTTCCAGCGCCTCTCGAGGTCGGCGAAGGCGGCGACCGACAGCACGGGATTCGTGAAGAACGAGCCGACCGACCGGGTGTTGGGGTCCGCGGGGTCGAGCACCATGGACTTGCTGCGGCGCAGCGTGAGCACAGCCTGCCGCACCAGGCGGACCGCCTCCGTCGGGGTAATCGTCTCAAGCCCGCCGAGGCCGGCCACGGCACGCTGCAGCTCGGGATAACGGATTCGTGGCTTCTGGTCAGGAGCAAGCCGCAGTGTCACCTCGAGCACGACGTACCGCCCGCGGTCCGCGCGCTTGAACCGACTGTCCCGATAGCCGAAGTCACAGTCCCGCGCGGTGAACGTTCGCCGCTCGAAGGTGGTCCTATCGAGACAGGCGACGCTCACCAGCGTCTCGGCGATCTCCTGCCCGTACGCACCCACATTCTGGATGGGCGTACCGCCCACCGTCCCCGGGATGCCCGACAGGCACTCGACCCCGGTCCAGCCGCGTTCCACCACGCTCTGCACCAGCGAGTCCCAATCGACGCCGGCGCCGGCACGGACCTCGGGGTTGGGCCTGTCGCGCCACCCCATCCCGCCGATGGTGATGCGCAAGACGAGGCCGGGGAACCCTGAGTCGAGGAAGACGACGTTGCTGCCGCCGCCCAGCACGTACACCGGCAGGCGCCGCTCGGCGGCGTAGGCAAGCGCCGCGCAGACCTGTTCCCCGGTGTCGCAATCGACGAAGTAGCGGGCCTTCCCCCCAAGCCCGAGTGTCGTGTACGGGGCGAGGGGCACGTGTTCGCGCAGCTGCACGCCCTCATCCTCCACGCTGTCGTCCAGTGTTGCGGTGCCGCGACGGTCACTCCATTACAAGACGCTTGCCTGGAATGTACGGCCTGCCAAACTTCCCATGATGATGGGAAAGCGCGCAGAGGCCGCCACTGCCACCCCCCGCGAAAGCGGGGACAGCTTCCGCCTGCTGGTCGAGGGCGTCCGGGACTACGCGATCTTCATGCTGGATGGCGCGGGACGCGTGTCCACCTGGAACACCGGGGCACAGCGCATCAAGGGCTACCGGGCCGAGGAGATCGTGGGGCAGCATTTCGCTCGCTTCCATCCTGCAGACGCGGTGGCGGCGGGCAAGCCGGCGCGGCTGCTCGCGCTCGCCGCGCGCGAGGGCCGCGCGGAAGACGAGGGGTGGCGAGTTCGGAAGGACGGCTCCCGCTTCTGGGCCAGCGTGACAATCACGGCCCTGCGGGATTCGGATGGCGCAGTCATCGGGTTCGCGAAGATGACCCGCGACATGACGGAGCGCAAGGAAGTGGAGGACGCGCTGCGTCGGAGCGAACAGAGCTTCCAACTGCTGACGGAAAGCGTTCAGGACTACGCCATCTTCATGCTGGACACCGAGGGGCGCGTCGCGAGCTGGAATGCCGGAGCGGAGCTCATCAAAGGATACCGCCCGCACGAGATCCTCGGCGAACACTTTTCCAAGTTCTATCCGCCGGAGGATGTGGCGCAAGGCAAGCCGCAGTGGGAGCTGCAGGTCGCGGAGCGGGAGGGCCGTCACGAGGACGAAGGGTGGCGTGTGCGCAAGGACGGCACGCGCTTCTGGGCCAACGCCGTGATCAGCGCAATGCGAGATGCGCACGGCGGGCTAGTGGGCTTCGCCAAGGTGACCCGCGATCTCACGCAGCGGCGCCGCGTCGAACAGGCGCTCGCGCAGTCGAACCAGGAGCTCGAGCGGTTCAGCTACTCGGTATCCCACGATTTGCGAGCGCCGCTCCGCGCCATCAACGGATACGCGCAGGCGCTGTTCCAAGACCACGCCGCCCAGCTCGATGCCGAGGGCAAGCGGCTTCTGACGGTGATCCGCGACAGCGCGAAGCTGGGCGGCCAGCTGATCGACGCGCTCCTCGACTACTCGCGCGTGGGACGCCAAGCGCTCAAGCGAGTTCCCGTCGACCTCACGGCGGTGGCTGAAAACGTGGTATCGGAGCTGCATCAGACCCAGGGCTCGGTCGCCGTGGAAGTGGTGCTCACACCTCTGCCCCCCGCGAGCGGGGATGCTGCGCTGCTCCGCAACGTGCTGATCAATCTGATCGGGAACGCCTTCAAGTTCAGCGCAAACCGGGCACATCCGAAGGTCGAGATCGGTGCGCAAAACGACGGAACCGAGGTCGTGTACTACGTCAAGGATAACGGCGTCGGATTCGACATGCAGTACGCGGAGAAGCTGTTCGGCGTGTTCCAGCGGCTGCATCGTCCCGACGAGTTCGAGGGCACGGGAGTCGGGCTGGCGCTCGCGCAGCGCATCATCCAGCGGCACGGCGGGCGGATCTGGGCGGAGGGTAAGGTCAACGAAGGCGCGACGTTCCGATTCACCCTGACGGGGGCGGTCTAGGTGTCGTAGGTCAGATTTCGCATTTCGGGGTTGCGCGGCCCAACGTCTTTTCAAAGATTGGGCAGCGTGACGGCTCCCGGCAGACGTCCCCTCCCCGCGCCGAAGGTCTACGGCGCCAAACCCAGCACCCAATCGAGCGACTCGAGCCCGGTCCTGGCCGGCATCATCGCGGGCATGGGCGCGGGGGTGCTATGGGCCTTGATCGCCTACCTCACACACTTCGCCTTCAGCTGGGGAGCCGTAGGCCTCGGCGCGCTGGTCGGGCTCGCGGTCCGCAAAGCGGCGGGTCAAGGCAATCCGTCGCTCGGGATCACCGCGGCGGCACTCGCCACGGGCGCCCTGGTCTTCGGCAAGCTGCTGATCCACCTGTTCGCGTTGCAGCCGATGATCGAGGACGAGATGCTCGGGAATCAGGAGGCGGTCAACGTGGCGTACTTCCTGGACATGGCGCACCGACGGGCGTTCTCGCCGGAGCTCCAGGCCGCGCTCCCCGAGGTCGTCTGGTCGGATTCGACGCTGTTGTCGGATTCCGTTCCGCGGCCGCTGCGCGCGCGCATGCTCCAGGAGGCGCTCGACAGCGCCCGGCGGGCACCGCTCGTGGAGCGGAAGGTCGTGGTGCACCGGGCGGTGAGCTCGGTGGTGAAGATCATCGGCCAGCAAGTGGGCTTTTCCAAGGTGTTCCGCGCGGAGTTCGACTTCTGGGATGTGCTTTTCATCGCGCTCGCGATATCGGCGGCTTGGAGAATCGCGTCCAAGAGCAGCTGGACTCAGCACGCGGCAACGGTCGAGGAGGAGCGCGCCGCGAGCCTGGCCGAGGAGCGCCGCAGGCGACAGGAGGAGGTCAGGCGGGCGCGCGGAGAACCACCGAGTTGATGCTGCGAGTGGGCCGACTCGGAATCGAACCGAGAACCTACTGATTAAGAGTCAGTTGCTCTGCCAGTTGAGCTATCGGCCCTAACTGCAAAAAAACGTCACGCAACGTCGTCAAGCAAAAACCGTCACGCGAAGGCGTCACGCCGAAAACCGTGGTCGTGAGGTCGACGTATTCCAGCGCGACGTCTTTGTGAAACGTCTGTGCGCGACGTTCTTACTTGACGCCTCTTTTCCGCTGCCCCCAAGGGGAATCGAACCCCTGTTCCCACCTTGAAAGAGTGGTGTCCTAACCGTTAGACGATGGGGGCTAAGAGCTTAGCGACGTCACGCAACAACGTCGAGCTACAACGTCGAGAGAATTCGTCGCGCAGAACCGTCCCCTCCCTCATCCCACGTCTCTGCGCGACGCTTCTGCGTGACGCCCCCCGCTCGACGCCTCTGCTTGACGTCTTCTTGGTGTTCATAGCGGTAACGGGATTCGAACCCGTGTTTGAGCCTTGAGAGGGCTCCGTCCTAGTCCCCTAGACGATACCGCCACAGCGCGGAAAAATATCACTAGCCGCCCGCACGGCACGCAACCCGACGGTTGACCTCGGCCGCGTTCTGCTTACCGTTAACCCGCCGCCGTCCCCAAGGGAGTGAGCGACCGTGCCGCGAGCCGCGCAACAAGCGACGCACCACTACGAGGCCGTCTGGAAGGTCCTGTCGTACGGCCTCCCCGAAGCCCCGATCATTCTCGCGGCGCTCATCTACACCCACGCCAAGTGGCTCCAGGATCTGGTCGCCCCCCTGGCGCCGTTCTTCCCGTACGCGGTGTTCGGCGCCGGTGTGCTCCTGGGCTGGCGCTTCCACCGCAGCCGGCTGCTGTTCGCCCTGCTCCTGGTGACGCTCGCCGACCGCACGCTGCTGTATTTCGCGGTGGGGCACGACCTGGCGCGCGACCGGGTCGTACTCCAGGCGATCGGCGTCCTGCTGCCGCTCAACCTCGCCGCCCTGACGCTCACCGCGGAGCGCGGGGTGCTCACGCCACCCGGACTCGCCCGGTTTGCACTCGTCCTCGGGCAGCTGGCGCTCGTGGCGATCCTGGACCGCGAGGCGGCGGGGGCGACGGCCACGCTGCTGCACACGCGCCTCTTGCCGCAGTGGCTGTTCGGGTGGACCTCGCTCGCCGACCCCGCCCTGCTCGCTTTCTTCGTGGCAGGCGGGCTGGTGGCGGCGGCCCAGCTCATGTCGCCCACGCAAACGGGACGCTCCTTCGCCTGGGCGCTGATCCCGACGTTCCTCGGCCTCTCGACGGTGCGCCCCGGGAATCCCGGGTTCTCGACGTTCTACCTCGCCACCGCGGCGCTGATCCTCATCGTGGCGGTGGCGGAAGCCTCCTACCACATGGCGTACCAGGACAGCCTCACCGGGCTCCCTGCCCGACGGGCCCTGAACGAGGCATTGCTGCGGCTCGGCGGTCAATACACCGTGGCGATGCTCGACGTCGACCACTTCAAGCGCATCAACGACCACCACGGGCACGACGTCGGCGATCAGGTGCTCAAGATGATCGCCGCGAAGCTGGCGCAGGTGGGCGGGGGTGGGAAGGCCTACCGCTACGGCGGCGAGGAATTCGCGGTGATCTTCGCGGGGCGGGGCGCCGAGTCGTGCCTCCCCGACCTCGAGGGGCTCCGACAGACGGTCGATGACACGCGCTTCATCTTACGGGCCCGGTTCCGCTCCAAGAAGAAAAAGGAGAAAGTGTTGACCGACCGGGGCCCGGGGCAGCGCGTCCCCGTGACGATCAGCATCGGGGTGGCGGAGAAGAACGAGCGCCACACGAAGTGGGATCAGGTGGTCAAGGCGGCCGACCGCGCGCTGTACCGCGCGAAAGAGGGCGGCCGAAACCAGGTTCAGGCCTGACGGCCGGTCAGTCCGCGCTCTGCTCCAGCAGCTCGGACCGCGCCCGGCGCAGCCGCTCGAAGTGCGGCTTCTCGACCAGGTGGTAGAACGTGAGGATGGCACACTGGTCGAACAGCGCGGCGGCCAGGCCGAACGCGGACAAGGTCGCGAGCGCCAGGCCGTACACCGGCAGATAGCCCACCGTATACATCGGGTTTCTGAGCCAGCGATACGGCCCGCCTGCCTCGGTGACGGTTCGTTCGGTGGGCGTGAAGAAGTTGCGCCAGTAGTACCCGTCGCCCAACGTGGCCGCGGCCCACCACTTCGTCGCGACTCCGACCAGCGCGAGGACGGCGCCCACGGCGAACGCGAGGTCGTGCGGCAGCCCGACGCGGAGCGTGTTGGCGCTCACGAGACACAGCACGACGAAACTGACCGCGTCGTTGGCCATGACAAATGCCGCCGCGCGGCGGAAGCGCCGGAATGCCGGTTCCGTACCGTGGCGCCGGGTGAAGTGCGCGGTCCGGTCCTGCCGGTTGAGCGTGCGCCCGACGTACAGCACGTAGACGAGCCGGCTCGCGAGGTGGTAGGCGAGGGCGATCCAGGTCATTCGTGTTCCTCTACACCGAGCGCAACTGGTCCTTCACCGGGAGCTTGCGAATCCGTCGACCGGTGGCCGCGAAGATGGCGTTCGCGACCGCCGGCATCACCGCCGACGTGCCGGGCTCGCCGACACCGCCCGGCGCCTCCGTGCTCCTGACCAGATGCACCTCGACCACGGGTGTCTCGCTCATACGCAGCATCCGGTAGTCGTGGAAGTTGTGCTGCTCGACGCGCCCGTTCTTGATGGTGATCTCGCCCCACAGCGCGGCGGTGATCCCGAAGACGATCCCGCTCTCCATCTGGGCCTTCACGATGTCCGGGTTCACCACCGTCCCGCAATCCACGGCGCACACCACCCGCCGGACCCGCACGTCGCCCTGCTTCGACACGACGACGTCCGCGACCTGGGCGATATAGCTGCCGAAGGCATGCAGCAGCGCAATCCCGCGTCCACCGCCCGCCGCTACCGGACGACCCCAGCCGGCATGCTCCGCCGCGAGCTCGAGAACGGCCTTGGCGCGCGGGGACCGGTCGAGCAGGGCGCGACGGTACTCGAACGGGTCTCGCTTGGCCGCCGCCGCCAGCTCGTCGATGAAGCTCTCGACCACAAAGATGCTATGCGTCGGCCCCACGCCGCGCCAGAAGGCAGTGGGCACGCCTGGCGGCTCCTGACGGACGTAGTCCACCCGGATGTTGGGAAGCGCATACGGCGGCTCCGCGGCGCCCTCCACGGCGTCCACGTCGAGCCCTTTGACCATGGCGAACAGCTGGTGGACGCCGGCTGCCCGCATGACCCGGAGCGTCTTGGGAAAGAGCTCGTTGACCACGCGGGCCATGATCGAGGAGCCCGTGACCCGGTGGGTCCAGGCGACCGGCATGCCGTGCGTATCCAGGCCGGCGGCGATGCGATCATAGTAATACGGCCGGTACATGTCGTGCTGAATGTCTTCTTCCCGGCTCCAAATCACCTGCACCGGGCCGGTGACCTGCTTGGCGACCTGCACGGCCCGGGTAATGAAGTCCACCTCGAGCCGCCGGCCGAACCCGCCGCCCAGGAGATGGTTGTGCACCTGGACCTTGGCCTTCGGCAGACCGGTCACCTTCGCCGCGGCGGTTTGGGTGAAGGTGGGCACCTGCGTGCCCACCCAGATGTCGCATCCGTCCGGGCGGACGTGGACGGTGCAGTTCACCGGCTCCATGGTAGCGTGCGCGAGGAACGGCAGCTCGTAGATCGCCTCGACCTTCTGCGCGGCGCCGGCCATCGCCGCGGCGACATCACCTTCCATGCGCGCGACCGCCCCCGACTTCTGCGAAGCCGCCGCCAGCTGTTGCACGATGTCGGCGCTCGAGAGGTTCGCGTTTGGCCCTTCGTCCCAGCGGATGTCGAGGGCGGCGAGGCCCTGTTTCGCCGCCCACGTGGCGTCGGCCACCACAGCCACGGCGTCGTCGAGGCGCACCACCTGCTGCACGCCGGGGACGGCCTTTGCCTGGGTGTCATCGACGCTCGCGAGCTTGCCCCCGAACACCGGACAGGCGGCCACCGCGGCGAACTTCATGCCGGGGAGCCGCACGTCAATGCCGAATTGCGCCGTGCCGTCCACCTTGTCCGGGGTATCGAGCCGCTTCACCGACGTGCCGATCAGCTTGAAGTCCTTCGGGTCCTTGAGGGTGACGTCGCGCGGGACCGGCAGGAGGGCCGCGCGGTCAACCAGGGCACCGTAGCTCAAGCTGCGGCCGCTCGGTCCGTGGATCACCGCGCCGCTCGCGGCGCGACAAGCGCCCGGCGGGACCTTCCAGGTCTCCGCGGCGGCAGACACGAGCATGCTGCGGGCAGTGGCGCCGGCGCGGCGCAGCGGCTCCCAGTTCCCGCGCACCGACGTCGAGCCGCCCGTCTCCTGGACGCCGAACAGCGGCTCGGCGTACAGCGCGTCGTCGGGGGGCGCATGCTCGAGACGGACCTGGCTCAGATCGACTTCCAGCTCCTCGGCGAGGAGCATCGGCATCGAGGTGTAGGTCCCCTGACCCATTTCCACCTTGTGCATGATCAGCGTGACGCGACCGTCGCGATCGATGCGGATGAACCCGTTGGGCATGAAGTCGCGGGCCGCCTGCGCGCCGGCGCCGAGCGCGTCGCGGAGTGAGGCCGGCAGGCTGAAGCTCACGAGCAGGCCGCCGCCAGCGACGGCGCTTGTTCTCAGGAAGGTCCGGCGGGAGAGGGTATGCACTGCCGTCGAAATTAACTCCCCGCGCGGCTTCCTGCTGCGGGACGACAGGCCGTGCGGGCGGTCTAGGGAAGGACATTGAACGCGCCGGTCTCCCCGTCAGTCAAACCCGCCGTCTTCGCGACCAGCGTGTAGGTTGTGCCTGCCCG
>Ga0209056_10005857_pt1 | contig 12773 bp, 13 predicted proteins | sample GraSoiAngelo_114_FD_185876 | JGI IMG/M metagenome (GOLD analysis project Ga0209056, IMG submission 185876) | Grasslands soil microbial communities from the Angelo Coastal Reserve, California, USA - 14_0903_13_40cm (SPAdes) (version 2) | ecosystem: Environmental > Terrestrial > Soil > Grasslands... | reverse complement strand
TTACCCCGGGATTCGGACATGAGAACTCCCCAACACTTCCCCCATCCGGATGGGGGTGTCCGTGGGAGATCACTCTCTTGAGGCCAGGGTTTTGGGCCTCCTTCAAGCAAAAGTTATGCTGGGAGCCCGGACCCTTAAGTCGCCTCCGCCAGAAAGGGTGAGAACAGCTGAGGCTCGACATCCGTGCTCCCATCGGTCAGTTCATTTTTTGATAGGATTCAGGTACGCGCCAAGAGAATCTAAGATAGTGGCCGCGACACGGTCAGGTTCGTCGACCCAGACAGCGTGCCCCGCATCTGGAATCAGTTCGAACTGGCTCGTGGGCACCCGGGCCGCGGCGGCCCTGCCCTTATCGACCGTCGCGAAGACATCCTTCTCACCCCAGATGAACGTAGTCGGGACGCGGAGCTCGGCCCATCGCTGGTCAAGCAGGAGGGGAGGGACGAGACCTTCCTCGGTCACTATGCCATCCAGGTACCATCGGAACGAGCGGTGGTTGCGGAGGAGATTGAACCTCGCGCAGTCAATTGATTCCTCAGGCACGCGTTCGGGGTGGGCGACGATCCCCGATAGCGATTGAACCGTGCGCCTACGGGCCGCGGGCTTTGCCATCGCATAGCGGATGAGCGCTCCAGGGAGGAGGCTCGACAGCTGGTGCATCAGCTTCTGGGCCTGATGGATGCCTAGCGGGACGGCCCGCTGGAGCCCGGCGGGCATGCCCGGGAGGATGAGCCGGCTCACGCGATCGGGGTGGCGCAGATAGAACGCGATCGCGCAGAACCCACCCATCGAACATCCCACGAGCGGGACGCTTCGCAGACCGCAGTCGTCCAGGACGTCGACGAGGAACGTCGCGCTGAGTTCCGACTGGTCGACGCCGCGGTAGTCGAACGGCTCGGAAAGGCCGTGTCCAGGCCGGTCGGGAACGTACAGATGGAACCGACGCGCCAGAAGAGGCAGGATGGGCGACCAATCGCCGGCTTCGCTTAGCCCGCCGTGGACCAAGACCAGCGGTGGGCCTTCGCCGACTTCGATAATCTCCGTTGACCCCTTAGACCACTTCAGCCTCCGGGTGCTAGCCCCAGGGACGAATCGGGACAGCAGGCGTTTCCGGGCCTCGCGCAACCCTCGATCCCCGGTTCTGTCAGTCCATGCGCTGTTGGCCGTTGCGTCTTTCTTAGCTTCGACGTTCATTGTGTGTTAACCCTACTCAGGAGTAGGGTCCACCTTTCTTAACTACGCCTTGAGCCCGCTGAGTCAAAAGGGACAAATTTAATAGAAATCTTTCTCCTTTCATGCACTTGGTCTTCGCAAAATGGACAGCTTGGACGTCAGAGTCTGTAGGGAACTTTTTCATAGCAGAACAGGTCCACTTGACTCTGATTTCCGGAGATCCTACCGGAGCATAGCAAGAAAGCTAAGAATTGACGAAGTGACGATCAGGAATAGGATCAAGAGGTTTCAGCAGAGTGGCTTCTTGAAGGGGTGGCGGCTCATCGTAAATCCCAACCTCCTCGGTGTGAAATTGACTCAGTTGTGGTTTGATGTTCGACCCCCGTCTGCCAAGGATGATTTGGTAAGGAAACTCAGGTTGATACACGGCGCACTAGCGATATCGGACTATCATGGATCCTGGATGACGCTGATCATCATGTACGAAAGTGAGGGCTCTGCAAAGAAAGAGTTTGAGCTGATTGCGAGGATATCGAACGCGGAGAACTTGGTATGTGCCAGTATCCCCTTTCCGGGGTGCACGATTGATTTAACCCCCACGGACTGGAGAATCATCAAGGCTATTCAGGGAAATCCTCGCCAATCCTATTCTGTGGTCTCCAGGGAAGTTGGAATTTCCCAAAAGACGGTAAGGCGAAGACTCCAGAGAATGATTGAAGAAAGGGCCTTATTCGCTGTCCCAAGCTGGAATCCACAAGCACTAGATGGCGCGATAATGGCCGATCTCATCGTCTTCTATGCCAATCCTGAATCAAAAGCCGATCTCGACAACAGAATAGTTTCCCATTTTGATAAGTTTCTCATATGGACCAGGCTGAGTAGTATCGATCACGGCTTCTTCAATCTCATAATTGGGAATATCTCCAAGGCCAAGGAGATATTGACCTGGGTCAAGGAGCAACCCGGGGTCGGAAGTGCTTTCGTGGAATTGGTGCAAGACCGGATTGAAGTGTATGAATCCTTCAACGAACCGGTGGAGAAGAAGCTGGCCGAAGCGTCGATATCTATCAGGGCTTCTTGACATCTCTAAAGAAATCAAGACTATAAGTCCAACTGAAATCGCCAAATATCTCGCGTTCTCGACTTAATGCATCGGATAGTATACGCCTGTATGACCCCCTACTACATCGCGACCTCCGTGGCTTGAGGAATATTGTCACTAGTTTTTCAGACCCGGGCGCGCTCGGAGGGTGGAAGGCTAAGAGGTGAATCACATGTCACGCCTCTTCTAAGGTCAAAGACTAAATAGGCGCTGGCACTTTCTCCGACGTTGTCCGTCTGCGCCGACCGCAGCGCAAAACAGCCTTCCGACTCGGGGTTCCATCAAGTGCGCATCAACCTTCAGACTCGCCCGGCTCAGGCCCCCGTCGTCCCGGAGTCCGACCAGAGGCTGAAGGGGCTTGCCAACCTCAAATGGTCGTTCCTGTTTATCATGGTAGGCGGAGCGCTCACATTCGTTCACTTCGTCGGCCTGATAGGCAGCCTCTTCTACATTGTCGCCTTGGTCTTCCTCATTGTCGGATGGCGTGATCTTGGCAGGTCGACGCTTGCCGAGGCCGCGCGATACAAGTCCACCGGCAGTTGGATCATATATTCGATAGTGATTGCCGTGGTCGTCGCGGTGATTGGAAGCCTCATAGTCTCCATCCCGTTCGTAAGTGCCGAACTAGCGTCAGGAAACGCGCCTCCGAGTCCCCAATCCATCTTTCAGAGCGTAGCTTTCAGAAACCTCGAAAGTGAATTCATCGTGGTCGCCGGCGCCGCGTACATAGCGCCCCTCTTGGCATGGTACAGGGTCATCACCTCGCTGATGAGACTCGCTGAGGAGGTCTCCCAGCCCCGCCTCAAGACTGCCGGCTGGCTCTTGCTGACTTTGGCGGTGTTCGGGCTCGCTTCGTTTGCCGTCTTTTCAGCGATGCTCTACACAGGAGTCATTTCATTCCCCACGCCGACGACTACCGGCGGACTAGGGGCTCTCTCTGGCCCCTACTACTACCTATCCTTCTTTGGATACGGAGGAGTTGTCATTCTCGCTATCACCTTAGTTGCCGACGCCCTCCTCATTCTGGCCTCCTACATGGGTTACAAGGGATTGAAAGGCGCGCTTCTAGGTTAGTTTCGGATCCCCAGCAGGGAGGGCCAACGGTTGGCGAGACCTCTTCAGTCCCCCATCACCAAAGTCTGACGAGCGGACGATTTTTCAAGAAGCGCAACGAGGCCCATGTTGTCACAGCTTTCGGTTTTCCTTGGGTCGGCTCTTATCTGCTGTTGGTTGTGTTGACCAAGCCCTTACCCTTGACTAGCACGTGGCCTCTGCCTCTACCCAGAACCCTTCGAATCGTCTCTCTCGCGTATCTGGGGTACCTTCTTACCAACTCGTGAAGCGGCTTGTGCTGATTGAAGAATTCTTCTCTAATGCTCTCGTAGTCTTCTGGGGTGACCTTGGCCCTGTATCTTCCAATCGCATCTCTAAGCTTGACTTTCCGACCTTCTTTCATCAGCCTATCCCCCTCGGCAAAAGTGAACGGAACGTCGATCTTGACCTTGCGGGGGCGCCTTTCTCGTCTCACGGCGGCGACCTCGTGCTCGAACAGGACGACAAGGTCGTTTCCTCGAATTTTCCCTTCGTAGTAGTCTATGACAGCTTGAGCTTCATTCGCTTTCTTGAAGAGGTGGGGCAGCATCGCTTTCAGGGCCGTCAGGACTCCCTCGTAGGTGCTGATTGCAACCATGTGTGCCGTACCTTTCGAGGTGCGCAGAATGTTGCTTGTCCGAATCCCTCTGTTCACGAAGAACGTCCGGATCATCGAAATCTGCTCGGGCGACGCGTCTGTGAAGATCACCGAAAGGCTGAGCTTGAAGGGTTGGTTGGACAAGTCTGAGATAGAGATGTTGCCGTCACCATCGAAGTAGCCTGCCACTTGTTTCCAAGACTTGTATACATTCACATATCTGTAGACTCGCGCGCGATTTAAGGAGCAAGGATTAATACCGCAACCATTCAGAGGAAAGCCGAGAGGTGGTGGATCGGGCTATGCCTATGGCCTTTCGTACTCATTAACGCAGATTTAGGCGCGGAAGAGCAGCTCATGAAGGAGCTGAGATCAATAGAGAACGTAAAGGAAGTTTTCATTGTATATGGGGTTTATGACATCATTGCCCGAATCGAGGGCCAGACGATGGAGAAGGTCAAGGAGACTATCACCTGGAAGATTCGACGCCTCGATAGGGTTCGCAGTACTCTAACGATGATCGTCGTAGAAGGCTAGCGTCTCTTCGGGTTCCATTCAATTCTAGCAGCAACACCTAGCGCAAGTGTCTCCACACCTAGCATTAATCCTAGACAATCTTACAACCCTTCGCCAAGTGCCACATTTTAGAGCATGGAGCAGGCGTTCCAACCATTAGAACTATATGCTCTCAGTCATCACAAGATAACGATGCAGCATGAACACCAAGAACCTTTTGCTATTTGCCTCCATCCTGCTAACCATGGTCTTCGCTTCACTGACAGCCTACGAATACAATCAAATCGGCAATCTCAATGCACAACTCCAGTCACGAACTCCGACGACGCAATGCATTCGGACCGGAGAAGGATACGCATTCTACGTCCGAGTTGTCGCTGATGGAACAAATACACCGATATCAGGCGCGAAAGCCAATGCGATCTCCTACACTACGTGTGCCTCAGGCACTACAGAGTGGGGGAGCCCGATGACCACGATGACTCCAGAGAATGGTACTGTAGCGCTTCCCGTCTCAACTATCGATGGTTACAATATCATCATAGCCTATCAAGGGGCTAGTTATTCCGTTGGGGATGTCTTCATCGCCCCGGTACAGATCACGACCGCTACATTGAGCATCCCGTCAGGGAATGTAACCGTCGCGCACTCTGCTCCTGCCCCTACGTAACCGTAATCAAGTAACCTGTTGGTTCCATCAAGGAAGTGGGCGTCCGACGTCTTCGGCTCTCGAATCGCCGAGCTTTAATAGATTGGTCGAGAGGCGTCGGGACAGGTTTCGCAGCCTTGCTGATGGTCCCGGGCCCGTCTGAACCTGAACCAGAGGTTCTTACCACGCTCGCGCTGCCGATACTCCCTCACTACGGAGAGAAGTGGAAGGCGGTCTACGATGACACCACCACAAAACTCCAGAAGATCTTCAAGACCGATAACGACGTCATCATAGTCCCTGTCCCCGGGCAGCTGGCGGTGGAGATGGCCGTCGCAAACCTTGTGCCCAGGGGGGAGGAAGCGTTCGTCTGCGTCAACGGATACTTCTCTGAAATGATAGTCTCGATGGTCGAATACTGGGGAGGGAAGCCGGTCGTGATAAGGAGCGGTCTGGGAAAAGCGGTGACACAGGACCAGGTCGAGGAGGCGATAGAGAAGAAGAGGGGCGACCCCTCTGGGAAGCCGATCTTCGTCGTGCAGAACGAGACGTCTACGGGCGTCGTAAGCCCCGTTGAAGCGATCCTCAAGGTCTGCAAGGAACACGGCATGCTGACCGTGCTCGATTCAATCTCCGCCTTCGGAGGAATGGATGTAAGGGTTGATGAATGGGGAGCAGACTACGCGATTGGATACGCGAGCAAGGCCATCGGAGGCGTCTTCGGAGCAGAGCCTGTGGCCGTGAGCGGGGATGCTTGGAAGGCAGCCAAGAAGAACTCTGACAAGATTCATACACGCTTTTTGAACTTGAACGTCTGGGCCAAGGCCATCGAGGAGATGGGCCCGTGGGGACATCCTCATCCATCTTCGATGCCGACTTCAATTATCGTCGGACTACGGAAAGCCGTCGACCTCGTCCTGAAAGAAGGGTTGGCCAACAGGTACCGGAGGCACGAGGAGGTAGCGGAGTTCACCCGCAAGTCTCTGGGGGAGTTAGGTCTGAAGCTCTTTCCCGACAAGAGGTATCTCTCGAACACAGTCAGTGTCGCCTCGGTCGACCCGGCGGTGGACAAGAAGCTCAGAGGTGGGCTCGCTTCGAGGTACGACATAATGATCGCGGGGGGCCTCGGGGAGCTTTCAGGAAAGATAATCAGAATCGGCCACATGGGTACTTCGGCGACGATTCAGGCTGTATCCACGACCATCGCGGCGATGGACGCGGTTCTGAGAGACATCAGGAAGAAGTAGCTCAGAAGTCTCGTCCGTCCCTTTCACCTCGCCCCTGGGACCAGACTCATGGCGAAGGTAAACCAACTGTGTCTTAGACGAAGGAGTTGGAATGACGGCTGCTCAGCTTCTGCTTGGGGCTTTACGCCCGCCGCGCTCGGTCCCCTTCACGCAGGGCTGTCCTACATCTCATGGCTTGCCATCCACTTCTTCTCCTCGCTGTTTGGCTTCAGCGGGTAACCGACTGACCAGAGGAACATTCTGGCCGTGGCCGGGCCCATGTGATGGAATCTCTCCTGGAGGTCCTTCTGCAGCTTCTCCTCGCTTTTCCCGAACTGCCGCAGGTACTGGTTGAAGGAACCGTGCTCTCTCTCCAACTCCAGGAATTGAGCCGCGTTATGAATCGTGGCACGGATCTTCTTCTCATTGCGAACGATCTCCGCATCCTCCATCAGCCTCTTCACGTCTCTCTCGGTAAATTTGGCGACCTTCTCCGGCGAGAAGTTTGAGAAGGCTCGGTCAAACCCGGCCCTCTTATTCTCGACCACCTTCCAATTCAATCCCGCGGAGAACAGGTGCGTCGTCATCTTCTCGAAGTATCCGCGGTCGTCTTTTGGCGGCGTCGCCTTCCAGGGAGACATCCTCTTCCAGCGACCCAGCTGTCTATTTAGCCGTTCGCTCTCGTAATGCTATGACACATAATTCGCGACATGCCTGTTCCATTTGAGTTCATCCTGCGTGATGTCCCTTTACATCGTCCACAATCTCATCCGGGATCGCAATAAAAGAGAGGCGGAGATGAATTACGTGTCGCAGCACTCTCGTAACATATCTGCAAAGTCTAGCAAGAAGTTTTACTGTCTTCCGAATTCGAGGGCTAGAAGCGCCAGCGAGAGAGAGCCGTACTTCAGCACACCCTCATCGACCTTGAACTGGGGGCTGTGGTTGGGATAGACGGATCCCTTGGATTTGTTGTGCGTTCCCAAGAAGTAGTAGGTTCCTGGTACTTTCTGCAAATATCGTGAGAAATCCTCTGCAGCGAGCAGTGGTGAAATCTCGACAGTCCTCGTCCCTGGTATCGTCTTCAGAATTCGAGAAACCTTCCTAGTGACGGAGGGGTCGTTTCGTGTTACAGGGAACGAATCCACTATCGAGACTTCGCACCAGGCACCGAATGCTCTGCTCACTCTCTTCGCAATTTGAGTAATCAGAATCTTCGCCCTTTTGTTTGTCACCTCGCTCAAAGTCCTCAACGTCCCTTCGAGGGTCGCCTCAGCCGGTATGATATTGCTCTTGGTCCCGGAGTGGATGGTGCACACTGATACTACGAGCGGTTCGACCGGGTCAACCATCCTGGCGTGAATGGCTTGCAAGCTCGTGACGACTTGGGCGGCCACATAGACCGGGTCGACAGTTTCCTGCGGAGCAGACCCGTGTCCCCCGGGGCCGCTTATCCGTATCTTGAATGTGGCAGAAGAGGCCATGAGTGCACCTTCCCTGAGGGCGAATGTTCGCGAAGGGTAGTTTGCGAAGATGTGAAGGCCGAAGATGTAGTCCACCTTCGGATTCTCCATGGCTCCATCCTCGATCATCGGTTGTGCTCCCCCACCAAACTCCCCGGCTTCTTCAGCAGGCTGAAAGAGAAACTTCACCGTGCCGTGAAGGTCGTCTCGGTGCTTTGCGAGGAGCATCGCTGCCCCTAGCAGCATCGCGACGTGGGCGTCGTGTCCGCAGGCGTGCATCACACCCTTTACCTTGGACCGAAAATCCACGTCAGACATCTCCTCGAGAGGTAGTGCATCCATGTCGGCCCTGAGCGCAACCACGCGGCCCGGCTTTGCCCCCTGCAGGAATCCCATGACGCCGTTGCCTCCAACTTTGGTCTTCACTCTTACGTCCAACGACCGGAGCACTTCGCCCACCAACCTCGCGGTTTTCTCTTCCCGGAAGGAAAGTTCAGGATTCTGATGGATTATTCTTCTTGTGCTGACCACCTTATCCTCGATCTCCTTCAAGTCTCCCAAGAAGAAGCCCATTTGCCGGCGAAAAGACGGATTGCGCTTTAGGCTTTGGGGTCGAGTCGGAGGCGTGGCATGAGAATCGAGAAAGAATATTAGAACCAAAGCGGCGAAGCTTCACGAGTCGGTTTTGAGAATTGCAAAGGACATCTACCTTGTGGGCGGGGGGGACATCAGGTTGTCGAACAGGATGGATTGCCACGTTTACATCCTCGACGGAGGGAAGGAGAAGGCGCTCATAGACGCGGGAGTCGGACTTGACTCGCACGAAATCCTCAGAAATATCGAGGAGGATGGCTTTGACCCCAAGAGAGACATCGATTGCCTCCTGATCACACACGCGCACGCGGACCACGGAGGGGGAGCGAGCGCCTTACGCTCCGCCACGGGTGCAGAACTCATAGCTCCAAGGGGGGAGGCAGAATTCCTCGAGAACGGAGGGAGGGATCTGGAAGTCGGGTTGAAGGCCGCAAAGGAATCAGGCATCTACCCGAAGAACTATGTCTACAAGCACTCGAAGGTTGACCGTGTGGTACATCACAATGCGAAGTTGCGGGTGGGGAGTTACCTCCTCAGGACGATCCAAGTCCCAGGCCACAGTCACGGAATTGCGGGTTTCCTCGTCGAGAGTGAACCGAGGTCTTTCTTCTCGTCCGATATCGTGTTCATAAACGGCAACGTCGGGTTTGGCAACTGGCCCGGCTGCAACCTGGATAACTACCGCAACAACATTGGGAGACTGAAGAATCTCCTCGTTGAGCAGCTCTTCCCCGGGCACTTCATGTGGACACTGAGGGACGGGCAGACCCACCTCGACGCCGCCATTCAGAACCTAAAGGGGGCGTGGCTCCCACCCTCGTGGACCCACAACCATCCGTTCAGGTAGGAAGAAGGCGGCCAGGCAGGTGGGGTCCTCTTCCAGTTCGAGCTTGCGTGATCGGATTAGGGGAGTTCGGCCTCCTCCATGCCAGAGCCTATCGAGAGAACCCTCGGGTTGAGCTCGTAGGACTGTGCGATATCCGGAGGAGACCTCTTCAGGAGGCGGGAAGAGAATTGAGTGTCGGAAGGCTCTACGAAGACTACTCCGAGATGCTCGAGGCAGAGAAGAACAAGATAGGCCTGGTCTCCGTAGCCGCTCCCGACGAATCGCACGCGGAGATCGCGAGCGCGGCGCTCGGTATCAACAAGCATGTCTTGCCGGAGAAACCCATGTGCCGAACACTCCAGGAGATAGGCTGGAGGGCGCTCTTGAGAGAACGATAGACCACTCTGTCACTTGCGTACTCCAGGGGACGGATCCGTCGGTGGGACCCCTCGAGGGTCGTGTGATGCTTCGAAGGTAGCCCTGGCCCTCGAGGGATCTGCGAGGAGCCACAAACCGGTCAGGCTCGACTGGTAGGCTTCGAGACTACGACCCTTACTTCAGGGCGCCCATCGTCAGGCCTTTCACTATGTACTTTTGAGCAACCGTCAGCAAGATAAGGGCGGGAAGCATGAAGAGCGTCGAGATGGCGGTCATCGCTGGCCAGTCTATCACTACGATCCCCACGAAGTCGGCCACAAAGGCAGGCACCGTCCTCGCCGCGGTCGAGGTGAGGAGGAAGGCGAAGAGGAACTCGTTCCACGAGAAAAGGAAGACTACGATGGAGACGGTAATTATGGCGGGCTTGCTAATGGGGAGTATGATCTTCCTCAGGGTCTGCAACCCACTAGCGCCATCGATCATCGCCGCCCTTTCGAGCTCTATGGGCACCCCCTCGAAGTAGCCCATCAGAATCCATATCGAGAGTGATAGGTTGAAGGTAAGGTACACTGTGATGAGTGCGAAGACAGTATCGTACAGCGGAATTATCCTTGTCATGAGGATGAAGAAGGACAGACTGAGCGCAAAGACGGGGGCCATCCTCGTGGATATTATCCAGGCAGTCAGGTTCCTCGTGAACGCGTTCTTCGTTCGGGCGAGGCGATAGGCGGCAGGGACTCCCAGGGCGAGACAGATCAGTACGGTGGACGTTGCCACAATCGTACTGTTGATCAGGTCGGCGATGAAGGGTCCCGCCAAGATCCTGCTGTAGGCGTTGAGGGTCGGCTTGAAATAGAAGAGAACCTGCCCCAGACTATACCCTGTGAGCGCTTCCGAAACGGGTTTGAAGGACGATACGATTATCCATATGATGGGAACACCGTACAGTATGGTAGCTCCTGCGATGACGAGGTATGAGAGGATGCGCAGGATGTTGGGCTTCGTCCCTAGGTCGCCTTGTTGTAGTACCTGATGAGAAGGGCTATGGCGAAGACAGATATGATTACCATAATGACTCCCAGAGCCGACGCCTCTCCTATGTCGTAGCTAGAGAAGGCAATCAGGTATCCTTGAATGCCTAGGACCTGCGTGGCGTTTCCAGGTCCGCCGCGGGTCATCACGTAGATTTGGTCGAAGGCGTTAACCGAATCGATGACCTTGAGAATGACGGCGATGATTAGCACCCTTCTCAAAAGAGGAAGGGTTACGTGACGGAACGAAGAGAATGCACTCGCCCCGTCAATCTTGGCCGCCCGGTATAGGGAGGGTGATATTCCTTGAAGACCTGCGAGAATTATCAAGAACATGAAGGGAGCCTTCGTCCATACGTCGACGAAGACGACCGCGATCAATGCGTTCAGGGGATTACCGAGGATGCTCCCAATGTGTATCCCGAGAGAGGGGAAGATGAACGCGCCGACCAGCCCCTGATTCGAGTCAAAGAGGTAGCGCCAGGTGAAGCCAGTTATGATCGGGGCTATCGTGAATGGAAGGATTATGATTGCTCTGAAGACGTTTGTCCCGCGGAGGTTCTGATTCAGGGTCAGCGCGAGAACCAGCCCGAAGAGGATCGAAAAGGTGACCGTGAGCGCGACAAACTCAGCACTCACACGAAGAGAATTGTAGAAGTTAGCGAGGCTAAACAGGTTCACGAAGTTGGTGACTCCGACTAGCGGATGGTCCAGAAGGAAGGCTTTCCATTGGCTGATACTCAGGTAGATCATGTAGATCGTGGGGAAGATTGTGACCAGGAGGAGGGCGGTCGTCGCAGGGAAGAGGTAAGAGTATGTGTAGATGAAACGACGCAGCCTTGCGGAGAGCGTGCCACTATTTTGCTTCTTCGTCGCTCCCAGCTTCCTAGCCGGTCAACGGAGCTGCCGCCAAGGCAGCATAGGACGATGTATCGTCCTAGCCATAGTATCCGTCAGACTTCAGAAGCTGATAGGCGTAGTCCTGAAGAGCCTGGGCCGCCTGCTGCGGGGTCATCTGGCCAGACATCACGGCGGAGGTCACCTCGCCCATCTTCACATTAATCGAGTTAGCCTCTGGTATGTAGGCGATGAAGTGCGGGTCCGATTGGGCGAGCATCTCGATCATCAGGTTCATCGTGGTGGCTCCCCACTTTTGGGTGAGCTGCGGGCTGTGTAACACAGAAAGTAGTGATGGGTTCGGGAAGAAGGCGGTGGCGAAGTTGAGTTGTCTCTCGTAGCTCGTCAGGAATGACAGAGCGAGGAAGGCGGCCTTTGGATTGTGCGTGTATTTGCTGATGCCGAAAGAGAGCGACCAGATCTCGTCGAAGTATTTGCCTGTTGGTCCTGTCACCGTTGGTGCGTAGGCCATCTGCGCAGCAATGGTCGCGTTCGGCGCGAAAGCCTGTGCTGCGAACGCATTGACCGACTGGGGGTAGAGAATCGCGGCCTTACCGCTTTGGTAAAGCGTTATCTCCTTGCTGAAGTCGTACGTGGGGGTATCCAGGGACGAGAACATGGAGCCCATGAGCGCATAGGTCTTGATTGCGTTAACTACCGCGGTTGTATTGAGCGCTGGCAGAGCGCGGTGCGCCTTGACGTCTGTGACGTTCCAGTATCCACCCTTGAACCAAGTCCCACCGAACCCGTAGATGAATGCGTTGACATCGAGCGCTGTCGTCTCTTTTGGTTCGCCCCTGATGGCGATCGGGTAGACCTTGCCATAGGTGCCGTCCGCCATCATCCCAGCCTTCAGCTTCGGAAGGGTGGTGTTCATCATCTGGTCGATAGTTGTTGGGAGGGCGACGTTGTACTTCTTGAAGAGGTCCATCCTGTAGTTAAAGCTCGAAGAGAAGGTGAAGTATGGCAGCGCATACAGATGCCCTCCATAGCTGCAGGCGACCAGCGCCTTCGGGATGAAGTCTGTGTAATTGAAGTAGGGAGACGGCGTGTACAGCTGGCTACTGGGAGTGTAGAACTGCTCAAGAGGGTAAAGTTGACCGGAGCTTCCGTAGACCTGAACCAGATTCGCGGTGTCTGCAAGAGTAAGGTCGTATCGACCCGCGCCAGAAGCAAAGTCGGCCTGGACCTTCTGCCTCACCGTTGGCTCGTCGTCGAATTCGACATT
>Ga0209056_10005856_pt1 | contig 12775 bp, 9 predicted proteins | sample GraSoiAngelo_114_FD_185876 | JGI IMG/M metagenome (GOLD analysis project Ga0209056, IMG submission 185876) | Grasslands soil microbial communities from the Angelo Coastal Reserve, California, USA - 14_0903_13_40cm (SPAdes) (version 2) | ecosystem: Environmental > Terrestrial > Soil > Grasslands ... | reverse complement strand
ACGGCGATACATGAACTCCGTCTGCCATTTCACAAACGGAAAACCGCCTTCAGCGTGCGAGCTTTTCCATTTGTAAAGAAGGTCCGCGCCGTAAATCTGAGTTCGCGAATTCGCACCGGTTTCGTTTGAACCAAACGCGCCCGAAACGCCGGCCAGCACGGTCTGCGTGTCGCTTAAATTAAACGAATTTTCGAAGCGCGGGATCCACACAAAATCCTGCAAGCCGCGCGCCTCACGATCGGTCGTTATACGGTCGAAAAACATTCCGTCGTCACCAGGATTCCGGAACGAAAATCCCGTGCTCCCGCGTCCGTTTTGCGACGCAAAGATCAATTGCGAATACCACGGCAGAGGCAATGTCCAGGAACCCTGGGCTCCAACGCCGCGCAACCCGTCGGGCCCCAAAAATAAGCCATTGACGAGAGGCGTGTCTGCGAAGTCCCAAGTGTGCGGATGCGTCGGGTTCAGCCGGCCGAACGCGGCGAAAAATTGGCCGCCTTTCAATTGTAGATTGAATGGCAGGCTGGTTGTTTGCATGAAAGCCTCTTCAACTTCGACTTGGGTTTCATTGTCGTTATCCAGTTTGAAAACAATATTCGCGAAACCTTCGAAGTAAGGATCGACCGCGCCGTCAAAGGCCAGCTCGGTGTTGCGCGCATTGAAGCCGCGCTGTTGCGGATCGTGGTCGCCGACCTCGATGTTATGGAGATCGGCCGCGCTGGAATAAGCGAGCGCGAACAAACCATCAAGCGAAATGTTCATGTAAGCTTTGCCGCCACCAATCGTGATCGGTTGTGTTAACGATGCGCCAGCACCCGTGCTTGATATCGTTTCCGGTGCCGATGTCACCACTGAAGTATCGGTGGTCGGAAAACCTCCCAGCGAAGGGGTACCGCTTACGGCAGGCGCAGTCGTCGAGCTGACAACCGATGTGTCTTCCGTTGGAAACCCCTGCTGCGCACTCCCGCTGGGCGCTGGCGATTCAGCGCCCGCAATAGGCGAAGGTTCGGGATTTTGCGGAAGCCCCGACTCACCCGTGAGGTTTGCCTTTTCCAACGCAGCCTGTTGATCTTCCACTTGCTGTTGCAACGCTTTCACCGTGTCGGTGAGGGATTGCACTTGCTGGCGCAACGCTTCCACATCGGCTGATGTAGCGGGCGTTGCATTTGAAACTGTCGGCGCCGGCGATGAACTGGCAGCGGGCGGCGCTTCTTGCGCGAAAACGGTCGCCAGCGGGAAAACCACCAGCGTTACCAAAATATTTTTTTTCATTCAAAACTCCTGACTTAAGAACTCGAGCGTCAACGCCCGAACAATTCAAACCTTGCTGCGTTCGGCGCGCGTTGATCCAGCGGCGTAAGGAACGCGCTAAGCGCCGCCATCCGCCTCAGGCGGAAAGAACCAACGCTTCAGGAGTGCGCAGGCGGCGCATGCTCGAAAATGCATGCGCCGAGAAACGGCGATTGAACCCAGCATGGGGTCAACGCCGGAATTTTGGAGAACTGAACGGCCGTGGCAGGTGCGTCCACCAATGGCGATTGAACAGCGTGATCGTAGCTGCCCGAGGTGATCATCGTCACCGCGCAATTGTGCTCGACGCGACCAGCATCCTTGTGGATGCGCTGGTGGAATTGCGGGGAAGCACTCAGGGCGAGCGCCCAAAGGAATGCCGCGGAAACGCAAACTGCAACAGATGCGCGCCCGTGATTTCTTGAACGCGCGAACGTCCTCATGGCGCTGCGAGTTTCTGACTGTGACGCATCTAGCGCAAGACATTTCTGCGCGATCGATTCTGAGGACCGCTAATCGCCGGCTTTTGTCTTTGCGATGGTGCTCTTCTCGAACGCGACGCGATGATTAGAATTCGAAGCGCTTGGACCTGCTGATCCGCCCAGCACGCGCTGCGCGTACTTTTTGTTTTCTACGTATCGGTCCTCGTCGGACGGGACGAGGTTCCAACGGAGGTGTCCCATATGACGCCAACACTCCAGGATCATCCCGTGATCAAACGGCTGCCCTTTTGCGGTCGCCACTAGACAATTGTTCTCGCGCCATGTCCCGGCGTAGACTTCGCCCCAGTGAAGCTCAAGGGTCTTGAGTTTTAATGCGTGCAGCGCAACAAGCAGGTCCGCGGTCCATTGGTAACAGTACCCACGTTTCCTGAGGCCGTGATACACGAGGAAATTGTTGAAGATCGGCGTGCCAAACATGTGATACTGCCGCCCGAGCCGGCTGACGGTGGCATAGGCGCAGTTTGCCAAGAGCGCCGCTTCGTTCTGATCCACTCCGGGTGAAAGTGATGCAATCTGCCTCGCGAGCGCTTGCGCGTTGGCGGAATCATTCTTCGGCACTTCGAACGATAGGGATTGTTGTTGCTGCTGTTGTTGGGCCGTAGCCGGCGCGATGCCGCACGAAACGATCGCAACGAAAACAGCAAATCGCGTTATCGCTGGAATTTCCGACGCAGCATGGCGTATCGAAAAAATCATTGAGCCGATACTGTTCCCGTAAAATCTCATGTCACAAGCGACTTACTCGTTTCGTCCAAACATCGCCGTTCGTGTCTATTGACACGTAATCGGAGACGACTCGGCGCTTAGATGCCTTGAACACGACTCGAGAACCAGGAGATTTGCCTACGCTCAAATTCAGCGTAATCCTCAACACTTTCAGTATGCCCGATCGCGTTTATCTCAACTCAATCGATCCAGAACTAGTCCCGGGTGCGCGCAATGCCATCGACGTTTGTCTTCAATTGAAACAAGGCGAGCGGGTCACCATCATCACGGACGAGGCGACTCGCGACATCGCCGCAGCGCTACAATCCGAAGTGGAGCGGGTTGGCTCGGAGTACAGCTTGTTCGTGCTCGAGCATCATGCGCGTCGGCCGCTCAAATACATGCCGGAGATCATTCTCGATGATCTGGCGCGATCGCAGGTCTCGATATTTGCCGCGCAGACTCAGCCGGGCGAACTCGGTGCGCGCACGGAAATGACAAGTGTCGTAAATCATCACCGGATAAGGCACGCGCACATGGTCAACATCAATCGCCAGATCATGCTCGAGGGCATGCGGGCCGATTTCCTAAAAGTCGACGAGCTGAGCCAGCGTCTGGTAGAGCGCGCTCGCAAAGCAGAACGCATCACCTGCAAGACACCGCACGGGACCGAATTCGAAGCGGAGCTTTCGCCGGAACTTAAATGGCTAAAAACCAGCGGCATCATCACACGTGACAAATGGGGCAACCTTCCGGGCGGCGAGATTTTCACGGCGCCGATCAATACCAACGGTGTCTTCGTAGTGGATGGCGTGGTCGGCGATTATTTATGCGAACGCTTTGGGGATCTCGAATCCAATCCGCTCACAATCGAAGTGGAAGACAATCGCATCCGCTCGCTGCGCTCCGAGAACAAGGAGTTGCGCGACGAATTTCGGGCTTACACCAGCACTGATGAAAACAGCAACCGCGTCGGTGAATTTGCCATCGGCACAAACACAGCCTGCAGTCATGTCATCGGTCATATTTTGCAGGATGAAAAAATTCCAGGTGTCCACATTGCTTTTGGTCATCCTTACGCAGAACACACCGGCGCAAACTGGGCTTCCAAAACTCATATCGACTGTGTTGGCCGCGATTTCGATATCTGGTTCGACGGCGAGCAGGTAATGCATCGCGGGAAATTCCTGATATAATGCGGTAATGATTGCTGACGTCCGGCAACATCTTGAGGGAATCCCGTTTGTTCCATTCGCCATCCGCAGATCAGACGGGCACGAATATCCGGTGCCCACTCGAGATCATGCACACATCTCGCCGCGCGGTAATCGTGTCGTAATTTTTTTGGACGAAGGACCCGCTGTGCTCCTGGGCCCAATTCACATCAATAGCATAGTTGATCAGCAGCCGAACGGCGAATAGCCGGCCGCGGGTCTGACACGTGGATCCGAAACTTCGCGCTGCTTTCAACGCCGACTTTACGCCAGAGAAATACGCAGCGTTGGTACGCTGCGTGAATGAAACTAAGAAGTGGCCGGCGGATTTCCGAATTTCAGAGACGCCCATTTTTCTGACGCGCGAGTTCACAGATGAAGTCACGCGGGCGGCAAATGAGATTATCGCTGCTACGCGCACGCCGGAATTCGCGCAGCACGCAGCCTCGGCGGTTCCAAAACAGTTGGAAGTTCCAAATGAATCGGGGCACCCGAATTTTCACGTGGTCGATTTCGCAATCTGCGCAGAAGGCGACCGGCTCGTCCCTCGGTTGATTGAGCTGCAGGCGTTCCCCAGTTTGTTCGGCTTTCAATTGTTGTTGCTCGGTTGCATCCGCGAGGAGTACCCAGTGATTCCGCGCCATTGGACCTCATCGTTCGGCGGAATCAAAGACGACGCGTATCTTGATCTGCTACGCCGTACAATCATCGCCGAATCGGATCCTGAAAACGTTATCCTGCTGGACATCGAACCGGAAAAACAAAAGACCCGCGTGGATTTCGCAGCCACGGAAAAATTGCTCTGCATCCGGTCTGTTTGTGTCACGAAAATCAGAAAGCGCGAGCGGCAATTGTTCTATGAGCGCGATGGACGCGAAGTGCGGATCGAGCGGATCTATAATCGCGTAATTTTCGACGAATTAGTTCGCCGACCCGATTTGAATCTGCCGTTCCGGTTTCAGGATGATCTCGATGTCACCTGGGTCGGTCATCCGAACTGGTATTTTCGGATCAGCAAGCATTCGCTGCCGTTTCTCAAGACTCAGCGCGCGTCGCCGGCTTTTTTTGCCGATGAATTTCCTGCCTTCGCCAAGGCTACGGCGGGCACGCCCGCTGACGACAAGATCAGCAATTACGTTTTGAAACCGCTGTACTCATTTGCCGGGCATGGCGTGGACATGGATCCGACTCGCGAGAAAATCGATGCTTTGGAAAATCCGCACGAATGGATTCTACAAAAGAAGGTCGACTACGCGGCATTCGTGCCAACAGTCGGGGGTCAGAAATCTAAAGCAGAGATCCGGATGATGTTTGTGTGGCCGGAGAACGACCACGATCCAACGTTAGTCAATAATCTCGTCCGGATGAGCCAGAGCAAAATGATGGGCGTCGATTTCAACATCGACAAGACCTGGGTGGGCGCCAGCATCGCGCTGCACGAAGGGTAGGGACGCATCCTGTGTGCTCTTTCCAGCATCTTGCCGCGGCGTCTGGAAGCGTTCGGCAAGATGCTGGTATCTGTTTGGCGCCAAAGGCGCTATCTCAATGCTAGCCTGGGGCGTTGCCCCAGGAATCCGATTGCCCAAGCAACCGAGCGCTGAAGGCGCGAGTCAGTTCAGCGCCCGTTCCGGGTCTCAAACATGCCGCTCGTCCAAATCAATGTAGCACCAGAATTGAATTGCACTTTCAGCGCTGACGGTTTGAGGCTGCTATTAACCTTGGGGCCGCTGCCCCAGGCTGATGATGAATGCTGCGTCTTTGGCGCTAAACACAGACAGATGCCGAGCGCAGCACGCTGGAAGCGCGCGCTCCCCGATTACGCTGGCTCAGTTGAAACGGTCGCTTCGCCGGCGCCTTGTTCTAACGCCTGCTCTACCGCGCGCCAGGGGAGCATGGCGCACTTGACCCGCTGCGGAAATTTTCGGACTCCCTGCATCACGCGAAGATCACCCAGCGTCTTTGAGACTTCAGTCGCTTCCTCCGTCACAAGATCGTGGAATGCGCGGAACATATTCTTCACTTCTTCCCGGCTTTTGCCCTTCAATTTCATGGTCATCAATGATGCGGATGCCTGGCTAATCGCACAGCCGCGGCCGGTGAATTTGATATCCTCCAAACCTCCGGCCGCGTCGAATTTTACGGCCAGATGAATCTCATCGCCACAGGCCGGATTATCGCCGTGTACCCGTACCGCCGCGTCAGGCAACTCGCCAAAATTCCGCGGTCGTCGTGAGTGATCGAGAATTACTTCCTGATAAAGCTCTTCGATTTCCGGGATCATGAAAAGAACCGCACCGCAGCGTGAAGGATTTCAATCATGCGATCGATTTCCTCCATCGTATTGTAGAAATAGAAGCTGGCGCGAGTTGTTCCTGACACACCAAACCGCCGCATCAGCGGCTGGTTGCAATGGTGCCCGCCGCGCATGGCCAACCCGTACTGATCCGCGAACGTCGTGAGATCGTGCGGATGCGCAGAGTCCATGACAAACCCAACCAGCGCGCCCCGTTCTTCCCTTGGACCAAACACGCGAGTTCCCGGCAATTCCGTGAGGCGTTCGGTTGCGTACCGCGCAAGCTGTGAGTCATGTTCGAAAATTGCCGCCCGCCCAATCTCCTCGATATAATCAATCGCGGCTGCGAGCCCGATCGCGCCGGCGATATTTGGCGTGCCGGCCTCGAACCGATGCGGCGTCTTCTTGAACGTGCTCTTGTCGAGAGCAACGCTCACGATCATTTCGCCGCCCCCGTGCCACGGCGGCATGGAATTGAGGATCTCAGCGCGCCCATAGAGTACGCCGATGCCAGTCGGGCCACACATCTTGTGTCCGGAAAATGCCAGGAAATCGCAGTCCAATTCACGCACATCGAGTGGCAAATGCCCGATGCTTTGCGCAGCGTCCACGAGCGTTAGTGCGCCTACTGCGTGCGCTTTCTCGCAGAGTTCAGCGACTGGATTGATTGTGCCGAGCGAATTTGAAACATGCGTAAAGGCAAACAACTTCACCTCGGGCGTGAGCAGCGTAGGCAGCTGCTCGAGCTCGAGAGTCCCATCATCGCGAACTGGGACAAAGCGGAGCCGCGCACCTGTTCGTTCGGCTAACAATTGCCACGGCACAAGATTGCTGTGGTGCTCCATCACCGTCAGCAGGATCACGTCGCCTTCGCGGATAAATCTTCCGCCCCACGCCTGGGCCACGAGATTAATGCTCTCGGTGGTCCCGCGCGTGAAGATGATTTCCTCTGCGCTCGGCGCGCCGATGTACGCTGCAACCCGCTGGCGCGCTTTTTCGTACGCTTCCGTCGCGCGCGAACTCAGGGTGTGAAGTCCGCGATGGACATTTGCGTTCTCGTGCTCGTAAAAATTCCGAAGCGCGTCGAGAACCGCACGCGGCTTTTGCGAAGTCGCAGCGCTATCAAAGTAAATTAGCTGATGCCCGTGCGCCTGCTCGCGCAGAATTGGGAAATCTTCGCGAAGAGCCTTCCAATCGACAGTGCTGGCAGCGACCTTGTGCACACCATAATCTGCTCCACGCGCAGCCGCGCGCCACTTTATTCAGACATGAGCCAGCGTAGCTGCGTAGCGACGTGCCATTAGGTAGGGGCGATTGACCTCAATCGCCCGGTTCGGATGGATGCGTGACCGTGTAGAGGCGTTTGTGCCAAACGCCTGTCGATCGATCAACTTCGGTGCTTGTCACAAGCACCGCTACAACATCGTGCTCTTACTGTTTCTCGGCGACTGTTTGCGCTGACAGCTTTTGCAGCTCAAGCTATGCGCCACTTTATTCGCAGCGCGCGGTGAGGCTGGATCCTATAGAAGCGACTCCAGCCGCCTTACTTCAATGCGAAGGTAGCGCTCCCTGCTACGCTGCCGCCGATCGAGATATAAGCCTTGTACGTTCCGGCGCCTAGCGAGCTCGCTCCGAGGTTATAGACATACTGGCACTTAGTGCTGTCTATGCGGAAGTTCGATCCGCTGTCAGCTTTCAAAGTGTACACGCTCTCGTCAATTGATCCCACAACCCCGCCTGACGTGCGAAAGACCGAGATAGTCGCGGGAGGCAACTGGCAGGTCGACGCGCCGTCGGACGTGAGTTTGAACGTGACCGGCACAACACCGCGCTTGGCATTGAAGACGCTCGTTCCGTCTCCGTTAATCGGCTGTTGGACTTGCGCCGCATACTTAAACGCCGCAACCAGAAACGGGCTGAGTGAGTTTACGCTGGCAACGATCGTCGTGTTGGGGTCCGCACTAGAGGGGTAATTGGGATCACCAGCGTAGATTGTTCTGTCTACCCAACTGCCGGACTCATAGTGCATAGCTTTCAGTCCCGAAGCATTAGGCACCGTGAACGCGATAATTATCGGCGGCGTGGGCTCGGTTGCAGTGGTGATGTCAAACGCGAGAGTGCTTCCATTCAGTTCGAAATTGGGTGGCGGTGGAGGAACAGAGTTTTGATCGAGGGACGAGACAACACTCGTCGTCAAAGGTTCCGTGGCCTCGGGAAACGTAAGGACAACGGCCGTGCTCGGTGGTGCGGGCGCTCCGGCGGGCGGGGCGAAGGCGAGGAATTCCGGACCGCGATTGCCTCTCGTGCCAAAGTCACCGGTCGCGCCGTCATCGAAGTAGGTAAAACTGCCTCCCGGCGTAAATTTCAAGAGATCACCGACACGGGGGGGGTTAGTACCACTGATACCGGGCTCAGCAAGAAAAAGATTGCCATCACTATCGAAGCGTAATCCCCGGGGCTCTTTGGTTAGCCCGGTGGCGAACCGCGGAGTGATTTCCGTCCCGTCCGGGCCAAATTCACGAATCTCACCGGTGAAGTCGTTTTGATTAAAAGTAGACGCGAAAAGATTGCCGGACACGTCGAAAGTTAGGTCGAGGAGCCCTACACCTGAGCCAAAGGCTTCTAGGCCAACAAAAATGCTTCGAACACCTCCGGAAGTGAATTCGTAGATAGTGCCGTAAGTGTTAGTTGAGTCGCTAGTACCGCCGGCCAAAAGATTGCCGGCGCTGTCAAATGCTAACCCGAAACATTGACCCGGAACAGAGCCTTGAATTGTCTCGTCGAAGCCAAATGTACTTACTACGCCGTCAGGCGTGATTTTGTAGATGGTGCTCACAGTTTCGTCGAATTTCTGAGATGAGACAAAGACGTTTTTGTCGCTGTCCGTAACGACCCCTTCAGCGAAACCGTCGGTCAAGGCAGCAAAAGTACTCGCTACGCCCCCGCTAACCTTTAAGACTGCTCCCTTATAACCCACAATGTTATCGTCGGCATCGAAGACGTAGGTGAAGGTTGCCACATAAAGATTGCCGTCACTGTCAAAAGCCAGCCCGCGCGGGTGATCGAGATTGGAAAGGAAGTAGGGCATGACGGGAGTCCCAGTCGAACCAGTCGGATCATATTGGTAGACACGACCCCCTCCATTGGTGACTGGGTTTGAATTAACGGAAACGAACATTTGCCCGTGAGCGGTTCCTGGCAGTGCCAAAAAGGCAAACAGAAGGAGGATGACAAGTAAACCGTATCGCAAAGGCGACCAGTTGATCGAATTTGTTAGGGATGTTATCGATAGGGGTTTCATAGTTTTAGAGGTTCGTTCCGGGGTTCCGGGGTTCACTGATGCTCTCCGGGAATTGGTGGACCAAGTTCCGGAAAATCTTTCCGAATCGGAAAGATCGTTATTCTGGGGTTCGGCATTTGAAGCGAGAACAGTAATTACTCACCAAGGTGCTGTCTATAGGGAAGACTCCCTGATTGTTTAAGAAATTTTTCCCTAGGGAGGATATTCTTCTCTGAAATTTCGGGAGCGAAGTGCTGAGAAATTTTGATCAACGTACAAAAAGCCAGCTGCCGCTGGCGATAAGCGTTGGTTTAATGTTGCTCGTTTGGTTGTGCGAACGAGCCTTTCGCTCGCGGTTAACCCCTGCGGAAAGAGGGTCAGGTGGATCTCATGGGGGGAGACGCCTAAACAACTTGGCGCGGCGAGATCCTGCTGCCCCTCCCCCGAGGGTGTCAACAGTGTTTTTGAGGAAGCATATAGGACCTTAGCCGTAGATCCCCATTCGGCCCCGGCACACAAAAAATGCGCCCGGTCCACCTTCCCGAGGCGATTGAGTCAATCGCCCCTACCTTTTCGCGCGGTCTGTGTCGAAAGCATTTCGACGAGGGGCGCCGGAAATCAATACCCCGACGCGCGTCAAGGTGGAATGCGTTGTCCTCAACGCGTTGGCCAGGAATCCGGCTATGCCGCTGATGTTTGCGCCTTCGGGCGATTACCTGCTGCCATCGTCTTCGGAGAAGCCGATCCACCTTTCGCAGCCGCCGCGATTTAGCGCTACTTGAGTTCTTCATTAACCTCGGCGAAGGCGTTTACGGCGAATTCCAGATCTTCGCGCGAATGGGCGGCCGAGACCTGCGTGCGGACACGTGCGGTGCCATGTGGCACGACCGGATAGAAAAAGCCGATTACATAAACGCCTTTCTCCAGCATGCGCGCGGCGAACTTTTGTGATTTCGCCGCGTCGCCAATCATGATGGGGACGATCGGATGCACGCCGGGTTTAATCGTTAGGCCGCGTTCGGTCAGCGCAGCGCGGAAAAACTTTGTGTTCTCCTCAAGCTTGTCGCGCAGTTCGGTCGATGCGGTGAGAAGCTCGAGCGCTTTCAGGGAAGCAGCAACAACCGGTGGCGCGATTGTGTTGGAAAATAGATAAGGCCGTGAACGCTGCCGCAGAAGATCGACAATCTCCTTTCGCCCGCTAGTAAACCCGCCGCTGGCGCCGCCGAGGGCTTTCCCAAGCGTGCCGGTAATGATATCGATCCTGCCCATCACGCCGCGGTACTCGTGCGTGCCGCGCCCGGTCTTGCCGAGGAAACCAGTGGCGTGCGCATCATCGATCATCGTCAGCGCATTGTACTTTTCGGCGAGGTCGCAAATGGCCGATAGGTTCGCGATCGTGCCGTCCATCGAGAAACAACCGTCGGTGGCAACCAATCTGAAGCGCGCATCTTGCGCCGCGCGGAGTTGCGCTTCCAGGTCTGCCATGTCGTTGTGCTTGTAGCGAAACCGTTGCGCTTTGCAGAGCCGGATACCGTCGATGATGCTGGCATGATTCAATTCATCGCTGATCACCGCGTCCTTCTCGCTGAGCAGCGTCTCAAATAAACCGCCGTTGGCGTCGAAGCAGGAGGGATAAAGGATTGTCTGTTCTGTTCCGAGAAATTTCGTAAGCGCGGCCTCCAGCTGCTTGTGAATGTCTTGTGTGCCGCAAATGAAACGCACGCTCGCCATCCCAAAGCCATGCGTGTCGAGCGCCTGTTTTGCGGCGGCGATGAGCGCAGGATGATCGGCGAGGCCAAGATAATTGTTTGCGCACATGTTCAGCACGCGTTTGCCGCCGGTGATCGCGATGTGCGCTTCCTGCGGACTGGTGATAACTCGCTCGGTTTTGAAAAGACCTTGCGACTTAATTTCGTCCAGTGTGTGAGAAAGTTGGTTTTCGAATTCTGCGACCATAGATGAGCGATAACTAAAATGACGAAGCCGCGTAAATAGCGACTTCGGTGCGGGTGTCTTACATGCCTATACGCGGCGAAGCACGAATGTCGAATGGCGAAGGAATGACGAAGCACGAATGACCAAAAAGCCCCTTCGGGATTCGTCATTGATTCGGATTTCATCATTGTGGTTTCGTCATTTCGACGTGGTTCCAAAGAAATAGCAACGCCGCCCGCCGCATAATCCGTGGCGAAAAAGTGCCCAAAAATGGACTTGCCAGAATTGTGAATAGCTGTTAATAACTTCGCTGGCGATCCACCTTGACCTACGCCCAGCGTCGCAACCTCGCCTTAGCCGTTCTCGCGGCGTTCATCGCCATTGTTTTCCTCAGCGCCTGTGGAACCACCGAGCGCGCCCTGCCGGCGTACGAGCGTCCGCTATCGAAAACGGATTTCCAAAATGTTCGCACAACTGCGTACACGCACACCGAGTCCGACCACCGCGAATACAGCAATCACAATGCGCTCGGCGGCGAATTGCATGCGGCCGGGGCGCCAATCCACCGGGCCGAAGCGGTCACGCGTGCGACTCTGGCGTATGAAGTTCCCCGCGCTATCCCGGTAAACGAGACCGCTTCTCATTCGCCACAACTCCAACCGTTCTCAATGGAAGAAACGTCCGGCAGCCGCCGGATCACGCGTACGTCGAAACGCGCGTCGAAAACACCGCGAAGCGTGAAGCGCGCCGTCGCTGTCTCGCCTGGGCGCCGTAGCCTTGGCGAAGGCGGCAGACCGCCGCAGATCGGCAGTGCCGCAGCTGATTGGTCGCGGTGGCCGGCTGGCACGGTGTTTCGCCTGCTTTCCACCGGACAAAGTTATCGCGTAGAAGATTACGGTTGGGCGCTTTCCGGGCGCAATACGATCGACCTTTACATGGCCAACCAGCACGAGATGAATTCCTGGGGCGCGCGTGAGGAGACGATCGAAATTCTGCAATGGGGCGATCCGCAGGAGAGCTTACAATTCCTGCGGCGGCACCAGGATTACAGGCACATTAAGCGCATGGTGCTCGAGTTGGAAGGCCACGAAAAAGAAGCGGCGAGCTTACGGTAATTCCACGGCGGCTGAGCTACGGCGTTGGGAAATGATGTCGAGAGATTCCTCGACTTCGCTCGGAATGACAGGAAATGAAATCTGTGGAATCCACAATTTAAAGTAGTTAATCAGATTCCTCGACTCCGCGGGGTTTACCCTGAGCGATCCCGCAGACACGGGAGCGTCGAAGGGGCTTCGCTCACAATGACAAACAGAAGCCACATCATCGCACCGGATCGCTTATTTTTTTGTGTTGGCCAATGCCGCAAGGGCCATGGCAGCGGCGGCGGTACGATTTTCGACGCAGAGTTTGCGCAGGATGCGTTCGACGTGCTTGCAGATCGTCCCGGTACATGCGCTGAGGATCACGCCGATCTCATAGTTCGTTTTACCTTGTGCGATCCAATTCAGGACCTCCGTTTCGCGCGCGGTGAGACCCAATGAACCAAGCGGCTTTT